>Ga0307512_10000507_pt1 | contig 57232 bp, 56 predicted proteins | sample 14_EM_MG_FD_200267 | JGI IMG/M metagenome (GOLD analysis project Ga0307512, IMG submission 200267) | Populus trichocarpa ectomycorrhiza microbial communities from riparian zone in the Pacific Northwest, United States - 14_EM | ecosystem: Host-associated > Plants > Roots > Unclassified | place... | reverse complement strand
TGTAAACGGCTTCAGCATAGCTGCAGCCCCTGCGAAGAGTGTAACACACGTGTCGTTCTGATGATGCGTATACGTCACCGCAAAGTAAAGGAGGTACGTATGCAACGCGACCCGTCGCCTGGGCGACGTGTAGCATGCAATTCTCCGTCAGAGCGTACGAGGTTCCGTCAGAGCCGTCAGAGCCGTCCGGAACACCCAGGTGTTTCAGACGGAAATTAGGGTCGTTGCTGATGTAGCGTTTTCATTTACTTTCTTCTTGATCACTACATGGTTCTTTACTAATACATTTAAAGATATGATAATTATCTCCAAAATCCAGTGCCTTTCAATCAATGCTAGTCATCACTTACAGGTTCGCTCAATAGGCTGCTGTGGGCTTTAAAATGGATGTTAGCTGCATTACCACACAGCCTATAGTGTACTAACCAGTGGATGTTCCTTCATCAGTCAGCATATCTGGATCAAAATCTGTATCGTGCTGGCTATCCTGGGCAGAAGCATCAAGCGTAAAGAATTCAGCACAGGGAAGGGATGTGTGTGAATATGCATATCGGGCCTGCAAATTGACGATTTGGGCCCGTTGAGCTGCGGAACTGACACCAGTTGCGGCGGGTGGCATCTTGGGCGGAGGTGGCGTCGCCTCTGGAGTCGGCTGTCTGAGTCTGTAAGGGGGAGGTGTGCCTGTTCCTTTGGGTATCCATCGTGTCTGCGGATTCTTTGCCGTGCCATTTTGGCAACGAAGGCATCTGGCCGTCTGGTTTTGACGAAGCATGGCCGGGTGTCTTTCTATCGCAGCCTTCACCTCTCTAAGCCCAGGAGACTCAACACCCTGCTTCTTCTCCTCTCGGACCTCGGCACGAGGTTATTTGATCAGGAATTGCGTTTCCACTATTGTGGCGCATGAACGCCTTCTTTGGCCATTTTCGCCATATTCATGGCCAGGGGCATGTCGGAATGTTCCAACTGTACCCGACCTCCTTGCCTTGCCATAGTAGCAGACATGTTGAAAACGTACAAGAAATAAGTTGTTGCTTGTAACGATGAGATTCAGCGATTACCTCAACCATATACACTTCCGTAGCTTCCTCCAAGGTGATTAAAGCCTGTTTTGTCGACTCAGGGGGATTCTTATCAGGAAATCTGTCCGCGAAAGTTCCGGAGCTGGCAACATCATGATATTCGATTTCCCTGAATATGCAGACGAATGCCTTCGTCGAGCATGGAGGATTCCCGTTACGGGCAGCGAGATATTGTTCGCATAGCTCTCTACGTACACCCACTGTACATTATACGATCAATTTCCGGCTGTTTACCACGATATGCATATACTTACATCCAACTGCGTGCTGCTGCTCCTTCTTGCTGCTTTCAGTTTTATGGACATTTTTTAAATGGGCATCCTGGGTCATATATCTGGTGGCTTCATTGGCAGCGTTGCGGTGGACTTGCTGGTGTCTGCGTTGTTGCTGTGCGCCAATGACTGACGTATTCGATGTATCACCCGCCAATTGGCTTGATTTGAATCCGCTCACTGCTGGCTGGGGTGATTGTATTTCCATACTATGCTGGTGTGGAATAGGAGAGGAGGATGATAATGAAAAGAAGTGGGAAGTCCTGAGGACTATATAGTTAGCTTCATGTCAGAATAGAATAAGTAGCAGCCAAGATGTTCCGTATACTCAAGATGAAACCTGCTGCATATGGTCGCAAGTTGCAGGGGTTTCCCACCGCCCCGCAATGTGCAATAAGTAGGTCCGATGTTGTGAGTTTGTTAACAGGGATAAATTGTGGTGCACGACAGCCGAAATCGCATGATTGTAGGAAATTAATAGTTCATTGTACGAGCGAAAGGACATCTGCTGATGTTTGTCTCAAAGAATCCCTGGGATATTACATGAAACTGATGCTGGCAATCAAGTCATGATGTACGGTTAGCCCAACTATTCCCGTTTTATCGACAGTCAAAAGCGCGTTTTTGCTTTGTTCAAGATAAGTAAACGTACCAACCTTGACATAAAAGACGAAGCTTGCCTCCATATTGTCCATATCTTGCAACATCCAACATCTCGCCCAACAACAAAGCCAAGCCACAGTACAATGGTCAATACTCCGAAAAATACCTTTTCGCCACATCCGGCTGGCAAATATGGTAAATCAACAAAGTGCTGCAAACAACGACGTCATCAAGCGAATGAAGGCAAGAGCGGCTAGGAAGCAGAGTGAGTCCGAGCCCTTGGGGCATTGTGCAGCTTGCGATCCTAAAAGAACCTTGCAGCCGAGAAACGACGCGAAACGCACTTCTTAAGCAATGAAGACAAAGCAAAATGGATCGAGGATTATGTTGAGAGAGAGACCGCTGGGGCAAGAAAGCGAGTTGAAGATGCAGAAGAAGTGGTTCAGCAGGAGGAGAAAGATACGAGGAAAGCTGAAAATGTGGGATTGACGGACGGAAAGCCTGGAAAGATATTCGAGGAGATGATGGTTGCTACCAGAGACAGTCTGAGTGATCTTGCAAGTTCCGACGATGGTGAGGATGGGCAAGATGAGGATGATGAGGAGCCAGAGCAGGGCCAGGTGAGCGAAGATGACGAACCCGGCTGGGTGATGGGCACAATCACGAAAACTGTGCCGCAGCGGCTGCAGAGGTTTGATCAGAAACAGATGAAGCTCGATGAATTGACACAACCGGGTTGGGAGGACGAAGCTGAGTACTTTTGTGAAAGGGATAAGAAGTACGGCTCATCGGCATTGCGGGTTCTGGAAGTCATTCAACAGCAAACGGATGATGATGCAGTGACACCTGTACTGACAACGATTGGAGAGCTTCTGGAGTGTCTGGACATTGTCACCGGAATATTGCAAATGCCGCAAAGGACTCCTCAACCAGGAAGTAGTCATAGTAATGTAGGTTCAGTGAAGCCGCTGTCGAACACAACCATATACGCTTTTGAGCCCTCTGCAGAGCTCGATACATCATCTTTGCTGAAAGCAAAGCATGTTCAACCAGCAAGCTTTTGCCCCTGCATATAGCCTCCAGCTAATCACCATGTAGATTTCGGATTCGGACAAAGACATTCTGACGGCTCCTGCCTCAGCGGAGGAATATATGGGCAAATTGTAATTTTTGACATCATATCTTGGAGAAAAGCAAATTGTTTACCAATTTTGCAAAGTGTCAGCATGTTCTTGATTTCAGTGACCAAATTGTGAGACATGATAATTTGTCTGTGGATGTGCAAGGGTCAAACGCACCATGTGAAAGTTCTAGAATCCAACTCACAAGGAAAGACGGCCAAAACATTCGATTACTATTTGCAAGTGACTATTAAACGACAAAGTAAAAGCTATCTTAGTGACGAAATATACTAACAAAATTTAGGTGAGTGATGTCATATGTGTCATAGAAAGAGCGGTCAGTGCTCATAACGAATCTGCCTGAACGACGACTGTCATGCTGCGTTCATCCATGTATCCAACTGCATAACTCTCCACACAGACCTCGTGCATATGGTTGAAATATTTGAAATTGCTTATGGTGAGTCGTGGAAATGGAGGAGAAGGAGCTGGACAAGGAAAGGTGGGGAAGTCGGGCTATATTTACCAAAAATTAGTGAAATGATCTACATGCCATAAATTGCTGGCCAAAAGCGCAGGAATGTGAGAGGGCCATGTCATCTCTCACTTAGATAGCGTGGATAGCAGTTGATCAGAAATTGAGATGTAACATAACTCCTGGATGCAAACTATGACACATACAAACGCAATAATGGATGTCAATAATGTGTATCTGATTCATTGCATATAATTATTAGCTGTACAAAGGCTGTTTCAATGTGATCAATGTGAGCGTCAACAGAGTGTCAACGATTTTTAGTTTTACACATTCCGCAATCAATGGGCGGCATTGTCACATACTGCCAAACTGAATGTATTGGTAGGCATTATAGCGAAAGAGACAAATGACACACTCATTCCCACATTCTAAATATGAGCATCAATGGAGCGTCAATGATCTTTGCCCTTGCATCCTGAACAATCCAAAGGGCTGCATGGCAACATTAACACATAATCGAACTATCGGCCGCCATTCTAGGCATCAATTCTGTTGGCGACACCGTACCTATTCCCTCTAAATGAGTGTCAAAGGAGCGTCAACGATTTGAGGCCTTCCATCTTCGTGAATCAACGGGCCATGTGGCGACATCGACCCATAATCGAGCTATCGGCTGTCTTTCTTGGCAAATACACTTTCAACAACATCGTGCCTATGCCCTGAAACTGAGCGTCAACGGAGCATCAACGATTTTAGGCCTTGCATCTTCATTACTCGAGGGGCGGTGCGGAGACATTGATCTATAATTGAACTATCGGCCATCATTCTGGGCGAAAATGTTTTGACAACATCATACCTATGCCTTGAAAATGAGTGTCAACGGAGCGTCAATGATTTTAAGCCTTCCATCTTCATTAATCGAAGGGCGGTGCAGCAACATTGACCCATAATCGAGCTATCAGCAGTCTTTCTCGGCAAAGATGCGTTTCGCAACACCTTACCTATGCCTTCAAAATGAGGGTAAACGAAGTGTCAACAATTTTAGGCCTTTCATCTTCGTTATTCAAGGGGCAGTGCAGCGACATTAACACATAATCGAACTATTGGCCATCTTTCTCAGGAAAACTGCTTTTGGCGACACCGTACCTATGCCCTGAAAATGAGCGTTTACGGAGCATCAATGATTTTATGCCTTCCATCTTCATTGATCAAGGGGCCATGCGGCGACATCGACATATAATTGAGCTATCGGCCGTCTTTCGATGCAACACTGCGTTCGGCGACATCGTACCTATGCCCTGAAAATGAGCGTCAACGGAGTGTCAACGATTTTTGATCTTGCATCTTGAATAATCGAAGGGCAATGGGACATAGCAAACCCACAATCAACCTATCGGCAGCCTGTTTGTGGCAATAATACTAGCTACGATATCGGGTCCTCCTCCTACAATTGAGCACCCACGGAGCGTAAACAATCTTTGTGGAGGTTCAGTAAGCTATACAGCAATGAAGAGCATTGCGCTGTTCCTAAATTGAGTTTTACACGGTCAGTCTTTTCAATATGTCTTTGTATACAACTTCACAAATATGCATGCAATGTCTCACAGATCTGATTTTTTTACTTGTAGCTCTAGAGTCAATATTTAAGGACCAGCAATCTGCTGTACTGTAACTTTACTTTCGGCAGTCACTCGAGTCATATTATCTAGATTTCTTATTCCTACCAGCATGTCTGATTCACAATCTTCAAATACCTCAATGCTAGAGGTTATGATCTCTTCCAAAAATGAACATGTCTTTATTCGGGGCTTCAGCGACCTTACTTGACAAATCATCTTCGACGCTTGGTGGGCTTCAATGAATGTAGACTCCAAATGTCCGATTGCTTGGAATAATTCTAGACATGCACCTTCGTGGCAATTTTACTTACACTGTGGCATTGAGGAGACCGGCAGCCCTGGAATGATATGTATTGTTTGTCACCAAGTTCTTCATCATCCATCAGAACATGGGACAAGCTCAATGGGGAAACATTTGCTTACAGAAGCTCACATCGCAAAGTTTAACGAATTAACAGATTCAGATGTAACTACATTAATGAGTTCGACCATCGATGAAACAGCGTTGGCAATCCTGAAGAGGCAAGGAAGTCGATGAATTACAACAGTATGTTCGCAGAGGGAATTTATGTTTGACATCCACGTTGATCCATATTGACCAAAATGACAGACAAAACGTTCCAAATCGGCAGCTAAGGACTTGGAAACTTCCGAATTTCACCAAGACACATGGAATCACTACCTCATGTTAGGATTTGTTTCGGCTCATATTCCATGAAACGCTATATCAAATCTTCAACTGCGACAGTCATATAAGGTGTTACGTGATGACCTAGTGGTGCCGTCTGCTACGACACTTGGCAACATTTGCCGGAGGGAATATGCACTGACTGTGGATGCAATTACGAAGCAATTGCCATCACGAATGAAGTTCAATTAGCTTTGGACGGATGAGCATCAACAAACACACTCACCATAATGTCGGTCATTGCTTACTATATAGATCGAAATCGGGCGTCGCGTGAAGTTCAACTTGCTTTCGATGAGGTTGATCAGCTATTCTTTCCCACCTTCGAAAGCTAATTCAGGACGATAGGTCAAGGGCCAACATACTGGAGCAAAGCTAGCCATACATTTGAAGGACATGCTTGATCATGTCGAGCTTACCAACGGCCGATTGCTCGGTATTACAACCGATAATGCTTCCTCGAATTATTCGATGACACGCGAGCTGCAATCAACACTTGCGTCCTCTTGAGTCGAGTGGCCTGCACTGAGGAACCACATACCATGCATGGCGCGAGTCATACAGCTGGCTTTAGGTGCATTCATGAGCAGTCTAGGTGTAAAAAGCCGCACCAAGTCTTGGGAAGCCCATGAGCGCAATCAGCAATTTGGAGAGAATGAAAGCATAGACATTGGGAAGAGTCAAAGACTTCGAAAAGAGGGCAACAGTAGAATCAATAATGTGTCGGCCATGAAACCAAGTTTAGCAAAGATAATTGAGAAAGTACGTATTTCATGATATTTTGGAAGTCCTGAAATTGACCGTCATATAGCAGAGAATGCTTGCAGTATTCATTACGCTGACACTTGGTCATCAAAACGAGTTCATTGACTGTCAAAAGCCAAAGTCCACATTGCCATATTTCCGATTATGGATATGAAGACATGGTGGAACTCAACATTGGAGTTACTTGAGCACGCCTACCGATGATGGGAATTCACGTCCGAGTGGCTCCAAAATCCAAAATATAGCGATTACCGGCCACTCTTCACAACACGAGATGAATGGATGATTGTCAAGTATGTCATTGAAGTATTGAGGCCATTCCGATATTGGACCCTTTGGATGTCGAAGAGGCATACAGTCACATTGCATCACTTCATCACAGTGTACATTGACATGTTTGATCACATCGATGGTGTTATGCGAGCTTTGGCTATGAAGAAGACTCAATGGAAGGAGGACTTGTTCTTCGCTGTGAAGTTAGCTTGACAGAAGCTGTCCAAATATTATGCCGAAGTGACTCCAACGACGGCTATGCTGCTCATTTCAGCACATATCCTCAATCCTTTCCGCAAGTTGCGATCGTTTCGGAAGTGGGACAAGAGAATGGATATTCATCCTCAGGACAAGACATCCCATACTACCCAATACAAGGAAGCCTTTCTGAAGTACGTGGAGAATGAATATTGTGCCAAACATCGACATGTGCCGGTCAATAAACCAGAAAATGTACCGAGCAGTAAACTCATCCCCTCCTCAATCGCCTCATCATCCCATCAATGATCCTTTGATCCATATGATTTATCCAGTGATGATGAAGAATACTTAACGCCTACCAATGTAGCCGAAACAACACCCGGATGAAGCGATAGCGCAGCACGCTTGTTGACCGCCGCCAGGCTCTATTTCAATTCACCTCCTGAAGCACCAAAGAACTGGGGGCAAATTAATCCAAATCTCAATGATTACCACTCTAACCCAATGGAGATTAGCAGTACATTTTGGATACCAGGCATAACTGACTGGTGGCGGCAGCAAGAGGAAACGCACTCACAGTATTCCGATCTCTCTGATGTGGCGCGTCACATTCTCACTATTTTGCCACATGGTGTCGGAGTGCAGTCCAGTTTTTCCCTTGGCCGAGATGTTATTGGCTGGAGGCAGTCAAAAGACACAGGCGACACCCTTCGCGAAAAAGTCGTTGTAAGGCAGTTTGCCCCAGCCAATAATGGGATTTTGGCAGGCGACAAGACAGAATCTGACACAACAAACACTGAAAGCGACTCAGAAATGAAGAAAGAGGTGGAGGAAACGAAATTGCACAGAATGGCCAAGGTCCACGACTTTTTGGAGATGTGGCACGGCAGCCAAAACCTAGGTGCTACCCAGAAGGAATCTCACGCTCAAAACAAACAGATGACCACCGTAGGATACATTTCGGACACTGAAGAGATCGTCAAAGCCTCATGGTCACTCTTTCAACATGATAGTGCAGCTGCATCTAGACTGACAGAATGATCACCTTTGCCACCAGCTTTATCTGCAAAGGACCTGCTTGGGGGACGAACGAAAATATTAAACATCTGCGGAATGCGCAGAATCAACCGTCATCCAGTCAAAAGTGATGAGGATAGCGCACCTGACAGCATTTCGGACACCGAAGATTGGCTACACTGGAATTGCGACTTGGATAATCCAAATGACACTGAACACGATTGCACAGCAGATGTTGAATCTGAAATAGAGGAAGGCAATGGTATCGAGGATCCAGAATGCCCAGAGCAGTGGGATGTGAGTGCCGTGCCAAATGTTCCCTGATTGATTCCGCCAACACGGATGTCAAAGAGACAGGCTGAAAAGGTGTTTGTGACAGTTAATGCAATAGAAACGAGGAGGAATAAGGGAGTGAAGACAAAGTAGGACACAAAGCGTCAGCTTCTTTATGTAGCTTGACCGAGTGTTTCAGTTGGAGATATATTATGCGCGATTGGTGAGCAGTAGCTTGTGAATACCCCTTGATGAATGGATGTATAGCAGGCGCAATGAAGCTATGGACAAAATATATAAATTTTAGTCATGTGAGAGCAAACAGTGCAAGAAAGTTACAGCACTCAGCTTTGCCAAAGTGAAGAGTCGCTATCTGACAGAACGACAACCAATATACTCTAATCATGATTAACCCAATTGTCGATGGCAGCATATATTGAACGCACAATAGATTCAAATGAACATCAACGGTGAGTCAAGAATTTTTGATCTTGTAAGTACGGTAATTAAAGAGTGATCAGGTTGCTGTTATTCATAACCGATGTATTGGCAGCTTTGATTGGGAAAAGAGACAGCAACATGGTCACCGCCCTATTCTGTGAATGAGCGTCAACGGAGCATTAAAGATTTTTAGCTTTGCATCTTGGGTAATTTATGATCCGATTGGTTGCAGATATCTATTTATGTGATATTTGCAGCCTCTGAGAGCGAAAACAACAGCGACAAGCTCCCTGCCACATCCTGAAAATGAGCGTCAACGGAGCTTCAACAGTTTAAGGTCTTGAATATTTTGTAATCAAGGCATCGGGCGTATCTGGGCACTCATAACCGAATTATTGAATGCCTTGATAGGCAAAAATACAATATATTGAATGTAAAACATGGATTCCAAATTGATTGATATTGCAGGCTGCACAACATGCAAAAACGCATCATTGGTTGTTGAAAATGCGATTTTGATACAATATTATTAACAAACTGCAAACACAAGAGCCTTATATGAATCTATAGATGGACCAGCAGGGCAACCTGCTGACAACCCGCCCAATACGGCCGGGTTGGGAATTTACCATCGAACCGTACCTGAGTAGACGGTTCTGGTTTATTGACGACCCGGACCACCAATTTGGCAACGGTTCGGTTTGGACCCGAACCCGGACCCGAAGTGACTGTCTGGAACTGTTGCTAATACCAGCAGCAGACTAGTCTTGGAGACGCAGCTAATTCTCCCAATAGCTCCAATATTTGCCCATCCCAATAGTTTAATTTTGTAGCATTTTGAAGACAACTATACACTGTTCAGGACATTCTTGGACTCTATTCCACAACCTCTGGAGTATTTAGTCACACCAGTGAAGTAGTTTCGGAGCATCTGAGAGCTTATCACTGAGCATTCAGCCTATCTGGGACCATCTGCGACCATCTGGAAGGATCAATGTGGCTGTTCAGAGTTGCTGAGTTGTTCAGTCATGACTTCCAAACCATTTTACATTTTGCTGATGTACAATTGACTGTCATTAATCATAGTTACAGAGTAATAACCTCCCAAAGCAGAAAAATTTGCTTCTAGACTATATAGTAATAATATCATTGTGCTATCAACACCTAAAACAAGAAATGAAATACTTTACTACATAATTTAACAATTACAAGCCAAGAAGAATATAATTAAAAATTCTACACATATTCCAAAAATGAATGTTAGATATTCTGAAAACAATATGAAAATTTCTAATGTAAAAGCCAAAACAGTATTAATGTACCACATTATTCATATTAAAAGAAAACACTAATTATAAGATAACTTAGAAAGATTCTTCTCTGATACTAACAAATATAAAAATACTGCATTATTCCTAACAGGGTTGACTGTGAGAATGAACTAGCTGAAGTTTGGAAATATATTGTTTGGGGTAGGATGTATGTGTCTTTACTTGTACACAATGTAATATAGTATCAAATTCAATAATGTGCAGAAAGTGAATTATTCAACATGCAAATCCCCAAAATTATGTGAAGTGAATAACCTCTTTTTGTAATCCGGCATTCAGGAATTGCGTGTACCATTGAGTGTGCGAAGGTATTCCCTCTGCCTACTTTACAATACGGGAAAGTGTAGCCCTTACAGTTTGCAGCCGCCAAGCAAGTTCATTAATCTATTAAGACTGTAGTGGTTGACAGAAAACCTTCTAGCTTATCATTTCACAGAGTCAAAATATTGTTTCGACTCTTGTGCACATTAAATCTCGCCTCAAAAACGGTCCCGGATCTTGGCGACCGCGCTCTATTTTAAGACACACCGGTCTTCAAGAATTCTTCCTCGCCCCGCCTCACCGTTTCTGCCAATCTGCAACTCTTTTGATACTCAACACAACAAACACGTCACCTTACTAATTCGCTCCTCCATCATACTAGATTGGTGCTGGGAAGGAGCGTCAAAACATCGTCCATCTGCTTACCATATTGTTAACCATGGTGCCATGTGCCAGCGACAACCTCTCTACAGAAATTTATACCTCTGTTACAGGTAGTGCTTGCAAGGAACGTGAACACGACAAGGGTAACGCTTCAAGTTCTGCAGCTCACGTTGCGACAACCGAGGTCAACATCGAGGCTACCAAGAAAAAGAAAAAGAAGACTAAGCGGACTAAAGGATCGGTAAGTGCGCCATATTGGGTTCTGTAAGCGCTATGTCCCATTCTGTAGGCGCGAATAGGAAACCCTCCTTTTGAAGATGGAAGGGAGCTGACGTTAGTTGGGTATGGTCAGTCAAAACCATCTGGGTTCGAAGGTGAGAGATTCTGCAACCTGGGGGGATATTTCAGAGGGTTAATGTTTATGAGAAGAATATGTTGTGGATGGACCTCTGACAAAGGAAGAAGTTGAAAACGAGCTGGCTCTTTATAATCCGTAAGTTATTATCATGGAAATATTTGTGACGACTTTAGCTGACATTTAATCTAGGTCGAAGCCTTTCTCTCAGTGCGTGATATCATTCTCTGAAGTTCTGTGCATATGTCGTGCTAACTTCCTGCCAGACGTATCGAGCTATGTATACAGAGATACAAGGCGAGGCGCAAGTGGGATCCAAAACGTCTTCAGCTCTTCACTACATATCTGGCACTGGGTGGTGTCGCGACTGGCCAGAAGCAGTTTTTTGGTGGGATGGATGAGAAGAAGATGGACGACATGGATGCAGAGCATATTGCAATGATGGCAGCGACCGACTACATCCAGTTTCAGGACCAGAACGGTCGGGCTCAGGAAGATGTATGGGAGGTCGACTTTGCGTATGTTGTTCGTGGATACCTATCTTACAAGGTACCATACGTGATGGGCTACAAAAAACCCAATGATCTGGAACTTGCCTGCAGGCTGATCAAAAACTTCCTGAACTATGTAGGTTTTATCTCACCGAGTTGTATAACTGCTTCCCTAAAACCCTATATCCTTAGGTTCTGTTCCACTCAGTAGCGCCAGAATATGGAGACAATATCCGTCAAGCAATCATTATCTGCAGTGATGCGGAGCGAGAGTTGGTATTGTGCACTAACGTATCGAACCATCTTCCGGGAACGTTTAATATGGCATGTTCCACCATCTACGATGGATTCTATGCGGGTGTTGGCGAATTGAACAAAACTTGGGAGATCGGCGTGGACCAGGTGGCCGGATTCGATGAGAATACCGCTAGGGAACTTGTCACCGTTGCTCTCCTCAAGCGTGGCACACCCGAAAACCAGAAGAAAGGCCTCAACCGCAAAGTTGTGAGGAGGGATTACATGTCCCTTGAGGTCACGGAGGTTATTCAGGGTCGTTCGGAGCCAAGACAGTGTAACAACGATGATAAGTCGCAGCCCGAAAACAGGTACTATTGCAAGTTGCAAGCTCTCGGAAAATTAAAAGTTAAACCCTGGATTCCGGAGGATCCTCTTGCGGGAGAAAATGTGCTTCCTAAAGACCAAGTAGAAGAACTGGAGCTCTGGCTCGAGAAGTGCACCCTGCAGTTTTGTTTTGTTGGTATGCACCTTGAGGCTCGAGTGCACAGATTCGATGATGGCCTTATTTTTGTCGACAGCGTTACCGTGAGTTTTTATGTCCAGCTCGTGTATGTCTCTAAGGGAACACTAACAGTTTACAGGGTGTAATGTGCTCATTCTACCTCCGTCTCGAGAACCCCATCACCGATGACAAAGATAGCGACGATGATTACGACTAGTGAAATGGGCACATAGTTGATCCAGTATACGAGGACTTTCTTCTTGTTGGGCGATAATCCATGTTTCATTTTTAGGGTATGTTCCAGTTGTTTAGGGTCCGTCTCGTGGTGCGAATTGAGGTTTATGGTCATTTCTCTATTATTCAAGGGCTAAGGTTAGAACGGCGCATCTTCTTGAACACAACCGAAATAGACATATCCAGGAGATCTTTCGTTTTTATCGTATGTTCATCAGGGCAGTAATCACGACTGTTTGGCCATCGCTCACTAACAATGTCCCGCAACTGAAATGCAGTCAATCACTTTGTTTTGGGACCATATTAGTACGAAATTCTCCTCATATTCAGGCACAGCGTTCGCTAGTATTTATGGCTTGGAGATAGTTTGATAGGAGACAAGAGTGTGTTAAGCGTGTTGCTTGAATTTTCTATCTACAGAATTCTTATGAGCTTTGTAGTGATGTAGTAAAAATCTTAGTACTAAAATATAAAGCTCCAATTGCACAACAATCATAAAATAGAGAGAGCTGTTATAAAACATAGAATCAGTCAGTAGTGCAGAAATGATTGTAAGTAAGTCAATATAAATTTGTGGTATTGTGCAATGGGTATAAAAGATAACAACTGAATACAAATTTATATCAGCAAAATAGACAATGGTCTGGGAACTATATGGAAACATTCTAGGCTTCGACTGTCCTGACTGTTAAGCTAAGGAAATAGTTTTTGAACATTTTACTAACATTCTTATATCCCTTTGAATACACTTACAGTTTGGAATATATATTTCAAATGTTATAAATTTTGTTGAATGGAATAACTAAATTTTAAAAAATATTCCTTCTTGTGCAGCAAATCTTGGCGACAACAGAAATGGCAAAATAACTCAGCTAACACAATAGAGATGGATATGCAAATACCGGCACTGGATTTATAACATTCAATTGCCCCCGGAGAGGTACTTCCAGTACCTCTGGACAAATAGAGGATACAAGGTATGGTAACTGTAGAGCACAGGCATATGAAACCACACATTTGAGTGGATTTGTGAAAACTTTGGGCCAAGAACAAAAACAAAATTGGTGAAAGTACTCAGTGACCACGAAAGCGAGCAACAAGCAGACACTGGCATTCAATCTTTACCATCATATTGACCCCTAAACGACACTTCCAGCACCTCTGCACAATTTGAGGAGGCCAGGCATGGCGACTGCAAAATGTGCACACAATCGATGGGGTGTGATGTGACATGACAACCAATGAACCATCAACCTTGGCAACCCATGAGGGTATGGATACTGCAGAAGCAGAAGAGGCTTGTGTCATGGCTGCCAAAGTGTCGGGTAAGACAACAGGCATCATCTTGCTGGCTGAGAGTGAGCAGTTGGAGCGGAATGACAATGGGAACAGACTGGGAAGTGAGATGTCAGAGTCGGCAAACACACCAGGAGACTGGAGGAGACCAATTTGATGAAACATCAGGTAGCAGGCCCGTAAAGTGGCACAGTTGCACCAAACTGTTGACTAGTTGACAAGAATGGTTGAAGCACATGCAGTGTGTATCGAGACTCAATGGCTTGGCGTGAATGAATGGTTGGAGAAGAGGGAGAGGAAGTGGGATGCTCACTACATGGATGACATACTATGGGGGACTGGCATCTCAGTTATGGCCGTGAAGATTCTGGCCAGAACAAAGGCAGGTGAAGGAAAGCCAGAGGCCGAAAAAGGCATGCTAGCATCAGTTCATGCAGGCACAAAACAGCAAGTGTGAGCACAAAAACAACACCCATAGCAATGACAACAGCAGCAAGCAGAACCGTGTCTGGAGCAGTAGCAGCCTAAACCAACTCCAGCTCTGACCCAGTCTCAAATGATAACAACAACAACAATCAACCCTACTCCAAACAGACAGTGGGTGAGAGTGCCACCAAGGAACCAGAAGTGAACCCCAACATTAACAACAATAACACCACCCAAGACTACTGGCCTAGCCCCGGCCCCCAAATCCAGCATGTGTAAGGCAGTGAGACAGCTGATTTTGAGGACAGATAAGAGTATCCTCCGACCCAATAAAATTGATGAGGAAATCATGTCTGTGGTCCACAGAGCACATTTCCAGCAACAGGCGCCAGTACATATTCGGATTAAGAATATAAGAAACAAAGCCAATGGCACAATCATTGCAATTACACTCCAAAACACAGCTGCTGAGATGGCTCTTCTGGCCCAAGCTGTCATCATCAAGGCAGCCAGATCAGAGGACGGGGAATCATCGATGAGGAAGGAAATGAATCGTAGGAGAAACTGAAGATACACACCATCCCACAAGTGAGGTACATGGGCAAAGGCTCCCAAGGATTACTGAAAATGAGGGTGGAGATTGGAGCAGAAAACACAGGAGTGATGGTTCCCGCTCAAGTGACATGGTTATAAAACCCTCACACAATCAAATTGAGGGTGCAGAGAGATGAAACCTGAATGTCAGTGGTGGTCTTCATGATAAGGGCGAAGAAGGTGACACAGTGAGTGTTGAATCAAGGAGTGACAGCAGTGGAAGTACACTACAAAGTCCAACGATATTCCAATGCAGGCCCCGACAGCCTCTGCAGGCTCTGCGGTGGGTGGGGCCATATGGACAGCCAGAGTAACCACCACCAGTCGAAGTGCAGCTACTGCACCAGACTGCACCTATCTGGTGAGTGTAGGTGCAATACAGTCCGCTGCATAGCAAAACACAGAGCTGTGTGCAGCCTCACGCAGGAGAAATGCTCAAACTGCTAAGGAAATAACGCTGCATTCAGCGAAAAGTCCACTAAGAAACTCAAGGCCATCACCATGGTGCACCGAAGCTGTAGACATCAACTGAATGGCAGAGAGATGAGGGGGGTAACTGGAATGAACTGAGTTGCATTCAGCGCCAGACAGGCAAGGGGGATTAGAGACGAGGATGGGGAGCCAATGGCCAGCAAGCAGGGAAACAATCTCAGGGAAATGGAGATGATGGAGGAGGAGAGAGAAATGACCATGGCCGAGACTGCAGGGGAGACCGAAATTGTAGCCACCACCTCCAATGCTTTGAGCATTCCAGCACAATTGCACCAGGACTTTTGTATGGACCACGGCAGCGCTGGAGACAGGAGTGGAACAGAATGCAAATGTGGTAATCTTCCAGAAGCCGGCAGTGGGAAGAGGAGGAATTGCAATCAGCCATTTGGCATACGAGATTAGGAAACGAAGAAGAGTTTGGACAGCAGTGTCCAAGCGGAGTGGCCGGGTAACTGATGAATGGACAGACCTGAGCAGGGGCACAAATGATGATGTCATTGTAACTTATGTTAAAAGAAATGGAGATAACCTGATGAGGTTTATCAATGTATAAAATCAAAGAGACACGCAGACCGGGGAGTGACCAGTGAGGATGATTAACTGCCAAAGAGTCATCAGACAAGGAGCCGGCACAATACTCACATCTGACTGCAATGTGCACTGCTGCAGATGTGACCCAAGATGCAAGGAGCAATACAGTGATGAGACTTTCTGGGAAGATAATATAGATGAGCAAGGACTGGAGATTGGAAATATCAACCCGCCAACTCACCGGTCGGCAGCAAACTGTAAACAAGGTGAATCGATACTTGACCTGACCATAGACAGCCAACTGATGATGAAATGGACCATACTGGACAGGAGGCACACTACACGCTCCTACTGTGAGGTGATTTGGTGGGAGTTCAGCCATGATACACAGGAGGTGATGGACCACATGCATGTCATGGCATGGAACCTAGCTGCCATGACAACACAAGACAAGAAAGCAGCCAAGAAACTTTGGAAGTAGCTGAAGGGACAGAGAGGTCATCTATATGAGGGTTGCACAGTGGATGAAGTAGAGTGAGAGGCTGAGTGGTGTCAGAAAACACTGTGCAAATCTCTGCATACTGATGCAAAAAAAAAAGGAATCTGCGCCCAATCGAAGATGAGATGGAAAAGCGAGATCAAACAGAGGAGCAGTGCACTGGGGAGAAACAACAGGAGAGGAAGGAGGTCAGAAGTGGCGGCGCATGCAAAAGCAGAACTCCAGAAGTCACTCAGGCAGTCTAAGAGTCAAATGTGGTTTGACTACTTGCAGATCCTCAGGGGGGGGTGAGGTCTGGAGGGGGTCAATGTTTGCCAACCCACAGGCGGAAGGCACCGTCGAAGCATTGAGCAACGGAGACGGAAAGCAAGTACACACGATGGCCGGGATAGAGATCATGCTCAGTAGACAGTCCTTCCCACTGAACAAGGGTGTTCAGTACTACAAACCGCCACCCCCAGTTCAAGCCAACAGGCAAATAATTGAGCAATCAGTTAAACAAGCTTCATTTTTGCAGCCACTCAGGAAAGTCCCAGGCCTGGACAGGTTGTCGGATGGAGCCATACGGCCACTAGGGAAATAGAAGTGAATGACCATCGTAGGATGAATGAAGGGGGCCGTCGAAATCGGACATCATCCAACCGTCAGGATGCGCATGACCACCTCGGTGATTATAAAACATGCAAACAAGGACCTTGAGAACCTGAAATCGTACGAAATGATGTCTGCGCTCCGCTGCACAGGAAAAATCTTGGACGAAGTAGTTGTAGAGCTGCAGTCTGATGAGTGCAGGAGAAGTGCACAACTATGTGACGGCCAGTTTGGTATTAGGAAGACAAGTTTGGCCAGTGATGCAGCAGCCATCATGGTTGACAGAGCGTACTCTGCGTGGAAAGATAACATCATCACAGGCATACTCCTAATGCATATCAAGGCGGCATGCCCAAGCGTGGAGAGAGGGAGATTGATTTGCACAATAAAGGCCAAGCAGATAGATGGAGACCTCATACAATGGATCGAAAGCTTTCTCTCAGACAAGGCAGTGGAGATCGCAATTGATGGCAATGTGTCGCAGAGTTGCGCATTGGAAGCAGGAGTACCTCTCGGCTGCACCGTATCACCGATTCTCTTTGCAATAAACACAGCTGGGCTGATAATGTGGGACGAAGAATCAATCCAACGACTCAAAGGACTCTCCTGAATTGATGATATAGAATAGATAGTAACAGGGAAGGATGTGATGTGGGTGGTCATGAAACTCGAAACCTGTGCAGCCAAGAGCATCCACTGGGCATGTTGGCAAGATCTCCAGTTTGACACAGCAAAGATGGATACAGCTCTCTTCACACACACAAGACTCAACAAGATGCAGCTCCGGAAAAAACTCAATACCACAATCGAAGTGGGAGACATTATCATTGGATTCAACAAAGAAACGACATGGTGGCTGGTAGTCTGGATGGACGCCCACCTGATATTCAAAAAGCATCGCAACTGATGCATGAAGAAGGCCAGCGCAGGAGAACCCCAATTGTGTGTACTCATGAGGATGAAGGGAATACTCGCAGAGCACAAAAGGAACGGCTAGATACCCATCTTCCAAGCCGTCACGCTTTACCACAGCGAGCTCCAGAGGGATCCAAATGGAATCGGCAGACGAGAGGATGTTCAACTCCTTCCGAATTGGAAGGCTAGGTCGACTAGGGGTGCTCTGCCCGCTACACCACTAGGTCCACATATGAGAGATTCCGGACTCACAAGAATGCCAATAGTGCGCTGTTCTATGCCTGAACGATTTACTGCGAAGCTCACAGGTGTATATGAAGGCCCAACGCGCAGGGTGATGTATAACCACCCCATATCTGCTGCACCAAGATGCAGACTCACGAAATCCGAGCACCAACGAGGCCAAGTAGAAGAGACCGTGTGCCGGCCCAACCTGGACGAAGTACCAGCAGTCCAGACTGTTATACATAGTGAAGAAACCACTGCGAAGAGGGAAGCGAGGTATTGGGCGACAGTGAGAGAGTCCAAAGTGGGCGTCTGGCTGTGCATGTGATGGACAGAGAAATCGCAATCCAATGATGCCAGAGTGGGAGCTGCAGTGGTATCCTAGCATCGAGACAGCTGGCAAGCATCCCATAGCCACCTAGTGTTAGCAAGGGTTCCGGACCGTCACTTCGGCTCCGGGTCCGGGTCCAAACCGAACCGTTGCCAAACTAGTGGTCCGGGTTGTCAATAATCCTGAACCGTCAACTCAGGTATGGTTCGACGGTAAACTCCCAACCTGTCTGAATTGGGCGGGTTGTCAGCATGTCGCCCAGCAGGTCCATCCATAGATTCATATAAGGCTCTTGTTTTTAGAGTTTGTTAATAGTATCATATCAAAATCGCGTTTTCAACAACCAATAATACGGTCTTGCATGCTTTGCAGCTTGCAACATCGATGAATTTGGAATCAGTGTTTTACAGTTGTTATACTGTCTTTATGCCAATCAGGGTGGTCAATAATGCTGTTAGGAACGCGAAGATCTGTGTGATGCCTCGATTGTGAAATATGCAAGAACTGAAACAGTTGACACTCCATTGACGCTCATTTTCAGAATGAGGCAGCAAGCATGTCACTGTTGTTATTGCCAGTAAAGGCTGCCAATATCTGATAAATGGATGTCTGCAACAAATCGGAACATAAATTACCCAAAATGTGAAGTTAAAAATTGTTGACGTTCCGTTGATGCTCATTCTCAGGATGCGGCAGGGAGCATGTCACTTTAGTATTTCCCAGTAAAGGCTGCCATTATCTGAGAAATGGATCTCTGCAACCAATCGGAACATAAATTACCCAACATGCGAAGCTAAAAATCATTGACGCTCCATTCACTCTCACTCTCACAATGTGGCAGGGAGCATCTCACTGTAGTTTTTCCCAGTAAAAACTGCCAATATCTGAAAAATGGATGTCTGCAACCAATCGGAACACGAATTATCTCAAATGCATACCGAAAAATCATTGACGCTCCGTTGACGCTCATGCTCAGAATGGGGCGGTGACCGTCTCGCTGCATCTTCTGCCTATAAAAGCTTCCAATATATCGGTTATGCATCATAGCGACCAAATCACTATTTGATTACCGCAATTACAAAACCACAACTCATTGACGCTCCGTTGGCGCTGATTTTGATATATTGTCCATTCAACATATGCTGCCATCAATAATAGTTTTCATCATGTATTGAACTTATTGGTAGTCGTTCTGACAGACTGAGACTTGGCCTTGTGGCAAAGCCGAGCGCAGTAACATTCTTGCACTGTTCGCTCTCACACGACTGAAATTTATGTATCTTGCCAAAATCTTCATTGCGCATGCTATGCATATGTTTATCAACCAATATTGACAAGCTACTGCTCACCATTCGCACATAATATATCACTAACTAAAACTCTCATTCAACATACATCAAGAAGCTAGTGAAACATTGATGCATTCTGTCCTACTTTTTCTTCACTCCCTTTTTCCTCATCATTTCGATTGCATTCACCGTCATCAACACCTTTTCAGCCTGAATCTTTGACTTCTGTGTAGGCCGAATCAATCTGGGAACATTTGCCTCGGCGCTCACATCCCGCTGCTCTGGGCATTCAGGATCCTCGATTCAATTGTCTTGCTCTATAACAGATTCAACGTCTGCAGCGCAATTGTGTCCGCTGACATTGAGATTATCTAAGTCCCCATTCCAGTTAAGCCAATCTTCATTGTCCGAAATGCTTTCAGGTGCGCTATCCTCATCACTTCTGACTGGGTGATGGTTGATTCTTCAGATTCAGCGGACATTCAATATTGGAGTTTGTCCTCCAGGGAGGTCCTTTGGAGACAAAGGTGGTGGCAATGGAGATCTTTCTGACAATTTACATGCAGCCGCACGATCATGTTGAAAGAGTGATCAGGATGCTTTGATGATCCCTTCCGTGTCTGAAGTGTATCTCACGGCAGTCATCTGATTGTTTTGAGCGCGAGATTCCTTCTGGGTAACATGTAGGTATTGGCTGCCCTGCCACATCTCCGAAAAGTCGTGAACCTTGGCCATTTTGTGCAATTTTGTTTCCTCCGCCTCGTTCTTCCTTTCCGAATCGTTTTCTGTGTTTGTTGTATCCAATTCTGGGTCAGCGCCTGCCAAAATTCCATTATTGGTTTGAGCAAACTGCCTTACAACGACTTTTTAGCAAAGAGTCTCGCCTATGGTTGTTGACTGCCCCCAGCCGATGACATCTCGGCCTACCGAAAAACTGTCCTCGCCTCCGACACCATGTGGTATCATAGAGATCATGTCGCACATCACACTGGAGAGATCGGTGTACTTTGAGTGCATTTCCTCCTGTTCACACCACCAGTCAGTTATGTCCGGTAACCCAAATGGACTGCTATTCTCTAATGGGTCGGAGTGGTAATCATTGAGATTTGGATTAATTTGACCTCAGTTGTTTCGTGCTTCAGGCAGCGGATTCCAATGGAGCCTGGCAGCAGTCAATAGACGTGCCACGCGATCCCTGTGTCTGGGTGTCGTCTCAGCCACATTGCCAGGCATTAAGTATTCTTCATCATCGCTGGACAAATCGTATGGATCAAAGGATGATTGACAGGATCCAGAAGCCGCTGGAGAGGGGATGAGATGGCTGCTCGGTAAGCTTTCATGTTTATTGACTGGCACACGTCGATGTTTGGCACAGAATTCATTCACCACATACATCAGAAGGGCCTCTTGTTATTGGGTAGTATAGGATGTCTCGTCCTCAGGAGTAATATCAATTCTTTTGTCCCACTTTCTAAACAATCGCATGTTCCAGAAAGGATCAAGAATATTAGCCGAAATGGGAAGCATACACGTCCTTGGAGTCACTTCAGCATAATATTTGGACAGCTTCTGTCAAGCTAACTTCACTGCAAAGGACAAGTCTTCCTTCCATTGAGTCTGTTTCATAGCCAAAGCTCGCATCACGCCATCCATGTGATGGAACATGTCATTTTACATTGTGATAACTTGATGCAATCTGACAATATGCCTCTTTGACATCCACAGGGTCCAAAATTGGAATGGCCTCAACACTACCATGACATAATTCCCAACGGTCCATTCATCTCGAGTTGTGAAGAGTGGCCGGTGATCAGTGTATGTAGGATTTTGGAGCCAGCCCAGTGTGAATTCACATACTCAGTCGGCGCGCTTGAGCAACTCCAGTGAAACGTTTCAATATGACTTCACTTCCATAATCAGAAGTACCGCGATGCGGACTGTGGCATTTTGACTGTCAGTGAACTCGTTTGACGACCAGGTGTTAGCGTAATCAATACAGCAAGTATTCTCTGCTACATGAAGGTGAGTTTCAGCAGTTTCAAAATATCTTGAAATATGTACCTTCTCAATTATCTTTGCTAAACCTGGTTCCATGGCCGACACCATATCGATTGTAGCGTTGCCCTCTTTTCGAAGTCTTTGACTCTTCCCAATCTGTATGCTTTCATGCTCTCCAAATTGCTGATCACGCTCATGGGCTTCCCAAGACTTGGTGCGGCCTTTTACACCAAGACTGCTCATGAATGCACCTAAAGCCAGCTGTATGACGTGCGCCATGCAAGGTATGTGGTTCCTCAATGCAGGCCACTCGATTCCAGAGGCATCAAGTGCTCATTGCAGCTAGCGTATCATCGAGAGATTTGAGGAGGCATTATCAGTCGTGATTCCAATCAAACAGCCATCGGTAAGCTCAAAACGATCAAGCATGCCCTTCAAATGTACGGCCAGCTTTGCTCCAGTATGTTGGCCCTTGACCTATCATCCTTGATTAGCTTTCATAAGGGGAAATGAACAGGCGATCAACCTCATCGAAGGCTAGTGGAACTTCACGCAATCCCCAAATTCGATCCATATAATAAGCAATGACCGACATTATGGCTAGTGTGATTGATGGTCTCCATGTCTCCAGAGCTGAACAAACTATTTTTCGTCATGGCAATTGCTTCTTGATTGCATCCATGGTCAGTGCATAGTCCCTCCGGCAAATGTTGCGGAGGGTCCTAGCGGATGGCAGCAATAGGTGATCGCTTAACACTTTATATGACTGTCTTAGCTCTAGATTTGATATCGCATTCCATGGAATATGAGCGAAAACAAATCCTAACATAAGGTAGCGATTCCACGTGTCTTGGTGAAATTCAGAAGTTTCAAAGCCCTTAGCTGCCAGTTTAGAATGTTTTGTCTGTCATTTTGGTCAATATGGATCAACCTGGATGTCAAATCTGATCCTCCTCAGCGAACTTACCATTGTGATTCCTCGACTTCCTCGCCTCTTCAGGATGGCCAAAGCTGTTTCATCGACCGTCGAACTAGTCAATTCAGTATCCTCTGACTCTGTTGATTCGTTTAACTTTGCGAAGTGAGCTTTTGCCAGCAAGTGTTTCCCCATTGAGCTAGACCCATGTTCTGATGGATGGCGAAGAACTTGATGACAAACGATATAGATGATGCGAGGGCTGCTGGTCTCCTCATTTCCGCAGTGTAAATAGAATCGCCACGAAGGTGCATAGCTAGAATTATTTCAAACGATAGGCCGTGTGGACCCTGCATTCATTGAAGCCCACCAAGCATCGAAGATGATTTGTAAAGTAAGGTCGCTCAAATTACGATCACAGACACGTTCATCCTTAGAAGAGATCATAACCTTGAGCAATGAGGTGTTCAAAGATTTGCCATCCGACATGGTGGTAGGAATTTAAAAGCTGGGTAATCCGACTCGAAAGACTGCCGAAAGTAATGATACAGGAAAGTAGTCTGCGGGTTTATAAATATCGACTCTTCCGCTACAAATTAAAAAATCAGATCTGTAAGACATTGCATGCATATTTGTGAAGTTGTATACAAGGTCAGATTGCAAAGACTGACCGCTTAAAGCTCGATTTAGGAACAGCACAATGCAGTTCATTGCTGTGTAGCGTTCTGAGCCTCCGCAAAAACTGTTGAGGCTGTCTGGGCGCTCAATTGTAGGTGGTGGACGCGACATCGTCACTAGGGTTTTTGCCAACAAAGGCTCCCGATTGGTTCACTGTGGGTCATCTGCGTTTCATTACCGTTAGAATATCCAAGATGCAAGATCAAAAATCGTTGATGCTCTGTTGACTCTCCAGTGATGTTCCGTTGATGCTCATTTTGGGACATGGTAACGATCATGTTGTAAGCATTTTTGACTAGAAAGGCGGCCGATAGTTCAATTATGAATCAATGTAGTCACATAGCCCCTCGGCTTTCGAAGATGCAAGGCCCAAATCTGTTGACGCTCAGTTGACGCTCATTGTTCGGGCACAGTGAAGATGTTGCCAAAAGCATTTTTGCCTCAAAAGGCGGTCGATAGCTTGCTTATGGATTCATGTCTCTGCACGGCCCTTGCAATTTCCAAGCTGCAAGACCAGAAGTCATTGACACTCCATTGACCCTCATTTCTAAGACATAGTAGCGATGATGTCGCAATGATTTTGGCCAAGACAGGTGGCCAATAGTTGGACTATGGCTTCATGTCACCGCACAGCACTTGCATTTTCCATGATGCATGGCCAAAAGTCTTTGACACTCAGTTCACGCTTATTTTCAGGACGTAGTAGCGATGTTGTCGCAACCATTTTTGACCAGAAAGGCGGGCTATAGTTCGATTATGAGTTGATGTTGCAGCGAAACCCACTGGATTTTCCAAGATGCAATGCTAAAAATTGTTGACGCTCCATTGACGCTCACCTTTGAGCTCACCTTAGAGACATGCTAACAGTCATTGGGTGATCAACCACTGTACATAAAATGCATACAGTCTTTGTTGGCAGCCAGTATACTGTGTTTATGTATTATTATTTGAATCCAAAATCTTCGAGACATCTCAGTTTCTGAGCCACCACTATACATGTCATTTGCATGATGAATTACATACGTCCATCGCGTTTCAGTGCTTTCGGCTGGCAATTTACCGCATAAAAATCTATGCATTAGTTTCAGATATTTATAGCCCGATGTCCTCACCATTCCTTATCCTGCTCATTCCCCTCAATTTCCATGACGTACCATAAGCAATCTTGAATGTCTCAACCTTGTGCAGAAGGTCTGAGTGGAGAGTTATGTTGTTTGCTGCATAGATCAATGCAGCCTGAAAGCTGTCATCCATCCGGGTTTGGGATGTGCTTTGACCGCTCCTTCTATGAGTTGTATGACATCACTAACTTAAACTTTGGTAGTTAATTTTGTCTCAAATTTAGGTTTTGCTTTATCATTTAACTGAAACAGGCAACACCATATACAGTTCATTGTTCATCAATCAACTTGATTTGGAGTCTAGAACATTGGCATGGCCCGTACGACACTTGCAGAAACACTGATGAATAATCCTGTCTCACAATTTGGTCACTGAAATCCAGAACAGGCTGACACGTAACAAAGTAGGTAACAATTGCTTTTACTAGAGATTCATCATCAAAAATCGCTATTTGGCTATCTGCTCCTCCAGCGACACCGGAGCCATCACCATGTCTCCGTCTGAATCCGATTTCTATATGGTAATTAGCTAGGTTTAAGCTAATGGGTTGATCTGGCTTCGCATTCTCCATCTGTGACGGATTGCGCATGGAGTCAGGCATCTGAGATACTATATGATTATCTGGCTCAGGTCTCTCCGAACTCAGCCTCATTTGACTACTTCCCTGTCGAGATGTCACTTGCGGCATTTGTAATTGTCCAGAGATGATATCAGGAACCTGCATAAGCTCCCCTGATGTCGTCAGTGATGGTGTGGCTGCTGTCGTGTCTGTTGGGGGCTCCACAACTGGCGGAACCTTCAATTCAGTCGTCCAGTACTTCACAACTGGCGGAACCTCATTTTCAGTCGTCCAGTACTTCATATCTCGCTCACGGGAGTAGTCGGCCGAGTCCGCCCGTCCCGGTTACGGCAGCTTTTCAATCCTCATCTGCATCTGTTGAAAGCGCTCCATGCGCTGCTGTATGGTTTCGGAGATTGTGCCCATCACCCAGCCAGGTTCTTCATCTTTGCCCAGCTTGCCAAGCTGTGTATCTTCTTCATCATCATCCTCGTCTTCCCCATCCTCCTCATCTTCGGAACTCGCAAGATCGCTCAGACTGTCTCTGATAGCATTCAACATCTCCTCACATGTTGTTTCAGGCTGTGTGGTTGTCGATCGTGCCTTTTCAACATTTCTCATAGGTTCCTGCTCTTCCATAATTGCTGTCTCTGCGTCTTGAACTCGCTTCCTTACCAGTGCGGTCTCTCTATTCATAAAATCCTCGATCCATTTCTCTTTCTCTTCGTTGCTTAAAAAGTTCGTTTCCCGTCATTATTCCTCCGAAAGCATCTTTTCAGTTCATGAGGTGCGCAATGTTCCCAATGCTCGGACCCAATCTGCCTTCAAGCCACTCTTGCCTTCATTCGCTTGATGACGTCGTGGTGTGGATTTCTTCCTCGATTAGCCGTATTTGCCCACCGGAAGTGGGGAAAGGTTCTTATTTGGAGCATTGACCATTTTATCTTGTATTGACCTTGTTGTTGGGCGAGATGCTGGATGTTGCAAGATATGGACCACATGGAGGCAAGCTGTGCCTTTTATGTCAAGGTTGGTAAGTTTGATCAGTTTGAACAAAGCAAAATCAGCATTTTGACCGTCACTTCATTGTGAACAGTCATGCTCACCGTGCATTATGACTTGATGGTTAGTGTGTGATTCATGTAAGATCCCGGCAATGTCGTGAGACAAATATCAACAGACGTCCTTTCCGTCAAAAAATGTCCGTTTTATATCGATCAAACAGGAGATATCAGATGTCATCCATCACGATGTATCCCTGTAAACAAATCCACAACATCAGACCAACATACTGCAAATCCTGGGACCGTTGGAGTCCCCCGCAGCTACACGCAGTGCAGCTATACCCAGCCGGATTCAGCTTCAATTGAAGGTGCCAGTTGGCTGTCACTCACTCCAGTTTGACTGCTAGCTAACTCTATAATCTTCAGGACTTCGCACATCATTTCATGATCATCTTCCTCACCATTCCACAACAACAGGTCAGAGCTCCAGAAACACTTCAACCAGGTGCGATTGGAGCCGAATCGAGCCGAACAACAGGTGCTTCAATCAATGCGCCACGAGCTGGGACACAGCAGCAACGCAGACACCAGGTAGTCCACCACAAAGCTGCAATTGTAGCCACCGAAACTATGACCCGGGACGCACATTTAAAAATGGTAGGTGTAACTGGACTCAGCAAGAATATGCAGTAGCATGCAATTGGATGTGAGTCAATCTATATCAATGTAGACGACAGTGAAGTAGCAAAGGAACGCACAGCTGGGGTATGTAGAGAGCTACGTGACGAATTTAATGCTGCCCGTAACGGGAAACCTCCATGGTCGACCAAGCCATTTGCCTGCACAGTCCGCGAAATTGAACATCAGGATGTTGTAGGTTCTGGGATTTTTGGAGAAGAATTTGGTGATAAAGGTCCCTGGGATTGGACGAAACCGGCTCTCACGACCTTTGAGGAGGCTACACAGTCATATCTGTTTGAGTTATTAGCTGAATCTCACTCTAGAAGCAGCAACTCATTTCTTCTAGGTTTTCAACATGTCAGCTACTATGGCAAGACAAGGAGGTCGGGTACAGCTTGAACAGTCCAACATGCGTCTTGCCTTGAAGATGGCCAAAATGACGAAAGAAGGGTTTTTGTGTGCCGCAATAGGGGAAACACAACAACTAATCAAGAAACCACTCACCGAAGTGCAAGGAGAGAAGAAGTGGGGTGTTGTGTTTCCCGGGCATAACAAGGTGAAGGCTGCTACTGAAAAACACCCGTCAATGGTTTGTGAAAATCAACTGGATGGCCATCTCCCTTGGCAAAATGACACAGCAAAGAATCCCCAGACTCGCTGGTGGCACAGAGGCACAGGTGCACCTCCACGACCACTGGTGCCCCCGAGGCCCGGAACGCCACCTGCACCACCTGATGACAGTGAGAGAACTCAAACCTCTGAAACAGATGGTGTGCCACCCGGATATCTGTATATACATACTCCCCTTCTCAGCCGTCAATTTTTTAATTTTGGTCCATATGCCAAGGATCGCATGCGCGATAAAGATTTTATTCCTGATTTGCTGACCGATGCAGGTTCATCCACAGGGTAGTACACTATCAGCTGTGTGTTAATGCAGCTGACAGCCATTTTGCAGATGACAGCAGCCTTTTGAGTGAACCTGACAGCAAAGACGAGAGTTGACTGAAGGGAATGGGATTTTTGAGTAGTATCATTATCTACAATTAGCGGACACTTTAAAGTATATTTTAAAGGGTATATTTATATGCATCATTAAAGAACAAAGTAGTAATAGAGGAGAATGTACATGAACAGCACAGAATGGCTGCCACAAGACCATTATTGATATGCTATGCCAAAGTGAATGGTTCCATATTGCGGATATGCGCATGGCAAAATGTGTGTCAATGCAGCGTCAATGATTTTTTTTCCTGTAAGTCGGGTAATAAAAATGCGATTTGGTAGTGAATACACATAATGGAAGTGTTACCACCCTTTATAGGCAAAAGAGAAAGCAACACACTCCCTGCCCCATCTTGAAAATGAGCGTCAACAGAGCATCAACGATTGTAGGTTCTGGTAGTCTGGTAATTTAAAAGTAATTTTGTAGTGGTTATACATAACGACAGCATTGACAACCTTTATACGCAACAAAGATAGTAAGATGCTCCCTGCCCCATCTCCAACATAGCGTCAACAGAGCGGCAATGATTTTTGGTTCTGTAAGTCGGGTAATAAAAACACAATTTGGTAGGGAATACACATAATGGAAGTGTTGCCATCCTTCATAGGCAAAAAAGATAGCGACACGCTCCCTGCCCCATCATGGAAATGTGCGTCAATGGAGTGTCAACGATCTTGGGCCTTGATTCATGGTATATCGAAGCGCGCTGTGGCTGTTAAAGTCCATATACTCAGTTTTGGCTGTTTTTGTAGTCTAAAATGTTCGTGAACACTTAGTTGCACCTTTGTAAATGAAATAAGTTGTTACTGTTCAGGAGGCTATCGCGGGAATATCACTTGCTTATTTGCTCATAAAGGCTGCCAATCACTTGTTTATGGATACGTGGGATTAAGCGCCACTGAGATTACCCAAGATGCAAGACCATCAATTGTTGACACTCCATTGACGCTCATTTTCAGGATGGGGTAGGGAGCGTCTCTCTACTTGTTTGCTATATAAAGGCTGTCAATACATCAGAAAATGACAATGCAGTACCATAGTCAATATTGTGCAATGAACAGTAGGATATCTGAATGCGATCATAAATAGAAAAACCCGAAATGCAGAACTGGAGATTGGAACCGACGGGTCTAGGCAAACCTGGCAAAACCCATGGGTTACCAGGTATGGGCACGGGTTTGGCCTGCCAAGAGGCAGCCGGTCAGGTTTTTGGACAGGTCTAGAACCGAACCAACCTGTTTTTACCGTCCGAACCCGGACCGCTGGTGGGTTACCCGGACATGTTGCTAACACTAGCCCTGAGGTTGGAACATTTGTAAGCAATATGTTGCAAAATATCCGATATATCCTAATAGCTACTGAGATTATTAGCAGTAGCTAGATATACTCTTACAGTGTGGAAGGCGGGGATGAAGGGTAGCGGGGGGGGAGCTCCGCCATCTAGCCGGCTAGCCCGGAGGCGGAGGGGATATCAGGTCCTGTCATACTCTAATCAGAGTGCATATAGTATGAATAAAACAAAAACAAAAAAACAGTGTGGAAGGGTACTTCACTTAGTTTTAGAAAGATTTGGAAGTATCTGAAGATATCTGAAAGTACAAGCAATATCTATATATATCCACAAAACTGTTTTGCATTTTACAGATACAGAATAGCCCTGCTAAATTAAGTACCTTGATTTTGTTTTATTGTAAGTACATATCTAAGTTTATCTGGTTACACTCTTTAAGCAGATTACTATGTTTATATAAATACCATCTATAAGTATACCTTTAAGTTCAACTAACAATTCTTTCCAAGAGAAGATACTATGATATTCAAATATTCCATCAATATTGCATAATTGAAACTATTATATAGATTTTGAAGTTAATTCAATTTTTATCTTTTTATTTATTAGGATATCATCTTTCAATATAGTACTATATTTATTCAAATAGCATCAGTGGTTTGGTTAACCCCAGTTGTATTTATCAATAGATATAGATAAAGGAAAAATTTGTATTATAATAAAGTAATCTTATGCGGATTGTAACATACAAAGTTTTGAATAAGTTGAATGCAATAAATAAAATATCTTATAGTTATAGATTTTTAGAAATCAGCATTTGAAGATAGATATAATATATACTGGATAACCGGTATTGATATTTTAGTAGTAATATAATTTGTCCAATCTATAAGTTAAATTTGTAATAATATTAATATATCTTTACAACAGCAGAAACTTTTAGGTGTATTTTAAAATACTTTTAAAGAATGTGAATGTACTTTGCTTAGCGTTATATGGGCTTGGGAAAACTTCAAACCTTCTGCACATTCAGATATAATTACCTGCAGTGTCTTCAGACTTTCAGATAGCTTTCAGGCCATTTTACATTTTACTAATAAAAGACCAAACACTATTTCTTATTCTTTATATATATTGACTATTAACTCAAACTTTCCTTGCCTACTTTTCAGCTCCAATCAACTTCTCAACTACCTGATACATCATCTGCAATAATAAATTCATAATTGTATTTTGAAATTTAATAAATACCCATGAGAATAAAAGATTAAGTCACTGGCTAAGTTGGAGGTATGGGGCAACCAAATTGCAATAAAAAGAAAACATTATAGCTTGGCATTTTCCAGATTGGAATATGCTTCCCAAAATGGATTGGCTAATTGTAAGTATCCATGACGTAAACTTCATGGCAGAATCCAATAATAATAAGATCCGATAACCTGGCTACTCGGGATCCCTAGACTTACATATACGCAGAGCTAGAGACTCCTCTCCCTCTTGCTCTTTCTCTTCGCTCTCTACGTATCTATCTGCTGACTGATCCGTGGTGGTTGCGGATAAATTGTCAAAATTTCGGGTTTGCTGCCTGCGCGGAGCGCAGCTCACCTGTTCTACCGAGGCGTTAGATTTTAACTCCTTTAACATCTACTATGCAGATTTATCTTGATACTCATCTTGGTATATCTTAATATCTCCAATCTAGCCCTATAGGCACTCCATAATGAATCGCAACTCCGACATTGATTAGCAAATTATCCTTAACCTCGTTATGCAACCCTCTCCAAGTGCACTCTACTGTTTTCTGGCCGCCAACCCCGCTGCAACTCTTCAGCCTCTATGGACTAAACCATCTCATTCTTCGCATTGGCAAGCTCGAACATACTATGATTATATGCTTACAGGAAGCCGTAATCGAAGCACAAAAGGCCAGGAGGCGGCGGAGCAATCAATAAGAATCGCAAAAAATGCAGTGACTACTGTGGAAAATCTTATCTTTGTGGCACAACAGCGAATCCTGAGTGCGTCAAATCACCCTATGGTTGCGGCAGCCAGGTATTTGTTTGTTTGTTTTAATCATATTGCATTCGGCCGCTACACGGCCATGGCATAATGCTACAGTTTTCCCCTCCGCGGCCGCTTCCGCGCAAATGAAAACTCAAAAGACCCCCAGAATCTGACAAAACCCGAAGCCCCGAAATTAACTCCCACATGGCAAAGTCGCAGCCGCCACACTCCCCGAAAAAACTGCACTCTCCCCCAATGCCCCAATCTTTTGCCTCGGCCGAGCCCCATCATGGAACATGGTATTGTTGCACTCTCCAGCCGGTGTCGGAAGTACTATTCCTTCTACCGAGTGTCTTTTTATTAATCCGAGGCCCATTCCTAGGAACTAACCCTGCTAATCCAAGCCATTCTCCACTGTATTGAAATCCCTCGCTATCGCACACTCCAGGGTCTCTTTGATGTTATCACAGTGGAATACCCCAACCGCCTAAACCCAAAGGCAGGCAGGAGATCGTAGGTCCGGAACTGTAACTCCCTAGAACATTCATGGCGCGCTGTTCATCGTAAGGCTAGCGGACGCAGGGGGCGGATGGTGATGTTATCGTAACCTCGTCTGGCACACTCTCAGAATTCTCTTCACTGAGGTGCTAAGTAGTTGTCCTTATCGCTGAAAAATCATCGTCATAACTGGCGTAAAACGGTCCAAAAGAAGGCGAGTTGCCCCAGAAGGGGGACTACCGATCGTCGTCGATACGAGTGGTAAAACGAAATTCATCATTGACGGTGGACTAGATACACCCAAACATGGCCCTAAGGGAAGTAGAGACCAGAAGAGCGGACACAACCGGTCTGCGGAAAGTGGTGATGAAGCCAAAGTAAAACCCCGCGTCCCCCAAAGAGGGGAAAAGCTTGGCAAAACCAGGCGGAGCGAGTGGTTATCGGAGGTGTGTGCGGCAGCCAGGTATGCGTTGGATGCAGATGAAGTGAGACATGGCGCACGAGAAGCGAGAGAGATGTAACAGAATTGATGAATCAATCCAAGGAAGTGAGGGATGCTGTATATCAAGCAGTTGCTGAGCAGAGGAGCGGGCACCCGTAGTGAAAGAAGTCAAAGACCAGATACTCGGGTATTCATATGTTCAGTTGTGCGCTTGGAGAGCTGTCAAGCGTAGGCTCTTTGGATTGATGCAGGAAGAGGTTAACAGGACTAGTTAGAGCAAGGAGTGACGGAGACGAAAATGTTAATAAACTTAGGAGCCAATTTTTTTGAGCTAAACTTAAAGAGATACTTAAGGCGGAGTTCCAGAGTGAAGGCCTGGGGCATGGGTCAGGAAGAAAGGAAAGAAGGGTCGAAGAGCAGAGGGCAGATGTTTGATCCTTGGTAACTAATATGGTATTTCCTTCTAGGAATGGTCAATTGTGTCGCGTTTGATTTACCAGTATATCATGCACATCATGTGATCAGCGCGTATTGTGCGTTGCAACACGCTTATGATCCGTCTTTAAAGCCACGACTTTGAACACTCAACATACCATGAACAAGCCCCTCGAGCCAGATCTGATCAGCCTCCTCCCCAGTCTTGCGGGCCCAATCCCCGCAGAGCTCCTCGACTTGGCCACTTCCCTTCTCGCTCAATCTCGCACGCGAATCAGTAACCTTAAGCCGCAAGAGGAAGTCGCCCGCTCCTATGTGTGTGCACACATTGCATGCACCCGGTATATTTCCCCCCCACATTTCGAAGTTCCTCCAACTAACACATCCAGTCTAAAAAACTCGCTCGACCTCCCTTCAATCGAGCCACACCCTCCACTGCCGAAACGTGCCTATGATTCCCTCGTCTCTCACTTCAAAAAATCGCTCGCGATCTCTACCTCCAACTCATGCAACCGTTTGGTCCCCGAAACTTCAGCTCCTGCTCCGTCCCTCTCAACTACTCTCGACCCTACCTTCGAAGTAGAGTTAAAAGCGCTCTGCACGCGTCTCAACATTCCTACGGCGCAGCCCCATATCCTTGCCGGCGTCGCCTCGATTCTCGCCGCCCCGGAAAACAGCAGCGTTAGGGGGTTAAAAATGATCCATGCTATCGTCGTAGCAGTCACGATTCTTGTTGTCGAACGACTATGTCCCTACCAAGAGGACGGGAGTAGCAGCGAGCCCGATATTCATATTCAGGTCGGTGATATTCGGTGGAAACGAGGGGTTGGATATAAGGCGAAGCAGGAGGAGATTATAGCTGTATTACTGGAGGTCAGTATGAAGGGACGTGCAAGAGGTGTTTCGGGACGCGCTGTCGGTGACTGGATCCAGAATTTGAGTAAACAGGGGTTTAGGAAGTGGTCTTGGATGGATAGGATTCCGGATGGAGCGGGGGTTGGAGGGGTGGAGAGTGATAGTAGGATTGAGATCGGGGAGGTTGTGGCGCCGCCGAAGGTGGTGGTTTTCAAGAAAGTAGGAGAGAAGAAAGTGGCAAAGAGTGTGATAGAAAATGGTATGCAAGAGAAGGAAGTTGTGAAAAGCAAAAAGAGGGTTATCCGGCCCCTGGAGGTAGTGAGGAAGAGGGGAATGACCACGTCTGGTGATGCGGGAGGTGGAGGGAGAATGTTACAGGAGCGAGTGGATTACTTGAGTGAGAGGAAGAGAAAGCCATTTGAAACGTGGAAAAGGCAGATATTGGAGCGTTGTGATGAGATTGAAGCCATATGTGTTTGATGCTAGTAATTGAAGGTGTTCATTTTTGGGTGTCGTCTGGCCTCTCTTCTGTTGGAAGTCTGCATCTTATACAAGGTGCAGAGTTGACTTTCCACCTGTATTTATTCATACCGAGAGGCGCAGTCTAGGAGAGCAATGCGAACAGTCTACGGCGGGAATGCAAACATGGAGAGAATATAGCGATGCTTCAGTCGCCCTCCGAGACAAGTCATTAAAAATGCTAGGTAGCTCATTAGTACCCATACCTTTGGAAATAATATGTACAGGTTTAAAATCATGATACGTGATATTAACATAACATAGTGTACCTACAGTACGCGTTCTACCCATAACATCCAAGTACAATCGAATATAACAGAGAGAAACTACGTAGACGCCTTCTAAACCACACTAACCAAAATACGCCGGAATTCCATACACAACCGGTGCAGCACCGTTAAGATACCTCATAACACATTTGTTCCTTGCCGCAGCAACTGCCTCAACCAGACTATTTCTCTGCTTGTTGCCTCCCCTCTTTTCCTCTAGCTCATTCCTCAACAGTCCCCACTTATCAAAAACCTCCTTCGTGAACCTGTCGATATCCTTATCCGTTACATCCCATAGATTGGCTAAAACCGTTGGACATCCAGCGAGAAGATAGTTTATCGGCATCCCATAAGGTTCAAATTCACCAGCATCCTTCAAACTCCCCGACGAACAGCCCATCAAGCAAGCAACAGCGCAACGATCCAATTTCCTGATGGTTCTCGCCGGAATATAGTGTGAACCTGAACCATGCCCAAAGTACAGCAGGACATCGCTTTTGACCAGAATTTCCTTAAACTCTTCCTCTGTTGGAGAACGGTTGATTATTCCCGTCCATTGACCTGGGAGTGCTTTGAGGTCATTTTCAAAGATCTTTTGTGTATTTTTCAGGTCTGAGTCGGGGTTCAAGATGTAGCCGCCGGATTTTCGCGTGATATAGTGTCCTGGACGAGAAGGTTGGATGCTGGTTTGTTGCATTTGAACAATTCGATTGCGTAAGGCAGCTAACGATGGAAGACGAGAGACAGAATGTCCTCGGAGGCAAGGCATGGATTCCCAAGGAAGCATCTGGACAGATTTGTCAAGGATGAGGATTATATGGTCCACTTCTACTCCGACTTCTTCAGGACTGAATGCTGCCTCGTCGTGATATGCTGACAAGGCTGCGGTCATTGCTATAACCATCTACAGTACGATCAGTATTATGCACAGGGAAGCGTACATCAAAATTATGGCTTACTGAATCAATGTCAATCTCGTCATACGCATTGCCTTCTCCATGAAACTGCAGAATATCAACCACGAAGAAGATCAGGTCGGTCAGCGCCTCGTCCAGGTCCTGGCCTTCCGGATTCCCCAGGGCAATAAACAATTCCAGAATTCTATAGTCAATGTTGACCTTTCCAGCCTTCTTCCTCTTCCTTGAAGGAATCTTTGAAAGAATCTTATCAAAACTAGCCTTGAACCTTGCGAATAATACTGGATTCTTGGAATACTGAATGAAGATGCCCTTAAAACCTCCAAGCCAAGCACGTTCAATACCTTCAAGCAACACCTTCATCTGGTCATCCAAATCTTGACGCTCACTCCACCATTGTGCTCTATCAGCCTTATTCTCCATGTATTTGGCTTGGTGAGTGCTAGTATTAGATCGCTGTATGATCTCATTCAGTTCCTCCATCACAGCATCATACTCAATTAAATCGAGGTAGTCGTCTCGCGAGTTATGACGGTTTAAAGGCAACCTTACCATCAACTGACTCTGGCCAGTCTGGAAACGTGTTATGTACAGTTCTTTCCGATTTTCGCTCATTGTAACCGACACTGCAGCCCACTCCTTTGGAATAACGTCAATGTATTCGGTCTGGAAGCTTGAAAATTCAAATGGTGCGGCGTCAAGTATGGCAGTTGTGACACATGATGCACCTATCTCAGGCCATTGAAGGGTTTCCTGGGCCATGGCACCATGCTTTTCCGTTTCAACTACCAATTTTTCCCGCTGAGTTGCTAGTCCCTTTTGTAACTCCAAAGAGTAACTGGCAAACAGTGGGTGCTCTGGTCCTCTTCCCTTCAGATCGGTCATAGCGGATAGTAAGACAATAATGCTGGTAAGCAACGAAGCAACTCTTGGAATCGTGGTAGATGATCCTGATTTCATGGCTTCGGTGTGCACCTTTAAGAGACAATCTCTCGCTTGTTCAAGGACTTCTATAAATGCTTTCGCTTTCTTGACTATGGCCTTGCGTGTTGATTTCTTTACCGGAGAAGCTATATTGGAGCGAACAAACTCAAGTGACAATGCAATACTCGGTAGAGATATTGTCGACTCTTGTAAACTGCTGAAAACAGGATCCGACGACACAAGAGAGAATGCTTTTTGAAGATGATTTATGGCTTCGACCAGGCCCTGGAATATAATCTCTTGATTCCCCGCTGGAAGCTTGGCTGCTCGTTCCAAAGTTTCAGTGGCGGATTCACATTCGCCTTGAAGGGCCATAGAGCGAGCTATCAGTCGTTGGATATCACCTTTCTGTTTCAACAAGGTTGTGCATTCACTCTCAATCGGGGACACTTCCTTTGTCGGACTCGATTTAATGACAGTTGACCTCAAAGCTTTAGTAGCTCGGCCGCCTCTCCTTGTAGGAGTCTTTGGTCGTCTAGATGGTGTTTTCTCTGTCACTCTAGACCTGAGCTGATCTATCCTACACTATGTTAGCGTTAATAGGGCGGAAAAAATTAGTAGACTTACTGCCCGGGCAGCTCGCTATCGCTAATCTTCCTGGCCTTGTCCATTGTGTTCATTACCATACTGTCAATTGCCTTCTCGGCACATCGGTAGGCCTCCATTTCCGCCTCCAAATTACCATTGAGTCTCTCCAAGTTGCCAACAGCTGTTTGAAATGATACCATTGCTCGACCACCACCAATTGATTGTCCAACATTTTCTAGCATTACACTGCCTTCCTGAATTTCACCACACCTAACTTTTAGATCGCCGAACATCACCTTCGTCTGGTCGATGGACAGCTTAGCATCCACTGCTTCTACTGTTTTCAGGGCATGATTCATGAAGTAGCTAGATTCTCGGATCATACCAAGATGACGATAAATGTTGGCTGCTTGGATATACCCTAGATGGAGTGAAGAAACCAAAGGCCATAGCTTGGGAAGGTTCAAGGCATCATGGGAGGTGGAATAATACTCCCAGGGGTTTGATCCAGTTAGGGACAGTGCCTGTATGTTTGCTGATAGAGAATCTGTAATCTGACCCCTCTTAGATGCAGAATCCTTGCCTAGATTTTCCAGTCCAGCCCAGGCTCTCGAGTTCAACCTGACGCATCGCCGCGCATGGAGAAGAGACTCATTGGCGTTTCCCTGTGATTATCAGCAATCATGTAATAGCACGGAAACCAGTTATGGTGCGCTCACCTTCTCGAAGGCAATCAAGCTTGTAACATAAGCAGCATCTGCAATGGTCATATTCACCTTTACTCTTTCTGTAATCTTTGCATCAGAGCGTTTAGCAGAAGAGAGGTCTTTGTCTTGTGAAGCAATAGTGTTTGCTGCATCAAAGCATTTTAATCCTTTCTCCAGGTTGCCGATGCCAACAAGGTATTCAGTGTAAGCGAGATGCAATTCAAGTTTGGTTGCGGTTGTTATATTATCCTCTGACTTCTTGAGCCAGACTTGGGCCTTTCCGATTGACATTCCAGCTTTGCCAGAGTAGCCGAGCCGCAAGTATTGAAGACCGAGTCTTGTGTAAGTGGTGATCAGGGCTGAAAATCGCATTCAATAAGCTAATGCTGGGTTCGTCCAGTGAATGAGACATACCATTATAATTGACCGGCCTTTCCAAATTTCGAAATTTAAGCAGGAGTTCTAAAGCTGCTAGTTTCAAATCGGCTTCCCCCTTCAAGTCAAAAAATGCCACAGCCATCTCTAGCCTCTTGATGACTTTTTGAGCGTTATATATTCTGTTTAAAATACTATGCCAACTGCCTGAGAGTTGAATAATTCCATTCCATAGGCGGAACGCATTCCACACCAGCTCCGGTTGAGAGGAGCCTTGCACCCAAGCAGAAAATCCTAATCCAATGCTACATCGAGCAACAATATCGTCTTTGAATGCTTGGAGGCTGGTATCCGCATCCAGGTCGGAGGAAGAAACACTATTTGCCCACTCTAAAACTTCCTCCCCCAGACCTTGCATTGCCTCGAGATCAAGTAGGGTAGGCTGGTCGACCGAGAGCTCAAGCAACTTTGCAATAACTCTGCTCCGACGTATAGGCATCTCTTCAAGCTCGTAGATGTCCAGTAACCGCTCCCCGATCGCTCTCACGACAGAGCCGTTACCATCTCTCTGGTCAAGCGCCAAGGACAAAGTCCATTCAAGCAAGAGGCCTCTGATAGCCACGGTAAGTCCTATATTGTCTAATCTTAATTCCGTAGCCACTCCATCGTTCTTCCTAGATGCTATCTTAACCAGTCCAGTCAAGACCGCCCCTACCATTGCTATTTCTTTGTCCGAACTGTTGATTAGCTGTCTGACGGACTCGCCGTGGGTAGCTAGTTCCTCCAATCTGTTTAACAATCCAGTAGCTACAGCAGTTTTGATAGATAATAGGAAAGCGTCCTCGCTTCTGCGATAATCACGAGCAGCTAGGTAGGAACCGCCAAGAACTTGGTATTTCCGTGAAACAGATGCCGTCATTAGTTCCGATGTCGGTCGTTGATCCATGATAGAAATGCTCCTTCGCAATGCTCTCGCGGCTTTGCTCTCGGAGCTAGGGGATTTCCTATAGAGTAAGTATATTTGGTAATAGACGTTTGATAGCTTTTCGTAGAACCTGTCAATACACCCAGGTCTCTCCCTGTCCATTATTTTGACAGCGGCACTGCATTCGCATAGTAGTGGTTCTGCGTTTTCCCAGGATTCAGGACACTCGGTATCGAAACCGGACAAGCGTGTTGAAAGGATGGTGTCGATTGCCGGAATTAAGATCAATTGAAGTTGATTGTGTTCCTCCTCAGAAATACCCATTGACATGTATTTACAGCAAAACTGCACAACACTCTTGAATGCCTGATCGCATATGAATCTTACTTTCTTCTTGGTTACTTGTACGGAACGGTCCAAATGAGCACTAGAGTCAGCGATCTTCGAGCCGTCATGATCCAGAGAAGTCCAGAGACCTAGACAACTACGTCTCAGTTGCCCGGTCTCTTGCAGTAATAATTTCAGGTCTTGCTTCCGTCCTCTAGCAACGTTCTCTAGCTCTTTAACTGCAACAGAGACTTTCGCTTCCAAACTCTCCAGCCACTTAGTATCAAGCACCGTCCCGCCGACCCACGCAAGTCGCAATGATTTCAGTTCTAGGACTGCCAATCTGACTTTGCAAAGTACCGCCAGCGCTGCATTCGCATTGTCATCAACCCTCTCCAGTGCAATTAGCCAGTCTTCGGTCCATCTGATGGTTTCATTCGTGAGGTTTGCATCTGACGCCGCCAAGCATATCAACTTGTACACTTCGAGGGGTAATAGCTCTTTTTCATCATTGCAGTCCAGTAACTTCTTCATCTTGCCCACCACGTCTCTCACAAACAGATATCGTTCGCTCTTGCTCTTTCGCTCCTGTGATTGTGTTCTTCGAAGGTAGGTGGCCAAATACTTTTCAAATGTTCCCCAAAGATTTTTGGGCTGTTCATCTGGGCGTAACGTTTGTTGCAAGGCCAGACACTCTATTTGTAGCGCTTGAAGAGTGATCATACTGTTCGGGGTGCAGAGGGCCTGGTTGTGCGATGCCGCCGTATTGTTATTGATGGCAGTGGTAGGGGTTAGAGAGACCAATATTTGGGATAATACGCAAACATGAGACAATGCTTTTGAAGGTGAAGATTTGGCGAGTGCCTTGATAAAGGCTAAAGGACTACTAAGTGAGGAAAGTGAGGGAACGATAACCTGGTATCCAGATTAGCATCCAAAATAGAACGTATCAATGAGGAATCATTGTTACTTCGATCACCTCGACTCGTTTCAGTCCTGTGATGCAGCGCATTACGCCCAGTTGGAAGCTAATAACTAGAGGGAATGCAGAGCTGGATGCTGATACGTGAGGGAACTCTAAGAGTGTTGATAGTTCCTCACTCTCCGCCTTTGAATCAACATGGACAGCATTTTCTTTCCCAACCCTTGATGTAGTTAATACTTTGCCTATTGCTTTCTGCATCGCCATCTTGTCCTCCTTGGTATCATAAGCATCTATCAACCAACTTTCTATTCCGTTACCGATGTCCATGGCCAACTGTAGTCTCCATTTTAATTTCTTAAGCTCGTTTAACGCCCGTTCGAACCGTCCGAGCTGAATTAATTTTGAAGACAGGCTGAGTCGGGCATTTTCAGTCTGCAAGGGTTGCATATTCGGAACACCCTCCGTCGATTCTATGGATATAAGAAATGATATCGAAATGCTGCAACAATCCGCGAGATGATCGATGGTATCAGTACTCCCCAAAGCTGAGTCACTGCTGTTCCCAGAACGAGATTGTAGCACCTTTGTACCGAGTCTACCGGCCACTTGTGTTCTTAATTTGTCCACTGAAGGAGATGGTGGATAGAGCCTGGTAACTGTAGATTTCGTTATGTCGGAGAGAGTGCGCAGGATACTATTTATTACTTCGATGGCAAGCCGCGACCGATCTATAACCGATAGCAGAGGGGCATTGCTACTATCTGAAGTCGTCTGTTGTGCCCTTGTTGCTACCAGTTTTTTGCTAGTTAGTTGAGCGCTCGGCGTTTTGCCACCGGCAGTCGCTGAAGCAGCTGCCCGAGGAAATAGAGTTTCGTTGAGTAAATTGACTGTTGAACTGGAGCAGGAGTTTGGAGAAAGGCTTTGCGTGATGATCTCGCATGGACTCGGTGGTGGCAGCGATGGTTTGAGGGGCGGCATCTCCGCTGGAGTGCACCGTGGAATGATTGTGGATGGTGAAGAGGCCCGCCGTGACCAGACAAAGATTATATATAGATAACACTGTCAATATGAAGTGAAAGGATCAGAACGAGGAGGGGAATGGGAAAGAGGGAGCATATGAGCAAAGACGTGTCGAGTGAATGTACAAAGAGTGTCGAAACCATCGTTGTTGGCTTGGTTTCTTAGCGCGTTATGGTTGCGCCGATGCAATGAACCCTAACTACCTTCCATGTCTCGAAAGGATGACTAAGCACGGATTGGGTCTAGGCTAAAGACAAAAAGTAACACTACACCACCAAAAACACCCACAGATTAGGTCTGGTACATATTGTCTCGGCAATACAATCAAAAGTCAACGACAAGGACGCTGGGGCCTAGGATGGATGGGTTCCCAGTAGCAAGAATTTCAAAGATGCATTGGACATTTCAATTTCAAAGTATATTTAGTAGATTCTATAATTCATCAAACAGAGAGAACTTATAACTACAAGAATATTGAGTCATATATTTTTCAAGTGCAAATATGGAACATTTCCAGATCATTTTGGTGAAACAAATAGGGTTAGGTTGAAGTATTACTGTAACAAAATATGGTCAGGTAACTTTTGGATGGAAATTTCATATCCAGAGAACAAATAATGATTTGATGATACCTATTCAAAGTTGTCAGTTGCTTTCATAACAAGAGAATACATAGAGTGAGAAGAGTAGAATATTCTTTGATACCAAACAACTTGTCTTTATATATAGTTTGAATATTAGATATAGTTCAATTATATGTGATTCTACTTGTTAAATTCTAAACTGTATATGTATATATTATCAACTAAATTAAACACATCAAGCCAGTGTAGGAATATTACTAATTATTTCTTGACTTTTTTTTATTAACATTTCAATATTCTGGTATTTCTGTGTATTAAACAACTTCTATACTTTGTATAAATCTTAATATCACTGATTATCAGTAATACTGATATTTGATTTCTACTTTGTATAATGAAAATATTTTGTACTGAGGTGTGAGATTTCATGTGGATCTTTATCAGAAAAATGTAAAAGGGTATAGAAGTTATAACTATACAGTTTGGCAACTCTAAACAGTGACACCAATTGTTCCAGATGCTTTCAGACAGTCCCTGACAGGCTGAATGGAAAGCAAAGTGGTCTCAGGTACTCCAAGACTACTTCCAGATACTTCTCCATGCTTTCAATTTTGTGGAACATAGTATAAGAATATCCTGATGAGTGTATAGCAGAAATCGGGATACTACAAAATCAATCTATTGGGTTGTTCAAATTTTCAAGTGATTGGGATTATTGGGCACATCTCCAAGCCTCTTTTGAGGCATCTTGAATCTGGAGCCATACTCTCCAGGAGTGATTTCATAATATCTATTCCAAATAGTACAGACCAATAAACAATCTTACCAGTACCTCTCCACACATGAATTTCAATATTCTGATTAATACACAGTCCAGTTGGTATCTAAATCCACCTGATATTGTACAAGCAATATGCTATTGATTCTGTCTCATCCGCCATTCTCTTGCACCAAATGTGCAATGCAAATGATAGCTCTGATTGATGAAAGATGCATTATGTAAGTCTGTTTGGCAGTTCAGATGAAACTATCAATACCATCAGCCCCACTGTGTGGATCTTTGTATGTAGTTTGAATCACCACCATATATTCTTGAGCGTCAGAAAGTAATACCCATTGTTGAATCTACTTGCATTTTTGAGAAAATGTCAATATTGTTTGTCTGGCTGGAAGTCACTCCCGAAACTATAGTGAAAGGTTCAGTGGAGTCCGGCTGAAATCTAACAGCAGAGAAGAACAAATTTGGCCTTTAAAGGTGTTATCAAGGTCATGCTCTTCACTTTCTATATATAGAACCTGGATGTTTTGTGACTCAGACCTGATCTCTTGGTTGGCATTGCTATATTCTACCTTGCAATTAACTTTCAAATTTGTAATAGAAGTAAGACAGTGAAATGGTTGATGGTAGTACAATAGTGTATATTGAGGTTTATATAGATATTTTCAAGAAGTACACTCTGTTCATATTTGAGTCCCGAATCACCAACTTCATGTCCCCGGAGCAGTTCGGTTTTTGTTCAGAGTAGCTATACGAAGTTGGATATTCCAAAATCTACCAAATCATATCTGAGTACGATTTACATGATACTTCTGCATACCCAGTGAACATGCAGTTCTCATAAAAGATATACCTGTTGTGATACAAGGCAAACAAAAATACTCTTTCTGACAATGTTGGAGATATTGAAGATGGGTTCCACATATAATTTACCATGTCTCATTAGTGGATAGTTGGTTAAAATCATTTCTGAGGTTAATATCATATGAGTGTTGAAGGCAAAGAGACTACAGTGTCCCCTCCACATATACAAGGCCGGTATATCAGTCATTATGCTTGTGCATCAGTTGAATGTAATTGACTTTGTTGGTAGATCAATATGCCACTTTCAAATTACTTATATACTGCCATGCAGAAATATGAGTCGTATAACTCTCGTCCTGACCCAGTAATGGATTTGATTCTGATATATACCTTACAAGATGCATTATTCTATATCAGAAATGTGTTACACACTTAGTGTTAGCAACGGTTCCGGACTGTCACTTCGGGTCCGGGTCCGGGTCCAACCCGAACAGTTGGGGAATTGGCTGTCCCGGGATGTCAAACAACCCGAACCGTCAACTCGGCTAAGGTTCAATTGTAAACTCCCAACCCGTCTGGATTGGGTGAGTTGTCAGCAGGTTGCCCAGCGGGTCCATCCCTAGATTCATATAAGGCTCTTGTTTATGGAGTTTGTTAATAGTATCTTATCGAAATCGTGTTTTCAACAACCAATCATATGTTTTAGCATGCTTTGCAGCTTGCAATATCAATTAATTTGGAATCAATGTTTTACCTTTGATAAATTGTGTTTTTGCCTATCAGGGCTGTCAGTGATTCTGTTATGAACACGAAGATTCGAGCGATGGCTTAATTGCCAAATATGCAACAACTAAAACTGTTGACGCTCCATTGACGCTCATTTTCAGGATGCGACAGGAAGCATGTCCCTGTTGTTTTTGCCTGTAAAGGCTGCCAATATTTGATGAATGGAGGTCTGCAACCAATCGGAAGACAAATTACGCAAGATGTGAAGCTAAAAATTGTTGATGCACTGTTGACACTCATTCTCAAAATGTGGCAGGGAGCATGTTGCTGTAGTTTTTCCCAGTACAGGCTGCCAATATCTGATAAATGGATGTCTGAAATCAATCGGAACATACATTATCCAAGATGCGAAGCTAAAAATGGTTGACACTCCGTTAACACCCATTCTCAGAATGGGGCGGGGACCATGTTGCTGCCTCTTTTGCCTATAAACGCTGCCAATACATCGGTTATGCATAAGAGCCACCAAATCACTGTGGCAATGCCGTACTTACAAAACCACAAATCGTTGATGCTCCAATGCCGCTCATTCTCAGAATGGGGTGGTGACCGTGTTGCAGTCTCTTTTGCCTATACAAACTGCCAATACATCGGTTATGCATAAGAGAGACCAAATCACTGTGTAATAACCGTACTTACAAAACCACAAATCGTTGACGCTCCGTTGACGCTAATTTCAAGTCAATACCCATTCAACATCTGCTGCCATCGATAATACTTTTCATCATGATTTGAACATATTGGTAGTTTTTCTAACAGATTGAGACTTGGCCCTGTGGCAAAGCCGAGCGCCGTAACATTCTTGCGCTGTTCGCTCTCACAAGACTGAAATTTATGTATCTAGCCAAAAGCTTCATTGTGCCTTCTATACATCGGTTTATCAACCGATATTCAGAAGCTACTGCTCACTATTCGCTCATATTATATCTCTCACTAAAACGCTTGGTGAAGATGCATAAAGAAGCTGGTGAAACATTGATGCATTCTGTCCTACTTTTTCTTCACTCTGTTACTCCTTCTCGTTTCCTTTGCATTGACCGTCATCAACACCTTTTCAGCCTGTGTCTTTGACCTCTGTGTTGGCCGATTCAATCCGGTAACATTTGGCCCGGCGCTCACATTCTGCTGCTCTGGGCATTCCCGTTCCTCGATTCTATCGTCTTGCTCTATATCAGATCCAAAGTCCGCCATGCAATCAACTTCGCTGTTATTTGGATGATCAATGTCCCCATTCCAGTTAAGCCAATCTTTAGTGTCCGAGATGCTTTCAGGTGCGCTATCCTCATCGCCTATGACTGGATGATGGTTGATTCTGCGGATTAGGCGGACATTTAATATTTGAGTTCGTCCTCCAGGGAGGTCCTTGGCAGACAAAGGTGGCAGCAAAAGAGATCTTTCTGACAATTTGAATGCAGCCGCGCTGTCATGATGAAAGAGTGACCACGATGCTTTGACGATCTCTTCCGTGTCCGAAATTCATCCTGCGGCAGTCATCTGTTTGTTGTGTGCGGGAGATTCCTTCCGGGTAGCACATAGATTTTGGCTGCCCTGCCACCTCTCCAAAAAGTCGTGAACCTTGGCCATTCTGTGCAATTTCCTTTCCTCCGCCTCTTTCTTCATTTGCAAGTCGTTTTCAGTGTTCATTGTATCCACTTCTGGGTTAGCACCTGCCAAAATCCTGTTATTGGCTCGAGCAAACTGCCTTACAGCAACTTCTTCGTGAAGGGTCTCGCATGTGGTTTTTGACTGCCTCCAGCCGATAGATCTCGTTCAAGGGAAACACTGGCCTCCACTCTGACACCATGTGGGATGATGGAGAATATGTCGTGCGCCACATTCAAAAGATTGGCGTACTTTGAGTGCGTTTCCTCCTGTTGACGCCACCAGTGGGTTATGTCCGGCAACCATCATGTACTGCTAATCTCCATTGGGTCCAAGTGGTAATCATTGAGATTTGGATTAATTTGCCCCCAGTGCATTGGTGATTCAGGCGGCGAATTCAAATAGGGCCTGGCGGCGGTCAATAGCATGCTGCACAATAGCTTCGTCTGGGTGTCATCTCAGCCACGTTGTTAGGCGTTAAGTATTCATCATCATCACTGGACAAATCATATGGATCACAGGATGATCGAATGGATCCTGAAGCCGTTGCAGAAGGGATGAGATTGCTGCTCGGTAAGCTTTCTTGCTGATTGACTGGCACACGTCAATGTTTGGCACAGTATTCATTCTCCATATCCTTCAGAAAGGCCTCTTGGTATTGGGTAGTATAGGATGTCTCATCCTCAAGATTAATATCCAGTCCCTTGTCCCACTTTCTAAACGATCGCAACATCCGAAAAGGATCAAGGATATGTGCAAAAATGAGAAGTATGCCCATTGTTGGAGTTACTTCAGCATAGTATTTGGACAGCTTCTGTTGAGCTAACTTCACAGCAAAGAACAAGGCTTCGTTCTATGCAGTCTTCTTCATTGCGAACACTCACATCACGCCGTCCATATGAACAAACATGTCATTGTACACTATGATATCATGATGCAATATGACCGTATGCCTCTCTGACATCCACAGGGTCCAATATCAAAATGGCCTCAATAATTCCATGACATACTTCACAATGGTCCATTCATCTTGAGTTGTGAAAAGTGGCCAGTAATCAGTGTATTTTGGATTTTGGAGCCAGTTGCATGTGAATTCCCGTAATCGGTAGGCTTGCTCGAGTAACTGCAGTGTTGAGTTGCAACGTGACTTCACATCCATAATCGGTACTACCAAGATTCGAACTATGGCTTTTTGACAGTCAATGAACCTGTTTCGACGACCAGGTGTCAGCGTAACCATTACAGCAAGCATTCTATGCTATATGAAGGTCAATTTCAGGACTTTCAAAATATCATGAAATACGTGCTCCCCCTATTATCTTTGCTGAACCTGGTTTCATGGCCGACACCTTATTGATTCTACAGTTGCCCTCTTTTCGAAGTCTTTGACTCTTCCAAATGTCTATGTTTTCATTCACTTAAAATTGCTGATTGCGCTAATGGGCTTCCCAAGACTTTGTGCAGCCGTTTACACCGAGACTGCTCACGAGTGCACCTTAAGCCAGTTGTATGACGTGTGCCACGCATGGTATGTGATTCCTCAAAGCAGGCCACTGGATTGCAGAGGCCTCGATTGTTGATTGCAGCTTGCCTGTGAGCAAGTACTTTGTAGAAGCATTATCAGTGGAAATACCAAGCAAATGGCCGTTGGTAAGCTCAACAAGATCAAGCACGTCCTTCAAATGGCTGGTTAGCCTAGCTCCAGTATGTTGGCCCTTCACCTATCATCCTTGATCAGCCTTCGAAATAGGAAAAGCACAGACAATCAACCTCATCAACCTCGAGTTGAACATCACGCAATGCCCAATTTCGATCCATCTAGTAAGGAATGACTGACGTTATGGCTAGTTTGTTGAGTGATGTCCATCTGTCCAAAGCTAAAGTAACTTCATTTCGTGATGGCAATTGCTTCATATTTGCATCCATGGTCAGTGCATATTCCTTCCAGCAAATGCTTGTAAGGGTCGTAGTGGATGGCAGCGCTAGGTAGTGTTAGCAATGGTTCCAGTTTTGGACCCGGCTGGTTTTATAGGTCTGCATGGCAACTGCCTTACCGCATCAAAAATTGACGATTTTTTAAGTGAACCATCACTTTAAGGCCACAAATATTGATCAGAGAGTTTAGTGTTAGGTATGTCAAAATATGCAGCTCAGCAGGGCGCATATTTTGGCCGTCTCCGATTTTGGATATCTTCAAATCTCTGCAAGGGGTAGCCCAGAATGACAATAATTTCATACCCGCTTGCTGAGTTTTGAAGATATCAAAGATCGTAGACCGCCAAAAGATGCGCGGTCTGAAGCTCCATATTTCATGTACCAAAGACTAAATTATCAGATTAGTATTCAAGGATGTAATTGAAGGAACCGGTTGGCAAAAACCTTGACCAAACCGGCTTGGTCCCGGTTTTCGTGGAACCTCTATTGTAGAAAGGGTCCGAAAACGGAACCGTTGCTAACACTAGCACTAGGTCATTGTGTTATGCCGTCCATGACCATCATAGCTTTAGATTTGATATAGCATACCATGGAATATGAGCTGAAACAAATCCTGATATGAGGTAGTGATTCCACCTGTGTTGGTGAAATCCGGAAGTTTCAAAGTCCTTAGGTGCCAGTTTGGAACATTCTGTCTGTCATTTCGGTCAATATGGATCAACCTGGATGTCAAATCTGATCCTCCTCTGAAAACGTACTATTGTGATTCCTAGACTTCCTTCCCTCTTCAGGATAGCCAAAGCTGTTTCATCAGCGGTCGAACTAGTCCATTCAGTAACCTCTGACTCTGTTAATTCGTTTAACTTTGCGATGTGGGCTTTTGCCAGCAAGTGTGTTCTCATTGAGCTGGTCCCATGATCTGATGGATGGCGAAGAACTTGATGACAAACGATATATATGATGCCAGGGGTGCCGGGCTCCTCAATTCCGCAGTGTAAATAGAATCGCCAGGCAAGCGCATGTCTAGAATTATTCCAAGCAATTGGCCGCTTTGAGCCTACATTCATTGAAGCCCACCAAGCATCGAAGATGATTTGCAAGGTAAGGTCGCTTACATCATGAATAAAGACAGGTTCATTTTTAGAAGAGATCATACGCTCGAGCAATGAGTTTTCCAAAGATTATGAATCTGACATGGCAGTTGGAATTAGAAAGCTAAGCAATCCAACTTGAAAGACTGCCGAAGGTAACGATACAGTATAACCGACTGCGGGTTCTTAATTATTGACTCTACAGCTACAATCAAAACATTCAGATCTTTGAGACATTGCATGCATATTTGTGAAGTTGTATAGAAGGAGACATTGAAAAGACTGACCACCTAAGACTCAATTCAGTAACAATGCGATGCAGTTCATTGCTGTGTACCTTACTAAGCCCCTACAAACATTGTTCACACTCGTTGGGCGCTCAATTGTAGGAGGCGGACGCGATATCGTCACTAGCATTTTTGCTTTTAAAGGCAGCTGAGGAATTGATCATGGAATAACGTAGTTCCATAGCCCTCAGATTATCCAAGATGCATGACCAAAAATCGTTGACGCTCCGTTGATGCTCAGTTTTAGGAGGTTGTAGTGATATTGTCACTACCATTTTGGCCCAGAGAGGCGGTCTTTGCATTGATTATGAGTCAACGGCGATGCCCAGCGCTTCGAGTGTCCATGATGCAAGCCCCAAAGCAATTGACGCTCCATTGACGCTCATTTTTAGGAGGTGGTAGTGATAGCGTCAGTAGCATTTATGCCTATAAAGGCAGCGGATGAGTTGATTATTTGTTCAAATCGTTATGTAGCCCTTAGAGTGTCGAAGATGCAAGACCAAAAATCAACGACATTCCGTGGACGCTCATTTTCTGCCGGTGGTAGTGATATCGTCACTAGCATTTTTGCCCACAATAGCGGCCGATACATTGATTATGGGTTAACACTGATGCACAGTGCTTTGACGGTCCAGGATGAATGATGAAAAATTGTTGACGCTCTGTGGACGCTCATGTTCAGAAGGTGGTAGCGATCTCGACCGTAGCACTTTTGCCCATAGACGAGGCCGAGAATATGATGATGGGTTGACCTGGTTGTATAGCCCTTCGATTATCCAAGATGCATTGCCAACAATCGTTGATGCTCCGTTGACGCTCATTTCCAGATGGAAGCAATCTCCTCAGTACCATTTTTGCCAATAAAGGCAGGTGATGAATTGGTTAAGGATTTATGCTGATGCACAGCACCTTGAGGGTCCATGATGCAAGACCAAATATCGTTGACGCTCCGTTGACGCTCATTGTTAGGAGGTGGTAGCGATATCGTCGCTGCCAATTTGACCTATAATGGCAGCCAACACTTTGATTATAGCTTAATGTCGTCGCACAGCTGTTTGATTTCCTAGATGCAAGAACAAAAATTGTTGACACTGCGTTGATGCTCACTTTTAAGAGATTGTAGCGATGGCAGCGCTAGCTTCTTGGGTTTTAAAGAAGGCCAAAACTTTGATTATGTATCACAGTGACCATGTATTTTGATATAGTATCAGACAGACAAGACTGAAAATCATTGACGGATCGTTGATGCTCATTTCCAGGATGGGTCAACCAGCGTGTCATTATCCTTTTTACCTATAAAAACCGCCAGTACAATCACTTTGGAAGGATGTGACTATGCAGCGGTTTGTTTGCCGAAAATGTAGAACCAAAAATCGATGACGCTCTGTTGACGCTCAACTTAATGACATACTAACAGTCAGTGGATGCTCAACAATTGTATGAAAAAATTCATATAGTCATTACTGGCAGCCAATAAATTGTTTCCGTGTAAAACATTTGCATTCAACAGCTTCCAAGCATCTCACTTTCTGATCAACCACTAGAGACAGTAACTGAGAGATAAAGGACATTGGCCTATCACGTTCTAGTGCTTTTGGTCTGCAATTAACTGCATACAAATCTGTACACTGGTTTTTGATATATTTAGCCGGACTTCCTCACCTTTCCTCATCCAGCTCATTCTCCGCGATTTCCATGACCTACCATAAGCAATTTTCAACTTCTGGACCATGTGCACCAAGTCTGTGCAGAGAGTTATGCAGTTGGATGCATCATCGTATGCAGCATGATGGTTGTCATTCATTACGCTATGCATTGCGCTTTGACCGCTGCATATATGACAATTATGACATCACTGACTTATATTTTGTTAGTCAGTTTCGTCTCTAATTTAGTTGTAATAGTCTAACCTTACAGTGATGGGCAGGATGATATCATGTTCATTGGTCGCAAGTCAATGAGATTTGAAGTTTAGAACATTGGCATGGCCTATCCGACCTTTGCACATGCATAGACAAATTATCATGTCTCACAATTTGGTCACTGAAATCAAGTAAAGGCTGACAAGTAGCAAAATTGGTACAGGTTTACATATCAAATTGAAACATCGTCACAAATGCTAATTTGCCAAATCATCACTCCGGCGATGCAGGTGCCATCACCATGTCTTCATCGGAAGCCGATGTCGATATGGCAATTCGGGAGGGACAAGATATGCATGGGTTGACGCTTACGGTTTCGACATTCTTTGATTTGTGAATGGCAGACAAAGCGGGCATTAGGGCGGGAGGGAGGGATCGAATGCGTTCATGTGTCTACGGTTTCCGCAAATCTCGCCTCATACGACTACTCCCTGGTCAAGAAGTCATTCGCGGCATTTGTAATTGTTGGGGGATGCTATCTGGAGTCTCCATAGGCTCACCGAATGTCGTCAGCCTAGATGATGCTGCATCATCTGCCATATGAAGTTAAACGTCAGCTGGAACCTTCAATCCGGCTGTCCCTGACATCGTATCCCTCTCTCGGAAGAAGTCGGCCACGTCTTCCCAGTCTGGTTGCATCAATTCGTCAAGCTTCATCCGCTTCTGCCGAAAACGCTCCGTGTGATACTGTACCGTTCTGGAGATTGTGCCCATCACCCAGCCAGATTCGTCTTCTTCGCTAAGCTTGCCCCCCACAGGATCTTCTTCATCATCATCCTCGTCTTCCCCATTCTCCTCATCTTTGGAACTTGCAAGGTCGCTCAGACTATCTGTGATGGCGTTCAACATCCCCTCGAATGTTCTTTCAGGCTTGGTGGTTGTCAATCGTGCATTTACAGCATCTCTCGTATCATCCTGCACCTGTTTAATTGCTGTCTCAACGTCTTCAACTCGCTTTGTTGCCACAGCGGTCTCTCATTCCACAGAATCCTCGATTCATTCCTCTTTCTCCTTGTAGCTTGATAATTGAGTTTCTCGTCGTTTCCCAGCTGCAAGCTTCTTTTGGATCGCAAGCTGCGCAACGCTCCTAGGGCTCGGACCAGTTATGCTTCCAAGCCGCGCTTGCCATCATTGGCTGGATGACATCATCGTGTGGGGTGCGTTGTTGATTTGCCGTATTTGCCTGCCAGTAGTGGCGAAAGGGTGTTTTCGGAGCATTGACCATTTTATATTGTCTTGACTTTGTTGATGGAGGAGATGTTGGATGTTGCAAGATATGGACCACATAGAGGCAAGCTACGTCTTTTATGTTAAAGTTGGTACACTCAATGGACTTGAAGAACGCAAATTCTGTATTTTGACTATCACTACATTGGGCATAGCAATGCTAACCGTTCATCATGACAAGATGTTTAGCGTCTGTTGCATGTAATATCCCAGGGATTTCTTGAGACAACGATCAGCAAACATCCTTTCCGTCGAAGAATGAACCGTATTGATCTCACAAAGACGTGATTCCGGCAGTCGTTCACCGTGATTTATCCCCATAAACAAACACAAACTTTCATACCGACTTGGTGCAACTCACTGGACGGTTGGCAACCTGTGCAACGGGCAGTCACGCACAACAGGATTCGTCTTGTGTAGAATGATCAAGTTGGCTGTTATGCATGCCATTTTGACTTGATGATAACTATATATTCCTCACGACTTCCCACTTCATTTTGTTAACTTCTTCCTCACGACTGCCCACTCCGTTTCATTATCATTATCTCTTCACTTCGACAGCAGCAAATCATGGCTCCACAAACACCTCAGCAAGGTGAGAGTGGAACAGAATCGAGCAGAAGGACGGGCGCTTCATCCAATATCGCACCTGCGAAGACCCAACTGCCACGCAGACACCACTTAGTATACCGCAATGCTGCAAATGCAGCCACCAAAAATAGGACCCTGGAGGCACAGTTGAAAATTGTCCGTAAAACCGGAAGCAGCAAGAATACACAGCAGCATGCGATCAGATGAAACTGTAGTTGTATCACGGTACACAGCCGTCAACCAATGATATTAAATACAGCTGGAGTACAAAGAGAGCTGCGTGACCAATTTATCGCCACCCGTAATGGCAAACCTCCATGGTTGACCAAGGCATTTGTCTGCAAAGTCCGCGAAATTGAACATCATCATGCTGTCAGCTCTGGGATCTATGCGGACGAACTCAGTGATAAGAATCCCGGAGAGTGGACCATACAGGCTTCAACCACCTTAGAGGATGCCATGGAAGTGTATATGGTTGAGGTAATAGCCTAACCTAATATGTAGATGCAGCAGCTGATTTCTTGTAGGTTTTCAACATGTCTGCAACTATGGCAAGGCATGGAGGTCGGGTACAGCTAGAACAGTCAGACATGCGCGCGGCCTTGAACATTGCCAAAATGGCCAAAGGAGGGTTTTTGCGTGCCCCAATACATGAAACCTAATTCCTAATCAAGAAACCTCAAGCCGCAGTCCAAGAAGAGAAGAAGAAGCGGGGAGTGGATTTTCCTGGGTATAAATATGTGAAGGCTGCCATGGAAAGACACCCGGCTATGCTTTGGGAAAATCAGACTGAGGGCTGCCTCCCTTGCCAAAATGGCACAGCACAGAATCCCCAGACACGCTGGAGATGCAAAGGCACGGGTGCACCTCCAAGAGAGTGACTCAGCAAGCCCAAACCAGAACCGACACCACATCCACCAACACCGCCGCGTGTTCCACCCGGTAACAATGAGGCAGCGCACGTATCCGAAATCGAAGGTGTGCCACCCAGATATGTGTATATACATACTCCGTTTCTCAGTGCTCAATTTTTCAATCTTGAAGCGTATGCCAAAGATCGCAAGCGTGATAACGATTTTCATCCAGATTCGCTGACTGATGAAGGGACATCCACTGGTTAGTACATCATCTGCTGCGTGGAAATGCAGCTGACATCCAGTTTGCAGACGACAGCCGCCTATTGAGCGAACCTGACAGTGCAGATGAGCATTAATCGAATGGAACAGTATTGTTGAGTGTATTATTATCTACAATTAGCGGACACTTTAAAATATATTTTCAAGGATATATTTATATGTATTATTAAAGAACAATGTATTGATGAAGGCAAAAGTATATGAAGATGGTACAAAGGCTGCCAAAACACCATTAATGATATATTAGGCCAAATTAAATGATAACATATTGCGGATACGCCCTTGGCAAAATTAGTATCAATGAAGTGTCAAGGATTTTTGGTCTTGCATTATTGGTAATCTACATGGCGATCGGTTGTGGCCATTCATAAATGTGGTATTGGCTGGCTTTTTACGCAAAAAAGAAGCCACACGATCCCTGCCCCATTCTGAATATGACCGTCAACGGAGTGTCAATGATGTTTCGTCTTGCATCATTGGAAATCTGCGTGGCGATTGGTTGCGGCCATTCATAAATGTGGTATTGGCTGGCCTTTCAGGCAACAGAGAGAGCCACACATTCCCTGCCCCATTCTGAATATGTGTGTCAACGGAGCATCAACGATTCTTGCTCTTGTGACTCTGGTAGTTCAGAAGCGATTTGGTTGTTACTATTCATAATCAAAGTATTGGCCGCCTGTATTGGGAAAAGAGATAGATCCACATGCCCTGCCCCATCATGAGGATGGGCGTCAACAGAGTGTCAACAATTTCAGGCCTTTCATCATTGGTAATCAAAGCGCCATGCATCGGTTATTGTGTATACATGATGTTCTGACAGTTTTTCTAGGCTAAAACGGTCATGAACTCTTTGTTGCATCATTGGAAATGAAATCAGTTATTACTGTCCAGGAGGCTGTCATGGGAACGTCGCTTGCTTAGCTGACTAGAGAAGCTGCCAATTCCTCCATAAGAGAGGTTTGCAATCTTGCGCCACTTAGATTACCCAAGCTGCGAGACCTTAAATCGTTGATGCTCATTTAACGCTCATTTTCAAGATGGGGCAGGGAGCATGTCACTTCTGCTGTTCCCTATGAAGGAGGCCAATACCTCAGTTATGACTATCTGCAACGAATGCCCGCTCTGATTACCCAGGATGCAAGACCTGTACTTGTTGACGCTTGGTTGATGCTCACTTCCAGGATGGGTCAGGGAGCGTTTGTCTACATATTTTGAACACAAAGGTGGCCAGTACTTCCAAAAAGAACAACGACGTACCATTGATCATATTTTATGATTCACAGTAGGATATCTGAATGCGACCATGGATAGGGCAACCCGAAATGCAAAACCGGAGATTGGACCCGACGGGTCTGGCCAAACCCGGAGAAACCCGAGGGTTGATGGGTATGAGGCCTAATTTGGAACGCCAAGAAGCAGCAGGTGGTGTTTCTGGACGCTTCTGGAACCAAACCGAACAGTTTTTCCAGACCAAACCCGGACCACTAGCGGGTTACCCTGACCCTTTTCTATCACTAAACACAATGTGGGTTACTCATCTGATATTTTTGAACGCAAATTATCTCCTCGACAACCTGAAACTTGATCAAACAGAGGTATAATTCCTTCTCAATCCGCTTGCACTCATTTGAGGTGATACTGTAGATCTCTCACCAGACAGGCTGTGACAAGGTCTGTATCAGTGATATTCTAGATGGTGGATTCTGTCTCTGCATCCAAGAAAGGAACCTGAAATTCTACTCACCTGTTGGTGGTTATATTTGCCACCTCATGAATCTGTTCCTCTGTCAGACGTTTCATATGCCCAAGTTTTTGGGCCAATATGACTCTGGGATGACGGGCCTTACTCCACACTTTGTACAATCATCGCGATTCATGATGTCGGAATATTATATCGAAAACTTTGTGTGTATCCATTGTCACCTTATCGATTTGATGGTTCATTAGCTCTATTGCCTCCTGTTAATCAGCATCTGACTATGTGATACCGCTTGTCTGGCTCATTCCAGGCACACCAGAAATTTCCTACATTTAGATGTAGAAACCTGTGCAGCCTTCTACACAAGATCCTCAATTGCAGTACAAATTTCGGAAATGATTTGGTCTCTTTGATTCTGCGATTCTATTGTGAACAGTTCATCCACTCCGGCCATTGCAGTATTCAATGTTTTCTGTTGTCGATGAACCCATTTCTTCTGTTAAATTTGCACTAGTGCATTGTCTGGTATTTTGAGGCATTGAGCAGAGTGATTTTGTTGGCTAACAAGCAGAGGAAATTAACACAATACCTGTACTGTTTCCATTACCACTTTCTCAGAAGTTGGTTATGCTGCAGCATTCCAGTCATTATTGGAGCAGACAAGAATTGGAGCATAGTTCACAGCCAATGTTCTGATCATTCTACAGATCTTCTTTCCTTGCCAGACAATGCTTTGCAATGAATCGAATGGTTTAGAGAAGTCCTGGAGGCCTGGATAATGTAGTACTAATGTGAATCGATTGTTAAATTGAATCTTTACATCTCTAGCTTTGAGGTATTTAAACAGCTAGTTCAATATGTCCTTGACTCATTCCAGCAGCAACTAATGCAATTCATCTGGCTGCCATAGCCAATAGAAATTGCAGAGAGGGTATTGCCAGAACTGGTTGTGGATTGGGTGAACACCAGGAGTATGGAGAGTATCAATATTGGTTTTCTCAAGAAGTTCCAAGTAAACATGCTGATCTTTCCAGTTATCAAGTAGTTGACATGTTGGATGGCCCATGGATTCCCCTTTAGATATTGTACATATCAGATATAAGCCATATGAGATGTGAGCAACATGACTTGATCTGGATAATCCCTGACCCAGGCTAGTGTTAGCAACGGGTCCGGGTAACCCCCAGCGGTCCGGGTTTGGACCGCACAACCGGGTCGGTTCGGTTCCAGAACCGTCCAAAACCCCGACGCGCTGACTCTTGGCGGGCCAAACCCGGACCCGTACCCGTCAACCCGCGGGTTTCGCCGGGTTTGGCTAGACCCGTCGGTTCCAATCTCCGGTTCTGCATTTCGGGTTTCATACTTATGGTCGCATTCAGATATGCTACTGTTAATCGTAAAATATTGACATTGGTACCTCACGGTTGATTTTCGACGTATTAGTCGCCTTGATGTTCAAAACAAACATACTCACGCGCACAACCACATCCTGAAAATGAACGTCAACAGAGCGTCAACAGAGCGTCAACGATATTTGGTCTTGCAATCTGTTTTGCCTATAAAGGCGGCCAATAATTCCTTTATGACTGAATACAACATATCGGAGGTGTGATTTCCCAGGACGCATGACCAAAAATCGTTGATGCTCCGTTGACGCTCATTTTCATGATGGGGCAGGGAGGGTATTGCAATCTGTTTTGCCTATAAAGGCGGCCAAAAATACCTCTATGACTGACTACAACCTATCGGAGGTGTGATTTCCCAGGACGCATGACCAAAAATTGTTGACCCTCCATTGACGCTCATTTTCATGATGGTGCAGGGAGGGTACTGCAATTTGTTTTGCCTATAAAGGCAGCCAATAATTCCTTTATAACTGACTACAACCTATCGGAGGCGTGATTTCCCAGGACGCATGACCAAAAATCGTTGACGCTCCGTTGACGCTCATTTTCATGATGGGGCAGGGAGGGTATTGCAATCTGTTTTGC
>Ga0307512_10000505_pt1 | contig 57286 bp, 62 predicted proteins | sample 14_EM_MG_FD_200267 | JGI IMG/M metagenome (GOLD analysis project Ga0307512, IMG submission 200267) | Populus trichocarpa ectomycorrhiza microbial communities from riparian zone in the Pacific Northwest, United States - 14_EM | ecosystem: Host-associated > Plants > Roots > Unclassified | place... | reverse complement strand
TGTCCAGCCTGAGCTTGAGAGGCAGTCACGGAATACCGCAAACCGCTGCTGTGGGACGGCCTGCGCGAGTGCGAAGCGGCGCCGGCGGCACCGCCGGCATTGGCGAAGTTTATAGACGGCGGGAGGACGACGCCGCCAGAGCCAGCGTTCTGTCGGCCGTAGTGGACGGAACGGTCCGGATAGGCGCCGGGTGCGGCGGCGGTCATGACGGCTGTGGCGGCGACGTCCGTAGAGCTCGCTCCGTAGCGGCTTCCACTATATTGACTGTCGTCGTGATTGCTGCTGCCGGAGTATTGGATGTCGTCGCGACTGCCACTGGCGTATTGAACGTCGTCGCGACTGCCACTGGCGTGTTGAACGTCGTCGCGACTGCCGCTGGCGTATTGGCCGTCGTTGCGACCGGTGCCAGCGTGTTGAATGTCGTCGTCGCGACCGCTGGCGTAGTGGCCGTCGCCGTGCCAACTGCTGCTGCCGTGACCGGTCGAGTACTTCTCGAACCATTCGTCGACTTCTCTCGCTTCGCGCGAATTGCGCTTCCGTTTGAGAAGCATGCGGATGCCCAATATGAGAGCGAGAGCGCCGACGATGCCGACGATGCCGAAGGTCACGCCGACGCCGGCTTTGTTTGCGAAAAAGCCTTTGGCGGTGGCGCCCGCTGTCGGATCGGCAGATACGGTACGCGTGGAACCAGCGGTGTTCGGGAGGACGTTCGGCCCCGTGCTGCTACCACCGAGGCCCGTCATGCTCCCCGGTTGGTAGGAATATGAATAGGCCGTAGCTGAGTAGTCGGGGATGTTGGACACGGTCTTGATTTGAGAACTGACGAATAGTCAATAACGGGCAACGATGCAGAAAGGGGAAGCGGGGCATACGAAGAAACATCCAGCGAAGAAGATGCTGGGGCGTTCGAAGTTGTCGCGGGTCCAGTCGTGGGCGAGGACGTAGAGGGAGGAGCGGCAGGAGTGGCAGACGAGGATGGTGTTGCAGAAGAAGGAGCAGGGGGGGTAGATGAACTTTGAGCAGGGGGTTGAGATTGGGGTTTGGGTGAAGGTGATGGGGAAGGGGCCGGTGGTGGTTGCTTAGGTGTTTGCGTGTTCGGGGACGATGGTGTTTGTTTGGGAGGAGAAGGCTCGACGGGCGTGGGCGTTGCTGCAGGGGTATCTGGTTGGGGGTCGTTGGAGGCGGGAGGGTCAGAGGCTTGAGGGACGGGTACTCGAGCATGGTGGAATGCGCGACGGTGATGTGGGGTATCACGCTTGGGGAACGAGTAAACGGTATCCCGAACCTGGGTATTTACGGTATTGTTCGAACCGAGAACGACGATAAAGGAAAGTAAGCAGAGAGCGACAAGTGAAACGATCGTGAGGAAGCCAGTGGGACTCCAAGGAGAGGAGGGCATCGTCGTTGCCTCTTTTTTTTTCGAAGGGATGAGAAAAGAAAGAAAACGACAAGAGACACCACCCATCAAACCCGTCCAACCTTAGGGACAACTCCTCCAGGAACCCATTTCAAATTGGTCAGAGACCAAACAATGTCAGGGCGTTCCCACCTCTAACTCCTGCTTTGTCCTCCTCGCTCCATCCCTCGACCTCTTCTATCGCCTCCAAGTTTTCGACCACGCTCCGCCACTTCTCCGTCTCCCCCAGTGGCGGAAAGAATGGATGGTCCGTCCCAAAGAGCATCCTGGAGGCGCCTTGTTGCCGGCTCCCACGCCCGACTGCTTTCCCACCACTCCCTCGCGCATAGCCGCCCGCGCGCCCGACTGCCTCGCTGACAAAGCTCAGCTCGGCTGCACCGTACGCAACCGCATCGAACCACAATCTGCCAAGGTACCATCGTGCGTCGTGCGCGAGCCGGCCTGCCACGACAGGGTCGTGGTCGATGCACGACGCAAGACGGGATGACAACTGGGGAAGCGCGCCGCCCGAGTGCGCGAGAAGAATGCGCAGGTCTGGGTGGCGATCGAGAACACCCGCTAGAATGAGACGCGTGATTGCCTGTTATCATCGGTCAATCAGGGCCATGATCTTTATATAGAGTGTGCGGAACGCGGAAGCACATACCGTTGTCGTCTCGAACGGAAATCCCAGCGCGAGCGGAAGGACATGACCGTTGTCACGCGGTCCCCATGCCTGCGCACCGACCCCGTAATGTGGGTGCAAGAACACGACGAGGCCTGTTTCTGCGAGAGCAGCCCATAGCGGTTCAAGCGCGGGGTCATCCAAGCCCGATCCGACGCCCCGCGTGCCCATGATGACGCCACGGATGTGTGGGTGTCGAGTTGCGATTTGTGAGACCGCTTCCGACAAGGAGTCGGCGGGAGCACCGGGGACGAGCGGGAGGAGGCCCAGGCCGTAGAGTCGCTTTAATTCCGCAGCCGACGCAACCGAGGGACCACTCGCGCAGTAATCCTCGAGGTCTGCGTTCAGCTGCTGGGCGAGCGCCTGAGCCTCAGAGGATGGTAGGAAATCTAGCCAAGGGTTGGCGGAGCTAAAGTGCGAGGCACCAATGTTAGGAACCGAGAAAGCTTATGAGACGTAGCACGAGCTTTACCTGACGAACGAGACGTCAATTCCATGCCGGTCCATGAACCTAAGCTTCTCGTCTCTGTCCCAGTACTATCGACATGTCATCGTACACAATCCTACAGAGATGAGAAGGTGCTCCGTCGTACCTGAGGCCCGACTGGGCGCCCACCACTGGGCTCATCGTCTAAGATGAGTAGACGATCTTCGCTCTGACCGGAGGGCATGTTGTGCGTGAGAATGCGGGGAGCCGTAGAGCGAGAGCGCAAGACGGAGGCATAGCGTGGTAGGTATACGTGAGTGTGAACGTCGACGAGAAGTTTACGGAGGAACATCTCGGCGAAAGGGATCGAACAACGGGTGCCTGGAGAGAGGATGGCTGTGCCGTTTAGTTTTTCGGCCCGTTGATTTTAGCTCGCTGGCGCTGGTTACGGCGTTGCGACGTCACGTAAAGGTTCGTGCGGTGGTATCATCTCTGGCTCTGGTCCTCTGGATCGCCGTCGTCCTCAATGGACCCATCTGAGCACGAAGATATCGTCTGGCTTCACACCAAAGTACGCTCTTCTTCACCTCGCCATCCGAACATTGACGTCATTAATCAGTTCACCTCTAACCAGCTCAGCGGCCATGCCAACGATTTGTCCACCGTCTACGAGCGCATCGCTTTCGCCATACAACGTTTGCAGAGCGAGAAGGCGGAGCTCCAGACTAGGATAGATCAACTCGAACAGGACAACCCTTCGGCTGACGTTCGCCGCCTGCGCGATGAGAACTCTATGCTCCGGGCCAGACTTGCCACCACCACCAGGGAAAAGGCTGAAGTGACCCGGGAGCGCGATGCTCTATTCCGCAAGCTACACGGCATCAAGCAGCTCATCGATGATCCAGCAGTGCGTCAGAGCTCAACTCTTACATACCATGCTCATCATCGCCCCTTTCCTGTAGTTAGAGACCAGTACCGACGCACCAATTTCACGAAGCACGACCAGCACTGTACGCCCTCTGCACGACAGACATGTCCCCGCCATCGTCCAACACTCCACCTCCGCCGAGAACACCTCTCCCATTCACACGGACACTTCCGAGCCCAAGACCGACGTGACGATGTTGCACGACTCATTCGGGCGCGTGATCCGCCCACACCCTCCCCTCCCCTCTTCCCCTCAGGGGCCCGCCACCATCATCAGCGAGCCGACACAGTCCACCCAACCTCAACCTCTATCCACGCACACCACCGCAACACTCATCGAATCGCAACCCGGCACCCAAGATGCCGCCGAAAGCCGTGGGGGAGCCCTCGGCGCACCTTTCATCGAGACGCGCGACCCCGGCTCGCCATCGCTGCCTCTGTCTGCGCCGGCGGTGCTCCGCCCGCTCCACATAGACCTGTCTGGCAGCAGCCCGATGCGCGGTCTGAATGGCATGTCGCGCGTCTTGTCTCTCAATTCGAGCCCGGGGATGAGCGAGGGCCTGTCCGGCCTGTCCTTGCAATATGACACGTCGCCGCGGCGCGTGTCGGGCACCGCGGACACGGCGATGATACAGAAGTGGAGAATCCACTTTGCCAAGCCGCCGTCGTCGGCGACGGCCGTTGCCCTCCCAAAGCCCGTGGCGACGGCCACGCTTGTGCAGAATTTGGAGCTCGACGAAGACGCGGTGAGTGTGTTTTGCGCACGCCACCTGGATATTCCTGATTTAGTTGTCGTCTGTCTGATCACCGTCGATCACAGAGACGTTCTATCGAGGGGTGAGTTCTCCTGAAAGGGTGCACAGATGGGACAACGCCCTGATCCTTCTGCGCACAGGTTGTCTTCGGAGCCCGCTGATTCGCTCAGGCTATACATCTGCGACCCATTCGGACTCGCCTTTTTGTACGACCCCATATTGCTCGAATCCTCGGAAGCGACGTACGTCGTGGAGTGGAGCGAAGTAACGGCCTGTCAGAACTCCAAGGCATATATCACGACCGCGAAGGAAAAACATGCCGAGCTACACACATTCATCTACGCACCGAGGAAGGTGCGTCCTCCTTGACCTGTTCGCCTGTCCAAAACGCGGTCAGTCGTGACGATGGGTGTGTGACCCCTGCGCAGAACGGTTGGCATTATCTTGGCCAGCAACGTTGGGGCCTCGTCGATATCAAGTCTATTTGGACCTCCCTTGGCTCTCCGGTACTTCTTCGACCCCTTCCTCCTTACACGCCCGAGGGGGCTGACGTGATTACCTGTTCCCCCAGGCTCAACGCGCACTTGCTACACGCTCCTTCCAGAACGCCGATCCTTCAGAGATAACCCGCAGGCTGAAAAGGGGACAGATCGAGCAACTCACCATAGAGCTGCAGCAGGTCTCGTTGGTACAACCCAACCCCGGGGAGTCGATTCTGGTGAAGAAGCTGCGTGAAAGTGGCCAAGTGTGAAACCGAGGATGGTTGGCCCCCTTTTCGTCCTTCAGGAAGCTGTACGCTATGTTCGCATTGTTTTTTTTTTCAGGAGCCGTGGTATTTTTAGGATGTCTGATCTGATATACCTTATGTTCATCCCATTTTTTTCTGGATCCGCAATTGGCCTCGTGCATAGGCAGTCCACCCTGACCCGTAACACAGCGTTCCTGGCGGGGTAAGCAGAGGTTGCGCTTGGACTTGCCGAGCCTTTAGCAGGCATGCCAGGCACCCCCAGTTTCGCCAAATGAGGGCACGGCTCTCCGACCCCTGTCGTGGATCATGTAGCGGCAGGTCTGCACAACCAGTCTCTATTGCTCAGTCGCTTTGTATCTCTCTAACTCCTTTCGCCGCCCGTCCACACACCCTACACGGCTCGTTGATGAAATCATTCAAACTCCCCTATATTGTTTACTGCGGTATCAACTCACCAGACGGGGTATGCCACACCTCGAGCTTTCCCCGAGAAGTTTTGAGGCCATGATCGAGCAGAATGATCAAAAGAACTCCAGTGGGGATGTCTACCGCCTTGGATTAATGCGAAGACGGCGCAGCAGTCCATCGGGGGCCAGAACCAGAGGTTCCGATCAATGTTTGTTTTTTCTTTTATGGTAGGCGGGACCTTTCGGATCTTAATGGACCGGCCGCAGGCCAAGTCCCATTCCCATTGTCGCGGGTCGTAAAAAAATAAATGAGTAAAATGGTGGGTTGGTGGCGTTCTCTCCCCTCTTGGGGAATTTGCAAAGTTAGGCCAGCAGCCAAGCGAGATTTATCGACAGCTTGTGGATTCTGACTCCGTCACTCCGAGCGCAAAAGCGACCCCTCTTCCCCTTTTTACCTCCCCTCCGAGTTGTCCGGAGACCGCCACTTGTCGTGGGATACCTTTATTTCCTTATTAAAGATCGACGCGTTCGGTAGCTCATCGCAGAAGCTCTGAACAGATCCGGCGTGTCGGCGAGATTTACGTAGCCGTACTACTGACCAGACCAGACGGATTCACATGTTTATCATCCACAAGGCCTCAATGTACATTTTGTATGTTCGCCACCCCGTCACCGTTTTCCCGAACCGTACCGCTAACGCATTTTCTTTCCACGAAGCCCCCCTCCCCCTTTCATAGCCACAACGATTTCCTTACTCTCTCAACATTGGGAAATGTCAGAATGTCTCACCCGCTCGGCTGGTATTGTGGGCCATGGCCCCGCTGTCCAAGTGCTTGTAGAATCGCTATGGATCTCCATCGCATCTCATCTATCGCATCCACAAGGCTCTGCATTGTCGACTCGGGCAGTTGAAATGCGTGGGTCTTCAATCCGTGCTTAAAAGTCGGAGGGCTCTCGCCATCTAGGTCCCCTATCCCACTCGCATCTTCCACACTCTCTACTTCTCACACAAGCTTCCTACACTCTCAACTACAATGTCCTTCGCTCCTACTACCTTCTACGATATCCTTCCCAACGACTACTTAAACATGGCCCTCACGGGCCAAGTCGTCGATAACAAATCCTGCATGGGCATGGTCCCTGGGGGATCTTACCCCTTCCCTGCTCCTGCTGAAGGGCTGGTACTACCTACCTACCCGACGTACAGCGAGGTTCCCCTTTTCCAATCAACCCCACCTTCATTTCCCAGCACCTCGGGCGTTGCGTCACCGGCATCGTGGGAGGACGCGTTGAGCCAGTCGTCTAGCTCCTCCCTTCTCCAAACCCCGCCTCCGCTTCCAAGCACGTCGAACTTTGAGTTTCCGACGTGGGATCCCTCATGGAGCCAGTCGTCCGCCGATCCGGGTCCTTTCTGTTTCCCGCCCATCTCTTCGCTTCCATATCCGATCCCGACGTCGGGTTATCCACCATGCAGCAGCCAGTCTTCTGCGACTCCCCCACTCGACCTATCCCAACTCTACCCCGAGTCCGGTGAGCCGGACTCAAAGCCTGGGGAAGAAGAGGAACCCCGTAAACTCACGGGGCCTCAAAGGCGCAAGAAGGTTCGTGCCAGCCGACATCATGATGCTGGGCTCCCGTACAAGCGTCCCCCCGGCACCAGCTATAGCGCACTGATGGTACGTCCGTTTCCCAAACTTGGTCTCGCGGCATAGAGGTCTTACAAGTTCGCGTGACATCGCAAAGGCGGCCCTCCCGGAGGATCTCCAAGAGAAGGTCAAGTCAGAATACAAGTGCTGCAAGGGGATCGACAAGAAGGACAAGTCTACCAAAATGAAACATTGGTTCACGAACAACCACTTTAGAACCGCAGTGGGGGATGAATTGTTCTACTTGCAACCCATGTTCGTATGTCCCGCGTTCATCGCCATGATGGGTGGTTGCAGAAGTGCCAAGTAAGTTTTATTTTGTTTTTGTTTTTTTCCTCCGGCGCTCTGGCCTGCCTTCCCCCCTTCCGCATTTTTCCTTTCTCCCGTTCTTACGTTGCATTCGCTGCAGGGGCGGGAGGGTCGACTCTTCCGAAAGGCATTGTGGTAGTTGTGAAAGTTTCAGGTATTTTGTGCAGGAATGTCGCGCGGATGGGATGACGCCGTCCCCTATCTTGCTCAATAGAGGGGAATTCGAAGCGATCCGCGATTTCCGCAAGCAGTTGCCACAAGGCCAACGATGCTACTCTCCCCAAGTCCAGAATGCCGTGTTTGAACTACTCAAGATGATGGTCACATCTAAAGTGCCCGTCCAAGGAAAGGGCAAGGGCAAGGCTGAATGAAGCCTGACGTGAGGATGCGGGGGATGACGTGTATTGGTTTAAAAGTCCTTTTTTAAAAGTTTCTCTCGCGGTGTAATATTGAAAGTGACTTTTAATTGTACATACTTCTTTGGTTATCGTCACGGTCTTGCAATGGAACTTTATGCATGTGCATACATATATTATGAAGGGTTTTCACATTGGACCCTTCCTGCTTGCTTGATGCCACCAGATTCCGCTCCCTCATCCCGGCAGTCCCGACAAATCGAGTTTAACAGGCTCTGGACCAATTCTACAGTACTCTACAGCTTTCAAGTTACCACTAGGACCCGGAAACGTGCACACGCAGCTCGTCGGATATCCGGCCCGTCCTCAGGCCTCATGAACCACTTTTCGTTATCTCTCCGATTTTCACGGAGACGCTCATATCCGTGATCTCCAGTATCTACCTGACTCTGATTTTTCTCTGTATCTACTAGAAGACCTGGTAGGTTGTGGCAAGTGGCATGAAACAGAGCCATGAAGACAATCGAGCAAAAGGGGAAGCAAACGCGCGTACAGAGCACAAGTCGAGGGGGCGCGGCATAGTAAGAGGATTTTCCATTACATCCGCGCCGCGCGCACTCTATATACTGTTACTACGGACATCCAAGTCAAAGGGGGCATTCGCTGGATGGATATGATGAAAGGGATGAAAGGGAAAATAGTATCTGAAAGGGATTGTGAGAGCAAAGGCCATTGTCGAAACGTCGACGTCCAAGTCGCTGTAGCAGTACGATTGACTTCACTGCTCGAGCGCGCGTACGCCCCTTCAATGCAGTATGAATGTCTCCACCTAACTGACAGCGCAGTCAAAGGGTCAACAATAATCAAAGAAAACAAGGAATTTTTTTCCCATGTCACTACCTATGGCGGACAAGGCATTTGTGAGGGTTCGAGGCCCCCCATTCAGTTCAACTGATCACTGATCACCTCTTCCTCGGAGCAACAATTTACACCCAACTGGGGCAAACCTAACCGAGCCATGCCTTAAGTGCTTAAACCCCTTCCAAAAAGGGCTCAAGAGAGGTAAGATCCCGATAAGCGAAGCGGATATGTAATTAGCGGGTCGTTCCCGGTGGAGGTAGTAGAATGCATCCATGAATGGGACTTGATGGCACGCCACCAACGCGTGTTTCCTTGGTTTGTTAATATCCTGCCACTCTCTGAGCTTTGTAACGCGGTGGCTCGAACAAAGGCTCTGCAGATAAATAGGGGAGGGGGGGGGGGAGCCTAGAGCGGTGGTACACTTTTCCACTATGCTGCCACCCTAGCGCGTTCATACCTTGCGGACTCCGGAGCAGTACCCCTCCCGCCGCAATGAGACTTCCGAGTTCCCATTCACTCTAACATCGCGCTTGCGCGCACCTTCCTGGACAACAATAACGGGCTGTTCTCTGGACTTAGTTTCAACTCCACATTTGCACCATATACACGTCATTTTGCGCAAAGCCTGAACGTCACTGCTCTACGCACACTGCGAACTCCCCACTACACTCTCCCGGCCGGAATCCTCCCAATAACACCCTTGACCCTTTCAATACTCTCACACCATCGCACTTCATCCCTAATGGCCCCATCGTTTCCCTCCGCATCCCGACCTATCCTACCCACCAGTTGCTCCATCCAGCTTCCCAAGGAGTTCTGCCAAGCCCCCATCCCGGACTCTACGACATGACGAACGCATTAGACCTAAATCTCCCTCCAAATGCACTGAGGGTCGTAGTGCACGGCCAGGCCTCCGGGAGACCGCCCGCGGTACGGAATCATCCTGCTAGCCAACCTGCTCGAACAGCGAAATCAGCTGCGATGGCAAAGCGTACCATCACACGATCGCATTCCCGGCAGACTATACCAAAATCTGTGAGTGTTTCTATCCACACCCATAGTGTGCCCGTTCCTAAACCAACCACACAGTCGCCAGAGGTAACCTTGCATCAACCACCACTAGCCAAGGCCAGTACACGTCGCGCCACGCGGGCAGCGAAGTCAAAAGCCAGCGAGACCGCTCCCGTTGTCCCCCACAGACTCGCGAACACCATGCCTCCCTTGGGAGACCGCGAACAGAGCGCACCACAGCTAGCATACCAGTCTACAAGCGCAGTACAGGAAGCGGAACCCCGAGCCGAGGCAACGCTACCACCCGCCTCTGCAGAACCGTCCGCTGCTGCGGGGCACTCTACCACATCCTGGGGAGAGCACCGAAACAGCACACCTCAGCCCTTTCAGTGGGCATCTGCCACGGCCAAAGAGATACCTCGACTCCCTGGGTTCGACAGTCTCCCAGTCGATCTCATCAAGGTGGTCCTCCCGAGACTGAGGAGGTTCGTAAAGGTGTCTGAGCGCCCCGTGCGTAGAAACCCGCCCAGCCACCAGCGCTGATGTACGAAGAATTGGATCCACAACAGCAAGACAAGAGTGTTGGCCCAGAGTCAGATGTCGAGGCACCACCACCAGCGGCATTGGAGTGGCTGCTCGACCTCGAACATAGTTGGGGCATGGAGGCTGGACGGACAGAAAATCCATCGACTGTCTCAGTCTCAACCTGAAAGGATATAGAGGTCCTCATGTGCGCTCTCGGGAGACTTGGCGCACTGTGACACGGACGCCTCGATCGATGGCTGGGAAGGTTTTTCGGATTTGAATGACCTTACGAAGTGACGATGTCTTTGATGAACTCCTGTGGTTGCTTTAATTCAGTGTTTATATAAACTCGACGTCTACTTTGCAATATATGTTTCCTTCTGCACCTTTAACGACGAAATGTGACATACACTAGTTGGACCGCGCTGAGCATGCAAGGCCCGTTACAAACTTTCACCTTGGGGGAATCTGGATCTTCAGACTGAAGTCAACGTGCGGCACTGACTGGTGCACGGAGCTCGTGCTCAGGATATCAATCTCTAATCGCATAAAACGATCATGTTATCTTCGCCAACTGTAGCGTGTCGGGTTCGACTTACCAGGAATAGCACGCTCGCGTAAGTTATTCTCGGTGATGCCTCCGCTCGTCTCGAGCAAGAACTTCCTTCCCTCGCCCGTCCAGCGCTCGCGCAACCGCCGCGCGACGGAAGCGAGTTCGCTCCCCTCGATGTTGTCAAGCATTACGACGTCAGCACCGGCTGCGATGGCCTCGTTGGCCTCGTCTTCGTCTCGCACCTCGACGTCCAAGAGAAGCGAAAAACCACCCACTTCGCGTGCGCGCGCAATCGCCGCGGTGATAGATCCTGCGCCGCGGTCATGAGGAAAAGTGATTGGCTCTCGGGAGATACACGTGACAAATGATGACCTACCGGCAGACCAGATATGATTATCTTTGAGCATGATCATGCTCGAGAGGTTAAATCGATGGGGATCGACACCACCAACAAGCATGCCATACTTCTCAACAAGCCGAAAGCCTAGACAAAAAAAATTCTTAGTCTGACAGATCCAAAGACTGAGCACTGTACATGCATACCTGGCGTTGTCTTGCGTGTGCCAGCGACTATTCCGCGGAAGCCGTAGCTCTGTGCCAAGTCCTTGATGTGCTTGGAGCTGTCACACGTACGATGAGTCGTTGATTACGACGAAAAGACAATGACACACGCAGTAGCAATTCCACTGCATCGCGCGAGTAGATTGAGTGCAACACGCTCGCCCAAGAGCAGATATCTGGCCTTTCCGCGTACAGTCGCGATGTGCTTTATGGGATCGAACTCGTCGCCCTCCGCGACGTGCCATTCGACACTGTAGCCAAAGATGATGCCGTTAGCAGCTGGGCGTCTGTTACATACATGGTGAGTTCGCGGGCGCCTACGTGCAGTCCAGGAGGCGGAATATCTCGTCGACGAAGGGTGTGCCCGCGAGGACGGCGCGCTTGAATCCTTTGCCCAAAAGAAACGCCTCGCGAGGAGCCTCCCCGACGACGAAGCCACCGTAATCGAAAGAGGGCGTGTCCTCGTCGAGCCACGCAGACACATGTGACTTCCAGGAGGGTGGGAGTAGATGAGAAAACTGGGGAGTCATCGATAACTGGTCGGTCGGCGGCAAATGAAAATTATGGAATGGGAAGGCTGCTGCTGGTTTCGTGACGGTCCGGCTTCCCCGGCTTCCCCGGACTATCGGACTACTGAACCTCGAACGGGCTGAGCGGCCCGGTGGGGTTTCCTCCCTCTGCCTCCTTTCCGCCATTTCCCCCGACACCAATGAAAACGACGTCTTTGTCACCGATCCCATATTGAGGTCATCAGCTGGCTTGGAGGAGGAGTGATAGAGAATTCAGCTGAACTGTGGTTGGTTTTGCTTATTTCAAGGCATCGTCGGAGGTCATGCGCTGATGGCGCCTCTGACGGTCTCTCACAGCGACAGGTTCTTGAGAGGCCCAAGAAGTGGAATCACCACTACTGGCGACATGAATAGTCTCGCCCACTTATGCGGGTGTTCTCATCATTGACCCCATGGAATGTTCCTTCCTTGTTTCAAGAAGGGTTCCTCCGAGCACGGACGACTGTAGTTCCGTATGTCATTATAAGTGCGTTCTCTTCGTCCTGGGAGAATTGATTGCTTCGATTGATCGAATAATGTTCCTCGGCGGTGCCCCACTGGATGTCACGATATAGCAGTCGCACACCATGTCGTAACCGCTGCCCAAACTCTACAACGTTTCTTGTGATTCTCCAGCTGTGCACCCTTGCTATGGCTTTTATCGATCTCATCGCTCGAACTTTCGTCCAAATTTCGCATCTGAGATGACTATGGTCCTCACCTGTTTACTCAACTTTCTAACTTGCTGGGGGCGGGGACCATAGACTGGGGTCTTTCGCTGCTCGACCTGCCTTCCGCGCCCTGTTGAATCATTCTCGCGACGAGAAGACACACCAGACCATCCATGAATAAGGCCCGTTCTCGGGCCACTCCGCAACTTGGCCACCGTAAATGCCATTAATTCCCAGGAAGGTATGTCTTCACGTAAGGTTTCTGGCCACCTTGCTCCTCGGCACAGTACGATACACAATCCCTCTTCACAACCCTTTCTCCCGACGTATACTTCTGTTCTGCAGGCCTGAACTCCACGGCCGCTCCCCTAATCAACGACGCGAGGCGCAGCGCAGCGGATGCCATGTCCCGCAACTAGATCGTTCCGGCCGACGTCCAATCCCGTGGGTGGAGGACTCTATTCGCACGGTCCGCATTTTCGCCCTTCCAACTCTGGTGGTCCATTATGCTGTTTCCTTTCTGCCGCTTTGGGAACTCCTCGGCCCGTGTCATGCGTTTTCCCCGAAATCTGGGGCACTCTAATCGCGGACAAATACATCATATGGCCATGTGGACAGCCCCCCATACAGAAGGCATCACCTTAGTAGCTTCTCACGGCCCAGAATAGACAAAAGAGAAACCATCACTCATTTCTCCGCCCATCTAACGCCGGCATCAAACTGATAGGTTTTCATTATGCCCGCAGGACGTTTTACGTCTGCGTGACACGTCAAAATTTTACGAAAATCAGATGTTGCTCGCGTCTCTGACAGGTGCGTGTCGACTTGCACTCGTCGGATCAACTACAGTACTCTGGCTCGACAGATACTGCACGATAGAGAATCTAGCTGTCCCTCATGTTACTGTGGGAGTGGCGGCCGAGCGAAGTAGATGGCTTCCTCTGGTTCAGGATAGTCATCCTTTTCTTCAGGGTCGAGGGCCAGTGTCAGTCAAAAACCTCGCATGCATTCCTGCTGCCATCTGTCTCACGTTGATCGGAGCACCATAGCAACTTGTTCGTGATCCAGATCCTCATGTCACATCCATTCTAGCAGACAAGGTGACGACGATTTCGGCACAATGTGGACTTGACGACGCGCCCAGGCACAGGTGTCAGCACCTGATCAAAATAGGGTGCAGTGGCTGCGTGTATAAATGTAGGAATGATACGTATAATGTCCGTCACATATCCGAGAAAGAATATAAATCAATGGGGTAAAAATCATCCATTCAAAGTCTCTGATCAGAAGTGCACGGTTAATGTGGACGACAACCAAGTGTCCTGACTATGAATGATGGTAGAGTACTAGAGAAAAGATCTACGTCAGGGACAATGAATAAGTCCTGGAGAGGCACACTATCTAAAGAATATAGGCAGTCAGTGCAGCAAATAGTAGGGCAGTACTACCGGCGGCGGCGATACGATCTGCGCTATTGCCGGAGGATGTGGAGGTGCCAGTCGGGTTTAGATCTCCTGAGGTGTCCGTGGTGTCTGCGGCGGTAGGATTCGCAGACGTGCTGTGCAAGACGAGTAAGCACATGTCCAGGGACAGGATGATAGGCGCCAAGGGATGGAAAAAAAAAAAACGCACGCGGACGCGGATGCAGCAGTCCTCGACGGGGAAGTTGTTGAGGAGGACGCAGTGATAGCAAATTGCCCCGACTGAGCGTAAATGGTGGTCAAACTTTGCGCGTCCTTGACGAAGTTGACTTGGAAGCCAGTCCCGGGAGGGAATCCTGCGCTAGGTGGGGGGACGGTGTATGTGAGGGCACTACCGTTGACGAGAGCGACGAGGATCTCCTGGCCGCCTGAAAGAACGGCCTGGTTCTGTGAAACGCCCAAGAATGAGGCAGGGTGCAAGGAAGAGACTGTGAAGAGAAGAGCCCACCTGATTCACGAGGACCATGGTGAAATTTTGTGCGTCGGTGTCAACCCGCTGCCAGGTCACGATGTTGGGACCCCCCGTGGTCCATCCGTTCGAATTGCCGGGAGTGATGACCTGGTAGGCACAGGCAGAGGAGACAAGGGCGAGTAAGGCGAAGAAAGAGCGCATGTTAACGCAAAGGGGTCAATAGAATTAAAAAAAGAGGAGGGGTTAGACAAAGTCGACGAGGGTGGTAGAAGTATAAGGGAAAGGAATGTGGTCTCGTCGAGGGATGACCGACTTGCAAAAGAACTCGTGTTGGACAGGCGAGGGTTGGGTGGGCGGAAAGTCAAACGTGATGTCCATCGAGCGGCTCCTAATAAACATGGCGAATAACATGGCCTTTTCCCCGGCCCCGGCCCCGAATCGAATTGCCCTCGAAACTTATCTGACTATATTTGGATACTTTTGCCAGTAAGTCCTGATTACGAAATACGATAACTAACTTGTCTACAAATTTTAAGTTTAAGATGATTGTAGTCGTAAACGAACCGCTATACTGTAACGGGTTTGGCACTGTATCACCCACCAGTAAAGGGCAAGCACAGCCGTAGTGGCACTTTTCGGATCCCATCCTGGCAGTATGCCATGGTGCGAAAAAAAGTCCGTGCTGTGCTGAGCCTTAAAGCTCACGCGTGATCAAACAAGCCACGCCAATTTAAAAAATGGAAATCACAAGCTTGCGACCTAGCAAGCGAGTCCTGCTGCCACTGCAACACCAACATGACCACCCCTCACTCCCGCCCGGAATCAAGGCGACAGCCCTCCTACTTGACTTTTACTCCACGCCGCAGCGCTATCGCATCCTTCGACAATCTCGTTGTCCTTGCCAATTATGAGGAGCACCTCCGAGAGGCACGTAAGATGGTATGGCGCGACAGAGGCGAGCCAGCAATCGATATCCACGACATGCATGAATGTATGGTCCATGGGGCGCGTGGTGGTATACGTACGTTTTCGCTCCTACCTGTTGGCCCTCCTGCGTCGTCCTCAACGACGTTTCACCCCCCTGACCCTGTCAAGGCGCTGCTACAATCGCCTTCGCCATTCGGTCTGGCGTGAATATAATCTTACTTTTGGCGCGTATAAGGAATTTACCCAAGTGTGTTTGCATCCTGTGTTCCGGTGTGTCGCGACCTGCTCAAGCATGATATCCTGGCAGAGAGAGGCGTCTGGCACTCATGCGGCGTGTTCTCTTCGGATCCGATTCGTTCCGCTCAGCTGCCATGTTAGGTGCGCACCACACTTGTCGTGTATATATTCCCTAACAACTTTGACAGGAAGCTTCGTGGCGCTGTACCGTGTCATTCTGAACGCACTTCCTCTTCTTTTCCCCGCCAACGTTCCCCTACGTGAAAACCTCCGAAACCTTTTTGCCAGTCTTTTCCCCACGCAAGACGAGCATGACGATCTCATGTTAGATGACTCCCAAACATCATCTTCACAACCTTCACCTCAACAACCGCAACCACTATCGTTACACATACCACCGGGAGAGAGACGAGAGGCCCGATTGTCATCGTCTGCACAGATACATCAGAGTTGGGTGCGCAAGAAAACGCGGCGATGGTATTCTATATTGGCAGGCGCAGTCGCCGGTGCCGTTGCGATATCTTTCGAGAGGCGCTCGCGTCAGAATGTCATCGCGCACCAACTTTTCGTGCGGTATGTCTTGCGATCTTCTCTAGTCACTTCAGAAACTTACGTTTGGGCAGTGGGTTGCAGGGCTCATACAACGCCTACTCAGAGAAACGCGGTTTCCGTATCCCACACGGCGATGTCATAGTCTTTGTGCTCGCGTACGAATCCGCTCTCCTCCGTTTTTTACGTTCTAATGCCAGAAAAGAGTCGGACAGATCGTGTATGCGTACCTTTTGAGCCCACACACGCTCCCGAAGTCTTATAGACGTTGGTACGCCCATAACACCTGTGTGAATCTAGACCTAGGCTCACAACGCAATAGGATGGACCACTTGATACAAGTCCCGCCTGAAATTGTCTCGACGCACCACAGCATGGTGCGTCACGGGACCTACGACCCAACCCAAGTCGCGCATATATTGGCACGGCCAGATCTCCATCCAGACAACGCTACATATATAGAGCAATGGCGTGCAACGCTCCCACCCTATGGTCCCTGCGCCATGGCACATCCGCACATCTCGCGCTGCCTTTCCGTTCCACAGGACCGGATACTCTCAGTCGCGCGCTGGACGCTTCCGGTCTACGGCGCGCTGCACTTCGTGCCCCTGTTATTCTTCAAGCGTGCTGCTTTCATACGCGCACCAGGACGCATGGCTCTGCGCGCGGCGTGGGGCATCGCGCGGAGCACTGCGTTCCTCTCCGTTGCGGTCGTTATATATCAGGGCTGGTTCTGCGCGATGCAGAATGCGCACCGCGCTCTGTCAGCGAAGCGCGCGGCGGTCCCTGCGTGGCTGCTCGCGGCAGTCGTGTCGCGGCCGGCGCATTGGATGGGTGGCGCCTTTACGGGCTTATCGTTGTTCGTTGAGGCGAAGCACAGACGGGGTGAACTGGCGATGTATGCGCTGCCAAAGGGCCTCGAGAGCGCATGGGTTGCCCTGCGTGGACGAGGGCTTGTGTGGCACACCGGGAAATATGGTAATCCCTTGGTACGCTCGTTCTTTTGTTCGTCCCGGCTTCGCGAACCGTGTGGCCTTACTCTGCGTGTTATAGCTGACCGCGTTTGCGATGGGGATGGTCATGGTATGTCAATCCGTCATCTCTTGCTTGTCCTCATCGTCTGATCTTGGGAAATGTAGAGTACCTACCAGGTTCGTGCAGCATCCCGATATTCCACACACCCATCGTCTCTGGGCTGACATCGCATGTGATGCAGAATGATCCGCAACATTTGTCCGGTCTCGTGCGCCGCATCTTGTATCAGTTCATTGGGCCCAATTGAAGTGTTACTTTGGCGCATGGGTGTCGATACAATTAATCCTTGTTCGTCGTGTCAAACCGGATTCATTAACTTACTCGTGTACGCCGTTACGGCAGAATGATCACGCGGGCGGCTTCGCTAAACCAAGTACCACTTCATTATCATCAAACCTTGTCAATAACCGTGATATGCGGGTTTCACCCTCACCCGCAACTCATCTTCTTGCACTCACTTCGCTTGACGGAGAAACGCCAAGCGATGGCGAACTCAGTCCAGACTCATTATTCGACGAGCCCCATGAGTCACCGACGACACCTCCAGGATTGCCATCACAGGGAGCTCGTATGACAGCTGCGACAGCGTCCAACAACGTGGACAACGCGAGTATCGGCACTATCTCGCGGCGATCCGCCCCGCCCATCCCGGGCATCTTCATGGACCCCACGCTCCTCCTGCCCACCGATCTCGCAGACTCAGTCTTGCGCGCGTGCATGAGCTCCTTCTTCGCCGATCCCGAAGGAGCCGGGATCAACCAGGTGATGTTCTTCGGACGTGCAGGCTGCGAGGGCGGCGAGTCGACGGTGTTCCCGCCTTTCCTGAACGTGCTACTCGCTGCCACGTCCGAGCTTCTCCTGAGGCATTCGACGCTGCCGCGCGAGGCGCACACGATGTTGTTCCCCCAACAGAACGACCGCGTACCGCGTGCGCGCCAGGCGATCGTCAATCTGTACCACCCGGGCGAGGGCATCTCGCCGCATGTAGATCTCCTGAATCGCTTCTGCGATGGGATCGTGGGCGTGAGTCTGGGCAGTGGTACCTCGATGCGGTTTGCGCGGGCGCAAACGCCGCGGGGGAAACGGGACGTTGAAAGGGATGGGGCGGGTGGTGATGATGGAGATCATCACGAGGTTTGGTTGCCCCCGCGGAGTGTGCTGGTCCTCACGGGGGAGGCACGGTATGAGTGGACGCATGGGATCTTTCCTCGCATGAGAGACAAGGTCGAGGACGTTGCGGGCAGGGACGAGTGGCAGTGGCAAGAAAGGGGCGTCAGGGTCAGCGTCACCTTTCGATGGCTTTTGCCTGGCGCAGAAATTGTGGGCGGTGATGCTGACCCGGACGGTGGGGAGGATTGTCAGGTGGATACGTGCAGACAAGGTTGTGAAAATGAAAAAGAGTAGGACAAAACTGTTGAAGCGATTACAGACGATCTAATTCGACGTACGATGTGGCATTGTGCGCATGCCCGACTAGTCAAACTCCTCTCTCTCCTCCCCATCCATTGTATGTATTACCGATGACTCTGGAGGTTTAGATGCGAAACTGGCGGATCATCTACCGCCGCGGAGGGCAAGGACGAGGTGGAGGACGGCGCCAGCTGTGATGTTGAATTCGCGTGCGGTCTTATCGTCTGGCCTGTGGTACGCGCAAGCGGGGGAAAGGGAAGGTCAAAAAGCGAATGGTTTCGTGATGATCCACGTACATCTGCCGGCCAGCGAAGATGAGACGCTGTTGTGGAGGTGGAACGCCAGACTGCTCCTCGACTTTCTCCTTGATCCGGGTGATCTGCAGCGCAGCAAAAAAAAATGAGCCGGGGCGAACCCTTACGAAACGGCGACGATGTATGCGCGACATGCCACCCTCTCTTACCTTATCATCGAGATTGATGTCAAGCTCGATCTGGGAAGGTGATTTGCTCGACGTATGGAAGGTGATACGGGATGAAGGGAACTTGCCTCTTTGCCTGTGAGGGTCTGTGGGCGGCAAAGGTGAGAGGAAGGAATATGAGGGTTTTCGTTAGATGCATACCTTTACTTTGATGAGCATTGGGCCGACGCGACGGTGAACGGTGGTAGTAGGAGATTAGTGGTAAGTTACAAAGACAAAGACACGAGGTTGTGCCCAAAAATCATGGCCCCTGGGGTCCACTCTGACTCGGCGAACCGCCAAATCCATTGATCCTGTTATCTACTACCATCGCCATCTCCCGATCACCCGAATGGATAAACTATTATCAACTCATATGGCAGAGTTATTGCGCGCAGCCTGAGGCCCTTAAAGGCACTCCGTGCATCTCGAGGGTCTTATCAAAATTTCTTTTCGCTTAATATCAAACATTTACTCCGAGTCGAAGCTTCCAGCGATGACGTGGACGTGGGCCGTGATCAAGTCTTGTGTCGTTCATCAACCGACTGGTACGTCTCTCTCGTCTCTATCACCTCAACGCCCTGGGCTTACTGCAAGCACCAGTGTTGCAAACTTCAAAGCCAGTTGGCTTTGACACACCACAGTGACCAGTGGGGCTTCCTTTCCATTCTAGTTACCGCGCGTTATTCCCTCCCGACCCTCCATTCTCTCCGATGACGCGCGAACGTCGCAGCATAGAAGCAAAGAATAGTGCACAATAGCTTCTCAAGACCCGCAAGGACGGGAAAGTAGCCGACTCTTCTCGCATCGTGTCCTTGAGAATGGTAGCGAATTACGTGCAATGACGATACGGAGCAGAAACTGGCAAGATATCTTTGGCGAAGCCATAGCCGACGTTCGATCGCGAGGCTAAGAATGCCCGGTCCTCGATGGGAGAAGGGGCATGGCGATTCCATTGAACACACTGTTTATTTTATCTATTGAATTGCCCATTCGGTCAATGGCCAAGCGACCGCACCTGTGCAACGTCAAACAGTTTGAAAACCGCCGTGCTAACACCGGCAACCTTCCCCGGCGCCACACCACTGCCACACCCCGCACGCGTGTGGACAATGCGTTGAGGTGCCGCCCGCAAACAGAAATGCTCTTGACATTCACGACTCTCCGTGACGTTTGCTCAAACTGGCCGCTCTCGGAAGGGCGAGAGTATGTCCCAATGTTGTTTGTGAACGTGGCCAAACGGGTATCAGCGACGTCCGGGATCCACATATGCCTAGAGATGGTTGTCTTGGCTCACCTCGTGGGTCACCTACGTCCTCGGATCTCACTCTTTCGAAACGGCCGGGGAGACGCGGTCTGCTGCGCTCCGGTTCTTCTACCCCGTCGTCACTGCCGTATCATGCGCTGATACCGCGACTCGGCGAGACATCGGCTTAAACAAAACGAGGGCAACAAAAGCCAGACTGGTACCAACAGCTCTCATAAACTCTTAGTCGCTCTGAGACAACCCGACGCCTTTCATCGACACCATCTCACCCAATTATCGCGCCGAAGCTCATTGTCTTGTTGATGGATGAACCCCAGGATACTTTGCCCGCCCAGCCTTCCTCGTCTACTGAACCTACGTTCGATGAGAAGGCAGCGTATGTGGATACGCCGGGCGATGGGAAGGAGGCTACCCTTGATCTGGGCAAATATTATGACCACGAGGATGCAAATGAAAAGCCGCTCCATGTTAATGGGGAACCGGTTATCACCAGCGGAAGAGACGTGTCCAAGTACCTTGTCGACCTCAGAGATGACAAAGACCCTCCCTTCACGCTTCGTTCTGTCGTCTTGGGTACCGTGATAGGCGGGCTAGGGGCTGCCTTATATCAGGTATGATGTACTGTACCAGAGAAACTCGACGCAGGCTTTCAAACGCTCGCTTGTAGATATACACCTTCAAGCCTGTTCAAGAAGCGATCTCTACAGTATTTCTACTCCTGGTCATTTACACATTTGGAGTCCTCTGGGAAACCCTTTTGCCAAAGCGTCATGTGGTAGAGAGGACGCGATTCGAGTGGCTTGGTCCCACTCTCTACTTGATCAATCCTGGAAAATTCAAGCTCAAGGAGGTACGCCTTTTTTATCAGTCCCCAAGAGCATGTCACCGATGTTGCGTGGCCGAATTTCCAGCACGTCACTGCCAGTGTAATTGCTTCGAGTGCTTCATATGGCAGCACGTCCGTCCTCAATTTTGCTGTGCAGCGAGTGGGTGTTGTGTCCTGACTTATCGAACGACTCACAATACAATGTACCTTCCTTTTCTAGCTTTACTACGACACAACAGTTCGCGCAACGACCGCCGTACTTGCAACGTTCTCAACTGCTGTCTTCGGTTATGGCATCGTCGGTCTCCTCCGGCCTCTCACTGTGTATCCAAGTGAAATGGTCTATTGGCTGGTGTGTTGCATGCATGTCTTCACGCCTCAATCACGTAAATGCTCAATCAAGTCTTAGAATCTGCCTACTGTTTCCATTTTTCAAGGTAAGCGAGCCCACTCATCAGTCTGTCGATGACTGATATCTGGGTGCCAGCGCTCCACTTCGACACTGCCGCGAACCACAAACGAATGCGACTCTTCTGGACTGCCTTTGTTGTCATGCTCATTTATGAAATTCTTCCATCTTACATATTCCCGCTCCTCAACGGCTTCAGCATCTTTTGTCTGGCATCGCAACATGCATCTCCTAATCTACAGGACATCTTCACCAATATCTTCGGAGGCGCAGACGGTAATGAGGGCCTTGGGCTGTTCAGCCTGAGCTTCGATTGGCAATACATTGGATCCGGGTCAGTCTCATGCACTTGCGACATCTCTGCGTGTCTTGATCCTAGTCCGTCAACAGATACATGAGCCTTCCCATAGTCCAGCAGGCCAATACCTGGGTTGGATACTTCTTTTGCTATATTGCTATCGCCGCCATCTACTACTCTAACACGTGGAATGTAATTGTATCATTCTTGTTGTCTGATGGTATCAACGTAACCCATTTCCTTCTTCCCAGTCGAAATCGTTCCCCATGCTCTCGACATCGCTCTTTTCCTCCAACGGTTCCATCTACCACCAAGCAGCCATCTTCGCTGGACCCAATTTCCAATTGAATCAGACCGCTCTTGACGAAGTCGGCCTTCCCGCATTGACTGGATCTAATGCTTGGGCGGGGCTGATGAGTTCACTTGCCATTGGTGGCCTTGTCGCACATTGCATCTTCTTCTGGGGACCATACGTCGTCTCATCATTCAAACATGCGCGTGACAAGACGCAGCCGGATCCTCATTGGGTTGCCATGCAGGAGTATAAAGAAGCGCCTTGGTGGTGGTACATGACTTTATTGGTTCTGGCGTTCTTCGCCGGTGAGCGCATGAGACGCCACTATCCGGCACGCACGTCTGACGTCTTTTTTCGGCTCCTACGTAGGTCTTATCAGCGTGCTTAAGGGCGAGACGACGTTGCCTGTTTGGTCATACATCGTTGCCCTCCTTTCGGGTGCGATCATCGCCCCGTTCTCGACGCTCCTATTCGCACGTATGGGCACTGGCATCGGCACCGCTCAGATTTTCAAGATGATTGCTGGTTCCATCAATCCAGGGAGGCCTGTTGCAAATCTCTACGTGGGTGTCTTGATTCCCTCCTCCCATGCCCTCTTATATGGATGCATGCATCTTCCCAGTTTGCCATGTGGAGCCATGACGTTATAGGGACTTCGATCGGGCTAGCTAGCGACCTTAAAATAGGGCAGTACCTCAAAGTATGTCTTCACTTGCGGAATTAGTCGCCCGGATGTTGATTACGTCCTGGAAAGATTCCTCCACGTGCCATGTTCATAACTCAAATCTGGGGAACGATTATTGGTAAGTTCTCAAAGCTACAGTGTCGGATTTTTGGGGCTTAAAACTATCCATCGTCAGGGGCTATCGTCAACTATGGCGCGTATCTCGATTACCCCGCCCAGTGTCTCAGGGCTAACGAATTTCCCATAATCTAGTTGTCATGGTCTCCATTACCGGGGCACAACGAGAACTCCTACTCAACCCTACTGGGAATAATGTCTGGAGTGGGCAGTCTGTACAGTCCCTCAACAGTAACGCCATCACTTGGTCGCTCGCCAAGCAACTATACGGCCCCTCGGGGCCTTACTTCATCATCCCCATGGGCATTTTCATCGGGTTTGGAGCGACGTTTGTGCATTGGCTCATCTGCAAGGTAAGCGAACAATAACATGGGACGCAAGACATATCGCGGAAAGGTCTGATGCACTTTCTTTACTCTTAGCGTTGGCCCTACATCGGTTTCGTCAAAACTGACAATGTCATGCTACCTATTATTTACCAGTACTCTGCATATATGGCAAGTCGTCGCCGCTACACCTCTTGCAATTTCATCACTCACTCTCACTCAAGTCTATTGGCGTGAACTCCTCCTTGACCTCGAGCATTCTCGTCGGATTGGCGTCGCAGTTCTGGTTGCGTCGGTACCACCCAGGATGGTACAGGAAATACAACTATATCCTGGGCGGTGCCCTCGATGGTGGTGCACAAGTCATGATCTTCATGCTGTCCTTCGCCGTGTTCGGTGCCTCGGGCGTTTCACGACCGTTCCCCACTGTAAGCAGTCAAGCGATCTTCCCCGTGACCGACCCTTGACCCGTTAACCCTCTCCCCCTTTCCCCTAGTGGGCAGGAAACCCTGGTGAGGGCAACGTGGATTACTGCAACGGAAATGGAGCGCTTGACTAGGGGCCCGTGGCCACGAGTTTTACGGGTCATGACACGAATATTAATGGTCACTGTGTATGAAGACTGCAATGAGTTCATCTTTCCACATGAAGGCATCGTTGTTCGATTTGGAATTTCGTAAACTCGTGTTTTTTAATTACATCCTTGCGCTACCCATACGGAATGAGTAGCTAAATATACCCAAAATATAAAGCGATTGATTAATGAGGCGATGATGACCGGTGACCGGTGACCACTCAAGGTCAAACACATCGAAGAACAAACATAGCGGGCATGGGATGGCCGGTAGTTATGCCAATATAGGGCGCGTGGAGGATCACATCATGGCGTTAACTCGCCCGTAATTCAACCGAATAGGGGGCGACGGAGATGAATTCGATTATACTCGGGAAGTGCGTCCAGTTTGCTCATAGGTATGTACCGTCTGGATGTCAAAAGGCGATTCAGACAGCGAAATCAAATGACTTGCTGTCGAGGGATGAGAAAAACCAGGGGTACTGATGATTGAGCTGGATTGACCGAGATTGTTTTATGGGGTCACTTGAAGAGTGATGGAGTGGGCCGGACGGGAGATGGAGGGTCGAATGGGATAGAACACATCTAGAGATGGTGTCATGCTCCGGGAACTTTTCAAAATCAGATATGATAGTATAGTACTGCTTTCAATACCCATTGCCACTGAGCCCTGCAACGCCTTCAATTGGTATGTCCCGTCGCTACTTGTACTAGAACCTCCGCACACCGGGCTTAATGCTAATACCAACGCTACAAGCTTCTAAGCCGTCTGGCCTTCGTGATGACTAGCAAGGTTTTAATTGAAGGCTATAAGGCAGCCCTCGGTGACATTTCAGGCTGAGGGGAGCCAGTACTAGTCGCGAGTCGCGCGTGTGTTCCCAACCCAACGACAAGTCTCGTGACCTCGTGATCAACATTTCAAAGTCACGCGCACGCGCATCATGATTATTCCCCTCAAGACCTCCATTCTGCATGACCCATCCTTTATGAATGCCGTAGATTCTGCATCATAGAAGCACAGAATAATGCGTCTAGATCCTGCATGTTGCCGTCTTCCTCGCATACATCTCCTTGGAAATGGCGGTAGGTTGTTACTTGTATACACAGCAGACCCCAAAATTTTTGGCGAAGCCATAGCCCTTCGGTCACTAAGCTAGGAGATCGCCGGACACCATAGGTAGAAGAGGCATAGTGATTGAACACACTATATCATTTTCTGAATTAGCTATCGAATTCAAAGGCCAAGCGACGGCAGCAAGTAACGTCAAACATCTCGAAGGACGCCGCACAATTCCCCTGGCGTCAAGACTCGCACGCACGATGACGGGCTGCCCGCGATGCCCGCTATACTCGCGATCGAAATGGTCTTGGCATTTACTATCACCCATGACGTTCGCTTAATGGGACCTCAAAGTTGTCCGTGAACGTGGCCGAACGAGTACCAGCGACGTCTGTGATCCATATAACTTAGTATCCAGAGATGCTCCGCTCGTGGATTAGCGCCCTCGGATCATACTCCTTCGAAATGGCCGCGCAGACACGGTCTAGCCTCCGGCTCTTCTAGCTATCGTTGGCTGCCGTACCGTGCGCTAAGGACGTACGGTCCACATGGTCATACATCGACTTCCCAATAGAGAAGAAAAAAGAACAAAAATCAGAAACAGTTCTCAACACCACCCCAAACCTTATGTTGATACAATTTCCTTGTTATTTCACCGAGACCTATTGCCTTGTCGATGCCTGGACCCCAGGGGGCATAGTCCGCCCAACCGCCATCGTCTGCGGAGCCCGCATTCACAGCATGTGTCGATGCGCCGAGCCGTGAGAAGGGGCCCACTCTTAATTTTGGCAAATATTCTTTCGACGACGATGCAAACGACAAGCCGCTCTACGTAAATGGGGAGCCAGTTATCCCCAGCGGAGGAGATATTTACGAGTACCTTGTCGACATCAGTAACGATGAAGATCCTCAGGCTCCTTTCACGTTCCGTTCTGTCGTACCGGGTACCGTGATTGGTGGGCTGGGGGCCGCCTTGTCCAAGGTGTGCCGTACACTACCAGACGACCTCGGTGCAGGCACCCGGACATTCCCTTGTAGAGATACACCTTCAAAGTCTGTACAAGCAAGATCTCGACAGTGTTCCTGCTCCTGGTGATTTACTCATTTGGAGTTTTCTGGGCAACGTTTATGCAAAAGTGTCGTCTCGTGGAGGGAACAATATTTAAGCGGCTTGGTCCTGTTCTCCACTTCAGTAACCCTGGCAAATTTAAGCTCGAGGCATGTCCTTTGTGTTCATTCCTACGAGCATGTTACCAACCCCTTGTGACTAAATTCCCAGCACGTCATTGCCAGTATAATTGTTTTGAGTCTCCGAACGGCAGCACATCCGCCCTCAATTTTCCGTGCAGGGAGTAAGTGTAGTGTGCCAAGTACCATTTGACTTGCGATGCAATGTGCTGGGTTACGGCATCGTTGGTTGTCTCAGGCCTCTCACCTGTATCCAAGTGAGATGGTTTACTAGTTGGCGTGTAGCATTTCTTCATTCGGCCTTCCTGTGTTGACTGGCTCCAACGTTTAATAGGGACTGATGGAGTCACTTCCTATGGGAGGTCTTGTCGCACATTGCATTTTTTTTTCTGGGTCCATACGTCGTCTCATCGTTCAATAATGCACGCGAAAACATGCAGATGGATCCCCATTGGGTTACGACGCAGAACAGAAGTATAAAGAGGTACCTTGGGCATAACTTTGTTAGTCCTGACGTTCTTCGCCGGTGAGTACGTGAGGCACGCCACTGTCCGGCACGCGCGGCTGACACATATTTTTTTCCAAGTAGGTCTGATCATCAGCGTACCATCGGTGGAGGGCGAGACGACGTTGCCCGTTGGTCGTACGTCGCTGCCCTCATCACTGGTGCGGCTATCACCCCATTCCCAACTGTCCTATTGGCGCGCATGGGCAATGGCATCACTATCTACCAGTGTTTCAGGATGATTGATGGGGCCACCAATCCAGGAAGGCCCTTCGCGAATCTTTACGTGGGTGTCTCGATTTCTTTCTCCCACGTATTCTTTTATCAGTTCTCCATTTGGAGGCATGGTGTCGTAGATGCTTCAATTGAGCTAGCTAGCGACATAAAATTAGGACAGTATTTGAAAGTATGTCTCTGCTTGGGCAAAGAGTTTCCCGAGGTGCTAATTGTGCCCTAGAAAGTTTCCCCCACGTGCTGTGTTTATAACTCAAGTCTGGGGAACAATTATTGGTAAGTTCCTGGGACTACCGTGACTTTGTATTTTGGGAGTTCGGAATAACGTCTGGAGCGCGTAAACTGTGCAGTCAATCAACGATCACCCTATTATTTGGTCATTCACAAAGCGACTGCACGGTCTGTCTGGGCCTTACTCCATCGTTCCCATCGGCGTCTTCATCGGGTTTGTAGCGACATTTGTGCCTTGGCTCATCCGTAAGGTGAGAACAAAAACACAAGAAAATACGCACGGCGTATCGTGCAACCTTCTGACCCGCTCTTCAAAAATAGCTTTGGCCATACATTGGCCCCGTTAGGATCGACAATGTCATGCCACCTATGATTTACCAGTACTCCGCTGCGATGGCGACTCTTCTCCATTAACCCCTTGGAGATTTGTAGCTTATGCGCACTCAAGACCTCTGGCGTGAATTCCCATGGCCTCGAAAATTCTCGTCGGACTGGCGTCGCAGCTCTGGGTGCGCAGGTACCCCGGATGGCACCGGAGATGCGACTATATTTTGGGTGGCGCCCTCGATGGTCGTGCTCAAGCCATGACCTTCGTACTCTCCTTCCCCGTATTCGGTGCCTCTTGCGTCTCACGGCCCTTCCTCACTGTGAGCTGTGAATTTATTTCTTGTGATTCACTTCTCACTTCTAACGTCTCGACCCTCCCCTCCTTTTTTTTTTAATTAACCCCCTAGTGGACAGGAAACCCTGCGAAGGGAAACGTGGACTACTGTAATGGAAACGGAGCGCCTGACTAGGCCGCGTGACCACGGGTTTTTCGAGTATAACGTGAGGATTTGATACTTCCGGATCATATTCGGTAACACTCTGCATGATGCACGAAGAACAGCAACAGGTTCACCTTTCAGTGATCGGCTTGGAATGTCTCAAACTCGTGTTTTTTTTGTTACATCCTTGCGCTATCCCAAACACGCTCTCAGCATGAAGCGATCGATTAACAACGTGAACTGGGGGTAATACGTATAAAAGGAGTAAAGCTGAAAGCAGGCATGGAATATCCGGCATTTATGTGGGTGGGGGATGATATGTGTAAGATCGCAGACATATCACGGATACCCTATCGGGTAGAACTATTCCAGCTGTTCTAGGCGCAACGGAGATGAGCTCGATAATACTCGGAAAGGCTTTCCGGCGTACGTGTGGCGTACAGGCATGCAAGCATGTGCCATTGGGATGTCAAAGGCGGTTCGGGTAGCAAAAATCAAAAGGTTCGCCATGGAGCGATATAAAGGGGACTGAGGGTATTGATCGAGTTTGATTGTCTTGGCGGAGGTCACTTGAAGATGTGATGGAGTGGTCCAGGTTCAGAGGATAGGTCGAGGTGTCGTCTCGTGACCGTGTCTCTGAACCGCCCGGGCGCTTGTCGACCTAATCTGATAGCAGCTGTATGGCTTCCACATCCATTGTCACTGAGCCCCCTAACGCGGTGCTTTTCAAAGAATGGTTCGCGTCTCACGGTGGGAGTTTTCATTCGGGAGTACGGTACGCACCAGGTGAGTACTCGCGATGTCTATCACTTGCTCTTTGCGTACCAATGCTGTCGTTAGTGTCGTCAGGACTTTCGATCATAGCGAGCGAAGATATCCAGCCTGATGCAACCATCGTAACGTGCCCGTTCTCAATCATCATAACTCCCTCGCTATCCAAGGGCGCGCTGCGACCGATACTCAAAGATACGTCCATATTCGAGCGTTGGACCGAACGTCAAACGATCATAATTTACATCTGCTTCCATTGGATAGTAAGCCAAAAGATGTGAAGTGACCGTTCCTTTTTCTTTTCTTCCCCTCTCGATACCGCGTCCACACAAAAAGGCCAACATGTATCTCTTCCGCTCACCCGCAGTTACGACACCCTCATTCACTCGCCGTACCTCGATACGCTCCCTTCGCCCGACAAACTTAGGACGCCACTGCACTTCACCGATGAAGAGCTCGATGCGCTAAAAGGCACGAACCTGCATGGCGCGACGATGGATCGTCGGCGCGAGTGGGAGGTCGAGTGGGAGCGGTGCCACGCGGACGTCTCCAGCGTGAACGAGGAGTGGGGAAGGGCACTCACCTGGTACGTCTCGCGTGCCTCTCTGTCCACTATGTTTCGTCCGATCCCCAACCACTCTCGTTGTTGCACGCACACACACACAGGGAGCGTTTCCTCACAGCCGCAACTTACTTGTCCTCGCGCGCGTTCCCTTCGACTCTCCTCTCGCCTTCGCCCTCCCTCGTCCAACAACCTGACTCGTACCCTGTGCTGATACCAGGTATCGACGCGCTCAACCACGCGCGTGCCCAACCCGTTTCCTGGGTCGTCACTTGCCCACCAACGGTGACATCCTCCTCATCCTCCCCTTCCATTGTCGACGCGTCGCGGGCTGGAATATCGCTCGTGACGCACAATGCGTCAAAGGCCGGCGCGGAGATCTTCAACAACTACGGCGCCAAACCCAATTCGGAGCTCCTACTCGGATATGGGTTTACGTTACCCGCCAACCCGGACGACACGATCGTGCTCAAAATAGGTGGCCTGGGAGGAAGTAGTGGCCCGACTGCGCAGCAGCACGAGGTAAGCCGCGGCGCCCGCGGCGCCACCGCTGTGTGGGATGTCATCATGGAAGCAGTGAAGAAGGCTCAAGGAAATGAGGGAGGCGAAGACGAGGAAGAGGAAGGGGAAGAGGTGCCGGAGTGGCAGCTCGTTCTGGATTGCGCCGACATGCTGCGCTCGATGACCGAGTCTCTGTTAGCGCGCTTGCCTGGCGGGGTTGTCCCTGGTTCTGAGGGGCCTGGTGCGTTGCGCGGAGATGTCGTACCGATGATCGGCCATTATGTGTCAGGGCAGCGGGAGGTGCTCCAGGATCTGTTACAGTACGCGAATGATCGCGAGATGGGTGGCGTTGCGTTGGCTCGGCGCGGGGGAGTGGTGATCCAGGTAGAGGGGGGCAGTGAAGGTGATGAAGACGAAGACGGTCAAGATGATGTGCCAGGATGTGATAGGTACTAGTAGAGAGTGATTGAACTTGATACGGTGTAAGATTCTTAACTGATGGAATCAGGAAGTAGACAATTTGTCTTTTCTGAATTCTGAAACATCGTAAACATGATGATCGACTGGCTGAATTCAGTGAATTCGGCCCGTGCACAGTCAACTTGGCGATGTCATGCCAGCGATGCCAAGGCGCTCTCCAGGCCCGGACCTGCGGGGAAATCAGTGGCGCTCGCTGTCCACTGCAACCGTCGGGGCTTCATATTTTCGGTATGATAATACTTCAACACAACTTTTGTCCCCACCCACCACCATCACCACCACCGCTACTACTACGACCATTACCACCACGGTTCGACCTCGCGCAATCGCAAACATACTGCTACCGCGACAATGGCCCAATCCATCAACAAGAACGAGGCCTCTCTGGCCGTCGTCAGTCACATAAGCGGAAACCTGCCGACGGAAGTCAAGCAGGCGATCGAGACGGTCCTGCACAAGGTCATGGCCAGATCTCCCGTCTTTGGCTCGTCGATCAGCAAGCATCTCGTGGTCACCGAAGCTTCGATTGTGCCGAAGGCCGAGGAGGCTAGTAGGACCGAGGCGCGCGTCGTCTGCGAAGTGACGGTTGGAGAAGGTGCGGCATCCATCGCTTAGCTAGCCCCCTTGGGCCACTATGTCCCAAAAAATCTCTCTGACTGGACTGGGCCGTACCCTTAGACATGCTCAATCCCGGAGGAAGCCTACACGGCGCCTGCGCTGCCTTTCTAATTGACGCGTCCGTATTTTTTTCTACTCGATGAGATGTGCGCCGCTCACCATGCATGTTATGTTCTTTTTTTTGGTTATATAGCTGCTCTACGCTCGTGTTCATCGCTGCCTCGCGTAGTGCCGGAGTGTCAGCATCAATGGACGTCGTATACCATGCCCCGGCAGTCCGGTGAGTTAAATATAGGTTCTTTCGACATTCTGTTACCATCTAAACATGGACCGAAATTGTAGGGGCGCCAAACTGCGGATTGTCAACACGGCCATGGCCGTGGGTTCTCGGATCATGTCAGCTCGCACCGAGGCAAGTTCCTTAACTCCTTAGAATCATATGATTCGTGCTCATGTCGTCATCCTCGCAGATCTGGGACAACACTACCAAACGTTTATGCGTCACTGGGATACACGTCAAGATGGAACCCTCTGCTCCCAAACGCAAGCCAAAGTTGTAGCTTGTATGATATCCCGTGTATATACATTCCCCTCTTTTTGGTTATTCAGAAAAAGAAAACGCCTCACCCGGAAACGAGGTGAGGGCGCCTCGATAATCATGCATCCGGAGCTCCTCCAAGCCCGCGAGCGCTACGCTGGCAGCTCCACTTCGGGCGCCTGCATGTAATCACGCAATTTCTGCAGTGCTCGTCCCCGGTGGGAAATGGCGTTCTTTTGTGTCGCCTCCATCTCCGCGTAGCTGCAATAAAAACGTAACAAAACATCACATCAGTACCCTCCGTACGGTGAAAAATATATATATGCGACGAGAAGGGGAACTGGACCGAAAAAAAATTAAAAAAATAACAACATACGTCAACCCAGTGTCCTCCGCTTCAAACACCGGATCCCAACCAAACTTGGCTGGGCCGCGCGCTGGCACGATCTTGCCGTCCGTTCGGCCCTCAAAGAGAACGGGCTCGGTTCCTGGTCCAGCGCTATATGCGAAAGTGCAGAGCGCCCACGCCGCGCGCGTCGAAAAGCCATCCAACATGCGGTTAAGACCTACGTGTATTTTCGTTCCGGGGCCCATCGTTGATCACGTGAGGGTGAAATAATTAATGGCTCTGCGTTGGTTGTTTGGGACGTCCGACGGCAACGTACCCTCGTGTCCTAGTTCGCGTAGGAAGAATTTGATGTATGGACCTGGGAGACCGTTCATAGCCGCGAAACACAACGCCGTGTCCTCAGTGATGACAGGGCGCCCGATCTGGACTTCATAATCAGAAAACAAAATACGAAATCAGAAAAAAAAAAAAGGACATGTGGGAAGCTGTGCGCGGGGTGGAGTGGAGTGGGTTGATGACAGACCAATTCAGCGGCGCACCTGCATTTTTCCCTAGCTATTTCTTGGGTTGTGCCCTGAATCTCTGGTACTGTTTTAGTTCCTTTCAGTGAATACTGTAACCCCGAAAGATGTTGATGGGGATAAGGGACGCTCTAACAATCTACTAGATCGCGCGACTCGATTTCGATGGGTTGTGGGCCACTCGATAAGATTTCGCGCACTTCCTTGAGCTTCCCCGCATTACCCGTCACGAACACTGTGTGGGTAGGTGGGGGGGGGACGGGTGTTCAAAATTGAGCCGAGGTACGAGTCAGATACGTGCAGGGCTGCGAGCCGAGCTGGGGGGTTGGGGGTATGTGGGGAAAACACTCACCAATGCGTCCTGGGAACATAGTCGTTTCCATTTACAGTTAGATGTCCTTGGGTGGATTTTGTAGTTTTGTGGCTTCACGCCCAGACGTACTAAAAGATCGGCAAGGCTAACCCGTGGGTGGATGCTCGTTTATGCGCCAAACGTACGTGATCCACTCCGTCATGCATGTCATGTCATATCGTATTATCTTATCATCAATATCTTATCGTCATCTATCTACCCTTTGTCTGCCTGCCTAAGCCCTGCCCAAAACTACGAACTACGAACCCTTGTCGTCAAAAGCGGTACTGTGCCTACTCCTTTCCAGTGACATATCCCTCTTGCACGGACCTGTCTCATGACCTCACCAGCCAGCGTCAAATCAAATTTTGCAATTCATACCAATACAAGTATTGTTACGCCCTATTAGCCCTGGGCGTGCCGCTCGAAAAAGGTTAGAGGCTGGCTTGTGACTTGCGGTTTACATTTCCGGCAAAAGCTGCCGTTGCGTGCATCAGTCATTCCGTCAGTGATCCAATTCTTGTCATCCATCCTGTCAAGCGGTTGGATGTGGGTCTATTATTCCTGCGTCTCCTGTTTCATCAGTCTAGGTGGAGCAATCAAAGACTAATGCACTTCTATCTTGAGACATTCGTATGTTGTTTGAATCACCGACATGAATGTCAATGCCCCAACATGAAGTGGAACCGGCGTCGGCTCAGTAGCCGGAATGAACCATGCTCACTCTACCTCCTTTCTACTATGTTATGTCGGAGATTTGACAAACCTGAGTGGCACGCGGAAGTCAGGGGTAACGTGACGCAGCGACCACGTAGCAAGAAATGTTGAGGCATCATACGTGTACGGGTTGTGTAAAGGTCACAAATGTGACTGCCGACATACGATTAATTGCAGGCACGGGAGAACACAGTTGTGAGAATTACGGGATTAGGAATAATATCAGTGTCACCAAACGCAAGGGGCGCACGTTCCGCGGACATGACATGATTAATGGAACCATGAACCATTTGAAGTAGGAAGTAGGAGAGGTGTGCTCGGATTGCAAATTACAACCTTCACCCAGCCCGTGACACATATGGTTGTGCCGGTTACCCGCGATTGGACGCGGAAAACGCAGGACACAACACATACGTAGGCTGTCTGGTTGGTGCTTATTCTCGTCATCGCACTGTGAATGGAAGCGAAGCATTTGCCAGAGAAAACCAGAGCCGGACAGGGGTGTAAATGAAGACTGAGGGAGCTAAAGCGCTCCGGGCTCAATTTCTCCCAGGAGCATGGTTCCATCTTTGCTAGCGGTGAGAACTACAGGGTGTCAGCTCCGTTTATTGGCGCAGCGGATTCCTTACTGATTGGTTCTTTGGGATGGAAGTCCACCGCTGTCACCGTACCCTTGTGCCCGGGCAACTAACATACCAAAAAACGGGTTATGACCCATGCAGGTCTGAACGTGCCGTTAAACATACCTTGTACAAGATCTTGGAACTTTCCACGTCCCATATTGTGACGGTACGGTCCGCGCCTCCGACTGCAACGCGGCGTCCACCATCTTCTCGACTCCAAGCACCTCTGAGGAGTGTGTTCTCGAAGCCGGCAGGCGCACCAGTCAGCACGCGGTGGACACGATTCGGCGAGGGTGCGAACGGCCGGATATCGTGAATAATAGTTTGAGAAGAGAATGATGGCGAAAGGAGATACGACCCATTTGGCGATATCACAAGGCCAGCCGGGGTATCAACGTGGTCACTTAGCACGGATACCTCCTCTTGCTTTCGTAAATCTAGGACCTTGGGTATGACTTGAGTACCATATCAAGGTACATAAAAGGGGCGCGCACATGGATCACATTGTCGAGGCCACCGGCATAGATTGTCGCGCCGTCGGCACTCCAAGCCACGCAAGTTGCAGGACAACCGAGTTCAAACACCGCCACTGGGTCCTTACCCCCTTCGTCTCCCCCTTCCCACACGCGTACAGTGCCATCGTCGCTTGCAGAGGCGAGGAGCTCGACCCCTGCGCCACCTGCTAGTGTCCTGTCAATCGAGTTGATGATCTCACGGTGGGCACGGAGTCTTCGTATGCGCTGCCCGGTAGTCAAATCGGTATATGCAAGAGTGTGATCGGCCGAGACACTGTAAATAAGGGGTGAGAAAAGCGACCACTGGAGGTCCAACACTGGCGCCTTGTGGATCGTCGAAAGGAGACTGTAGTTGGTATTTGGAGGGTATGTTCGCCATAAGGCTGAAAGGGGGCATTCCTGAGATCACAATATTCCAGAAAATAACTGTGATACATACAGATACCCCGATCTGCCGAGCAAGCAGCAATATTTTGCCCAGTAGGATCGAACCTACAACTCAAAATCTCCGCCTGAATGACCACGTCCACGTTGCCTTGAGTACCCTGGCAACACAGGCGTTGAAAACTCACCGCATGTGCTCCGGAAAGACTGACTATAGGGGCTTCGAGGTTGCTTGTCCGCTTCACAGAGCGGATGAGTGCTTTTTGCCTCTCGTCATTTGACGACGAGATTGCGAGTTGCTGGTTGTTGGCCTCTGGCTCCGACGACCTCGCCCTTTTGATAAGAGTTCCCTCTTCCTGTGGCGCAGCACGTTTTGACATGTTTTTGAAAGTCGCACTCGATAGGGACCAAAAGAGTGGAAGTGACGGAAAGTGATGATTCAAGACAAACAACAAACAGCAGAACAGGTAAGTTAAAGACGTTCACATCTTACGTAATTGAGCGCTTGGTCAGCTTTGGTCAAATTTCCTCAGGGCTGCGGCAGTTGTGCTTTCACGGGGACGCTCTCCCTTGCATCACTCATCACCATTTATCACCCCCTGATGCCGGCAAAAAAATCATCTGTCGGAACCATCTCTGGATTCTTTCCTTTCCCAGTACAGTATGACCGGGACACACGGCATACCCTATACGTTCGAGCACATGTCGGTTCGTCCAAAAATGCCAGTAAAACTCAGTGGCCGGAAGACCGAACAATCTTCATGGTGAATGTACCACCTGATGCTACGGAGCGAGAGGTTGTGCTCCTGTTCAAATCATGTGGGACTGTCGAGCAAGTGGTCTTTGATGTAGATGGACCAAGCGAACAAGTCGACCCAGAAAGCGACTCGGACAGCGCTGACAGTGCCGAGAGCGATGTAGCTCCCTCCTCAAGTTCGCAAACTCCGGCGCGGAAAAAATGCAAGACGGTTGCGAGCAGTTCGAATGCTCAACCAGGGGCTTCAGCTTCGCGTAGCCAGCAGCCACCAAAGGTCGTCCCCCTCCCCGTCGTCCCACTTCGTTCACTCCGGAGGACGGGCCAGACGGCCCATGTCTTATTCTTAGACGCGTCTTCGTGCGCTCGCGCTCTCGCCCTTGCCCATCCGGGTTCTGCCAAACCCATTCAATGGCCGATACACGGGGACGAGGAACGGCCGCGCGGACTCTCACATTACATTGCACGATACGAGTCCGCTCGCCCCTCACTCGATGCGGTGCGTGCACATGCCGACTCGGCAATAGCGCGGTTCGACTTCGACCTCGCGGCACGGAAGGCCACGCTTCGGCGCGAGTCCAAGTACAAAAAGGGCGAAGCACTCGTGGACGAAGACGGGTTTACTCTCGTTGTACGTGGAGGGGCGTATGGCCAGGCTGTCGGGGGCGGTGTCGGCGTTGCGAGCCGAAAGTTCATGGACGAATATGCCAAGGCTTCACATGGAAGGGAGAGTGGAAGCAAGCGGAAGAGACATAAAGAAGGGAAGGAGACGGCTGCATTCTATGCCTTCCAGATTCACGAGAAGAAGCGGAACGGTGCGTATCTCTCCGGTTATCTCTGTTCAACTAGCACTCACTGGCGGTAACAGCCTTACTGGAACTGAAACGAAAGTGGGAGGATGACAAGGCGGCTGTAGAGAAACTCAAGGCGTCGAAAAAATATAAGCCGTATTAGTCGCATAAGTTATGTTATTGTTCGGCACCAGTTGGCATGTGTGCTGTATGAGGTCACGGTACATTTTACAGTACAGAAATGAGGTCCATTTCGGAATGAACTACACGTAATGGAAGGGGTCGGAGCGGCGGCACAGAAAATTGATCTTGATCCATTTTCGTACTCATCGGAAATTGCCCGATCAGATCCGAGTTTTCCTATTCATGGATCGCTCCGCGCCACGTACTGTCAGTAGTACTGTAAGTACGTTTCCTCCTTTCGGTCATGTCATCCCCGGTGGTACTAAATTCGAGGTCAGACCGGCCCATCAGTGGGTGTATTTGGAATATGTTTACCATGAGACTTCAGGTATTCTAGGGCTTGAATAGACGCTATCCGTTTCGCAGCCCCCATGGAAGGGCCGTGCCCTACCCCAACATTCACACCTCGGACTGTCGTACAAATGGTGATTGTTTGTTAACAAAAAGGTGATGCTCCATCGAAATGGCTGTACTTACAGACAGCAGTAACGTGATAGAGGGCATCGTGCTCCGGTCCCTCTTTTGTCGAGCTCCATTTGAAGTCCTGGGTCAAGTTGCCCTCCGGCCGTCCTTGAAGGAAATTATTGAGATCACGAACGGGATCTGCTTTGTGAGAATCCGACATAGGAGAGTCTGCAAAATTTAGTAAACCGAAAGTGTACGCCACGGCGGAATGAGGGGACACACCACAAGTCAGTTCGACAGGCTGAAGGCGATGGGTAGTTGGATTTTTTTTTGGCACTCCAGCCAGCACTTAAGTAGCCAATTACATAGGGGTGAGGTTAATGAACCGCTAGGTTGGTTACAATACGACGGTATGGCGTGGCCGCGGAGTCAGCGGTAGACCTTCGAAACCGAAAAATGCACGGAACTGGAACGAGATAATTGAGACATGCGGCAATCTAGAACGAAGATGTGCCCCGCCCCTAAGCGGAAACGGAGAGGCAATAAATCTAATGAAGTGTTCTTTAATTGCTTGCCCAGACTCAGGCCGGGAATGTGAAAGAAATAAAATTTAAAGCGCCCCTTCGAATGCTTCACCAAGGCCACTTCCGGAATTCCTGCGCGGAATCGCGGACTACAGGAGACTGCCAGTGGTCTCATAAATGTCAAGACAGACGCCCCGATTTGCTTGGCTCCGAAAACAACAAAAAAATTTCACATCCATCAACCATGAACCACATCAGATGCCAGTGTCACATAAACTACCATAATCAATCAAGTCGACCCTGATTCCTGATAGTCCTGGACGCCGCTCAGAAAATATGTTACAATCGCTGAGATCCCCAAGCATTTTCTCTGAATATCATCGGGGACTAAAATTTACTCGGCGGGAACCCCATGCGCATGGAAATACTGCAGAGCCTTTTTGGCGGCGTCGCGCCTGGCCAAACTTATGGCGGTGCCGGTGCCAGTGCCAACGACAACACTGCGGACTGGGACAGTCGAAGTCAGTATCGTAAGTCGACGACAACTCAAAGATAACGTGGAGCTTGCTGACAGGTGTACGTGCCAGTGTGTACAGCTTGGTTGTTTCTTCCTTGTTGGACGCTCGAGAATCGCAAGAATGGGGTCAAATTCGTACCGTTGACATTTTGCAAGTAGTTGTTCAAATCGCGAACATGATCTGGATCTGGATGCTGTCAGAAGACAGACAAGAAGGATTGTGGAGCGGCCATTGCGCACCGGGCTCGGCCATGGGGGTGGAGTTGTAATGGATGTGTTGATGTGGGTTGTTCGTTCAACGCTGCAGATTGAAAACCTGCCCTCGTCTTAAATATGACGACTGGTCTACTTTCACGAGTCGCCGGGCATAGGGGTGGGCCGTAGGACCCTACACCCCAACATGCCTACAACGGAGGCGTTACCAAGACTTGACCGCCAAAGTATATCGAGGGTAACGAAGTTGAGGCGTGAGTTGTTGTTTCAACCAGTGCCCGTTCATACAATGACCTAACGCTGTACTGGCACCAGGCAGCTAGAAAACAATAAGAAGAGTCCAGAGTTTCATACAGTCCAACAATCTGCGCGTCCCGGAGAGGAGAAAGGAGTGGTTTTTAGATCGCAAGTCCCAGCGTCATCAGGAAAACCTTCCCGTGATAATTCATGATAATCCAGCTAACGAGCTAATAGGCGCCAGGCACATACTAAATTTGGAAGATAGGCGCTGGGAAAATACTAAATTTGGAAGAACTTTACGACATTATCACAAATTATCACCAATTATCACGGGAGGTTTTTCCTGATGGTCTGGTGAGAGTGCCGTCTGTACTGTATTGGCCCAGCCGCGGGAGGGTCGGAGCCGTATCCTGGGATAGGGAATTGGAGTTCCGCACATCACCGATTGGCGCAATTTCCCTTTCTGAAAGTGCCTCAGTTTTCTTTGTTCAGCAGAAATCGAGTCACCCAGAAAGCATTGTACGAGTCTGGACATGAGGCAACTTGGGGTCAAAAGACAGGTGGAAAGAAAGGCATAGCAAAGGTGAGCAGTGCATTACGCTGTTATCGCCGGAAAGGTCTCGCGGTCCGCGGTCACTGCATGGGAGGATGGAGGATACAGGGTCGTACCAGTGAAGTAGTGCAGGCAGCAACAATGGAGAGCCACGCCACTACTTTCCCCTTTTGTAACGCGACGCGTTAGGACTCCGCTTGTACCGGTAACTGTGACGTTTCTTGTCACGTCGCTCACGTGAGCGACAACGATAGCGTCAAATCCGAACGAACGACACTGTATCCAGTTATATCAGACAATCACTCCGACGTCCAGTGATGACATGAATTATAGTCGTGTGTCTCCAGAGATGCTTTTCCGGACCTGGCTCGTCGGTTAGCCACGTCCTCTGATCTCACTCTCTCGAAATGGCCGAGCTTACGCGGCGGCCTCCCCTCCGGTTCTTCTAAACCATCCTCGACCGCCGTGCAGTGCAACTAGTAATATATCGGCTCCGAAACAAACGCCAACGAAAAGGTGACTGGGACAAGCGGGTTTCAACACCTCTTGATCTCCTGGAGCCATCGAAGGACTTCCTCTTGCACTACTGTCATCGACCCATCGCGTTAAAGCATATTGCCTTGTCTATGGCCGGACGTCAGGTGCCTCAATAGAACCCGGAGATTGTAAGTGATAATTTGTCAGGAAAGTTGATTCGCGAGAATAGCGCAAACTTGAAGACATCCACCGCCTTGAATAAATCGAGGCCCCTACCAGATTTCACAAACATCTACCAGTAGCATCTCTGGATTTCTTTTTCGCCTTCTGGTGCAGGATACATATGATATACGCTTTATACTATTCACGCACGTATTGACGGGTCTTCCAGGAACGCCAGTAATTGAAAGCTCGGTGACAGAATTCCGAAGAATCTCCATGGCGAATTCACGACCAGATGCAACAGAGCGAGAAATCGTGTTCCCATTCCAATTATGTGGTGATGTCGAGATCGACGCAGATGACCGGGAAAATACGTGAATGATGAAGCGACACAGACAGTTCCAGAGGTGATACTCCAGCTCACACTTTGCAGTCCCTGGTGCGGTCCCGCAAACGATTGCGAACAGTTCCGGGAGTGCGAATGGGATTTGGAGTTAAGGTCACGCGGCACCTCATCGCAGGTAAGTTACACTTTAGTTATTCTACTCTAGTGTCCGAGGCCAACAAACTGGCTATTAAGATAATTTCAGCGGATCATATTGATGCTCTGCGGACGAGCGAGCCCAACGAGTTTTACTACCAAATTTCACAATGGCCCTCGCTCAGGAACGACGAACGCCCGTGCGAACTCGATGCGGTGGGTGCTCACGCAGACTCTGCCATGCCGCTGTTTGAGGCGCGGAAACCCGGTCTTCTGTGGCACCCCGAAGACAAGGAGGGCGAGACACTCGTGGGTAAAGATGGGTTTACGCATGTTACACGTGGAGAGGTGTAAGTCAGGGTGCCTAGGGCCGCGTTGGCGTTGAAAATCCAGGAATGAAAATGCCAAGTGCAGAAGCCTGAGCAGGATAGAGGTAAGGAAGGGAAGGAAAAACGCCGCATTCCATACCCCTCAGATTCAGGAGACGCAGGACGGTACACGATTTCTCTCTTTTCAGCTGGCATCCATTGGTAATGACAGCCCGAGTGGAACTCAGCCTGAGATGACAGTGAGAGCAAGACAATTGCAGAGAGACTCAAAGCGTCGAGAAAAATCAGCATGGGCATTATCAGTCCCCTGGTCATGACATGGTCTCGTACTAGCTGTATGTTGTGCAAGTGATAAAAATACCAATGAGAATGAGGAACGAGGACAAGCGATTGAAGTAAATTGGTACACTAATCTATGATGGTGTGTATCGTGATCGTATCTATTCTCACGTGAACCTAACGAGCACTCCGCTCAATTCGCCCGATCCATCTTCTGGACCGATCTGGATCTACCGTTAAAGTACCCCTCCATGCGCCATCCTAGAGTGTTTCCTCCGGTCGCACTAAATTCAAGATCAGATCCGCCCTATTATTCTTCTATTTGGATACTTCACCATATGACCTCAAGTACTCCAAGGCTTGCACAGACGCTGTCCGTTTCCCGGCCCTCTTAGAAGGGCCATGCCCCACACCAATGTTTACTCCCTGGACTGTTGTACAAATGCTGAACAAAAGACGACGATGCCCCAATACAAAGGTGGTACTTACAGACAGCAGTGACGTGATACAGGGCGTCGTGGTCTGGGCCTTCTCTCAGCCAGTTCCACTTGAATTCCTTGGTCAAGTTGCCCCCCCGTTGTCCTTGCAGGAAATTGTTGAGATCACGAACGGGGTCTGCATTGTGAGAATCTGCCATGATAAAACCTGTAAACATCTAGTAAATTGAAATTGTACTCATCAGACAAAACAATAGACACACTACTAGGTAAAGTTCCAGAGGTTGGGGACAGTGTTCACAATGAAAATTTCTGACCCTCTAGCTAGGGTCTTAAATACTACACCCTCAATGAACAACAGGGGACTTGTTTTGTCATACTCCAGCGACTGTGTCGTGGAGCAGGCATATCACAATTTCCAAGATTGCTGATGGCCGCAAACCCAAGTGGCGGAAACAGCAAGGTGAACACGAGGTTGATCATGATCTAGAACAATAATTTTAGGTGAAAAACTATTTTCTCATGTGAAATGGAGTCCTTTCCGCCACCCCCCTAAATGGGAGGAAGTATGAAGGGTTCATCAATCACTGTTCACACCGCAGGTGATTATGTGAGAAGGGGCCTCCTCAGGTGCTCTGCTAGAGCTCATTCCGGAACTTCTTTACGGAAACATGGAATACTGCAGGTCGCCAATGGAATGCATGGCTAACGAGTCTCAGGCTCGTGGGTATCAAAACGTGTCGGTTTGAACAGCACAAGACCGCTTTCATAACCATGAACATGAACCGCATGAGATGCACATAAACTAACCCGATCAGCTTGAATTCAGGGAGAACCAGAAAAAATGCCGATCAGGCCGGCCTGATTCCTGACATGCCCACCAGGGATGATCTTACAATCGCAGATAAGTCTAGTATGCATTTTGTCGGATAGAAATCAGTGCCAAAAATTTACTCGGGAATCCCATGCGTACGGAAACACCGCGGGGTCTGCGTGGCGGCGCCGCGCTCGGCATTATTTGGCGCAGTGCCAGCGATCCCACCGCGAACTGGGGGAGAAAAGGTCAGTATCGAAAGTCAGGGGGAAAATATGGAACTCGCTAACATGTGTAGGTGCATACTGGTGGTGTGCAACCAAAAAAATGGGACCGAATTTCTGGCTTCCTATCCTCTTGCTGAAAGTTGTTCAATTCGCGAACAGGATCTGGGCGCTGTCAGAAAATCAGAAAACAGATGTCAGAGGTCATGAAGCAGCTATCCCCCACCAGTGACCAGACGCAGAGGTGACACCGTATCAAGTGGTGCTGTGAAAGCGAAGACCGACCCATGTCCTAAATACGATGGCTAGTCCTTCATCTTGCCGCCTAAAGCATTGGGCCAGTAGGCGGCACCAGGGAAAATTGCGTGCAAGTGTCGTGGGACCGGGACCGAATATTTTCCCTTTTTGTCACATGACATTTATGTAATCTCATTGCCTTCCCAATCGCGAATTCCTTTCGAAGGTCAACAAGTCTGAACGTGTATCGACTGGATCAGGTCAACACCTCTAGTCTGATGATTCCAGCGATGATGTGGTATGGGACTTGATCAGGCCTTGGGTGTTCTGGGATGCTTGTTTGACCTGCCCCGTCACGGTAGGTCAGTTGCATCCTCAGGTTTCACTCTTTCGAATGCCCGGGCTGACATGGTTCTTTTTACGAGGTTTCCCATCGTCGGCTATTGTATATGCGCTGATAGCACAATCGGCCATACGTTAGCTTTACAAAAAGAAAATCAATCAGAAGTGGACTGGTGTGAATAGCTCTCAAGTCTCAACACTTCTTAACCCCTCCGGAGCTACTAAAGGTCTTGTGTTGCCACTATTGCCTTGCTGTCGTGCCAAAGCTTATTTTAAATTTCAATGGCTGAACTGCAGGATTACCTTCCAGTTTTTATCGTCCAAGGGGCCCGCATTCGATAAAAAAGCAGTATATTTCGATGCGCCGAGCAAAGGGGCCACTCTTGACTCCGGCATATATTCCTGTGTCTACGACCCGGAGGGTCGAATGAAAAGCCAATGTACTGTAATGGTGGGCTACTTGTTACCAACGGAGAAGACATCCCCGGGTATTTTTCCAACGTCCGAGGTGACAAAGACGCTCCCTTCACGTCCCGTTCTGTCGTCTTGCGCACTGAATTGACAGGCTAGGTGTCGTCTTGTACTAGGTATTCTACAACAGAAGACCTCGATGCGGGCCTCAGAATGCTCGCTTGTAGATGCACGTCTTCAGGCCTGTGCCAGCAGTGGTCTTTACAGTGTTCTTGCTCTTCGTCATAAACTCATTCGGGTTTTCTGGACAACCCTTGTACCGACGCATTATCTGGTAAGGGAAACGCGATTTAAGTGGCTTGGTCCTGCTCTCCACTTAATCAACTCTAGTGGATTCGGGCCCAAGTACGCCATTCGTGTTCACTCCTACAAGCATGACACCAATTAGGCTGTCGATTCCGATAGGCCAAACGAACATGTCGACGTGCATAACCGACATGAACAATGCCAAGAACGATACCGCTATCTCTTCTCAGTCCTCAGCGCGGAAAATGCAAGGTGGCAGTTCGACTACCGAACCAAACGCCCCATCGCGGGGCAAGCGACCAAAGGCTGCCTCGTCGTCTGGCTTCGCTCACTTCAGAGGACGGGCCATACGGCCCACATCGATGGAATTCGTCCTCGTGCACTCGCGCATTCGATTTCGCTCTGCCAGGCTCCGCCAACTTGAAGCCCATTCAATGGCCCACAGTTGGGGCTGAGGTCCCTCCCCACTCACTCGTCAACTATGTCGCACGATGCGAGTCTGCTCGCCCCTCACTTGGCGCGTGGCGCGCTCGTGCTCTGCAGACTTGGAAATAGTGTGATTCAACTTTGCGATGTGGAAAGGTCGTTATTCAGCGCCAGTACGAGTACCAGAAGGGTGATATATCCGTGTATGACGACGGATTTACCCTTGTTGCATGTGAGGGGCGTACTTCCAGGCTGCTGTGGGAGCGGTGGCGCTGAAAATTCGTGGACGAATATGTCAAAGGTGTACATGGAATGGGGAGTAGAAGCAAGCGGAGGAAGGAAAATTCCGGAAGAAGGCGGCTGCATTCTATGCCTTCCAGATTCACGAGAAGAGGCAGAACGGTGCATGTCTCTCCCTGTTTGGTTATTTCGCTATCCAGCCAGCACTCACTGATGATAATGGCCCTGGCGGAACTCAACCGGCAGTGAGGCCAAGACAGTGACAAGGCTTCTGCTGAGAGACTCAATGAACCGAGAAAATCTATGTCTTACTGGTATGATGCGGTGTGACACTGGATGTATGCGGCAGTGCTATGCAAAGGATTGTGGTAATCAACGCATGGACGAGGAATGGAGGCACGGAATCGAAGTGTATTGATACCAGAACTATATCATTATAATCTCGTTTGATCACATACGAAGTCAACGAGCACTGTAAATCGATACCACTTGCTGTGATCTAACATTCCCCGGCCCGATCCGGTAAAGTCGCATGTCTGAGTCCACGCGCCAAGCGCCAGCCTAGAACGTCTCCACCCCTCCATCACATTCCCGGTGGTACTAGTAAATTTCAAGGTCCGAGTCAGACCTGCCCAATCACTTCCCGTATTTGGATCCTTCACCCCATGACCTCAGGTATTCCAGGGCTTGAACAGATGCCGACCGTTTCCCAGCCTTCTTCGAAGGGCCATGCCCTACCCCAATGTTCACTCCCTGGTCTGTCGTATATTTCAACTGTTGAAAAAAAAGGCGGTGCTTTATCACAAAGGCTGTGCTTACAGACGGCGGTGACGTGATACAATGCCTCATGTTCCGGCCCTTCCTTTATAAAGCTCCACTTGAAGTCATTGTTTATGTTCCCCCCTGGTTGTCTTTGCAGGAGGTTGTTGAGATCCCGAATGGGGTCTGCTGTGTGAGAGGCTGCCATGAGAGAATCTCCAAAAATCTAGTGAACCGAAATACTCTCCTCACGGCGAAATGAGGCACGTACTAGTGACTACTAGTTAAGTTCAAGCGAGGGGTTGGGGCGGTGAAAACGACGAACCTTTCTGACACTCAAACGAGCATTTTAAGTACTACCACCCTAATACAATAAATACACCGAGAGGATGGAACTCTCATCCCGGGTAGCGGCCTCGGCTCGCGGAGTGGGCGCATCATATTCCCGGAAAAGACGCCGCAAAACGCAAAATAAATTCGGGACGGCGCTGGATCAACATGAGGCTGATTCCAGAAACGACAACAATTGTGTTGGTGCCCCCCTAAACGGAAACGGAAGCGGAGTGGCAATGAAGGGTTCACTAGTTCACTGATCATTGATCATTGCCCAGATGCAGGTAACCCTATGTGACCATCAAAATGCTGCCTCGGTTCCGGAATTTCTATACGGAAACGCAGAATACTGCAGATTGTTGGTAGAATTCTGCGGTAAAGGGTTCTCAGGCTATGGGCGCTAAGATAGACGCGTCCGTTGCTCAGCTCAAAAATACTTCGCAAAAACCATGAACTTGAACACATGAGATGTTACATAAACCAAACCAATGTGTTGGTCAATCCGGGAGACGTGGAAATTCTCCGGATTCGGGTTAACCCGATGATCTATCGCTGAGAAAATATCCTACAATCGCTCAGGAATCCATGCGTTTACTCGGAACACGGTTGATGCCCAAAAGTTCCTCGGGAGTCGGGAATCCCATTCGTACGGAAATATTGCAGCGCCTGCGTGGCGGCCACGCGCTTAGCAGAGGCTATCGCAGTGCCAGTGCCTCGGCCAACGACGACACCGCGGACTGGGGCAGTCAAAGTCAGTATCGCGGGTCGGCAACTCGAAGATGGCGCGAAACTGGCTCACAAGTGTATGTGCCAGTGTGGGTGGCCTGGTTGTTTGGTCCTGCTTGCACGCTCGCGAACTGCAAAAATGGGACCAAATTTTCTGGCCTCTTGACCTCTTGCAAGAAGTTGTTCAATTCGCGAATAGGATCTGGGTGTTGTCAGGGAACAGATGAGAGGACTCATGAAGCGACGATTGCGCACCAGCACCAGCCATGGAGATGAAGTTGTAATGAGTGTGAGCTGTAGTGTGTCTTAAATACTAGTCTTGCATCTCGCGTTAAAATTGGGGATGGGCCGTATGCCCCTACACACCAACATGCTTACAAGAAAGGCGTTACAAAAGACTTGATGGCCAAAACACACCGACAGACGGATTCAAACGAGAGTTGTTTCAACTGGTGCCCGTGCACAGTGACCTAAGGATGTACTGGCACAAGCAACCCAAACACAGTAAGAAGAAGCTTCCATACTGTTATACAACCCAACGACCTGCGCGTCCCGGTGGAATAAATGGGCGTTCTTAAGATCACAAGGCTTGTGGGAGTGCAGCTCTGTATCCCTGGTGACCCGGAGTCCCAGCCAAGGGTAGGGAGCTGAAGCGCCGCACGTACTGATGGCCCGCTGATCACGTATCATCTTGTTGAAAAAGCCTCGTCTTCTTTATTCAGCCATCCTTTGTTGCGACCCAGAGTAGGAGGCCGGCCTTAGGACAACTCCGAGCCAGAGCAAAAGGGGTGGAAAGGGTGTCACAGGAAAGTAAGCGATATATCGACCCGAAAGATAAAGGATAAGGCCACAACAGTCACCAAAGAATGCAACGTTGGGCTGTGTGAAGTAGTGTAGGAGCAGTGTAGGAGTAGCAGTAGTGGTAGTCTCGGAGAAACCCGCGCTAAGAGCGAGAACAAGTGTTGGGGTGAGTCACCTGAATTTCTCACGTTAATTGTATGCGACTTCCCGAGCAACTCGAGCAACACTGGCAAGAACCCGATGAACATCCAGTGGGGGATCCTCAGGCTTGACCGCTACCAGCACCAGGAGCAGTTTTCCTAGAAAAAGCTGGGGCCAGGATGGGCAATGTCCCACGAGTAATGTCAGCCTCTGCTCACCTGGAATTACACGCCCCACCCACCAGGCAGACCTACATTACCCTACCACACTACCCTGTCCTTACATCGCTAGCATAACACGATAGCTCACACTCCTGTTAATGGGTCCTTACCACTCAATATATCCTCGTACTCGTATACTAAACTCCAACGCACCTCACGAGTGACTTGCCTCCACTGTAAGACACCCTCAACGGCTTGGAGGTCATAAGCCTCGCGACAACGAACGCTCCCGGCTCCCCCCTCTCATCACCTTGCATTAAACCAAGCAACCCGCTATCACCCGAAACACGCAGCACAACTACTTGCAACCCGAGACGACTAGCCTGCAACAAACTCGAAGATGAACTAGCACAAGCCCGCAGACCCTCCCCACTCACACAACACAACACTCGTCTCTGGCCCCGAAAGAGTCCACCCCATCCCTCGAGCAGGCCCTCGATGCCACCGGACAATTTTTCCAAAAGCCACGCCAAGCCACCCCGCCACCTCAACATAAGCGTGCCATCCTGCAAGACCAAACACCGCCCATATTGTCTGCATCTCCGATGTCCTCGCACCGCTGCCACCTTCCCCGGTCGCCACTCCCTAAAGCCAACCCCTCGCTACCAGCACCAGCTAATCTCCCGACGGCGCTCCAATCCTCAAGCCGCCTGACCGGCAAACATAAGAATCCACAACCTGGAAACCTGCCTTAGCAGACTCCCGAATAACTGGCCACGCACTAGTGAGGTTTTTAGTGGGTAGTAGGAGGGAGCTCTATGCTGTAACCCCTGCCTGTAGGGGGGGACAGCCCGGGTCCCACACTGCCCCCACACCAGGCGTGTGCGTAAATCTGCATTCGTCCTCACCGCGGCCTTCAGCCTGGCTCTAGCGCGTCAAATAGGGCCGATGGTAAATCTCCTGCTATTTGATACTCAGTCTCCGTAGTTATGTTCTAGCTAATTACTGAGAATAAAGCGCTTTACGAAAAAAAAATCCGACGAATGCAGCCCATAAGTGCGGAACTCCCGTCCAATTTTCGGTCAGAAGTATTCTCAAGGCAGTTATTCACTCAGAAACTGCTATTCGATCGCGATCCTGAGACTCAGACTACACACGTCTAGGTCTACAGCTATCCCATAGCTTCAGTTAGCCTTAACTGAACGAGAAAGATGACGAACAGACAGCGTAGTAAGCATTTGACACAACGTAGTATTAGCTATTAGCAAGAGTAGTGCTACTAGAGGCCTTAGATGTCATCGAGACGTAAGGTACTTAGAGCCTGGACAGCAGCCTCCCTCTTGGCGAGGCCTATGGAACGACCCATCCCGGAGCCAATCTCCCTGCCTCGGACTGCGTAACTCAGCACAGGGTTCTAAGTCCGGCTGAAAGACAGACTCACACTTGGCAGTAGCATAGTGGGTCTTTTGGTGATCAGGGCCGTTTTCGACCGTAGCCCATGAGAGAAGGGACGAGAGATTACCACTTGGGTGGCCTTGAAGGAAGTTATTGAGGTCGCGTACAGGATCTGTGTTTGCCCCATGACTTGAATTACACGCGGGATCTACATTCTATTCTCAACATCCGTGATAGAAGATAGATGAAAGTATCACTCACCCATAGTGTGTGTGAGATTATAACTGGGACGTGAAAATTGCGTTGGGTTATGTTGATGGTTGATAGTTAGTTGCATGACCACTGAGCCATTATATAGACCATTCCATGGCCATGTGTGACCCAAGTACAACAACTCATTGTGGTGCCAGTGCCCGAGAGCCCAACACCCCTATAATTGCGGCAGTGGATGTCCCCAAGAGTAGGGAAACCACCGATCGCACCTGGTTACCCAGGTGATGTGATGCTTGCACTATGGCAGGCAGGGCCTTGAGGCTTCGCCGGAGACGAAGGGTGCCGACGCCCTAAACCCGCTGCCCAGATCACAGAACATCAATTCCACGAGTCGAGCTGCCTCTAGATTCACCGGGATAGCCGGAGCGCTCTGACTGTTGTGGTCTTAATCCGGCCCCGGGACCCCGAAGAGTACTGGAGGTGCAGTACAAGGATTTCCCGATAGAGCGGGGTACGAAGGCGCATCATTCCTGGGGGGACGAATCATTCCGGGAGGATGGAAACCGGGGGAGGTGTATGCATGTAGTGTTTGATCTGACGGTAAAAGGTTCGCTGACGAGAGCGCAATGCCGTAGCTATTTGTCCCGCCAGGAACTTCCCTTTCACGTGACACTTACGTCGTGTGGCTCTGCCCGACAGATGATGGCGACCCGGGCGCGAAGAAGGCAGAGAATGCCATATCTTTTCTAGGATAACGTACCGCGAGAGTTTCAAATTGGTAACGGATGCTTGATAATTGTGAGGGACCGTAAATAGAACAATGTACTCGCGTCGTGAGGAGGCTTTGACAACGTGAGGGCACTGAAGGTCGTGTTGATATTGATCAAATTCTGCAGACGGGCTGATCGTGGCTCTGAATGATGGTAAAGCTGATCCGTAGATGCGGGTATCCGAGGTCACTGGGCGTCGGTATTGGCACATAATCATCACTTGGTCATGTCTTATAAGCGAAAACGCTACGAGCCGAGGCAAGCATAATGCAAAGACTGAGAGGGTACTTTCGCTCCCGGAGTTCACAACGCATGATCGCTGCAGATCTACCTGGAAAAAGTGGAATGTTGCTTGTAGTACATGAAATATCGAAGAGGCTCGGATAAGAAAACATCCCGTAACCACCTAAGCACCATAATATTATGCCAACAGCCCCATTAAAAAAACAAGGCTCACCGAAACGGGCTAGTCAACCTTGGGTACTGCCTGATATCCATCACAGGTTTTTTTTTTCATTCTTCATAACTCGGCGGTGCATCTGTGGGAGTGCCCCCTCCTCGTGATGGCCCCTGCTGGGGGGATGCATATACGGCTGATCACTACATCAGAATGTAAAAACAAGACAAGGAGTGATGCCATCATACGGAGGGATTCCTCCTCATCTCTCATCTGTCTTCTCATGTATATAGCACGCTCGCGTGTCTTCTCCAACAAACTGACGAATTGAAAGATACCCTGGCCCTTCAACCTGATCTCCGATTTAGTGCCAGGAGTGAGCCCGCCGTCGGAAGAGGGTCTAATATCGATAGACAAATAATTGGAACCCAAGTACGGCTGTTCAAACTTTGTTGATAGAATGGATGGCAGTGGTAGTGTTAGGGTATTGAAGCCTGCGTTGCCGCCGTCGTTCTCGGAGACAAAAATAAGCTAGGAGTCCGTGCTCTACGTGAGTTCTCTTCAGAAAGAGCTCAAGTTTCAAAGGAACGCACGCGTTGATCCGTAAGAAACAACTTCCCCGTCCCGTTCAGATTCCGCCCACCGCCAGACCCACCGGAAGTCGAAGGACCGGTTGGAGGGACATCCGGAATGATAAGGGAAACCTCTGCGCCCGATTCCACGGTCATAATCATAAGCTCCCCAGGTAGAGGCACTGGGGTACGGTCAGAGCCGAGCATTGTCCAATTGAGAGCCATCGCTGGAGTGGCACGGGGTTGATCGTGGAAGTGGTGTATTGATATGGGATGTGGTTTGCCGCAGCTTGTTGCCAACGATAACGAACACGCGGCTTCATCCATTAAATCAGGGGCCATGTATGAAACGGGTGTCCCCACTTATAAGGCTACCTGGCGCAATGGTAGCGCGTTTGGCTTCGATTGCCGACGGCACCAAAAGGTTGCAGGTTCGAGTCCTGCGGTGGTCATTTTTTCCCTCATTGTCGAGGGAACACCTTTCTTCTTGGGTGCATACGGAGTCGCTTTTGTAAAATATGAATCTTTCCCTCAACACGGATATTGTGGTTTATCGTGGTCACTTGGGGTATCGTGTTGATATAATATTAATGTTGGTAACTTATCTTGGCATCGTTCGTTACTGTCCACACATTTCGCACGTGATGTAGCGCGTCGCGCGTCGCGCCACTGTCGCGCCTCCCTCACGGATTGTGATTGCCACTACCCACCCTGACAGTCAGCTCACCATATCTCTTGTCGCAAGTGGTATAATTCTGACGTTGAGCACCATGGAAATGCACAAAGAGATGTCTCAACACTCTTCCAACCCTCTCGAACTTCCTTCCTCGGATGTTCGAAACAGAACTGCATTGCATAGATATCGCAAAGCTCGGGCAATGGCAGGAAACCAACGTGACTCGGATGAGCCAGAAGATGAGCTCGAGGTTTCTGACCTGAAAAATTATCAACGACACATCGCAGGGCTTCTCCAGGATCGGCCAACTGCACAAGCTCAGTACACCACGCGAGAGAACACGGGTCCAGAAGTGCTCATTGACCTAGACGAAGACATGGACGGTGACAAAACGCAAGACTACGACGGCGAGAATAGCGATGAATACGATGGAGACAGTGACGTGGAGGCGGACGCAGATGGAGAAATCGACGAGGAAATGACGCTGTTCCTCAAGCCGCGAGAGGAGCAGGACGAGATCGAGCTCGAAATTGCAGACCTTGAGGAGGCAGTCCCTGCCATCACACAGGACTACAAGCTCATCGACCGCCTTGGCACGGGCACATTCTCATCGGTGTACAAGGCCGTCGACCTCGGATATCACGAAAAGTGGGACAACGCGGTATGGCATGGGCTACACCCTGTCACGTCGTCGGCACACTACCAATCGGTGCCGCGATCGCTGGGCACAAAGGTTTTTGTCGCTATCAAACGCATATATGTGACCAGCAACCCGGAACGGATACGAAACGAAATTTCCATCCTGGAAGCGTGCCGGGGAGCGCGACACGTGTCACAGCTTATAACTGCGTTTCGGCACGAGGACCAGGTCGTAGCTGTTATGCCTTACCACCAACACGAGGACTTCCGCGTGCGTACACATGCATATCAGAGCCTCCGTCGCTTTTTTTCAAATTCGATTGAACTTTCGCTAGTCGTTCTATCGCACACTTCCGATGGCTGGGATCCGAGCTTACTTCAGGTGTATGTTTCGTGCTTTGCGGGACATTCACGCGCGTGGTGTCATACACCGTGACGTCAAACCTGCGAACTTTCTCTTCGACCCCCTCCGAGGGATAGGAACGCTCGTTGACCTCGGCCTAGCCTGTGTGAGTACCTACCTTTCCAATAAGCCCAAACACTTAATATTTGTTATATTATTTATGTAGCGCATGAGCGTGGAACCCCCTGTACTTTATGGGAGATGTCTGCACACCACGCCAACAAGGGAGCACCCACATGGTCGGCTACGGCGTGCAGCCGAATACAACTCGGAGTTTGTCAGGAAGAAGCAGAAGGATGCGCGGACGCGCAGCGGATGGACATCCGATAGGGTGGGATATTTAGAAAAGGATACAAGGTATGTGCACCACGCTGCGGGCACATGTCCTGTTTTTACTAAATTCACAGACCCCATTCGAAAGCTAATCGAGCAGGCACCCGAGGTTTCCGCGCGCCAGAGGTACTCTTGAAGTGTAGCGAGCAAACAGGGGGTCTGTCATAACATATCTCACAACTGGCGGGCGTCTTTGTTGACCATATGTGTCTTTTGACAGCCATCGACATGTGGTCCGCGGGCATGATTCTCCTCTTCTTCTTGACAGGAAAGTTTCCCCTTTTCCAGTCTAACGACGACGCGGAAGCGCTGTTGGAGATGGCGTGCATTATCGGGCGCCGAAAGATGGAGAAAGCGGCAACACTACACTGTGAGCGCTTCTGAGAAGCCTGTGCCCAACAGGATATTAATTAGTGCCTACAGCCAGGTCATTCACTACGAACATTCCATCCATCACGCCAGAAGGGAAACCCTGGCGTGAATTTGTGGAGACATTGAACCCGAAGTTACGGGATTGCCCGAAGAGTGCCGTCCGCCAGGACCCCTACGACATGGGCGAGGCATCATCAGGAGGGGGTTCTCACGCTCCTCCTCCCTCGTCCTCCTCCCCAGGCGCAGGTGTCGCCTCATGCGGGACCAATAGGCCGTCACCACGCGCAGATTTTCCGGACCACGAAACAGACGTGGAACAAGCACTCGACCTGCTCGAGCGTCTGTTGCATCCGGATTCTATCAAACGAATCACACCGCGGCAGGCACTTTACCATCCGTTTCTGCATGAGAGAGAGGAGGGTGATGATGCGTTCTTTCCGCACCCATTTGGGGAAGGTGTCTGCGGAGAATGGCATTTTGTAGACCCGGTGACGGAAGAGTTCCGAGTGCGTATCAGGACGGAAGAGGGGGGTGCGAGCGTGATACCAGTGATGGCAGGGGAAGGCATGGCCATCGGGAACGATCCATGTGAGTTTCATCGAGAAGAGGACTTTTTCAAGTCGCCAGACGAATAGACAGAATATGTATTTTATTTCATGTAATAACCTTTAGGAGGGATCGAACATGCAACGTGGCAGTGCGGCAGTTTACCGTTGAGCCAAGGTGGCGTGAGTCAGCCACCGAGTAACCCAGACCAACGCTGACCGTTATGAGTTGTGTCAGGGCTCGATGAGTCGTTCAATGTAATGCGAGCAAAGTAAATGACGACAACGTCCACATCTACCTCTTTGTCACCAGTCTCTATCATCGAGCAGATAGCCCCTCTTATCGTCGTCCTTGCCATTCCACTTCTTGTCCTCTACGGCCGAAATTACTTCCACCAATCCGCCCTCCACATGCTCGCAGTTGCCAGCTCGGCGCTGCCTTGGAATTGGCCATCGATATACGAACACGGATCCGTCTCTCTCAGACCCAAGAAGACACACCCTGTCCGCACTCGCTCAGAACAACTGGCCGCGAGGACCGATGGCTGCTCTGGTGTGTATCCCAACATCATACATACGCACACACTCTCCCTGAACTTATTCCAATGCCACCCATGTGGCACATCAGAAGGCGAAAAAAGTCTGTCATACCCTGGGCTCGTTAATATTTCCGGGACGTATTGCTTCATGAACTCAACTATGCAGGTACGCCCGCCACGACGTCCACGCCATCTCAACTCAACGGTCATCTAACCCACCCACCCCCGGACTCCACTGATAGGCTCTCGCATCTCTATCATATCTACAACCACAAATAGACGCTATCCATGCTAAAGCTGAGGCGGTCGACGTACCCACGCCAGTCGTTGATGCCCTGCGCGACCTCCTACATGGTGCGATATCCCTCTCCCCTCATCCTTCGTGGCCACATTCTCAACCCTTATGACCCCCCTCCCCTCTCCCCACCAGACCTTAACTCCCCTTCATCTTACCATCGCTCCATCCGCCCGGTCGATATAATCGGGGCACTCTCGCAGCCTGAGCCAGGCAGACGCAGCCCACTCTTCTCATCACGTGAACACCAAGACGCGCAGGAGCTGTTCCAGCTCGTCTCGGAATGCGTTAAGAAAGAGGCCACCGCTGTAGAACGCGAAGGTGCGCGCGATCTCGGCTTTGGCGCGCTCGCATCTCTCTCGTCAGCATCTACGACTATGGCCAACGTCGACGTATCCAAGAGCGTGTTTGACGGCCTGACAGCGAACCGCCGTAGTTGCTGTGAGTGCGGGTACACTGAGGCTGTCATGCACTTTCCCTTTGACAACTGGCAGCTCAATGTTCCTCGCGTTGTGCGTCCGTTTTCTTTGTCTCCCGCCATTCTCCTAAGCTGATCAGTAGCGTCTCAGGCGAATTGTAGACTGGAGGACTGCCTCGTGGACTACACGCGCCTGGAAGTCTTGACAGATTGCATCTGCCGCAAGTGCTCGATGCGCGCGACCCTCTGTCGATTGGAACAAGATGCAGAACGACTCACTGCCGAGGCGGGCAAGTCGTCCCACGTATCGCAGTCGAAAAAGAAGCGTGCGCGCGAGGCCAGGCGATTGGTGCTTCGCCTCAAGACAGCGCTCGAGGAGGGACGAATTGAGGAAGACATCAAGGGTGTCAAAATTGAGAAGGTCTTTTCTCGAGCTTCGACCAAGCAAGCTATGGTCGCGCGGGTGCGTGACCTTTTTTTCTTATATTTTTCATGAAGGTCTTGCCTAATGCGATTAATGCCCCATGTTCAGCCACCACCAGTGCTTGCGCTACATCTGAATCGCTCTGTGCACTTCGGTGCATACGCATCCAAAAATTCTGTGCGGGTGCACTTCGCAGAAGTGCTTGATCTGACGCCATTCACAACCTCGGGCATGCTTTCCACCTCACCCTCGTTCCCCATCTCCTCACACATGCCCTCCCCAACGGTCGTCGCCGCCGCCTCTCTAGTCCATCTAACGACCAAAGCACAAAACCCCACGACACAACCGCCGCGCGTGCTCTACCGCCTCGCAGCGGTAGTGTGTCACTACGGCCAACACTCGTTCGGGCACTACGTCTGCTTTCGGCGCAAGCCACGCGGAGCAGGGCGCGTTGTGCCGCCACGACTGGACGAGCCGCCTGTGGCGCCGGGGAGGGGCTGGCTGCGCGTGAGCGACGACGCAGTGCGCGAGGTCGGGATCGAGACCGTGTTGCAGGAGGGCTCCGGCGCGTTTATGCTCTATTACGAACGAGTGAGGAACGGAGAAAACAGGCCATCCGTCTGGTCCCCACGGAATTGCGGGATGGACGTCGACGACGACACCGCGCGAGAGGTCGGCGGTGGTGGCGAGAAGGCACAAACGTTCCGTTTGCAGGATGCGCCGAGATGGGAATCGAGCGAGGAAGAAGAGAAGGAGAAGGTGGTGCCGATGATCAGGGCTCGCGTTGTGCGGAGCGTGTCACTCGGGCGAGAAGGTGATGACGAGGATGAAGGCGTCGAGGGTGTGACCGTGAAGCAGGAGGCGGATCTCAATTCGGAGGCGCGGTTGTTGTCATCGCCGACACCCACCAAACCGGAACCTATCGATGTCGAGCCCGCAATCGAGTTTCCTACGTCGGCAGTGTCCACCGCAGCCCCGCCACCCATACCCGACGCACCAACTGCGGTGGACGAACCGCCGATAGCGGTCCCTCGAACGATGGTAGATCTCCGAACGTAGGACTGACTCGATGCCGCTTGCCTCGTGTTTTTTTGTCCCCGCATTTACATTTAGTTCTACCATCTCTGTACCATGTTATCGCGTGGAGATTGCATACCATTCTATATTCACATTCAAGTTGAGAGTCACATTTCGCACGCGCACAAAGTTGAGCAAGCAAGCAATAATAATGATACAAACAGTCCTCGTCCTCTGTCTGCAGTAAGAGGCAAGCAAAAAACAAAGGGCATTACTAGATAAGGGGGCTAGACAATGAGATTCCTGTGCAGATGAGAGCATATCCAGGGGAAGGGAGGAGACTTTGGTAGTCCTGCATTTCGACTCGTGAAAAAAAAATCCATCATCCAAAAACTTTATCACCAATAGACGTGGCGCTCGACAGTGTGGGGCTTCGGCCTCGTGTAGATTGTACGCTTGACGCGGGTCACGGATGGGTACCATGCGTGATAAACATTGCCTGGCTCAAACTGGACCTCAACTATTTGCCTGCCCTATAAAACCGCAAGGGGATTCGATTAGGAAAAAAAGGCACCATGACGACGACGATGGGAGACGTACGGCGTAGTCGATGTGCGAGCCAATGACGAGGCCTTCACGACGGCCGTAATTGCCATGTTGGACAGCGACGATATCACCGGGCTGTATACGCAGATGTAGATAGATAGAGTATTATTTTTTTTGTGTGCGTCGGTCAGCGATCGGCGGAAGTGGGGCGGAAACAATATGAACTACGCACGATAATCTCTTCGCTGGACATGTTGCTGTGGTCGGTGGGTGTTTGTTTGGTGGAGGTGTTTTGTGTTAGGAGGGGGAGGGGGAAGTGTGCGTGTCGTTGCTGTGAAGGAAGGGAAGGGTGACCTGCTTGATGGCTTTTATATGGGCAGGCACGGTACCCCAAGAGATAATAATGATGGCATTGTTCTCGCGCTCGCGCCGGCACGGTCTGCACGCGGCATTCGCGAGGCGCTTATATCATATCCTCAATTTTTTTTTCCTTCTTTTGTTTTTCTATCGAAATAAAGACACATTGATTCCCTTGGCCCCGTTTTACAGAAAGGACTCCCCATATTATTTGGATTATTTGGTCCATCCAGCATTCCTCCGAAAGACAAAAGAGTGAACGGATTCGGACGGCGCACGGGTGTATATTATTTTGTCCTTTTGCGTTTACCTGTTTTGGGAGTAACGTCTTACGCCTCGTGCCCTCCCATCAACCACGTGTCCCGCGGTTAGGCTGCTTCTCGGCCCCTCGAACCCGGTGGTCATGCCTCATTGTTGCAAGCAAGCGGCATTGGATTGTCTACCCAGCGCAGCTTGATGCACGGAAGCTGTGCGCCGCATCTGCCTTGCGCTGCTGGAC
>Ga0307512_10000504_pt1 | contig 57362 bp, 67 predicted proteins | sample 14_EM_MG_FD_200267 | JGI IMG/M metagenome (GOLD analysis project Ga0307512, IMG submission 200267) | Populus trichocarpa ectomycorrhiza microbial communities from riparian zone in the Pacific Northwest, United States - 14_EM | ecosystem: Host-associated > Plants > Roots > Unclassified | place... | reverse complement strand
GCACCGCCTCGACAATTCGTGGCAGCGCCTGCGGTGAGCTGCACCACCAGGTCGCCGACCATGCAGTCAGCGCCGTCGCCATTGATCGTGGGCGCCGACCATGCGGCCCAGATCTTGTCGCTCCACTTCAGACGGCCCGAGTCCGGGATACCGCTGCTGCCGTAGGAACTAATGAGGTATTCGCCAGCCACCGAATCCCACATGCCCTGGCCGTGCTCTGGGTCCATGCAGGCACTGCGGCCGACTTGAGCAACGCCCTCGCTGGGGTCGAGGTTCGACTGAATTTGCACGACGCGAGTCCGCAACGGCATGACGCCCTGCGCCAAGCACTTGTAGTCCCACGAGCCCGTCATCGGCGCGCTGCCAAGCGAGTAGGACCACAGGCGGCGGTGCGTGCCAATGATGCGGTTGATCTCGGGCGCGTACACCATCGATCGATACCAATGGCGCGCCCATGGCTTGCCGTCCTGAACCTCGTCGCCGTAGGTGTCGTTTTGCAATTGCAGTGTGGTGGCGTCGTACTTCGCCAGGGTGGCGTTTTGGATCGTCACCAGGCCGCCAGACCCCGCAATGCCGTTCGTCCAATCCGCTCCGTTGCCCGAAAGCACCGTAGGCAGGGCCTCGATGTACCAAGACATCTTGAAGGCGCTGAAACCATAGAGGCCGTTGTTGGCGCTGGCCCCGTGGCCGCCGCCGGCCCACCACATGCGAGCGCCGCTCGCGTAGTCCACGCAGAAGCCGCCCCAAGACTCGATGATTAGCGCGTGCCAGGTGCCGCTGATATCCCCCCAACTTGCCGGCAGCAGCGCGGCTTTGACCGGCGCGTCGAGCGCGTCGAGCCGCGTACCGGCGATGCGCACCCATGTCCCTGTCGGCACCAGCGCCCAGGACGCGGCGTTGACCAGGCCCGCCCCATCGCGGCCAGGTGTCCATGTGAACGTGCCCGCGTTGTACGTGCCTGCGTTTGAGTCGGTTCCGAATCCTGCCGGCACGTAGTTGCGCGCGAACGCTCCCCAGCGCGGGTCGGCCTGGAAGCCTTGGCGCCACGTCGCCAAGTTCGACGCGTTCTGCACCACAGTGGCCATGGCCAGCCCTGATCCGCTCACGCCGCGCTCGTAAGCAGCCTGCAGCGCCGCCCACCAGTAGCTCGGGTAGTACCCGCCCGCCGCGCTCTCGGTGCTGAAGTCGGCGTAGGTGTTGGGCACCGCGACCACGCTGCTACTGATCGCGCCTGACGCTCCACTGGGCGAGCTGGCGAATGGCCCGCCGCCGTTGAGCGTGGCGCCCGTCTGGTACCACCACTTCATCTGCGCGCCCCAGGTCGTTTCCGAGTCGACCGTGGTGATGTTCTTGCCGATGGACAACTCGTAAGGGATGTAGCGCCACCCGCCGTCGATTGTCGAGTCGCCCGTGCCGCTCTGTTCGTTGACCCAGCGCACGGGCTGCAGCGCAAACCAGTCCGCCAGGGCGTTGAGCGCGGTCTGTGCGCTGCCGGTGAGCAGCCGCGCACTGGCAACCTTGTGCAGCTCGGTCACCTGGTAGTGGTGGAACCACACCGGGTGCACGAAGCGGTTGGCGCCTGTCTGCCCGCTCTGTGGGTCGTACCATGCCTGCTCAATGCTGCAGTTCAACGTCAATGCAGCAGCGCCGCTGAATCCCTGCATCCAAGTAACGTTGTCGCTGATCGATGTCTTGCCGGCAGCCTTCCACGGCAGCGCGTCGGGCGTGAGAAAGACTGCGTGCGCCAGGCTGCGCAGGCACCAGGCCCGGCCCCGCCCTTGGTAGGTCTGGCCGAACACGCCTGTGGTGATCGTTGGGCCTCCATTGCGTGCGGTGCTCCAGGTGCCGTTCCACACAGCCACCTTCTGCGCAATCTCGATGAACACCGGGCTCGGACGACAGATGAAGGCCATCAGGCCAGCGGCGGGATGGTGGGCTACCTCCCACATCATCTGATCGCCGCCGTTGCTCTGGCTTGGCCACACGCCGCCCTGCTGGGTTTTGCCGGTCAACTCGGCGAAGGTGGGCACCAGGCCGGTGGTGCTGTCGCGGTAGTTGACGTTGAAGCCCAGCACCGCCAGGGCGGCGACTTCTGTGGCGCGCGCCGCGCGGTAGTCGCCTGATTGCAGGAAACGGGCCTCCCACTTCGGCAGTGGGCCGATGAAATCAGCGTCACCAGTGCCGCCCATGCCCGACGCAGGATGCCGACCATTGCCCCACGGCGTGTAAGCGTCGCTGGCGTAGCCGGTCATGTCGAATGTGCTGTTCGACTGATCCATCTTCCACAACAGCGGGTGTCTCTGCAACTCGGCAACGGCCTGTGTCACTCGCAGCCCGGGGTCGCCACCGATCCAACCGATGGCGTACCAACTGCGGAACGCTGCGTGGTTGCCCTCCGGTGCACCACTTGCATTAACTGTGGCGATGGCCGCGCCGCCGTTGATGCTGACGGTGGCGCCCGTATAACTGGCCGCGGTTGGTTTTGTCGGCGTTGCCGTGGTCATCTTGCCGTTCTCGACAGTCACCTCGACCAACGCGCGACCGGCCCATGCGTGGATGTCGATCACCGCCTCAAGCGCGGTGGTGCCTGGCGTTGGCGCGGCCACTCGATACCGCGCGCAGATCGTGTGCGCGTTTGCCCACCAGATTCGCTCTGGAGTGGAGAAACTGATGATGCTGGCCGTGCCATATGGGCTGCCAAAGGCCACCGAAACAGACGACACAAGCGCCGAGATCGCTGATGAAGTCAGGGGTGTGCTGCTGCCAGCGGCCACAGCCAGCAAGCGGACGGTCGACGGCGTACCGGCCACTGCGCTAGCTGCGCCGGTCACGATGGCCACAGCCGCGCTTCCGTCGCTCCAGGTGGACAGCACGCTGGTTCTGATCGTCGCATCGTCCGGGCTCGAGAACTCGTACCCGGCGGGCAGTGCCCCTTCAAGCGGCAGCACCGTTGCGCTGTAGGGCAGCGATGTTCCTGTGGTCGATGGGTAGACCAGAAGTGACGCGACCGTCGACGCGCTGGTGGCGTAGCTGATCGGGCTGCCGGTGTTGGTCAGGCCCAGGCTGTTGGTGATGCTGACGCTGGTGGTGCCGTCGGTGGCGCGCGTGACCGTGAAGGTCTGTGCCGCGATGGCTCCCGAGGCGAAGCTCAGGCTCGCGGTGCTCAGCGTGGCGCCAGCGGCCGTGATGCTGACCGTGCAGGCAGCGGACAGCGGCGCGTTGGGCGTGACCGTGAACGTCGTCGCAATGCCCGTGATGCCGCTCGTGGACCCTGCCAGCGTGAAGGCCGTTGCCGCTGCGCTGGCGGCGTAGCCGACTGCTGCCGGCGGCGTGATGAGCGCGTTGTTGCCGAGGCTGGCCGAGTGCGCCCCGGACGCCGACGGCGTGAACGTGAAAGTGCTGGTCGGCGACCCGACCGTGAGCGTGCGCGTGGTGGGCGTCCATGTGCCTGCCAGCGTCGAAGCCGGCGTCACCACAACGCTCGAAACACCGTTCAAAAGCGTGGCCGTGAAGTTGCCAGACGCCACCCCGACAACGCCCGCGGCCGGGCTTGGCGCCGTCCAGGTGAGGCTCGGGGCGACGGCCGGCGCGGCGATGATGGTTTGCGGGTTCCCGGCGATCGTTGCACCAGCGCTCACCAAGTCCACCACGTAGGTGCCCGCGATGCTCAGCGTGATCGTCAGCACCTGCGTAGCGCCGGCTGCAAGTGACCCGCTGCTTGGCGAGATGGCGATGCCAACGATGGGGGCGATCGACCACGGCGCAGTGGTCGTGCCAGTGTTCACGATCGACCCCGCCCCAACGATGCCAACAGTGCCGGTGTCGTCGAGCGCGAACGTCAACGAGTGCGCGGCGATGTTGCCCCAGCGCACGATGTGCGTGCCCTCCGGGGCGGCGCGCGTTACTGCTGTTGGGATGGCGGGCAAGCTACTGTTCTCTCGTGATGAGTTTCTTGATCCGGCCTTCGCTGGTCCAGGCGACAACTTCGGTGACGAAGACGCGCTTGTTGGCCAGGGCCTTGGCGATGGACTCGTTGATGCGGGTCACCTCGCCGGCGTTGGTGGCCAGCAGGACAACCGCCTCACGCACGGGATCGGCCTGCACTGGCGCTGGCGCGGCCGGCGGCGACGCAGCAGGGGCTGGGATCACCGCTGGCATCAGGAGCCTTTCAGGCAAGCCACGAAGGCCCGCATTTCGCCGATGTCTTCATCCAGCGCCTTGAGCGCCTTCTTGGCGTCCATCTCGGTCGGCTGGAGATCGCCCGTCGCTTCGTGAAAGGCCATGGTGGTGACCATGTGCTTTCGGGCGAACGACGGCGGGACCGTGATCTGCGCGGGCTTGGTGGGTGCAGCGGCCTTCGACGGTGTTCGCGCACCGCGAGCCTCGGATGAACCCGCGGATTCAGTCGCCGGGGCCGCTGCGTTGATGGACGCGGCTGCTGGCGCCGGCTCAGGCTTCTTGTGCCCGAGTTCGGACGGCGCCACCTTCATGTAGCCGTCGTTCTGGGTGCGAATCTCCAGCCGGCCATCGGGCAGCAGCTGGGTGATGGACCCAGCGATGTTGACGCGGCCGTTCAGCCCGGGCTTTGTCAACTTCACCAGGTCGCCGACCTTGTGCGCAGGCGCGTCTTGAGGTGCTGCAGGTGCGGCTGCTGGCTTGGCCTCCGCCGCGGGTTTGTCTGCCGCGGCTTGCGGGCGCACCACCCAGCCTGCGCCCTGGATCTCCACCAGGTGCTCGGGGCCCAGGCCTTCCTTCTGAGCGCGCGACTTCGCGGCCACCTTGGACCCATACGGCATGCCGTCCGTGGTGAGGAAGTCATCGGCGAGGATCGTTTCTGGCACCACTTCAGTGGCCCGGCCAGCCGGGATGCTCTTGGGCAGCGGCGCGGCCTCGCCAGTCGGGATCACCTCCGAGGCCTCACCCACTGGGATGGACTCGAGCTCGGTCACGTCGCCGGTGGGCGGCACCTCGGTGACCTCGCCGACTGGGATGGCGTCCGCAGTCTTGCGCTTCGGCGACTCGGCCACCACGATGCCACCCTTGGGCTTCGGCGCCTGGCCGGCGGCCGCGGCGATGCGCTCGTCTGCGGTAGGCGTCTGCTTCGGCTTCAGCAACGCCAGCACGTCGGCGGGCTTGATGCGCCCGGCGTCGAAGTCACCCGCGAAGCGCCGGCCCGCGAGCGTCCCTTCGGCGCGCCGCTGGGCCACGTAGGCCGCCACCAGGTCGGGGTCGGTCATCGGCGCGGCCGGCGCTGGCTGAGCGCTACGCTCCACTCGCGCGATGGGGCCCACGTGGGTTCGAGCTGGCGCTGGCTCGACGGCCTCGACCGGCAACTCTGTGGCCTGGCCGACGGGCAGGCCGGTCAACTGATCCAGGGCCGCATTGGGGTCTTGTTGGGCGCGCGCCGCATCTTCGAAGCTGATCTCGGTCGCTTCGACGTCTGGCGCAGGCAGATTGAAGTCGGCACCCTGCTGATCCAGCAGGAACAGCCGCAGCGCCTCGCTCGGCGGAATGCGCCCGGCGTCGAACAGGGAAGCGAACCGGCGGCCGGCCAGCGTGCCGTCGGTGCGACGTTGTTCCACGTAGAACAGTGCCGCGTTTTGCTCATCGTCGGTCAGCAGTGCCGGCCCGGCGGCTGCGGCTGGCGCCGTCGCAGCGTCCACGGCCTGGGCCTGGCTCTCGACGCCAGCATTGACGGCCTTGGCGAGCGGCCCGCCCTCGGGCAGTTTGCCGGCCCGGATTTCATCGCCTGGCAATGGCTGCACGATAGGTTGCTCGGCTGAAGCAGCAGCAGGCTCAGCGGCAGGCTGGGCAGGCGTAGCCGGCGCTGCAGCGTGCTGGCGCCCGCGCGGCACGCCGACAGCGCCACCAAGCACCGCACCAACGGCCGCATCGTGGATGCCGGACCCCAGAACGCCGCTCATTGGGTCGGTTGTGAAGCCGGCCCGGTTCAACGCCTCGTTTTCGGCGTACTTACCCTGGGCCCCTTGCGCAAACTCAGGCGCAGCCTCTTCAGCGGCCGCCTTGCCGACGCGCTTCAGTAGCCCGCCGCCGACCTTCTGAACACCGCCCGCCAGGCCGCCGACAAGGCGCTCAACGCCGCTCCAAGCATCCAGCGCACCCAGCACGCCGCCCAGGACCTGCTGCGGCGCGTTCTCACGGCTGTACTCCGACGCGCGCGTGGCCAGCGCTTCCGCCTCGGCCTCGCTGCGTCCCGCCTTCAGTGCCTCGCCCTTGACCGCATCGTAGTTCCCGCCTTTGATCGAGCCAACGCCCATGCCAGCGCCGATGCCGAGTCGCGGGGCAATGGACTTGCCCTTTGTGGCAATCGCACCGATCAGAGTCGGTGCCATCGACCCGATGCCTTGCGCGAGGGTGTCGATTGGCGCTTCGGCGAAGCCGCCGAGGCGCGACGTGATGGTCTTGAGCGTGCTGCCGGATGCGTCAGCTTCTTCGACCGTGGCTTGGCGGGCCTGGCGCTCAGCGGCGCGCGCTGGCGAATACGCGCCCTCCATCGCCTGCCCGATGTCGCCGAGGACGCGGCTCGCCTTTGTGCCGGTACCGCCAACATCCACGAGACTCTTGACGCCGCCGACAACGCCCTGCCCGAGCGATATGGCCGTGTCGCCGATGCCACGCAGAACCCCTGTCTTGGGCGGCGGCTTGGCGGGCCCGAGATAGGCCTCGTACTCGTCGGCCGGCGGCGCGTCGAGGTACGCCTCGTACTGGCTCATTTCGCGTCCAGCGCCTTCAGCTTGGCGATCTTCTGTTCGCGGGTCAGCTTCGGATCGTCACGAATGGCTCGCCGCGCGGGCGTGTCCTGCAGGCCCTGCGCCGGCTGGGTGTCCACCTTCTGGCCGGTCCGCGTGTCGAAGACCATGTCCGGGTCTTTCACCGCCATCGGACCATTGGCCGTGTCCACAATCCTCGTGCCGCCGGGCATGTGGATGTACCGCTTCGCGCCAGATTCCGCCGCTGCTGCGCGCGCGTTCGCCGCGGTCTCGGCCGCCGAGGTGCGCGCGTCGGCGCCGATGTTGGCCACGTCGCGCTGCACGCCAGCACCGATGTCCTGGCCGCGTGCCGTCACTTGGGCGTGCGAGCCAGCCACGTCGCGCTGCGTGCCAGCCGCCACCTGCTGGCCCACCAGGCCGATGTCCTGGCCGCGGGCCGCGGTATCGCGGTGCACGGCCAGGCTGGCCGCCTCGCCAAGCGAGCGCCGCGACCCGTTGCGGGTCAGCGCTTCGATCAGGCGATCACCGCCCCCGCCTTGCGTGGCGTTGAACCTGGCGTTGGCCTCGCTCGAAAGAGTCGCACCGCCGAAGCCTGTCATGCCTGGATTCGGCGCAAGAGTGCCGTTCTCCATGAAGGCCGGCGCGTCGCCGATCGCGCGGATGTTTGCGAGCTGGGCCTGGTAGCCGGCCACGCCCGGTGTTTCGATGGACGACACCCGCGCCTGCGGGCGCAGCGCGCCGCCGGGCGCGGCGATGTCGGCGCCTGCCTTGATGTTGGCGCCCGAGTAGCTGTTGCCGTCACGCTGGATCACACCGGCTGGGTTTGCGCCAGGCTGCGGCTGCCCAATGAGCGGCGGGTTGACGAGGCCTCGGCCCGCGCCAGCGGTGCCGGGCGCCCATGTGGCTGGCCGGGCCGCAACGGCTGGAGGCGTCGAAAGTCGATCGACTGGCGAACTTGGGTCCGCGCCAACGGCGCTGCGCAACCCCTTGATGCCCTCGCCAGCAGCGTAGTAGCCGCCGGCCGCGCCCGCCAGGCCGCCAATGGCAGAGCCAATGATCGTGCCGGGCCCCGGTGCGATAAACGTGCCGATGCCGGCGCCAATCTTCGCGCCGGCCAAACCGCTGGCGCCAGCAGAAGCCAGTCGTCCGGCTCCTTCTGCGGCCTGCGTCGCAATGTCGATGCCGCTGGACGCCGGGTTGGCCGCCACCTTGCCAATGTCGAGCACTTCCGGCGCTGCCGCGGCTGCCACGCCACCGACCTTGCCAAGCGTCGCAACGGCCGGGCTACGAACGGCACCCACTGCCCTTGCAACGCGCCCCTGCGGCTGCGCAGGTTGCTGCACTGGCTGGTCGATCGCGGCTGGCGCAGCAGCGCGCTCGAAGTCGGCCATCGTCCCCACCGTGGCCTGGCCAACAGGGAGTTGGCGACCGAACGCCGTGCGTGGGTCGCGGTACGGGGTCATTGACCCGATGTCGGCAGTCGTAGCCATTCGATCCCCTTCTCGCCGCAATCTATCCGCCGGCGAGCGGGGTTTAGTGGGTGCGCGGCTGGCGCGCGCCCTGGGCTACCCTTGAATGCTGGTCGTCGTCGAGTCGTTGCCGGAGACAGACGCCTGCGTGTGCAGCGCGTTGAACGCGGCCGCAGCCTGCGTGCCCAGCATCTGCGCATTGGCGAGCACCGCCTCGACGCGGCGGTGAAGTGTTTCCACCGCGGCGCGCAGGTTCGCTTCGCTGGTGCGCACGCCGAGCTCTGCGTTCGTCGTGGCCACCCGCACCGGCAGTTCGATGGCCACGAGTTGCGCGCGGTAGTAGTCCGTGAGCGTCGCGGCCAGGCGGTTCTGCGACTCGACGACAACGCTTGCCGCAGCCACCGCGCTTTGCGACCCGGCGGCCAGCGTGCCGATGTACTGCCCGGCTGACTGAACTGCCAGGCCGCGCAGGCTGATAGCGCGCTCGATGGCGAGGCGGGTGTTCCCGACCTCGGTTTCGAAGCTCTTGATGGCCTGCTCGCGCGCGGCCTCGGCCGTGGCGTCCTGGGCGCCGCGCGCGATCTGCAGCGAGGCGTGCAGGTACGCGCCGGGCGGCACCGCGAAGCGCCGGGCCGCGAAGGTCTGCGACAGTTCTTCCTGCGCACGCGCGGCATCTGCCAGCGCGCGGGCGCGGGCGCGCTCCCACAGCTGGCTCTCCACCGCGGTGCTGATGCCGGTACCGCCAACGGCAATGGCCCGGTGCAGCCAGTCCTGCGCGTCGGTGATGTACTGGTCCTCTGGAAAGTAGGCCGTGAGGAATTCCGTGAACTTGCCCACCAGCAGGTTCGTCACGTCGTCGCGCGCGGCGTCGAGCAAGCCAGAAGCCTCGGCTTGTGTTGTCCCAGGCAGGGCGGGCGATGCCGGCAGCGTCGGAACGAGCACTGCATCCGGCGCCGCGGTCGACGGCGCGCTGCTGGCCAGCGCCAGTGCTTCGTCGACGCGAGCATCGACAACACCAGAAAGCTCTGCGGCCTTGGCCCAGGCCGCCGACATGATGATCGGCACGTACTGGCCAGGACCGCCCGTCAGCGGGGGCAGTGAAAGCATGGTCATGGTCAGACCCTCCGGATGAATTCGGCGGCGAAGAACGACACGCTGTCGAGTTCGAAGTCGCCGCCGTCCTTGTTGAAGATCTCGAACGTGAAGTAGGTGCCCTTCAAGCCGCGGCCAACGTCGAAGCGCTGCTGCTTCGCCTGCGCCGACGATGCCCGCGCTTGGTACACATACTCCGTGCCATTGGCGATGATCTTCAGGTACAGCGCGCCGGTAGACGATGCGCCAACGTACGCGCGGGTCATGTTCTTGAGCGTCTTGGTCTTGAAGTCCTGCGCGCCGTACGACACGCTGGCGCGGATGGCCGCACCGGCGTCGGTGGCGCCTTCGAGCAGATAGACCCCATCGGCCTTGACCCCGTAGCTCTTGCCGCTGACGGTGCCGAAGGAGTTGAAGTCGAAACCCTCGTACGAAGAGGTTGCGTTGTTGGCCAAGTTGAGCACCCACACCTGGGCGGGCTGGTCGAACAGCGGCGTGCCGGCGTCGGTGAACACCACGGTCGACATGAGCGCGTCGAGAATGGCCGAGATCACCGAAGGCGTCAGGATCACCGCGGCGCTGCTGATGTCGGCATCGTAGAGATAGGCGCTGACCATGGCAGCCGTCACGGTGCCGGCGCTGTCCATCGTCACCACGACAAGGCGATCGGCCAGGATCGTCGCGGCGATGTCGCTGTGCGAGTACATCCGCGCTTCGCCAGGCGCAAGTGCAGCCGCCAGGCCCTGCAGCGGTGGCAGCACGCCGTAGCACTCGGCGATCGGTCGCCCGCCGCGGCTACGCAGCGCCGGCAGCCGGCCTGCGCTGTTGCCCACCGTGCCGACCGTCGAGTGGCCGCGAGCAGTCAGCGCCGGTAGGCTCCCCGCGCTGCGCGGCGGCAGTGACACCGGCGGCGCCACTGACGCGCGACTGGTCATCGCCGGCATCTCGCCCGACGAGATGGAGTAGGGCACGCCGCCCAAGCCGAGCAGCGCCGGCAAGACACCCGCGCTGCGCGTTGCCATGTAGGCCCTGCCGGTCAGGCGCGGCAGCCTGCCGATGCTGCCCGAGAGCGGCGTGCCTTCACCGCAGATGCCGCGCAGCGGCGGCAGCACACCGTCGCCACCGGAATAGCCGAGCACCTCGATCCCCTCCACCCAGGTGCCGGGGGAATAGATCACAGCGCTGAGACTCCACACGCCGGGCGCGTCGTAGGCGCCGGTGAGCGCGTAGGTCGCGCTGTAGAGCGTGGAGCCGGTGTCTTCGTAGATGACCTTGAACGTGGCTACGCTGTGCAGCAGCTCGACAGAGAAAAGCAGCGGGCGCCCAGCCGGGAAAAACGTCCCGCCCACAGAGTTGCCGGTCAGCACGTCGGGTTCGGTGCCGTCCGGCTGGCGGCGAAAGTCTTGGAACCAGTCGCCGTAGCAGCGGAAGCCGAAGAAGCGCGAGACAGGCACGAGCGGGTCACCGACCTGCAGCCCGACAAGGAACTGCTTGCCCGGCTGCACACGGAACTTCGCCCGGCCCGGCGCCAGGAAGCGCTGCAGCGATTCGGCCGCGGCGTCCCAGCCTGGCGTGTCGTCATCGCGGTAGACGGGCAGCACCTCGGGCGTCGGCAGGGTGACGACCGGCACGTTGAAGTAAGCGCACGTGTAGGCCCACGAGTAGAACGGCGAGATGCCGGCACCCGAGAAGTAGGCGTCGCGCAGCGTGGCAGCGTCCGCGGGGCTGATTGGCGGCGACGACGTGAGGCGGCTGTAGTCCAGCAGCGCGCCCAGCCGGCGGCGGTACGCGTCGGAATAATCGAAGCCGAACTCGGTCGCCAGGCTGTGCACTGCCGCGAGCAGAGGCGCGCTCGGATACCAGCCGCACACGAGCGTCGAGACCGTGGTGGTGCCGCCGGTCGTCGCAGGCACGCCAGGCGTCACGAGCACGCGCGTCGTGTCGCGTTCGAGGCGGAAGCCAACAGCGAGAGTCATCGTGTCCCGATCAGAATTCGCCCAGCTCTGGGCGGGCTTTGGAGCGGTTCAGGAACGGGACAGCACCATAGGTTTCGATGCCCAGGCCGGCGGTCACGCTGCCGAAGATGGGGCCGACCTTCTTGAACTGCGCGAACGAGCCATCCGTGCGCCACACGTCCGTGCCGCTGGTGTCGGTGAAGTCAGGCACCTCGTCGCGCGGCACGGCAAAGAGAATCGATCCGCGGCGGGCTGGGCTGACGTAGGGCGCCACCGTGATCGGGGCCATGCGCTGACTGGCGAACGGCGCTGAGCGTACGGTCCAGGTCGACCCGAAATCCGTGGTGTAGGCGACCTTCGGGTCACCAATCTGGAAACACAGGATGGCCAGGCAGCCCTGTCCGAAGCACCCGCCACCGAGGCGAATGAACGGCGGGGAATTGAAGAAACTCGGGTCTTCGCCGGGCCAGGCCAGGTTCGTGAACGTGCCGGCCACCGAATCGTGAACGAAGCAGCGGAACTGCCAGCGCTTGTCGCGGTCGATGGTCGCCGGCGCGGTGCCGAGCGCTGGGAACATGAACAGGCTCTTGCCGTCGCCAAGGTAGTAGCCGGCGATTTCCGGGAACACCAGGATGCTCTGGTTCACGTCGTAGGTGTCGCCGCCTGGGTCGGTCAGCCAGGCGCGCAGGAACGTGGCATCAGCGCTCGCCCACGTCTCGCCGTGGTCGGTCGAGGTGTGGAAATACACGCCGCCGAATTCGACGCTGAAGTACATCAGCCGTCCGAAGCCAGTGCAGAACACGCGGCTGCGAAACGTGTACGCGCCAGCCGTCAGTGGGGCGGGCAGCGCGATGACGCTGGTCGCGGTGTCGCCCGAGCTGCCGAGCAAAACCCAGTGATCCCGCACGGCGCTAACGCCAGTCGTGTAGGCCATACCCCACCGGTGCCCGCGCGCGTCCGCACCCGACGCAAAGGTGTTCACCTGGCTCGTGCTGGCGGCCGAGGCGGCGGCCACGAAAGAGATCGCGCGCTTGGCTTCGAGCGCGTCGCCGGGCAGCACCTCGCGGGCATCTGTCGGACGCATCAGCACGGGCCAATACTCGCTCGCGCTGCTGCGCCGAACTGTGAGCATGCGGCCGCCGACCCACAGGTGGGCCTGACCCTGCGAAGCGTCATAGGACAGGAGGTTCCCCACAAGGCCATCTGCCGCGACTGGGACTGACCTGGTGCCGAGGCGAGCCGATGGTTCTGATGTCGTGGTCTGCGCATAGACGCCGGTCAGGCCGCTCGAAGCCCACAGATACGGGCTGAGCGCCACCGCTTCGTCGAACGTCTCCACTTCGACCGATCCGTTCTTCAGGCGCGTGCGCACGCCTGGCGCCGTCGATGTTAGATATGGCGCCCCGGTCTGCTGCAGCGCCCGCGCTTGCGCGAAGCCGATGGGGGCTGCGTCGGTCAATCCGCCGATGAGCTTAGGAGACTTCATGCGTCTGCCGGAACCTGGTCCAGAACGCGTTCTTGCCAGAGAGCACGTTGAGGTCGATCATGCGCAGCGCCGGCAGCGAGGTGGTCGCGCCGTAGGTTGGCGGCGATCCTCCCAACGTGTCCGAGAGTGCGCCACGCCCGGTTGCCGTCCACGGCATTGCGTTCGGGGTGGCCCAAGTGATGCCGTCGGTGCTTCGGCGGACGTTGCTGGTCTCCAGCGCAATGAATGCAACTCCATCCCAGCCAACGAACCTGATAGTCGATGTTGTGCGCTGCGTCAGCGTGACACCATCGGTCGCCGAAAAAATCCCCACGTTGCTGGCGATGCAGGTGATCGCTCCGTTCGTGGCCACGATCGGCGGCGCTGTGAAGCCGGTGACGCTTGGGGTATGCGTTCTAGCTGTCGTCGTATCGATGGCAGCGTCGGTGCTTGTGAGATGATTTCCACCAGTACTCTGGATCCACGTGGCAAGGCCGCCAGATGGGGCCATGAAGTACGCAGGCGTTTCTGTTCCTGATGTAGCCCGCGTCTTCACGGTCCATGTGATGCCGTCGGGGCTGGTGAAAAAGGTGGTCGCGTGGTTTGTCCCGGCAATCCATTGCGTACCAGTCCATAGGACGTGGCGCACAATCAACACCACAGCGGCTATTGCCATGCTGTGAGCGGTCCACGTGATGCCGTCGGGGCTGGTGAGCCAGTCAAACGTTGTCGTGGTGGGTGAGGCGGCCGCGACGTACATCGAGCCGTTGAAACCCATGATGGTCCAACTCCCGGCTGGCGCTGTCCGCTGCGTCCAGGTAATCCCGTCCGGGCTGGTATAGATGGAATTCGCAGCGCCGCCGCTAATCACGCCGACAAACTGCGTGCCGCTCCATAGGCAATAGAAGTTGCTTCCCGGAAAGACTTGTCCGGTGGCAACCCAACTGGCCCCACTATCGTCAGAGTAATAAATCTCCTGCGACGAAAGTCGCAGGACGACGATGCGGGCCATTTCCTGGGCCCCTGCTTACGCGACCGGCAGCGTGACGGAGTAGAAGTCGATCGCCTGCGAAGCGGCAGCCACCAGCGACACGGAACTGAGGTTCATGTCGGCGCCCACCGTGCTCACGGTGCCCTGCAGGCGGGCCTGCGTGGTCGACAGCGTGCCGTCGTCAGCGGCGGCCACGTGGCGGTAGTAGCTGGCCGTGCCGGTGGCGGCGTTGGTGCCGCTCCAGGTTTCGGCGGTGGCCTTGGCCAGCACGCCCGACACGGCCGCGGCTTCGAAGTTGATGCCGGTGCCCGCACCGCCGATGCTGATCGTGCACAGCAGCGTGCCTGTCACCGCGGCGTCGGCCGTGGCCGGCACCGCGCCGCTGTAGATTTTGATCAGGCCGGCGGCCATGATGGTCTTGAGCGAGCCGGTGTCCAGCATCTTGTTGCGCAGGCCGGTCGACGGAATGAGTGCCATGTCGGCCTCCTGATTAAGCGGACGTGAGGGTGATGCCGGCGGTCACGCGCAGCGTGCTGTCGGCATCGAGGACGCGGGGCGAAGGGAAGCGCACCGCCGAGATGAGCGAGCCGGTGATCGCGCCCTTCGCTGCCACCGAGGTCATGAACCCGCCGTAGATCGTCTTGGTGGCGTTGGCGACGAACTCGGCCTTGCTCGCCGAGTTGTCGAGCACGCCCGCGGCAACGGTCCCAGGCACCCACGCGACGCGGGTTGAAGCCGTGTACGCGGTGCACTCGGTCGCAGACCCTGGGAACGTAGCCGCGGTGTCGGTCAGCACCGGGGTGTAGTTGCCCTCGTACAGGCCCAGGTACCACGTTGCCACCGGCGTGCCACTCTTGAAGACGGTGCTGAGCATGTGGTTCAGGCCCTGGGTGGGCATGAGGTTCGTGATGTCGAACAAGTCGATCACGACGCCGCGCTTGAGCACCTCGAAGGTGTACTTGAAGCCGACGCGCAGGATGAGAGATTGCTTCAAAGCGTGGTTCCTTTTCTGACGACCTCGGCATCCATGTAGCTGCTGGCGGCGGCCGTTGAGCCGTCGCCACCGAAGAGCGAAGAGACCAACTGGCGCTGGCCATCGGCTTCGCGGAACAGGGTCGCGCCGACCTGGGCGCTGTCGACCACGACGTTCTGGTCCTGCAGCAACTTGATTGCGCCGCCCGGGCTGCCGGCCACCAGGCCCTTGTCGGACATCCAGAAGCATTGCTGCGCCACGGTGCTGCGGCCACCGGTGCCGAGCACGCCGCGCGCCGCAGATACCTTCTGGGCCGTAGCCGAGGCGATGTCGCCGGCCAGCCAGTAGGTGGCATCGGCGACCAGATAGCACCCGTCTTCGCAGGGCTCGAAGACTGTGATCGGCGCCGGGAACTGCACGTAGCCTTTGGTCGGCGTGCACAGCGCTGGCGAGTAGATGTTGCTGTACCAGAGCGTGGAGCCGGCGGCCACGTGGAGTCGGCCGCCGAAGTACCGCATGATCTGGCCGGCCGGCATCGGCACCATGAACTGCGTCGCCGCCTGCGCGCCGCCCACGCCAAGCGTCGTGATGGTCCGGCTCGCAGCCGGAGCTGACAGCCTGGCTTGCAGAAACAGCACCTCGCCGTTCGGCGGACTCACGTACACCAGCAGGCCGGTCGCATCGGTGGGCCAGGACGCCGGCAGGCCGGTGATGGCCAGCGCGCCGGCGGCGGCCACGGAGACCTGCGCGGCCTCGGTGAGCGCGGACAGTTCGCCCTCGCCGTTCACGAAGGCGAATGCCACGGTGTAGTAGCCCGCTTCGAGCGCGCCGCCCGCGCTGGCGGCCACGGCAGGCGCGGCGCTCAGCGGCGCCATGCCCAGCGGGCGCACAACGGTCTCGCCATCCCGCAGCGCATAGTTCGCGCTGCCGTTGGTGAAAAGGATCTCGTCGTTGACCCGCACGTACGACAGTGCCCGGCGGTACCCCGCGGCCGTCGCGGAAAGCAGATTGCCGGCGACGCCGGTAGCCGTCGGCACGAGCTTGTAGAGCGAGGCGCCGTCGGCAAACAGCGCCAGGTTGGTCACTTCATCGACCCAGAATGAATGGCAGTCGGTTCCCGCGACGGCGCGCGCGAAGCCCTGCCTGCGCTTCGCGTTGAAGCCATCGGAGATGTCGACGTTGGCCGCCGCCCGCACAAACGTTCCGGCCTCGGTTCGAAGCCGAAACTCTGGCAGGCGGTTGTTCAACCCCAGCAGCGTGCCGAGGGACAGTTCGAGCTCGCGGCCGTCCATGGCTCAGAACTCCCGGAACTGCACGACGGATGGCACCAGGTCCTCCTGCTTGCGCCGCACGTTGGCGTCTATGCGCCGGCCGAACGCCGATTCGAAGATGGCCTCGTGCTCTTGGGCCTTCAGCTCGTCGCGCGTCTCGGCGTCCTGCTTGCGGTAGGCCCTGGCCATCATCCAGTCCACCAGGCGGATGTGCAGCCGCGGGTGGATCTCGGGGATGTTGCTTTCGTCGGTGGACAGGAGCGCGATCGGCAGGCGGTACACCTGCAGCCGCAGGGTGTCGTTCACCTGCGGGGTCGGGTTGAGCGTGGCCTTCCACGTCCCCTGCTCTGCGTCGAGCACCATGCGGCTGGGCGTGCCGGTGCAGGATTCCCAGCGGCCGTTCTCGGCGTCCATCGCGGGCGTCGATGTGAGCGACAGCGGCGACGAGCCGAGGTCCAGTTTCGCGCGCTCCACGCTCAGGATGCGCGAGTCCAGGATGTACGCCGCGGTGTCGGCCACCACTTCGACCTCGCAGATTTCGGCGGTGGTCGAGTCGCGCAGCAGGCGCGCGCGCTCGGCGGCTTCGTTCTCGGCGTCGTCAGCGTACTCGCGCACCTCATCGTCGCTCCACAGGTATGGAACAACGGTGTCGAAGGCCCGCGCCCGGAACGCATCCATGAGCTCGCCCATCGTCACGAGTTCGCCTCCTTGGAGAAGAACATCGCGAACGCCAGCATCCGCGCGGCGGCCGCGGTCGGCGTCAGAGCGTAGGGCGGGGCCGGCATGGCATCACGCGTCGTCGTCGCTCAGGGTCTGCCAGGCGGTGTCGCGCTCGGCGGCCAGCACTGTGAACCCGACGTGCGCAGACAGCCTGCTCACGTCCGGCCGGCCGTCGTTGTTGAAGTCGCCCTTCTTCTGAGCCGCGACCATCTTCTTGATCGCGGTCACGATCAGGCCCTGTTTCGTGGCCGCGGCATGGTCTTCTGCCGGCGGCATCGAAGCCATGCCCTCGGGAATGCAGCCCTCGGCCACGGCCATGCGGTGGAACTGCTGCGGTTCCTCGACCAGCGTCGGGCCGATGACGAGTGTGTGGCCTGAGAGCAGGCCAAGGTACACGGGTGTTTCAGTCGGGGATTTGAATTTCATGGTTGTCTTTCGCTCTTCGGCAAAAAGCCTGGCTGGAACGGGTCCAGCCAGGAAACCCGATCAAGGGGAGATCAGCCCTGCGCGAACGCCGCGCGCTTGTCCACGATGTAGGCCACGCGCAGACGGAACGCGCCGGCGGTGGCCGCGGTGCCCACAGCGGTCCAGGTGACCTTGATCTGGTTGGACGTGCTCAGCGCCACATACCCCGTGGTCAGAAGCGCGGTGCGCCCGGCAGCCGCGATGGACGCGCTGGCGAAGTAGCGGTTGGCCGACAACGCATCGCCGATCACGATCACGTCGGACGTGCCCGAGTTGAAGGCCGTGGTCACAACGATGTCGCCACCGTTGACCAGCGAGGCACCGACCGGAAGGTCGATGGCCACAGCGGCCGTGCCACTCACGATGTCCGCAAAGGACACGTCCACGTAGGCGAAGATGACGCCTTGGCGGCCGCGGTTTTTAGTGATTGCCATTTCAGAACTCCTTGCAAGAAACGAAGGAGAGCGCGCGGCAGAACTGACGCGCGCCCGGGTGCCTGCTTATTGCAGGTAGTGGTCGCAGGTCAGGACGCCGAAGTCCTGGGCCGAGCCGTCGTAGATGCTGTAGAACTTCGGCTTCAGCAGGCCGAACATCTTGTCGACGTTGATGCCGCACTGGCTGTCGTACTGGAAGAGCTTTTCCACCCAGTCCGGCGAACCAAGGTCGGCCATGCCCAGGGCTTGCGAGCCGCACAGCAGCGTGCGCGTGCCGTTGACGGCGCTGCCCGAACCCCACTTCGAGCCCGACGCCGCGCCCTTGGTCGTGTAGACCAGGCGGTGCTCGTGAAGGACCACGCCGTCGATCGTGACGGTGCCGCCGGTGAACCACGGCGAGTCCAGGCCGCTCTTGGTGGCCACGCCCACCACGGCGCGCTGGTAGTCGGCATCCTTCTTCAGGTTGGCCAGCGTGCCAGGTGCCACGAACATCACGTAGTACTCTTTGCCGCCCGACATCAGCGGCTTGATGTAGTGCTCCTTGGCGTAGGCCACCAGGTCCACGATCATCTTGTAGCTGGGCAGGTACGTGCTGGCGATGGACGCGGTGTTCGAAGTGGCCAGCGAGGTGCCGTCCCACATCAGCGCGCGGGCGCTGGACGGCGCGGCGACGTCGCCGGCGAACGACAGCAGCGGGAACGGGGAGCCGGTGCGCGCGGCACCGTTGTTCTTGAAGCTGTAGGCCACGCCCGAGAGGGTCAGGAACGCCAGCTGGTCGGCACGGTTGGCCAGCCAGTAGGACAGGCGCGAACGGCCCATCTCGCGGAAGTTGATGACCGTCTTCTGGTCGCTCATCTTCCCCTTGTTGCGAACGCCGTGGCTCAGCAGGTCGATGTTGATGACCTGGCTGTACGACTGCATCGCCTCTTCGTTGCCTTCGCGCTCGTTGTCGCCGATCACACCGTCTTCGACCAGATCGGCAACCAGGTGCATGATGACCTGCTCGCCCTTCTCGGTCTTGGTAAGTTCGGTGATCCGCTGGATCACGGCGTTGTCGCCGGTGCCGATGAACTTGCCGATGAACATCTGGTCGCGCGCCGCCTGCCAAACGTCGCGGGACCAAACGAGTTTTTGTTGAGTGGTTAGCTCGCTGAATGCGGTGAACACGATGTGTGCCCTTTCGAAATGTTCAAAACACGGGGTGTCTTGAGCAGTTCGCCGCTCCACGCGAGATCACGGAGTGAGGGTCCGCGGGCCCGCTTTGGTTTACGCCGCAAGCTCGGCGAGTACGCACCTTTGCGGGGTGCGAGTCCGGCCCGGTTGGGCCTCCTACATATCGCCGCGCAGCCGCCTCTTTTCAGCGTCCGGCAGAGCGGCGAATTCCTCGTCTGTCATCGTCTCGACATTCTGGCGCGCGGTCTGCGTTGCCCGGTCCCCTTTGCCACCCAGGTTCGGTGGCTGTTGGGCCGCGGCCGTCGCAGCCCGTGCGCGCGCAGCAACGAGTCTGTCATCGGCCGCGTTGGGTTTGCTGGGTGCGCCGTGATCGGCCGGCTCATCGAACCCGAAACGCTTCGCCACGACCTTCACGGCCTCCCGCAGGGCAGCGTCCGGCGGCATGCCGGTGCGGGCCAGCGCGTCCCGCTTGGCGATCACGAAGTCGATCGCGTCGGGGTCCACCTTGTCGCTCTTCTCGTCGAGCTGCGGGTAGGCCTTTTTCATCTCGGCGGCGGCGGTCTGCAGCGCTTCGGTCTGCTGCTTCGCCGTGCGCTCGGTGTTGGACTGCTCGAACTCCGCGCGCGCCTGGGCCGTTGCCACCTTGATGTTGTGGGCGTTGATCTTCTCTTCGAGCTCGAGCGCCTTGTCGTCGTCGCCGGCCACCAGGGCTGCGATCTTTTCCTTCATTGCAGCCCGTGCGTCGAACTCGGCTGCGGCCGCAGGTGCGCCAGCAGTAGGTGCAGGCGCCTTCCCGCCGGCAGCCAGCAGCGCCAGCAGTTGGGCGTTTTCCAGTTCGAGCGCGTTCTTTCGAACGTTGACCTCATCGAACCGGCCCTTGGGGATGAACTGGCCCTTGCCGGCGCCAGCCTCCGGATCGTCGATGCCAGCCGCGACCTGGCGCAGGGCTGCGGTGCGTGCGGCTTCGGCGGCCGCGATCTCTTCGGGTGTCTGGGGCGTGTTGCCGTTGTCTTCGACGACGACTACATCGAGGTCTTGGTCAACTTCGGTGGCGGTGGTCATGTTGATTCCTTCGGGTGGTTGAGCCGTCTGATGCGGCGTGGTGGGTCAGGGCTTCTTCGTGGTCGGCTCGAACGCTTCTCCGAGCGCTGCTGCCTGCTTCTTGGCTTCGGCCTTGGCCGCCTTGAAGCGCTTCGGGTCGTTCTGGATCACCTGGGCCTCGATCAGCGTGCGCATGTCGGACTGGGCCATCCAGTTCTGGTCGAGGCCAATGGTTTTGCTTCTGCTCATCGTGGTTCTCCAAGCGCCGCATCGGCGCGTTCGATGCCGGCCGCGGCGCCGATGTCGGCGGCCTGCGGCTTGGGCGGGAAGTTGGGGGAGGTGTTCGCAGGCACGCCACCAGGCGCTGGGTGCGTGGCGGGCTGGCCAGGGCCCTTGGCGGCCGGGCCCAGCGGCTCAATGCCAGCGTCTGGTATCAGCGGTGCGCCATCCTTGTCCACGTAGCCCGCCGACCGCAGCATCGTGTCGGCCATGGGCGCGACGCCTGGCACGGCAGCGATTTGATTGGCCGCCTGCGTCGCGCTGAACATGCTCGTCACGGCCGCCTGCACGGTCTCGGCCTGGGTCTTTTCGGTCTGCGCCTTCAGCAGTGCCGTCTTGGCTTCGACGGTCGGGTCCACGGTGTTCGCGCCCTGCATCTGCTCCACGATGTCAGCCTTGCGGCTCAGGCTGCTGGACTGCACCACGGCCACGTCGGGTATCGCCACGCCAGCCTTGCGCATGTCCATGGCCTGGTTGAACTGGCTGTCTTCGAACGTCGCCGCGATGGGCTGCTCGGACACCACCACGTCGTATTCGCCCTCGGTGAGGTCGTTGATGAAAGCGCCGGTGACGGGATCGAACTGGTTGATCGTGATGGGCGTCTCGACCGGCTTGCCGGTGGCGAAGTCGGTCTCGGTGATGCGGAAGGTGCGCTCTTCGGTGTAGTACTGCTGCGTGAGCTGCTGCAGTTTCTCGCCGAGCATGTGGCGCGTGCGGGCCAGGTTGTCCAGCGGCACCGCGATCTGCTGCTGAGCGGCGAACTGCTGGGTCTGGCGGGCCACGCCGCTGGTGTCCTCGCCATCCTGGCCTCGCATGGCATCCGGGACCGTCACGCTCTTGAGCGCGTTGGTCGTGATTTCCACCAGGCGGTCGACGCCGGTGGGCACCTGATTCGGCGCGATCTTCTCGGGATACTTCGCGCCCTTCATCACCTCGATGTGCAGGCCGGTCATCGCACCCTTCGATTCAAGCTCGCCTGGCTTCAAGTTCGTGATCGAGTTTTGCTCTGACACCCAGCCCGAGTTGGCCGCGCTGTTGACGATGTGCACGAACTGCGCCAGGGCCTTGTTCCGCGCCTGCTGCGGTCCGATGGCGTTGTCCACCAGGCCCAGCGTCTGGCCGCGCCGGAAGAACGCGAAGTAAGGAATGATCGAAAACGTGTCGTAGGGCGACCAGTCGTTGTGCAGCGTCACGTCGGTGGTGCTGGCCACCCACTTGACGCGGCGCTGCATGGCCTTGGTCATGAGCGCGCCCGCCTCGGTCTGCTTCTTGATGACCTCGGGCGTCAGGTTGTCGGCCAGCTTGCGGTCACCGGTGCGTGGGTAGAACAGAACCCGGCTCATGGTGTTGATCCAGCGCTGGCGCTCCACCACACGGACGCGCCTGATCTTGCCGTCGGTGTAGTAGGCGTCGTAGCTGAGTCCGTGCTTGTTGGGGTCCGCGAATTTCGAGCGCGCCGCGCCCGTGTCGTCGTACTCCCCAACGTCGGCATCGTCTGGCTTCGAGGCCATGGCCTTGTCCGCCGCGGCCTGACCGTAGTCGTTGACGATATCGAACTCGGTGAGCCAGCGCGTGCGGATCACGTCCTCCCAGCCGGCGGGCTCATAGGTCTTCGCGTCCGGGTCTGGGATCACGTCCATCGGGTCGAGCACATCGATCCTGATGTTCCCCTGCATGTTCTGGCCGAACTCCATGCGCACGTCGTAGTACCCGCGCTGCTGGATCAAGCCATCGCCGAAGACTTCGGTTTCCTTCCAGTGCAGGCGCGTCCGGTCGGCGATCTGCATGATCACCTTGCTGCGGATGTCGGCCTGCGCCTGGTCTGACTTGCCGCCACGCGGCCGGAACGCGATGTCGAGCCGGTTGCGAATCTGGTGCCCAATGGCGCTGTTGATGCTGGGCAGGATCTCGTTGAACTCGTAGGGCTGGCGCTTCTGGGCGCGCAGCGCTGCCGCTTCATCAGGATCCCACTGTCGGCCGCCACCGAGGTACATGCGCTCGCATATCTGCGCCTGGCGCGTGTACTCGCGGTGGCCGCGCTGCACCACGTAGCGGTAACGGTCCCAGTTCTCCGACGCGACGGCCTTCTCGTCGACGTTGGGGTCTGGTGTTTCTGAAGCGGTTTGGTCTGCCATCAGGTTCCAACCGCGCTGCGGTTGCCGGTGAGTTTGCCAAGGCGGTCGCGCCAGCGCTCCGTCTTGTCGTCGATGGGATTGACCCGCGCGATCGCAAGGCCGCTCATGACCAGATACCGCAGCGCGTCCATCGCGTGGTCGCGCTCTTTCACGCGGCGGCCCTTTGCGTCTCGCCGGTACAGGCGGTACTCGGCCAGGGTGTTGACGCAGGTCCGAAAAATCTTCAACCGGCCGGTAGACAGCCGCTGCCACACCTCGTAGAGCCCGGACTCGACCGCGTTTTCAGCCTCGGCAAGGAGCAAACCAAGGTCGGTGTACATCTGCAAGAGTTGCGCGCCGTCATCCTGCAGGCGCCCGCGTGACGCCGGGTCGATCGCACCCTGAATCCACTTGCCGCGCGCCTTGATGGCCTCGGCGTGCACGCTGGGCTCGGCCTGGCCGCGGTAGTGCTCGGTGTAGATGTAGACCACATCCGCGTCGCGGTCGTGCGCGCCCCAGACAGCCGCCGTGGTGTTCCACCCCACGTCCATGCCGTAGCAGCGGGCCCAGTGGTCAGGGATCACGAAGGGCTCGCAGACCACCTCCGACTCGGCCACCGGGTAGATCGCGCCTGAGCCAAGCGCCGGTATGCCTTTTGTGCGGGCGTCGCGCTGGTGCGGCGGAAGCTTGGCCAGCATCTCGGCCTTCATCGCCTCATCGAGGTGGGGAACGTCGTCCCAGCCGCACATCACGACAGACCGATGCGCGGCGCCTTCGTTTTCGGTGTCGGTCAGGCGCGCCACCAGCGGCGTGAGACCGTTGATCGGCGTGAAGGTGAGCATGCTGATGCCGCGGTTGGTCATCAGGCGAATCTGGCCCTCGTCGTAAACATCCTCGGGGCACTCTTCGTCGGGCCAGAACAGGTCGAGTTCGAAGCCCTGGAACAGCTCGCGGCCCTGCACGTAGGATCGAATCCACAACTCGGACTCGCCGCCGCTGACATGGTGGACCATCACCTTCTCAATGGCTCCCTTGACGTGCGGCCGCGGCACCCAGGAATTGATGAGCGCGCCCGGGATCAGGCCGGTGCCGATCTTGTCGGGCCGGTCTGTGGTGGCGCCCAGCATCTTCAACTGCAAGATGTCCCGCGTGGAGTCGTGGGTGTCGCCGCTGATGAGAGCGCGGATCGGCTTGTCGAACCGCCTGCCGTCCCACCAGTCCGGATAGACCCCGGTCAGGTGGAATGTGCACTCGGTGCCGGCGCACATCGTCTTGCCGATCCGGTTGCCGGCCAGAAATACCCGCTCCGACTTCTTGGCGCCGTCGGCGAAGAATTGCAGTTGGCGCGGGTACAGTTCGCGCCGCAGCGGTCCAGTGTCCGGGAACATGGTGCCAAGCAGCTTGCGCGTCTGCCGGCGCTCCATCTCTTCCATCACCGCCGCGAACTCGGCGCGCTCGACGGCGCTCATGGCAGCGAGGTTGAGCCTGGCGTTCACTTCGCGGCCTTCTGGCTGGCCTGGGCCGACAGGCGGGCGAACCGGTCTAGCAAAGCGTCGTCGCTCAGGTCTTTGATCGGCGTTTCCGGCTTGTCGGCTGTCAACCCGTAGGCTTCGCGCTCAAGCCCGATCAGGTGCTTGAGCGTTTCGGCCAGCGCCTTCATGGTCTTGGTGCGCTCAGGCAGCGAGATCACCGACCGGTACAGGTCGTTGAGCTCGTCGCTGCCGCGCTCGTTCGGCGCCCGCAGGATCTGGCCAAGTTCGACCATGCCGGGCAGGTTGCCTGTCTGCGCCTCCAGTTCGGCCAGTAGGCCCATGGCCAGTTTGCGCGCCCTGGCGATGTCCGTTCGCTGTGACAGCTGGATCGTGGCGGAACGAATCGCTCCCGCCGCGACGATCTCCGAATCCCGCGCCTTGGTTTCATCTGAAACCGCGCCTGTAACCAGCGACGCTGCAACCAGCGAATCGGCCTTTGCCTGAATCCTTGCCTTAAGGTCGCGTGGAACCTTCAGCTTCTCGAAGTGCTTGATGATCGCAACGCGCGAGACGCTTTGCCCAGTGGCGGCGGTGTACTCGGTGGCGAGTTGACCGGGGCTCTTGATGCCTGCGCGCCAGTCCGGCTCGATGCGCTCGTAGTCGACGCTCTTGCGGGCCGGGGCGTCCTTCGAGGTTGCAGTTGAAACCATGCCGCCGTTTATATCGGCGGCCTTCCGGGGTTTAGTGGGTGCGGCCTACCCTTCGGGGTCAGCCGCCGCTCTGTTTTCCTCATCCCGGTCCAGTTGCTGCGGCGATGGGTTGCACTTCCCCACTGCCTGCGCCCGGGCCCGCGCAGCGGCGTGGCAGTCGATGCAGTGGTCGATGTGGGTGACGAACACGTGGCGCACGACCCTTGGCCGGCCACCGTAGCCGCCGCGGTCTTCCACCCTGGTGATCAGCTCGCCGGACAGGTGCGCGGAGATCAGCCAGCTCTGCCAGTCGGCCTTGCTGGTCCAGCAGGCTGGTACCGGCGGCGGGCTTGTCTCGATCAAGGCCACGGCTTCGGATGGGCGCCCAACGGCTGCTGGCATGTTCATGACCACACTCCGTGCGCGTAGCAGATTCGGTTGACCTGGCTCACCAGGCGGCCAACGGCGTGCGCCAGGACTTCTTCGCCGGGCATGACGTCTAGGTTCGCGCGCTTCAGCCGGCTGTAGCCCATGGCCGCGTGCGTGCACTCGTGGGCGATGATTTCGCCGGGTTTGTCGCGAAGGTCGCGCACGTTGAGGTACATGCGGGCGACCAGGCCGCGCGGGCGGGTCACGGCTTCGCGGCGAGTGCGCTTTCCGTACCAAGTGCGCACTAGGCCCATGACGGTGCGCTCAATGTCGGCGGTCAAGGCCTGGCCGTCGTGGAAGTTCATCAGGCCTCGCATGCGCCGGCCGTCGCGCGCAAAGGCGGACCTCGACGATGAACGGCTCGGCAGGGTTTGGGCGCACCCGGAAGACGCGGCCAGCGCTTAGCCGGTCGCGGTGCACCTTGTGCTCGCGCTTCTGGCGCTGGCGCTTGGTGGGCTTGGGGCGGCGCTTCACGCTGTGATTTCCGCAATGGTTTCGGCCAGCAGGCCGAGTTCGTCGATGCCGTACCGGCGCTCGAAGGCGCGGGTGCCCAGCCCGTGCAGGCCGCTATTGCCGCGGTGGTGTTCCGGGCAGAGCGGCACGGAAAGGAAGTCGCTCGCGCGTTGGGCTCCACCCTGGCCCTCGCGCACGTGGTGCACCTCGGCCGCGGTGGTGCCAAGCCCGAGGCGCCGGCAGAGCACGCAGCCCAGGGCAGCGACCTTTCCCATGTGCCGCGCGCCGGCAGCATCGGTGGCTGCCGGCTTGTAGTGGTCGATGGGCGCCAACAGCGCAGGCGCAAGCCTGGCCATGTCCGCGGCGCCAGCCATGCGCGCCACCGGCCGCGGCAGGACGAATGACTTGAACTCATCCGTTCGGTCGCGCGCCGGTGGGCGCTGGGGCTGGAAGCCGCGGCTCTTGAGCATGGTTAGCCCGGCAGAATTGCCCAGTCTTCGGCGAACATATCGCCCTGGCTTGGCACCCACGGCACCATATCTCCGCGCGAGTTCTTCAGGCAGGCGAATGGCACGCTGATGAAGGCGCCTTTGAGTGGGTGATGCACGGCGACCCATTGATCGCTTGCATTCCAGCCGCGGCGCGTAATCTTTTGTCCGCCGCGCATCGCCATCAGCGCTTCGCCAAAGCTGGCCGTCGCGCGCACATCGACTGTCGTGCGGACATAGGGCGGCTCGCTGTAGCCTTGGCCGCAAGCGTTCGCCGCTTGTTCGAGGCCGCCGAGTAACGCGCCATGCTGCCGGTCGCCTCGCTCGAAAGTGGACCCGCTCATGCCGCCGCCTTGGCTTGGCCTGTTTGGTACGGCATCCAGGTCGCGTAGAACCCGATCTGCGGGATTGAATCTTCTTCCTGCAGCAGCGTCACGCTGGTGGCCGATGCGGCCTTGCCGTAGTGGTCCTTCACGTCCAGATTGACCATGCGGTCGTTCCAGACGAAGACGATTCCGGCATCGAATGGCTGTGCCGCGTCGATGACTGTGACCGACGTTGCGCCGACCGCGGTGCTGCCGTTGGGCCAGAACCAGACTCTGCGGCCGATGGTGGGTTTGATCATGTTTTCAGTCCTTCAAATGCCGCGCTTCAAAGGCAGGCGGCTCGCCTGGGTTCAGGGCGCGGTCTGGCAGGCCTCGGGCTCACCGAACAGGGAGGCGCCGGGCGCCACATGCGCGTTGTCGGCCGGCGGCTGGGCCAGCGGCAGCAGGGCTGAGCAAATGGCACCGAACAGCACATCCTTCGCGCGCTGGTGCGGCGGCAGTTGCTCGAACGGCACCAGGCACGGGTGCGTCTTGGCGTTCTCGTCCTTCACTTCGCCGTACACCCAGCCGGTGCGCGTCTTGGCTTCGCTCCAGGCGTCGTGCGTGGCGCTGGCAGGTGCGTGCGGGTTGCGGTCGCGGAACTCGACACCGGCAATGGCCGAGTCGCGCTGCCACGCCGGGGCCTCGGCCCACTCGCGTTGGCTCAGGTCGCCGGCTGCGATGCAAAGGGCTCGGTTGGCCTCGTGGCAGATCCGGGCGATGTCTTCGTAGATCATGGAGAGCGCTCCTTTCGAGCGTGGTGGGGAAAATTGAGGCGCGGTCACTTGGCCGCTCCTTGGGCCTCGGCAAGCCACTGCCTGACGCACTCAGTGCGCGGGTCGTTGCCGTAGTGGCTGACCATCATCCTGATTGCGGTTGCCACATCTGGCCCCACCAGCGGCGCAGCCTGGGCCGGCGCGTCGTCATCAGGCTGCAGCAACTCGGCTTCGATCCTCTCCATGACGGCGCAGGCCACGATCAGGCGGGCATCCGTGTCTGTAAGGCCGCGAGCAATAGCCGCAGTGCGAAGGTCGTTCAGCGACATCAGCGCAGCCAGAAGCAGGTTCTTGTAGGGCTCGGCCGGCGCAGGTGCTGGCGCTTGGGGCACCGCGGCTGCTGCCCTCAGCGCGTCGCGTGCGGCTTCCCAGGCTATGGGCTTGCGGCGGTTGTAGTCATCGACCGCAGCCATGCGCCGTTCGTAAGGTTGCATCTGCGGCCACTGCTGGCCGGTTGAATCGTCGCGTACCCAGCGCTCGATGTCGTCTTTCAAGTCATGCAGGGCTACCAACTCGCGCAGCGCAATCTCAGCGGGGCTCATGTCGGCTTCTCCGGGTGCGGCGTGATTCCGTGCGCGGCTTCGATGGCGCGGGCGAACGCACGGATTTCAAGGTCCGTGCATCTCGTGATGTGAGGCGCCCACGACAGGCCCTTGTCCAGGTGCTGGCGCGCGAGTTCAAGCAGGCGCTCATCCATCAGCGCTACCGCAGCAGGCGCTGGTGGGGCTGCGTAGAGCCCGAGTTGTTCAGGATGCTTCTTGGCATCGTCCAGCCCGCGTGCGTAGCCGATTTCCTCCGCGCGGCGTCGCAGCGTTTCATGCTCGTTGGCCAGACTTCTCACGGTCCGTAACGCCTCGCTGTCATCGTCAACGTTGCGGCGGTGTTGAGCCAGCAACCAGCGGATGTACTCCGCGTCCATTTGGCAGATCGGCTGATCGTTCTCGCTCGGCCCGAAGTGAATCTGCGCCGACTCCTTGTCGGTGAATGCCTCGCCACAGTGAAAGCAATGCCACGCCATCGGATCAGCACCTCGCGCCCGGTCCGCGGCAATGGCTGCGCGGGCGTAGGCGTGCATTTGGTTGGCGCTGTAAACGACGGTCCCGCCCATGAACATCATTGCTTCTTCGCCTTCAGGCAGCGCCGGCAGATCGGCCGCATCGGCTGGGCTCATGTCGTTCTCCGTTGCATCGTTGGTCATCGCGGTCTCTCCGGGTCAACGAACACCAGCACCGCGCTCAGCAGCAGGCCCTCGCTCTTGAGCCTGTCCTCCGTTTTCATCACAGTGTTGCGGGCCAGCCCGAACTTCGTGGCCATGTCGTCATAGGTCATGTACTCGCCAGGGTTGGCTTCGAAGAAGGCCCGGATCGCGGCGGTCTTTGAAACACGGCGCGCGACGCGTCTGGTGGTGGTTGGGCTACTCATCGAACTCCGCCAGTACCAGTTCAATCGCATTCGCGCGCAAGGCTGGCGCCATCTTCGGCCACAGCGTCTTGGCTGCATGGTCCGTGCGCAGGAAGGCGATGATGTCGGCGTGCACCTGTTCCATTTCGCCCTGTTCCAGCTTGGCGTAGCTGATCGATTTGGGCACCGGGATGACGCCACCCTTCGGACCGGCGTGCCACGTCACGAAGCCGCTGCCAACCTTCATCCAGGTGCGGAACGTTTCGAAGTCTTCGAACTTCTCTTGCGCCTCGAACACACGGCTTTCCAAGGCCATATGCTTCCGGTGATACCAGCCAAGCCGCTCGCGGTGCGTGCGTATCTCAACCATCTCGCCAGGCTCAAGTTTGAAGAGCCCGCCGATGAACCGCCGCCACTGCTTGCGCCCGCGGTCGCCCAGGCCGTCGATGGCCCCGAACAGCACCCGGCGCGCGATCTCGCGCTCGGCCTCCGGGATCTCGGCCGCCTGCTGGCGCACAAGCGTGATCTCAGCCATCAGCCCAACCCCCGCATCGGTGGCTTCGGGCTCGGCGCCGGCGCGTGTGCCTTGCGCAGGCTGGCCGTGTCCACGTAGCCAGGGCACTGCGCCGTGCCGCCTATCTGGTCGCGCAGGTTGTCCCCCGTGGTGAAGTCTTCGAGCCTGCCGCCCTGCAGCAGCGCGGCTTGGTAGCGGGCGCAGCGCGCGCGCACCACGCACGGCCGCTGCGGCTCGCACCGCGATTCGCTGGCGGGCAGTGGAACGCGCTCGGATCGGTCGTGGGTCAAGGGGTGCTCTCCAGTTCACGCCTCAGTGCGACGCGCCAGGCCTCGCGCTGGGCCTTCGACAAGCGCTCGCAGCGCAGCTCGCGCCGGCGCAATTCGCGGGCCCATGACAGCGAATCGGCATGCGCCGGCACCGCGGCCTTGGCGCGGTCGACCAGCTGCTGCACATAGGCTGGGTCGGTCAAGGGGCCGCGGCTCATGCAGGGGCTCCTTCGGTGGCCGCAATTCGCTCTGAAGCCACCACCCGCACACCCAGCACGACCGGGGGCGCGACCATCTTCCCTACCAGCCGGTTCTGCGCCTCGAATTCGCCGATCAGCACCATCGGCGCTTGCGCGGCGCCACGTTGCGAGTACACCCGGTGGGCATCGCAGAACCGCTTCTGCAAGAAAGGCAGTTCGTCCACGGTGGATCGGCACAGCACTGTCCACCCGCCCATGTCCATGATGGCCCCGTGCGTGGCGTTGTCGCCGAAGTCCACCGACTCGTAGGCCCCGATGCGCTGCATGGCGTCGTGGACCTTGCCCCATGCGAGCAGGCTGCGGTCGGCGTGCGTGCCTTGCAGTTGGCGCACGATGTCGGCGGGCTTCGGCGGAAACTGGCCGCGCTCGGGGTCCATGGCGTGCGCCGTCAGCGCCTTGCGCACCTGCTCCATGTCGAAGCGCTCGCAGGCCTGCCACCACACCGACAGCGCGAACACGCTCACGTCTTGCCGGTAGAACGCCATCGCGTCGGCCATGAGTTGCCGAAACTCGGCCTTGTCATCGGGTCGCATCTGCGGCCTCCTGTTGCCTGAGCCATTCGTCGCCGACGGCCCTGTTGCGCTTCTCCAGCGCTTCCTGCTTGTTGATCGGCACCACGGTGGCGCCGCGCCGCTCGTCGGCTGAAAGCCAAGCAGCCTCCAGGCCCTGGGTGCCACGGCGGCACCAGATGCGGAGAAACGCCTCGAACGAAATGCCAGCCTTGGCGGCCTCGGCGCGGGCGCCGTCGATCACGGTGGCCGTCACGGTGGCCTTCTTCGCCCTCCGATGCGCCAGCCAGTCCGTCCAAACGCCCGGGTCCACGTCGTCGGGGCATGGCGGGCCTTCTGGGGCGGCGCGCTTGCGCGCTGTCTTCTGCACCGAAGGTGTAGAAGTGGTTCCGGTTCCGGTTCCGGTGTCTTTGTTGTTGTTCGTACAGTCTTTGTCACGCGTTACGAAGCCGTTCAAATACATTCCGCGGATCGACAACCACAGACTGCGTGCGGCCGAATTGATGAACGTCATTCCGGCCTCGTCCGGCGTGCGGGCACCCTTGCGCGAGTTGCACGAACGACAGGCCGTGACGAGGTTGGAGTCATCGCCCCCGCCGCCCCGCGACCGCGCAACGAGGTGATCGAGAGATAGGTACTTCGTGGCGCCGCAATACACGCAGGCCCCGCCATCGCGGGCGCGGATCGCGTAGAACTTCTCGTCGAACAACTTCTTGCGCGACGCTTCGCCGCCGCGGTGCTCGATCATTTCGCGCACTCTCTGCACGAGCGTGTCGTGGTACATGCGCCCGTCGTCGGCGAGCCACCAGCCGCGCATGAGCACGCTGCGAACCTTCGGCCAGATTGCAGGCGGAATGCGGCAGTGCGCGCGGATCAGGTTGTCGTCCGCCGGCAGCGAGCCACACGGCACCTGACGCCACGCCACAAGCCACATCATCAGGAGCGCGTGCTGCGCCATGGGGATGTCGCCGGCCAGGCCCCATGTGTCGGACTGCTCGATCTTTTCGTAGTCCAGTTCAAACCGCCACCCCTTCGCACGGGTGTCGGCTGGATACGGCGGGGCCAGCGGTTCAGTCACGCTCCACCCTTCAAATCCCCAGGCCCGCGGTTCGTGTACCGCTCCGCGCCCGGCAGGTTCAGAGGTATCGACGCATGCCCGTCTGCAGCCCTGCATTGCGCTGCTGTAGCCCGCTTGGTGAAAATGGGCGCGAGCTGGCTCTTGAAGTCCGGCCACCATGCGCGCACGGGCTCGGTGAAGTAGCCGGGCCGGCGCACCACTTCGGCGGCCGGCGCGGACTTGGCGCGGCGTTGGTGGCCGGTGCGGTTGATGTGGGGGGCTTGGCTCATGCCACCGGCCTCGGCTCACAGAGCGTGATGCAGCCCAAAATCTTGGGCCGGATCAGGATCTCGATTTCAGGCAGCGGCGTGTCCGGCGGGAACGCCGGCGCGGTCGGCTCCGGCGCGTGCAGATCGACAGCCTCGATCAGGTCATCGCAACCACCACGCTCTTCCCGTGACAGGGCCATCGCCGAACTGCGCCGCCATGCGTGCGTGCCGGCGTTGTAGTGCCAGTCACGGTTGCGGCAGGGCTCGCCCTTGATGGCCTTGCACAGAGTGCAGCCCACCAGCACCACGCTGCGGTCGGTGCGCAGGTAGCGGCCGCGCTCATTTGGCACCGCCACGAACACGAACTGCGCTTGGCGGTCTTCGAAGGCAACGAGGCGGATGGATGGAGCGACGCTCATGCTGCGGCTTTCAGTGCCAGGCCTTCGGTGTCGTTGGCGCGGATGAGGGCGGCCCCCAGCAGTGGCGGCACGCTGTTGCCGCACATGCGCACCTGCTTCTCTTTCGTGAACACGCGCCCGTCGTGTCCGCGGTCAATGACGTAGCCGGCGGGGAAACTGTTCGCGTTGTAGAGCTCGCGCGGTGTGAGCATGCGCAGGCAGATGTCCACCACCACCCATGGCTCGCCCTTGAGCCACACCGTGACCAGCGCAAGCCGGTCCTTCGTGGTGATCGTGGCCATCGGGTCGCGCAGATCGCTCCACTGGCCGCCATCGCCGTAGTAGCGGATCAGGAACGCCGCGCAGCGCAGCGCACCGTCCTCGTGTTCCTTGCTGAGCGTGTACTCAAGCAGACCGTGGTGTTGGCCCTCAGCGCTGACCGTGCGCAGCGGCTCGCGCAGATCCCGCGCATCGCAGTTGCCGCGCAGGTGCGCGAGGTGAGCGGTGACCAGCTGCTGCTGGCTGCCGGTGTTCGTCACCGTCGTCAGCGGCCGGCGGATGTCGTGGCCCGGCGTGGTGTTGAAGCCGGCGTTGGCCTGGGCCATGAAGGCTGTCACCGCGCCATGCTTTCCGCCGCCAGCCACCACCGTGCCGAGCGGCAGGCCCAGGTCGAGCGCCCGGGGCGCCTGGCCTTCGCGCTCGCCGTAGCCCACCTGCACAAGCGTGGCCGCCGCCAGGGCGTGGCCGCCAGCGCTGGCGGTGATCGTGCCCACCGGCTGCTCGATGTCGGTCGCACCGTAGCTCCAGCGGCGAGCGCCTGGCTTGCCATGGCCGTGCCCAGCCTGCACCATGACAGGTGCGGCCACCATGAACTCGCCGCGCTGGGCGGTGGTGATGGTTCGCAGCGGGTCGTTGATGTCGTGCACGCGGATGCCGCCGCTGTGGGTCACGGGCACGATGAACGGGTCGCCGCTGTCGAGCACGTAACGCTTCATGCCGTGCGCCACCCGGCGCAGCGTGGCTTCGGCCAGTGGCTTCGGACGGTCGAAGATCGAGCGGCCGGGGATGGACCAGTCGATGCATTCGGCAGCGGCACGCCACCGCTGTTGGCCCTTCTTCGGGTCCTTGAAGTGGGTCGGCTCGGGCCAGCAGATCGGATTGCCGTCGCGGCGGGCCACCATGAACAGGCGTTCGCGCGTGGTGGGCGCGCCGAAGTCGGCGGCGCAGAGAACCTTGGTTTCCACCACGTAGCCCAGGCTCTCCAGGATGAACACAAAGCGGCGCCACGTTTCGCCGGCCCGCTTGATGTCGGGCACCAGGAACTGCCGGCGTCGCGGCACGTGCTCACCTGGCTCGGCCACCGTTCCGTCGAGCTTGACCACGCGGCCAGTCGCCGCGTCGCGCTTGGCGATGAGCGGGCCCCACTGGGTGATCTGCTTGACGTTCTCAAGCGAGATAACGTCGGGCCCCACCTGGCCGGCCCAACGGATCGCCACCCAGGACAGCCCACGGATGCGTTCATCGCGCGGCTGCCCGCCACGGGCTTGGCTGTGATGGGTGCAGTCGGGCGACAAGTGCAGCCACCACACCGGCACGCCGTGCGTGGTCAACCTCGGGCACACCTCGAACACGTCCGCGATGTAGTGCTTCGTCTGCGGGTGGTTGACTGCGTGCATGCTGCAAGCGTCGTCGTTGTGGTTGGCTGAGATATCGACGTGCCGGCCCAGCGCCTGCTGGAATGCCTCGGACATGCCGCCGCCGCCAGCGAACAAGTCGACGATCAGGCCGGCGGCCAGTGGCAAGATGAACTGGCGGGCGCTCATGCCTTTGCGCCTTCCTGCGCCGAACACCATTCGCACCAGGCCCGATGAATTGCGACCGGCGCCTCATAGGTCTTGATCACCACCCCCGCAAACAGGATGTCGCGCTCGACCAAAAGCCCGCGCTGCACCAGCGCTCGCGCGGTGGACGGCAAGGGCTGCTTGCGGCTGCCGGCGCCTGGGCTCCAGCCGCCGAACGTCATCAGGAGTGATTGAGCGGGGGTGAGGCCCGAGAAGTCGAACTCGGCTCCGGCTGCGGGCGCCGAGGTCAGTTCTGTGGGGCGAGTCCGCTTCATTCCACGCTCTCCGGAGTCAAGTCCGGAACGTCGCCCCGCGGTAGGCCGCAGTGGGCTACCGGCACCACCACCCGGTACGTCGTCTCGGCCTCGCCCAGCTTGTGCCGGGCCACGGCCGTGATCGAGGGCTTGCCGCCCACGTTCACAGCGGCGACGGTGCCCAGCCTGATGCTCCAGACAGCGCCGCTGTCCAGGCGCGCTACGTCACGCCATTCGAACTGCGCGCGGCCAGTAAGGCACACGGCTGCGGCCATGCCAAGGGCAAAGTACAGGGCGTTCTTGGCGCGGGTCATGCGGCGACCGCCTTCAAAGCGGCTCTGATGTGTGGCAGGAATTTCCGCAGCGTTTCGACGCCCGGGTTCGCCGTTTCACCCCTCTTGATCTTGTAAATCGTGGTCGCTGGCACCTTTGAGAGTTCGGCGAGCTTGTCCAGCTGCTTGAGTGACAGCGGGGCAAGTTCCGCGCGGACTTGCTCCGCGCTTGGGATGTCGAGTTCCATGCGCCGTAGCCTACCCGATTCGGTAAGTAGCAGTCAACCGGATTCGGTGTTACGCCACGCTTACCGTATTCGGATGACCAAGGAACTGAAGGCGACCGTCGCCGCCAACGTGCGCGCGCTCATAGAGCGCGACAACGGAGGGCCGCTGCCTGCCGGGCAGAGTGGCGTGTCCAAGTTGACCGGCATAGGCATCGCCCAAGGCAACGCGCAACGCGTTCTCGCGGGCAAGACCCAGCATCGGCCTGGATCTTGTGCAGGAGCTGGCCGAGAAGTTCAGGCTGCAGCCCTGGCAGTTGCTTGTGCCGGAAGTCAACGTTCGGCAACCGCCCGGTCTGACGGTGGACAACACCGCCTGGCCGCTGCCCCTGGTTGACCGAACGGCCTATTACAGGCTGGATGGGACGGCCCGCGCATTCGCGCAAGGCGCAATGGCCAACGCCATCAACGATCAATCGCGCGCACGCCCCACCCTGACATCAGTCCCAACAACGCCAGCGCCGGCCGAAGCGACGCCAGACGAAAGCGCCTATGGGCGCGCCCGCCGCGACCCCCCAGAGACGACTTTCATCGACCACAAACAGTCAAGCCGGCCAGCGGCGACGCGCAAGAAAGGCGAAGGCAAGTGAAGTCCCCAGTCACCTTGGTATCCGACAGAGTAAGTCGGGAAACGGTGGAGGCTCTTGAGCAGCTTCTTGAGATGGCAAGGCGGAGACGGTCGCCACTGCGGGGCTTGGCGTTCGCGGCTATGGTCGTCGGCGCCGACGGGCGTCGGTGCTTCACAAACGCGACCGGTGAGATGTACCGCAGCCCGATCTGGGCCCGTGGTGTGGTCGCCGATCTGCATGATGCGCTTGGCCTACTGGCTCGCGGGCAGACGCCTCAAGGATGGGAGCCATGAACGTCGCCCCCCGCACGCGATGAGTGCGTTTCAGAAGGCCATCCTCGCGCTACTCTGGTTCGTTTTGACGAGTGCGTATGCGGCCTCGATAGGTTACTTTGTAGACGGCAACGAACTAAAAGACAGGCTGGCGAAGAAAACTGGCTCCCGATACCAGGTCGGCTTAGGCTACGTGATGGGCGTTCACGACGCATGGAACGGCTCGTTCTGCACGCCGGATGGAGTCACGGCAGGACAACTCGACGCCATTGTGTCCAAGTACCTCGCCGACAACCCGAAGTTGCTGCACCTGTCCGCGGACCAACTTGTCATCAAAGCGCTGCAGGATGCGTTCCCGTGCCCGCGCAAGTAGCTGCGCTTCGCCAGTTCGCAATCGCTTGCTTCGCCGGCGTTGTGCTGTTGGGCCATGCGCCTGAAGCAGACGCCCGCTCCAAGAGCGCCCGCGCCGAGTTCCAGCGCGCGAACCCATGCCCTGCCAACGGCGCCACGCGCGGCCCCTGCCCAGGCCATCAAGTCGATCACAAAGACGCCTTGATCTGCGGTGGGCGCGATGAGCTGGACAACCTGCAATGGCTCACCATCGAAGAGCACAAAGCCAAGACGCGCGTTGAAGTGAAGTTGTGCCGGCCAAACCTACCGCAGCGTAGGCCATGAAAAGTACCTGCGCAGCGCAGCGTCACGTTCGGCAAGACATGACGAACACCAGCACCCCGTTGTGATCCGCGGCTCTACAAGGAACTCCAAGAATGAGATACGCGCTCGTAATTGTCGAAGCCCCCATCGCTCACAAAGATCGAATGCAAGGCCCGTGGCCCGGGTTCCTACGCGAAGCGCAATCGTTCGCGCCACGATCCCAGAAAACATCAAGAGTTGCCGAAAACTCGTGGCTACTTGACCTTGAAAGTGACACTGCGATTCTCGTAGCCGTTGTAGCTCACGCTGAACGTCTCGGGCTCGCTCATCGCGTGTTGTACCTTGCGGAACGTCCCGTGGAGTACGTGTCGCAGCCACAGCCTTAACGTTAGCCATCACCTGAACTCCTAAGCCGCCCGCGAGGCGGCTTTTTCGCGCCCGGGATGGGCGCTGCAGAACATTGTGCCAGCGTCCTACCGAAAACGGTTGACACCGGCTAACCGCATTCGGTAGGATGCGTCATCGCACCAAAAGACCCGCCACCCACCGCGGCCAGGAGCCACCTACATGGAAACCACCCAAGCGCCCAGCGCCGCCGCCAAGTGGCCGCAAGTTGCTGCCAGGGACCGGCAGCCCCGCGCGGCCTGGCCCGCCGGCACCGCTGGCGCCCAGGCCAAGCCCATCGAGAACCCGGCCCTGGCTTGGTTTGACCTGACCTTGCCGGACACCACGCTGCCGATCCGCTGCGGCTTCGAGTACGTGAGCGCCCGTGAAAACTTCGATCTGAGCGGCGGGCGCGCGATCGGTGAAGCCTACGGCCTGCAGGAAGTGCAGGTCAACGGCGTCGACATCAGCGTGTCGCTGGCGGCCACTGCGATTTCGCAGATCGAGGCTGACTTGGCCAAGGCGCTCGGGAGGAAGCCATGAGCGCCATCCCGACCTGGGTGCTGATCGTGATGCTGCTGGCACTGCTGGCGCAGGTCGCGATCCTCGGGCTGCTGCTGCTGGTCGCGTGGAAGGGCAAGCGATGAAACCTCGCCGCCACCTGCCCGACATCAGCCCGCGCGACCGCATCGCTCGCGTGTGTGATCGCGTGGCGCTCGCTTGTTTCGTCCTCTTCGTGCTGCTGATCGCGGCCGGCCAGTTCGACTAGGAGGCCTGACATGCCCACCTTCCTCCCCACTCAATTCGAGGTGCATGCAATGGACAAGATCGCGCAGATTCCGCCGAGTCGCATGCGCTCAGTCGAGCAAGAGCGGGCGCGGCAGCAAGCCGCGGCCTATCAGCCAGAGGCCGGGCAAACGACGCACGCCATGCGGGCGTGCCGCGGCGACCGATGCAACCAGGGCCGCTCCAAGTGCCCAACGCCTGCTGCCTGCAGGCTGCCGGACGAAGAAGGCGAGCCCGGCCTGAGCCCGTCATGGGAGGCCGTGACGCTCGCCGAGCTGGTGGCACTGCTGCCGATGTGGCCGCTGCTGCTGGTTGCCGCCGTGGCAGCGATTGCGGCGCTCTGGTAGCCATTCACTGACCAACAACGAGACAGCCCCCATGAACGCACCCCAACGAATCGAATTGATCGAGCCAGCGCCGGTGGGCGCCGCCGCCAACGTGGCCGACCTTTCGGCCATTCGGCCGCAGCGCCAACTGTCGGTGGTCGAGTACGCCGTGCAATCTGGCGCGCCGGTGGCGGAAGTCCGCGCGCTGCTGGAGCTACAGGTGCAGGCCGACAACCACCAGCTGGCCATGCTCAAAGAGCGCCGCGTCATGGAGAAGGAGGACCGCGAAGCCGCTTCGATCCTCGCTTTCCGCAAGGCCTTCGCCCGCCTCATGGGCAAGAACATCACCATCCCGAAGGGCAAGTTCGTGGACCGCGGCAGGGCCGGGTCTTTCTGGCACGCAGAGTTCCACGCGGCCAGCAACCTGCTCAAGCCGGCCTTGGCCGAGTGCGGTTTTGGGTTCCGTCACGACCAGGTGTTCGGGTCGAAGAAGTGGACCACGGATGGTGTGGAAAACGACATTCCGTGGGTCTACGTCACCTGCTACCTCGAACACGATGACGGCCACAGCGAACGCCTGCAACTGGAGGGGCCGCCCAGCGACAACACCGCCAACACCCCCGTGCAGAACATGCAGGTGACCGGCAGCGTGCTGAAGCGTCAGTCGCTGCTGGCCATCACGGGAACGCCCACCGGCAGCGAGGACGACGAGGGCCAGCTGAAGGGCCGCGGCGCCGAAGGCGACGCAGGGCAAGCCAACGAAACCGACGCGCTCATCACCGCCGGCCGCGACGAAGCGCTGAAAGGCACGCCTGCGCTTACTGCCTGGTGGGGGAAGCTCACAAGCAAGCAGCGCAACGCTTTGAACAGCGAGTTCGGCGCCATGCGTCGCGCTGCTGCCGTGGCCGACAAGGGAGGCCAGCCGTGAGCGAGCTGATCGTTCGCTGCAGCAGCATCGGCAAGCTGATGGCGAAGCCCGAAAACGCCGACATCCACGCGAGCCTGCTGACCGATGAAGTGCGCCTCATCATCGCCAAGACCAAGCGCAGCGATGAGGAAAAGTCGGTGCTCGATGACGTGCGCCGCAAGAGCCTGTCGGCCGGCGGCAAGACGCATGTGCGCACGCTGGTGCGCGAGTCGGTGTACGGCTTCGAGCCGGCCGAATTGCACACCCGCCCCATCCTCAAGGGCCGCGAGGTAGAGGCTGAATGCATCGCGCTGCTGGCCCGCTTGACCGGGCGCCCGCTGGCGAAGAACACCGAGCGCCGCAGCAATGGCCTCATCACCGGCGAATGCGACATCTTCGACGCCCCGCTGCGCCACGGCCGCGACGTGAAGGCGCCCTTCTCGATGGAGAGCATGCCCATCGTGCTGGCCGACTGCTACGACAGCGACTATGAGCACCAGATGCAGGGGTACGAGATCCTGTGGGACGCAGAAACCTGGAGCGTGGATTACCTGCTGGTCAACACGCCCGAGGATTTGATCGGCTTCGAGCCGTCGTCGCTGCACTACGTGGACCACATCCCCGAGGCGCTGCGCTGGACCAGCTGGCTGGTGAAGCGCAACCGCGCGATTGAGTCGCTGATCGTGGACAAGGTGCTGGCCGCGCGCCGGTACTACCGCGAAGTGCTCAACGAGTTTGATCGCCTGCACGGCGGCGCAGCGCCAGTTGCCGACACGCCGCCCTGGGCCGCCGCGCCCGCGCCAGCAGCACCCGCCACGCCCGCCGCAGCGCCAGTGCGCGCGGTGGAACTCGCAACCCCGAATTTCTGAGGATCTGGCATGAGCACCGACACCCTGGACTTTCCAGAAATCGACGCGCCGGCCGCGTCTGCCAGCACCGCCATCGCCACCGCGGCGGCCGGCGCCATCGACCTGAAGCGAATCGACCTCACAGACGTGGCGCTTGCGCAGTACGGGAACTGGCGTGAAGACGTGGGCGCCACGAAGGCCAACCTCTCCACGCTGGTGCTGGACCTGAGCACCGGGGCAAAGGTCAAGGAAGCCCGCGCGCTGCGCCAGCGCCTGATCGGCGACCCGCTTGCGGCCGTGCGCAAGGTGTCCGCCGGCATCAAGTCGAAGATGGCACAGGCCAGCAAGGCTGTGGGCGCAGAGTTGGAGCGCATCGAGGCCGCCTACACCGAAGCCGATGCGCTGATCCTGCCGCTGATCGAAGCGCGCGAAAAGGAGCTTGCTGCCGAGAAGGCCCAGCGCGACGCCGAAGAGGCGGCCCGCAAGGAAAAGCACCGCAGCGGCATCGAGAACATCCGCTGCTATCTGGACCGATGCCACGCGCCTGGCATGACCTCTGCGCGCATCGCCAACGGCATGGCCGCGCTGCAGGCGCTGACTTTCGGCCCCGAGTGGGAAGAGTTTGCAGTGCCCGCCGCGAACGCGCAGTGCGAGACGCTGGAGTCCATGCGCCTGCTGCACGCCGCTGCCCTGGGCCGCGAGCAAGAAGCCGCGCGCCAGGAACTGCTGCGCCAGGAGAACGAGCGCGTGGCGGCCGAGCTGGCCGCCGAGCGCGCGCGGATCGCCCAGGAGGCGGCCGACTTGCGCAGGCAGGCCCAGGAACTGCAGCGGGAAAAGGACGATGCCGCCGCGGCCGAGCTGCTGCGCCAGGCCGCGGCGTTGAACCGACAGAAACTCGAAGCGGCGCAAGCAAGCGCCGCAGCGCCGGTGGCCGCTGCCATCGCCGACGCGCCGGACAGCGCGGCAGGGATGGCGGAGAACCCAGGGCAGGAGCCCGAAGCCGCCTCGGAATTCATCAGCGCGCCAACGCCCACGGGCGAGGGGAAGGCGGTCACTCCTGGCGCTGGCAACGCCGAAGCCGCACCGATTGTCCTTGAGCCGAAGCCGGCGGAGAGTTCGAAGTCGCATCCAACGCACGGCTTTTCTCAGACAGTGGAATATCGCGCATGGCAGACGGCCATGAAGCGCTGCACGGACCCTGAGAACGCAGCATGGGAAAACTACGGCGGACGGGGCATCTCGATGTGCGAGCGATGGCTGAGCAGCGTCGCTGCCTTCATCGAGGACATGGGGGCCAAGCCGTCCGACCTTCACGAACTGGATCGTGAAGACAACGATAGGGGCTACGAGCCCGGGAACTGTCGTTGGGTGCTGCGTAGCGAGAACAACAGGAATCGGCGCAGCAACCGCATTGTCGAATGGCAGGGTCAGCAAAAGACCCTGGTCGAGTGGTGCGAGATCACCGGGCTTGCGTTCAGTACCCTGAAGTGGAGGCTCGACGACGGGTGGTCCGTTGATCGGGCGATGACCGAGAGCGCAACGGCCGACGCTACCGACCGCGGGACCGCTGCCGATGCAAGCCCGCGCGGCGGCGCAATGGGCGCAGGGCAAGCCGCCGCCGCGGCCCCCGCTGGAGAACAAAACTCAGATCCGAGTTTTGATCGAGCGGCCGATCCAGACCAGTTCTTCCCGGTGGCGCAACTTGGCGCCTACACCGTGGACTGGGCCGTCCTGCAAAGCCCACTGGTGTTGCTCGCGCTGCTGGCCGAAAGCCAGCAAGTGAACGCGCTGGTGATGACCGCCTTCTCTGGCAGGTTTCCCAGCCACCCAAAGCCGGACGCTACCTACTGGAACACGGTGCGCGCGCAGATCGAAGACCTGCAGCCGCGGATCGAAGCCGCGCTCGGAGGCAAATGATGCAGCGCAAGTGTCGCAAGCACGGCCTTGGCATGGCTATCTACGCGCGCCTCCTGTCAGCTCTGCGTGCGCCGATGACAGCAATGCAGTTGACCGACGCGGATATCGCCACCCGCGGGACGGTGCGACGATTCCTGCGCAGCGCGCACCGCATGGGCTGGGCGCACATCGTCGGATGGCAGATGGAGCACCGCAGCCTTCCGGTCGAAGTGTGGGCCTTCGGCCATGGCGTCGACGCGCCGTATCCAACGCACCGCCCCAGCGGTGAACCCGTCCGCTCGCGGCCGTTCACGATCAAGCCGGCGCCGATCTTGACTGAGTTGCTGTCGTTCTTCAGCCTGCTGGAAGAACTGCGCGCTGGGCCTTCAAGTTCAGCCGAGCTTGCGGCGGCCGTCGGCATCAGCGAGACCACGGCCTATCACGCCGTGCGCCAGCTGAAGGCGGCGAAGCTGGTGCGCATCGCGCGCTGGCCGAACAAACCCACCAGTGGCGGCCGCCCTGAGCCGATCTTCGCCTTTGGCTGCGGCAACGACGCGCCGCGGCCGAAGCCGAAGGACCGCAAGGCCATCAACAAGACCTACACCGAGCGCAGAAACATGCTGCGCACGGTGTCGATTCTGCGCACGGCGATGGCCGGCAACAGCCCTTCGTTTGCACAACAAGCCTGAAGGCACCAAAGGAGAAACCATGACCCCACTCAAGCCCGTCACCGGCAGCACGCAGATCGCCTCTTACGGCTACGACGCCACCAGTCAAACCATGTCGATCGTGTTCCACCGCAGCACCAAGCGTTACGACTACCCGGACACCTCGCCCGAGGACGCGGCCAAGTTCGAGGCCGCCGAATCGAAGGGCAAGGCCTTCGGCTCGCTCTTCAAGGGCCGCACGTTCGAGAAGGTCGAAACGGCCCCCGACGCCTGAATCGTTTTCACGGGCGACGCATTCATCCGGGACAAGAGCCCGCCAGTGACGGACCCCGAGGCGCTGGCGGTGGCGCTCTCGAACGTGGGCACCATGTCGCCGCGCTTGCGGAAACTCTACGACGATGCTGCAGCGGTGTTGCGAGCACAGGCGGCCGAGATTGAGCGGCTGAAAGCGCACGCTGTGACGTTGGCGGAAACCGCCAGAGTGGTTGAGCAGCAGCGCATCGCGGCTCTGATTGCGACGCACACCGGCTTGACGCTGGAAACGCTGGAGTACCTACAGACCATGCGCGAAGGTCCGAGCCCAGAAGAGTGGGCGGAACTGGACGCCAACGCAAGAGGGGACTTGGGGCCTAACGCCGAATTGAGCGGGGCCGTCAGGCCTCCGCTCGAATGACCAGTTATGGGTCTGTTTCCGAAGCAAGGAGAACTATGAACGCGATTCGCCCCGGGCTGCCACCGTTGCCGCCCAAGATGAGCAGCCTGCAGATTGACGAGCGCGGCTACCCAGTGCCGTACTTCGTGGCGTGGGTGGACGGCAAGCCCGACCACCGCATTGCAGATGGCGCCAAGATGCCGCAGGCCGTGAAGCTCGGGCTGTGCTGGCTGTGCGGCCAGGCGCTAGGGCGCTTCAAGTCTTTCTGCATCGGCCCGATGTGCTCGATCTCGCGCACGATCAGCGAACCGCCGTCGCACCTTGAGTGCGCGCGGTACGCGGCCCAGGCGTGTCCGTGGATGACTCGCCCGCGCGCGAAGCGCCGCGAATCGAACCTGCCGGATGGCATCGTGGACCCGGCCGGCGAAGGGCTGAAGCGCAACCCGGGCGCGGTCTGCGTGTGGACCACACTCGAATTCCAGGCGCATCGGGTCGGCGGCCAGTTCCTGTTTTCCATCGGCGAGGCCGAGCACGCCGAGTGGTACGCGGAAGGCCGGCCAGCGACGCGCGCCGAGGTGGACGAATCCATCAGCAGTGGGCTGCCACTGCTGCGCGGGCCTGCTGAGGCGCAGGACGCGGCCGAGCCTGGCGCTGGCGCGGTTGCCGAGCTGCAACGCCGAATCGCCCGGGAGGCGGCATGGCTTGATCGGCAACGCTGGCCGCTGACCCATAACGTGAATTCTCGGACACCACCTGTCCGGTAACTCCAACCATGTCCGATAACACGCCCCAAGCCAAGCCGATGAAACTCGATGAGCAGATTCGGCAGGCTTGCCGCGTCCGCCACTACGGCCTGGCGACGGAGCGGTCCTATGTGCGTTGGTACAAGCAATTCGTTCGCTGGGCCGGCCTGAAGCACCCGGCCACGCTGGGTGCTGACCGCGTGCAGGCATGGCTGTCGCACCTTGCCACGCTGAATCGCACGCTCGGCGCCGCCGCCAAGCGTGCCGACATCACCAAGCACGTGACCTCGCACACGCTGCGCCATAGCTTTGCCACGCACCTGCTGGAAGACGGCAAGGACATCCGCACCATCCAGCAGTTGCTTGGCCACAGCGATGTCAGCACGACCATGATCTACACGCATGTTTCCAGCGTGGGCGCAGCCGGCGTGCGCAGCCCGCTGGACTTGCTTCATCTGGCCTGATGCTCCGCTGGGTCCGCATCAACAAGTACATCGCCGAATCGGGCGAGACGGCTGAAGCTGTCGAAAAGCGCCTGCGCACGGGTGTATGGTTGCGCGATGTGCACGCCCGCGTGCCCCAAGGGAGCAAAACGCTGTGGGTGAACCTGGACGCGGTGAACGACTGGGCGGCGGGCAAGAAGCCGGCGCACCAGCACGGAAGCGCAAAGTGATCGGCGTTCGCCAGGTGACCCGCAAGGGCGGCAAGCAGGTTTACATCCTGGCCTTCAGCTACCGCGGAGTGCAGTGCCGCGAAACGATGGCCCTGCGGCACACGGCTGGCAATCTCGCCTACTGCGAAGGCACGCGCAACGAGATCAATCGCCGGATCGAACTTGGCACGTTCAAGTACGGCGACTACTTCCCGGACAGCAAGCGCGCAGCCCTTTTCGGCCAAGGCCCTGCCGGCGTGCGCAAGCTCAAGGTGGCCCTGGAAGCCTACCGCGAACGGATCAAGAAGACGATGGAGCCGTCCACCTATGCCGGCTACCGCAAGGCCATCGACAATGTGTTGGTGCCATGGTGCGGCGAGAAGCGCATCCACGAACTCGCCGCGTCCGACATCCGCGACTGGGTGGGCTTGCTCACTGTCAGCCTCAAGCGCATCAGGAACCTCCTGCTGCCGCTGCGCGCGGTGCTGGATGAGGCGGTGGCCGACGGCCTCATCGACTTCAACCCGCTGGCCAAGCTGAAACTCGCCAAGCTGGTGGCGCCGGCCCAGCGCGTGAGCGATTTCGAGCCCGACCCGTACACCGAGGCCGAGGTGCTGACGCTGCTGAAGAACATGATCTTGCCCGAGCGCCTGGCGTTCCAGTTGTGGTCCTACACGGGGATTCGAACTGGCGAGCTGATCGGCCTGCGCTGGCCGCGGGTGGATCTCGAGGCCGGCGCCATCAAGATCGTCGAAACAACCACTGCCCGCCTGGACAAGGCCAGGCCCAAGACGCCCGCCGGCGTGCGCACCATCCCGCTGCTGCCGGCCGCGCGCGAGGCCATCGATCTGATGCGGGCCTACACCCTGCTGGGCAGCGACCGCGTGACGGTCAACCCCCGCAGCACGCGCGACGACCGGGCCTGGGACGACAAGACGCTGGCCAAGGTCTGGCGGGCAGCGCACAAGGGCACCGGCATCCGCTACCGCAACCCCTATCAGCTCCGGCATTCTTTCGCCTCGCAGCTCTTGAGCCAGGGCGAGAGCCTGGCCTACATCGCACGGCTTCTGGGCCACAAGACGGTGGAAATGGTGATGCGCAACTATGCCCGGTTCATCGAGCAGGGTGAGCGCCTGGGCTTCGACCGGCCGCCGCGGCAGTACGGCATGCGCCGGCTGTGGGACGATGCGATTCACTCATCTGTCACACACGAAACAGGCTGAAGTGAGATTCGCTAGTATCCATGCGGGTTATCGGCCGGTGCGTCGGGGGTTCGAGTCCCTCCGGGCAGGCCATCAAACAGCGTTGATTTCACTGGTAGCGGCGCTTGCGGCGTCCGTCCAGAACCGTCTGATTCCGTCCACGGATTCACACTTTTTTCACTCACGAACGCCACCCCATGACCCGCGACGAGTGGTGCCTCGCCTTCGAAGAAGAACTCGTGCGCCTGCGCCCTCACTTGGCGACCTATGCCACCACCCGCGCATCACGGGATACCGGTGTGGGAGCCGTATCCTGGCGCTGCCGCTGGCTGTTGAGAGTCTTTACGACTTCAGCGGCCGTCGGCCTTCGCGGCGGCGATGGCGGTCTTCAGCGCGTCGCGGGCGGCGTCGTCGGCATCCATCAGCGATTCGAGCTCGGCCGTGGTGATGTCGCGGCCCTGCGCGCGGGCCGTGTTGATGAGCGCGCCCACCGCGGCAGCGCGTTCGATGATGCCCAGCAACAGGGTCACAAGTGCAAGTTGGTCCATGGGTGTGTCCTTCAGCTCTGCTTGGAGGCCAGATAGGCCTGGAGTGCGGTCAGCACCGTCAGCGTGGCCTGCAGCTTCGTGCTGGCCTCGGCCGGGTCTGTCGCTGAAATCGCCAGCGCCAGCGCGATACCTTCGGTGGCTGCGTCGGTTTGCTTCAGCACGTTCTCGGCGTCCTTGCTGCTGATCCGCTTTGCGTTGAGCAGCACCGTCGCGGTCGCTCGCAATTGGGTCACGGTGGACTGCGCCATGGCCACACGCTCGTTCATGGTCTGCGGCGTCGGGATGCCCACTGCGGCGCAGCCGATGAGCAGCGCGCAAAGCATGGCAATCAGGCTGGTGGTGAGGTTCTTCATGGCGTGCCTTTCGTGGTGGTGAGTTCGATCAGCAGCGCGTCGGCTGCGGCAATTTCGAAGTGGCTCATCTCGCTCATCGCGTCGTGAGGCCGGCGGCGAATCTGGTAGCAGGTGCGAGGGATGTAGTGCAGGTGGAAGATGCGCTGCCCGCACAGGATCGGGTTGTCCATCAGGTCCACGCGCTTGCCGTTCAACTTCGCCACGCCCGCCAGGCCGCTGTACTGCAGGACGGTGGGGTAGAGGTCTTCACTCACGGCTTGAGCCAGGCCTTCAGGCCTATCAGAACGACCCAGACGGCAGCAAGGCCGGCGCCGATCTTTACCGACCACTCGATCAGCTTGCCGAACCAGCCCACGACCCTGAACCAGCCCTTGAGCGCCTTGAAAATCTCCACTATTTCGGCGGTGCTCTCGTCGATGCGCTTCACTGTCGCCGCCAACTCGGCGAACTGCTCGTCAACGTTGTGGTTGCGCAGATCAACGGTGTGGTTGCGCAGGGTCAGCGCGTCGGCACGGTCGCTGGCGGTCTCGGTGCTCATGGCAACGCATGATGCGCACCCGGCCGGCGAATTTAGTGGGTGCCGGATGCCGCGGTGGGGGGTGGCCGCGGCGCCCCGTCAGCGCCGTACCGTCACCAGCAGCACTACGATGTGCGCGGCGGCCCGCGAGCGCGCCACAGAGGTCAAGTGCGGTTCAGATGGTGCAGCCGGCGTGCAACGTACGCTTGGCCTCAAGGTAGGCAGCGTGGGCTTCAACCGCTGACGCAAAGTAGCCGAGACTACGTGTCCGGCCTCCCACAGTAATCCGCGCTTGGAACTTGTTGTTCTTGGCGTGATGCGTGACTCCAAGCACGCCAAGAATGTTGTCGGCCTGCGCTCGCCGCTGATTCTGGATATTGTGCGACTGCGGGATGTCGCGCAGGTTCGACCACCGGTTGTTGAGCTTGTCGGTGTCCCAATGGTCAACGACGTTCTCGGGCATCTCTCCCGTCACGTAGAGCCATGCCAAACGCGACGCCTTGAACGTCTGACCGTCGATGTTGATGCACCAGTATTGGCCCGATTTTCTCCCGGCCACAGCACCTGGCATGGCTCGCCCGCAACGGAACACGCGCCAAGTGAAGACGCCAGTGTCAGATGCGTAGTGCAGCAGTTCGCGCAGACGCGCGGCGGTAAGATCGGCGGCAGCCATGATGCGGTTCCTTCGCTGAGTGGTCAGAGGCTGGGGCGGTCTTCGACCACCGCACCCAGCCTCGCTATTCTCCCACCCTTATCATCCGCGCCAATGGGTCTGCTCTTCGCTGCACTCGGCTTCGGTCTGCTCAGCATGCTGGTGATCGAAGCCATCCCGCCGGACTGGCGCAAGGCCATCGGCGGTGCGATCCTGCTGATCGCGCTTATTGCAGGGTCGGCTGCCGAGTACTGACTATCTTGGCCAAGCGGTTGCGCGACTCCACTAGGCCATCCAGTTGCTCGCGCTTTTCTTCGGCGGTGCCGAGCGGGCTGTAGCGCAGGATCCGGATGCGCTTGTTGATCTCTCCGATTTGGCGCTCTGCGTGTTGGTACAGGCGATGCGCTTTGATCTTGTCGCCGTCCGCTTCCAGTATCCCCGCCGCCTTCTCCAGGTCGCCGGTCTCCCGGGCTCGCTTCAGGTCGGCCATGACCTCGGAAACGGCCTTGGCCTGCTTGTAGAAGTCCTCCAGGTAACGCGACTGTGCCGCCGGGAGTTCTTTCACAAACCCGCCCGCCCAGTCGTCGAGCTTTGAGGCCGGCTTGACTGTGGCGTCGAGCGGGCTGGCGATGACATCCACCGCCGTGGCCGCCTGCACACCAAGCCACCCGAAGTACGCGCGGATCATGTGGTCGACCTGAACCGGCGATACGCCGGTGTAGCCGCCGGCCGCGCCCAGCGCCTTGGCCAGCGCCGTGGTGTTGGGTCCGTACCGCTCACCCTTGCTCAGCCGCTCCATGCCCAGCGTTTCGATCTGGCGCCCGGTGAAACTGTCTTTGTTGGCGTACAAGTCGAGCATGGGCTTGAACAGTTGCGGCACCGGGTTCATGGCGAAGGTGTCCATGACCATTTGCTTCATGCGCTCGCCGAAGCGCGCGCCGGTCATCTCGTCGCTGACCATGAGTTCGACGGAGCGCTCGGCGATGGTGCCCATGGCGCCCAGCTCGAAGGGCTTGGGGATGCGGAAAGCGGTGTCGCCGATCTTGATCCACCAAAATCCATCCCTGTCCCAGTCCTCTCGCGCTTTCCAGTCGTCGTCATCGCCGTAGGCCAGCATCAGCGCGATCGACGCCAGCGACACTGCGGCCACCATGTAGCCCATGCGCTTGGGATCTTGCTTTGCGGCGCGGCCCAACTTGTAGAGGCCCTGCATGCGGGCGTTCAGGAACGGCACCACGGCATTGAGTGTGCGCATGCCGGCCCAGGCGCCCTGAAGGCTGAAGTCCATCATGTCGCGGGCTTGGAAGGCCGCGTCGCGCGGGCTCATGCCTTTCTCGATCAACTGCTGGTACAGCGCCGTGCGGTTGATGTTCTCCAGCCGATCGCCGAAGTCCTGCCAGGTGTCCCACATCTTGCCCAGCGCGGCACGCACCTTGTTCGGGCTGTCGAGAATGGTGGAGGGTTCCACCCCCTGCGCGATCAGGCGCTTCACGTTCTCTGCGCGGTCGCCTTCCAGGTAGGTGCCGAACTTCATCAGCCCACCGCTGAACAGCATCTGCGCGTAGTTGGCGGTCTTGGTGTCGGTGGCCTTCCAGCCTTGCGCCAAGTTCTTCGCCACGTTGAATGACATCTCGTTGGCTGCAGGAGCGGCCAGCGTGTCGCGGATCAGGTTGCGCACCTTGAAGGCTGGCGCAACGGTCACGCCCATGGTCAGGTACTTCTTGAACTTGCCCATGATCTTCAAAGGCAGGCCGGACAATGCCGGCGCTTCGAGCGACGAGATGGCCGTAAGCACCGCCGGGTCTTCCACCACGAACCAGCGCTGCAGGCCGGAGTCCATGAAGTACACCGCCCCGCCCTTCTTGCCGGTGGCCTTGGCGATCTCCTTGGCGTCGGCTTCCTTGGCCTCGATGGCGATGCCAGCGCTCTCGGCCGCCAGCAGCGATTTGCTCGCCGCCACGTTGGCCAGCGAGGCAGAGAGCAAGTGCGACCAGTTGCGCAAGGTGTTGTCCATCAGGTCGCCGAGGTTCTCCTTGCCGCCCTTCAGTTTTTCGAACGCCCGCCGCCGCACCAGCCCCTTGATCTTGCTGGGGCCGGCAATCTCCATGTCGTCGTTCACGCGGTAGAACGGAACGTAGAAATCGTGCTCCCAGAGCTTGCGCGATTCGGCTTCGATCAGGCCGGACTGTTCGGCCACGTCGAGCACCGACTTGCTGTAGTCGTTGAATCCGTCGTGCGCCTTCTTGAAGGCCAGCGCGCGCGAGGTGCCGTCGGCCATGACGCCCTCATTGAGCTTGACCATGGCGGCGATATCTTCGGGCGTGAACAGGTTTTCCTTGCCCTCACCCGCCAGGCGCTTGGCCCGGTTGCCGGCCAGCCACATGAAGAACCGGTCGTGCTCACCCTTGAGCTCGCGCATGACACCCATGAACCCGCCGCCGTCCAGGTCGCCTTGGATACCGCCGTCGGCAGTCATCACAGGCTTGCCGTACATCAGCATGCCCTCGAAGGCGCCGTCGGCACCCTTGGTCATGCGCGCAGCGATGTAGGCGTCGGTGGACAGGTTTTTGAGCGGGGCGTAGGCATCGAAGGCACCCTGCACCAGTTTCTGCTGCCAGCCCGCGGCCATGGCGCGCGCCTTCTCAGCCAGCGGCTGGGCTGGGGCGTAGGTGGCGATCTTGCCGGCCGCGGCCTGCAGCGCTGGGCTGCCGGCGGTGATCCAGTCCGGCGTGACGGTGCGGCTGAATTGCGCCCCCTCGGCGCCATCAGAAAATACCGTCCCACCTGTCCGAAACAGCGCCGCCCCGCCCTTGCTCACGCTCTCGGCACGGTTCACCATCGCCGCCACGTCGCGGTCGGTCCAGGCCTCGGGCTCGAGCATGTCGGCCAGCGCGCTGAACTCCGACCGGCGCAGGCGCGCGGCCACCTGGCGCAGCCACTGCCGCACCGCGGCCACGATCTTGTCCCAGCCGTTCAGCGCTTCCATCTGTTCCACCGGCATGTCGGCAAGGGCTTCTTCTACCGCCATCGTGCGGCTGCCCGCAAAGCCGGCGTCGATCTTGGCTTGGGCGGCCTCCTTCAGCGCCGGGTTGCTACTCCACATCGACAGCAGCACTGGGCCCAGGCGCGGGCCCAGCATCGAGCGCAGGCCGTGGTGGCGGATCTCGTGGTGGCCCACCACGAACATCATCCGCTCCACTGATGCGAGCTGGCGCGGGAAGACGTGAATCTCGCCTTCGTGGTACGCGGCCTCAACGTCGTTCTCTGCCCCCGCGCTCTTGATGGCGTCGCGCAGGGCTTTTGGGGCCTGCGTAACCGTCTCGTGCAGGTAGATCGCCGGGGCCGTTGGCATGGCCTCGCGGATGGCTGCGACAACAGCCTTGGCGTCGGCCATGGGCACACCGCGGGGGGCGCGGCTGGTGCGGCTGAAGCCGCCGTCGCCCTCTCCCGAGGGGTCGCCTACTTCTTGGGCTGAAAGACCCTTTGCCCGTAGGCGATCGCCTCGTTGCCGCTCTGCCGCAGCCGCGCGAGTTCGGAGGGCGTCAGCATCTCGGAAGCCGAGGACGTACCTTGCCTCGTCGCGGGTGAGGGCGGCGGGGTCGATGTGGAAGGTGTCTCGGAGAGTTTGACCATAGCGCTTCTCGATCAAGCCAGTCTGCAGGCGCAGTCCTGCCATTGTAGGCGCGCGGCCCGCGTTCGCCAACGTGACAACGCCCACGACCTTGCCGCCGCCGGCGCGGATGTGGTCGGCCAACTCGGCCAGTGTCCCGCCCATCGTTGACACGTCGTCGGCGATGACGTAGCGCGCGCCTTCAGTCACTTGACCGTCGAACAATGGGCGTGCGATCAGCCGCTGCATGGCGTCTGCGCCGGTGTGAAACGCGCGATTTGTCTGGACGATCAGCGGGCCCACCGATCCGCCAGTTTCGGCGGCGTAACGCGCAGCCATCATTGCAGGGATCTTGTTGTGCCCTGTGGCTTCCTCGGCGTGCGGAAACACCCACACGGCGCCTGGTCCTATCTTCTCTGCCGCCGCCGCGATGTCGGCATCGCTCACGAGGTCGCGCACCAGGCGCGCCGCCGCTTCCGCGTCGCCCGCCTTGGCGGCCTTGTAGTCCGGGTGGGCCTTCAGCGCGGTGGTGTCGCGGGCGCTGTGGATCTCGGCCGCTTCGCGCGGGAGGCCTTGCTCACGCACGGCGCGGCTGAACATCGCCACGTTGCCGGCGTCGTCCTCGCGGGTCTGGATGGTGTCAGCCATCTTCTGAAACGCCTGCTGCAGCGCCATGCGCTCATCGCCTGCCGGGTACGGGATGGCCTTGCCAGTCTCCGCAGCCCACGCCCGCCAGCCCGCGCTGTCGACCAAGCCGCTCAAGTACAGGCTCTCGCGCTCGCGGTCCTTCAGCGCGTCCATGGTGAACGTCTCGAAGGCGCGGGCGAACTTCTCCCATGGCGTGGACCAGTAGCCCTCGCCGGCCGCCTTCTTGGCGTCCATCGCGGCCGACGCCTTGGCGTAATCGGTGTCCACCTGGGGGATGTGCGAGGCCATGAAGCGCGCTTCGTCGGCCAGATCGCGCAGTCGGTAGGCCACAGCGAATGCGTTGCCGGCGATGGCGTTGCCAGGCTTCAGGCCAGCGGCGCGCATGAACTCGGAGAGGTTGGTTTCAACGTCCGTGTCCTGCGGCTCGCCAACATCCCCTCGTTTCAACTTCTCAGCCACCGCATCCAGCGCCGCGGCGTCCGCGCCCTTGTTGCCCTTGAATTCCTTGACCCAGCGGTCCAGGTGGCGCTGGTTCAACTCGCGCTGTTCGGTCAGGTACTTGCGCGCTTCGGCCTCACTCATCGGCCGCGCGTTGATGGCTTTCATCACGGCGCGCATCGCTTCCATGACTTCAGGACGCACGCTGCCGGCGTCGCCGATGGTCTCCACAACCGCCGACAGGTAAGGGCGCTTGGCCATCGACACAGCGCGGCCATGCTGGGTCGCAAAGTAGTGGTCCATCGCGTGGCCGAACTCATGGGCCAGCGCACCGGCCCCAGAGTCGCGCGTGATGTTGATCTCGTTCACGCCCGGCACGAAGTGCGCCAGCGCCTTGCCGCTGCCCTGCGCGCCAACGGCCACGCCCAGCGTGCCGTTCAGACTCATGGCCTTGGGCGGCACGCCAAGCAGATCGGCGAGGTCGCTGAAGGCGTCGAAGACGTGGTTCAAGTGCAGTTGCGCCACGCCCTGCTTGGCCTTGACGTACTCGCCCAGGTTGACGCCGCGGAACCCGAAGTGCGACATGACCTGCTCGGCCGTCACATCCTTGCCGCCGCGCCAGTCCGGGCCGGTGCGATTGGCGTCGGCGAGGTCCAGTCCGCGACTCGGCGGCGGCGTGTCAGCCGGCTTCTTGATCGTCACCAGGCTGCGCGCCACGGCTTCGGCCAGTTCCGGTGACTCGTATCCGGCCAGGTCCGACCCTTTGGCGATGCGCTGGTAAGAGCGGCTGGTAGAGCCCTTCTCGACCACCACCCAGCGACCATCCTTCGCAAACAGCGGGGCAACTGCGTAGGACTTCTGCCAGGCCTCCTGCTTTGCCGGAAAGCCATCGGCCAGCAGGTCTTTGACCTTGGACAGCATGCGGTGGCTGAACTGCAGCGCCTGCACGGCGCCGTTGCCACCGATCAGCAGAGCGCGCTTGTTGTTGGCCTTGCCTTGCTCGCTCACGCGGTCGAATGGGCTTGGCGCTCCATACATTGGCCTGGCGTCGGCAGGGATTGGGAAGACCTTGCCGAACACGTTGCCGGCCTTGAGGCTCTTCCACAAATCCCCGCCGCCACCGGCCTCTTGCACGCGATCGAGTTCGGCCAGCAGCGTATCGCGCACCTGGTGCATCGTCTCGATGTAGGCCTTGAGGTCGGCATCGGTCGGTGCGGTACGAGTGACTGGCGCCGCGGCGAGCTTGTCGTACACCGCCTTGAGTGCGGCAGCCTTCCACGCGGGGGCGCCGTCTTCGACCATCTTGGCGTAGTCGGGGCGCGGCCACACGTTGGACTTCACCACCTGCGCGACCTTGAGCGTGTCGTTCATGGCCGAGACGTCATCCCAGGCCAGGCCCTTGAGCTTGCCGCGGCGGTTGCGGATCAACTCCTCGCCTGCGTCCGTCAGGCGCGCGGCCTTCACCGGCCCCGCAGCGCCCTTTTCCTCAGCCGGCCCGCTCACTTGCTGGTCACTTGCTGGGGGCGCCGCCTCGAACAGCCCGCCCTGCCCAGCAAGCGCATCGTTCGCGTCCTGGCCGAGCTGGAAGTTCTCCGCACTGGCATCCTGCCGCGCGCGGTCGTTGACTTCGCGGTCTTGCGCTTCCCTGGCAAGGCGCGATTGCTCTGCAGCCTTGCCGGTGCGTTCGGCGTCCAGCGCCGCGGCTTCGCGGTCGGTCTTAGCGCGCAGGCTCTCGGCGTCCTGCGCTTCGAGGGTCAGGCCTTCGTCGCCTTGTTCTTGGCCCGCTTCGCCAGCAGATTCGCCGTCACCCTGATCGCCTGCTCGCGCTCTTGCGGCGTCAGGTCCGCCAGCAACCCGGCGCTGCGCTTGGAGAGTTTCAACAGCTTCGGCGACGGCTCGTGCGACTTCTGCGTGGTACTCATCGACGGTTCCTTCTTGCGTGGCAGTGGCCGCGCGTTCCTGCAAGGCTTCGATGTCGATGCCCTGCTCCGCGGCGTCGGCCAGCATGCTTTCGGTCGCGGCCTGCACTGCCGGCGAGACGCCAGTGTACCCCCCGGATTCAAGATCGTCTGGCGTGAAATCAGCCAGCGCTTCGGGGTCGCCCATGCCATCCTCGTAGCGGCGCTGGGCGTCTTCCATCCACTCCGTGCCCTGCTCGCTGTGATAGGTCTGCGTCCCCGCAAACTCGGCCGCGATGGCGCTGCGCAGCCAGTTCGTCGGGTCGCCGCGCACGTCGGCAGGGATGTAGCCGAACTCCTGCAGCGCCTCGGTCGCCAGCGTGTCGATGTCCTTGCCGCCCAGGCGAAAGAGCATCTTGCCGCCGATGTTGCGGTTGCCGGTGCCGATGGTGTCGGCGCGCTCCTTCATGGCGATGCCGCCCAGCTTGGCAATGGCCGTGAGCAGCGAATCGTTCTCCACATCAACGCCACCGCCGCTGGCCAGGCGCCGGCCGTTGCGCTCGGCCGCGGCCAGTTCCTTGTCGGTCGACTGTCTCAGGATGAAGCCGCCCTTCACCGCCTGCAGCCGGTGGGTGTTGCCCAGCGCGTCGCGCGCCTGCTCTGCGGCTTCGCGTGTGCGGTAGAGCGTGGCTTTCTGGGGCTTGGGCGTGGCCGCGCGCTGGCCCGCCGGGGTCTTGGCGTAAGCCTCCTGCAGCTCGTCAGCGATGCGCTGGCGCTCGGCGCTCAGGTCCGCAAGTTTGCCCTCGGCCACTTCCGTCCACGCGGCTTCCAGGCTTGTTCCCGAGGCGATGAGGGCGCGCACGTCCTCGGCCATCGCGGCCCGGTAGGCATGGATCGGCGAGCCCGGCCGAAAGTGAAGCATCAGGCACGTCGCGGCTGTCATTGGACGATCCTATGAAGGTGCGCCATGATGAGCAGGATGTCTTCGTCATCCAACTCCAACAAAGTGCGCTGTCGGTCGAACCGGTCTGGCTCAACATGCGGCGGCAAGTATCCGCCTCCCATTGGGCCGTTTTCTGTGGAAGACACATGCCACAGGCCCTGCACGGCGATCAGGAATGGCGTGCTGCCGGCCCCAAAGCCTTGCGCCTGGACCAGCCGCGGCGAGAGCACTTAGGCCCTCTCGACAACCACCGAACTCGTGCCCGTCAGCGTCTGGCTGATGCTGCCGGCGTCGCGCGAGCTTTGGGTGACGGTCAGCGGGGATCCTGCCAGCAGGCCATGGATCAAGTGCAACTCGCTCATGAACAGCGCCACCTCGCGCATCCGCACGTAGCTGATCGGACCGGCGTCGTCGCCCACCGTGATGGTCACCACGCGGTCGGCAAGCGGGGCGCCGATCAAGAGCGATTCCTCGTACAGGTTGAACGTGAAAGTTCCCGGGCCGTAGGAGTACCCCGAACCGTCTTCGTTCAGCCACAGCCTGCCAGGTTCGAAGGTGCTGGTGTCGATCACGAGCTTGTACCGCTTGCCGGCGACCAGGCCGAAGCCGCTCATGATCCCGGCGCCGACATCTCCGCCCGCCGCGGCAATCTCGATGTCCTCGGCCAGCAAGCCGCAGAACTCGGTGCCAGAGATAAGCATGCCTCCCGGCAGCGTCTCGGACCAGTTGCGCAGCATGTCGCTCACGAAATCACCACCTGCTTGCGCGCGCTGCCGCCATCGCTGAACAGCACTTGCGCCTCGGCCGCGCCGAACGCACTGAGGCCGGTGATGAACAGCAGCCCCGTGGTCACGTCCGTGGTGCCGGTGCCTTCTTCCAGCACGCAGCCAGTCAGCGAGCCGATGGCGCCGCCGTGGAAGATCGACCAGGAGCACGCATGTCCCAGACGGGGCCCGCTGCCGGTGTTGAGCGCGAACGGCCCGAGCGATGTCGAGTAGGCCCCAGCGGCGCTGATCGTGATCGTGAAGGCGTTGGTGTCGGCAGTCGCCGGGCTGCCGCTGGTGGCGGTCTTTCGGATCGAGATCGTGTAGTTTCCGGCAAAGGTCGGCGTGCCTTCGGGGTGGCCGGTCGTGGCATTGATCGTCAGACCAGGCGGCAGAGTACCGGTCAGCAGCGCATAGGTGCCGCCGCCGGTGAAGTAGGAGTCGAGGGCCGGCGACGCCCAGGCAAACGGCACCCCGATCGTCCCGGTCTTGGACGGGACTGTCCCCGCGAACGTGACGCCAGAAACACCGAGGCCGTTGAGCAGCCCAAGGCTAGGCAGCGGGGCCGGCGAGCTGGCCACTGGTTACACCTCGATGTAAGTGATGGAGCCGCCAACGGCGATCGCTGCCGACAGGTTCAGGTTCAGCAGCACACCAGAAGCCGACTCAAACCAGCCGGCCGGGTTGAACGGCAGCACCGCACCAGCGTTGATGACCCCGTAGAACAGGCCCGTAAGATCAGTGCCGCTTGCGCCGCTCTGGAACTTTGCATTCACAGTGCCGGCGGCGACGAACCACGCGGACAGCACCCGAATCTTCTTGCTCGTGACTGCGGCCACGATGGTGTTGTTGCCGCTTGTCGACGCAGCGATGGCGGCAAACTTCGGCGTCACCACCACGCCACCGATCATCATCTGGCTCGACTCGATGCTCGTCTGCACCGGCAGCGGCGCGGTCACTGATGCGTCGGTCGCAGCGCCATCGGCGCCCCACCCGACCTTGACGCGCGGGTGCTTGACGCCAGCGATGTCGTCGGCTGCGAATGTGTCGCCGCCGGACCCTGCATTTGCAGTGTAGTTGTCGCTCATGCTTAATTCCTTTCGATGGTTTGCTGAGTTACCCGATGCCCAGAAGGGCGCGCCGAATTACGCCAGTGGCGACGGTCGCTGCATTTGTCACTTTGAAGACGTTGATGCGGCCGTCGTAGGACATCAGCCCGCCCTTGCCGCGACTCGTGATCGTCGAGTCAGTGCGGACGAATGGCGTCGCGGCCACAAGGTCAGAGCCGTCGGTGCTGTAGTACACCGTGCAGGTGATATTCGCTCCGCTGAATGCAATCTTGCAGGCGGCACGCCAAGCCGAATTCAGGCCTATCGTGTTTACCTGGGCTCCGATACTTGACCGGCTCCCATCGGCAGCCACCAGTTCAAGCTGCGCATAATCGCCTGTCTTGCGCGCAAATAGGCCGTAGCATGAACCGTCCACCTGCATGCGACCGCACGCCCAGATACCATCGTCGCCGCCTGGCGATTCGACGTACACGTCGTACACGTCGTCGCCGGGGTCTTGCGCGTTGCTGTAGCGCGTGACCGTTGCTGCGGTGTTCGGCTCGGAGTAATTGACCTTTCGGGTCATGTCCGGGCCTGAACTGATCTTCGACCAGGCCCCCGAGCCAACGGTGTCAGGCGTACTGCCAGTCAGCGCCTCATCGGAACCGCCGACGCGCTTGGTAGTGTCGTGAACAACGAGTGTCGTCATCTTCGCTCTATCTCAGTTTGTACAGGTAAGCATCTGTGCTGCCGTCGTTGAAAAACACGATGGCATTTGCAGCCGTTAGCAACATCATCTTGCGGCCCATGATCTTGTGCGGATTCGGCGCGGCGCCGGTGAATGTCTTCTTCGTCAGCGTCCACGGCGTGGTGGTCGGATTTACCTCGAACGCCTGCATTGCATTGGCCTGCATTAGCGTCCAGAAGTAATAACGATTTGCCACCGGGTCATAGACCAAACTCGGCCCGTCGTATGTATTCGATGAGTTGGAGGTATAGAACTCGTCAACCGTGGTCGTATCACCGAATTGCACAGAAACTGCTGAGTGCGTCGCCGTGCGGGTCCGTGGGTTGTAGACCGTGTAGCGCGGAATCTGCGGGCCGTTCTGCGAATTCGTGGCAGCGCCTGCGGTGAGCTGCACCACCAGGTCGCCGACCATGCAGTCAGCGCCGTCGCCATTGATCGTGGGCGCCGACCATGCGGCCCAGA
>Ga0307512_10000503_pt1 | contig 57406 bp, 70 predicted proteins | sample 14_EM_MG_FD_200267 | JGI IMG/M metagenome (GOLD analysis project Ga0307512, IMG submission 200267) | Populus trichocarpa ectomycorrhiza microbial communities from riparian zone in the Pacific Northwest, United States - 14_EM | ecosystem: Host-associated > Plants > Roots > Unclassified | place... | reverse complement strand
CCTCCCTCTCCCTTGCCGCCTTCTCAACAACCTCGTCACTCAACCCCCTCGGCACCGTCTCCCCCCTCTCCCTCCGCCTCTGATTCACCCACTCCGCCAGCTCCGTCATAATCTCCAGCTTCCTCTCGGTACTATACCCGGCCACCAACCCACTCGTGCTAACCGCCACAAAAACCCTCGCCCCCTCCCACTCCCCCTCAACTCCGCCAAACCTCCACCCCTCCTGCCACCCAAACACAAAATCCTTCAACCGTTTCCCTGCCTTAACCTTATAAATCCTTTCCCAAATCCCTTTTCCAACAATACACACCGCCTCTGGCTTCCACCTCCTCACCTTCCCCTCCAGCACCGGCACAGACGCATCCATCTCCTGCAGACTAAGCTCAGCCTGGTCCTTTGTAGGCCGGGAGACAAGATTGGTGTTGCCGAACGAGTACAATTCGGGGAGCTTGAGGTCGTCGGTGGCGGGGCGCTTCTGGTCGGGGGTAAGACCGGACCGGTGTAGGAGCTTCCAGAAGAGATTGGAGGGCGCGGAGTAAGCGTGTCCCGTCGCGGCAGTTTTTAGACCCGGGTTTGTGCCGACGAAGACGCAGATTAGGTTTGTGGAGAGTACGTCGGGGATGCCGGAGAGGTGTGCGTATTTTTGCGGGGGCGCATAGCCGGGGTGTTTTGGGCGCTTCTTTTTGGGTTTGGGGTTTGGTGAGGCTGGGGCTGGGGCGGTGGTTGGAGGGATGGTGCGCTTGCGGGGTGAGGGTGCGGGTTTGCGGGATGAGGGAGTGATGGGTTTGGTTGCGCGGGCGGAGGCGAAGAGGGCGCGCGATGGGGAGGGGGTGGAGCTGGTGAAGGTGTATTTTTTGAGAGCGCCGTTGAAGGAGGGGGCGGGCTTTAATGGCGCTTCTTGTTCTTCATCGTAGTCATTATCGGAGGCTTCAGAGACGGGGTCTTGCTTGCGTTTTGGCATGATGTGAGAGGAATTGATGTGAATTGATGTGGAGAGAAGTATATTAGTGCGGGAGAGAAGTATTGGATCCGGAAGAAAGTGGTTTGAATGAAGCTAGAGGCGGTGACGTGAGTGTTACGTTACACAACGTACACTCCAGTTCCCACACCACTTTTCTTCGAAAGCACAGTTCAATCTCCGGATTTGCTCAAATAGTATGGTTCTCGACAGCTGGGTATATTCTTCTACATTGCCGTATTCTTCTCCACAATCATCTTTGCAAATGCGGCAAAGTCCATCTCTCCATCTACCTTTTCATATAGATTCGGTTCTGTTTCCCAGTATATTAGCATCCCCCCATATCAATAGGGTAGAACTCACGTGTGAAAACCGCCAATGTGTTCCTTGCCACTCCCACTCCCTTACTCGGCCTCATCCCACGAACAAAGTGTGGCACCGCCTTGAACCTTCCCCTTGTGATGCGCTCTAGGGCCTCGCCGGTCTGAAACGCCAGCCCATCCCTCGGAATCCCAACCTTGACTACTTGCCCCATGCGATCTTTAATATACAACCCCGCCTCTTTATCTGGCGGTCCACCCTCGAGTTCTGGTAACTCTACCCCTGCTGCAAAGTTCGGCGGGTTTGCAAGCTCATCCACATACATTGCGCTCGTGAGGCCGGTAAGGCATCCATGGTCGAGATGGGTGCCGCACCAAGAGTCGAGATCCTCCTCACCCTCCTCATCCGTTCCGGTTGGGGGCGGGAAGTAATGTAGCAACCGCGCCTTTGTAGTGGTAGATGTCCTGACCACGTGCTCTAAGTATCCCGGGGTGTAATCGTCGATATTCTCCGCAGCATACTGGTCGCACGCGTGAGCTACCAGCGCCGCAGTATCGATGATAAGAGTACACAGCTCCTTGCAGCACTCCTCGAACCCGGCCAGCGCCGCCGGCCAGATGTTCCCTGCCGTGTACTCTTTGAAATCCGGATACAGGTCCTTCCCATCTGCGCCATCGAGCACGGGATTTTTGTAGAACGCACAGTTTACGTAGTAACTGCCTTTCAATGTGTCGACACGCCCATCTGCCGTAAGCGTTTCTTTGCCGCATGACCACCCGACGAGATAGTTTGCGCCTGGAGCTTCGAGGGCAGCTAGCTCTTGCGCTGGAAGCGCAGCGATGTGGCTGGCATAGGAGAGGAGGCGCGTGCGTAGGGTTGTGAAACGGGCCGGGAGAGAAGTGACAACTATTATTCCCAGGGAGTCGGGTCCAAACGCGTTGAGGAGAGTGGAGGAGGAGACAGAACCTGCCAGGAATAAGCGATGAGGTTGGAGGGTTATAGATAGGTGTAGTTACCGGACTCTAGGTCTGAGAGATGAATGGTGACGGGGTCGGCGGTGGTGTAGGTCATATTTGGTAGCTGTTGTATGATGTGGGTGGGGATGGCGGGGTTGGTCGGCGCTGGAATTGATCCCTTACTGCACCCGCGACCGGCAAAAGCTGTTCTCCAACCGCTCGGCGCCCGATGCGAGATACGTCTGATACATTGACATACTCATGTCAAGGGTGTAGAATGTGTTTGACCAAAATAATGGTGGAAAGTTTAGTTGGTTCATGTGTCGGCCGGTGGTGTTTGAGTTTGAATGGTTGAAGTATCACCAGAACAAACGTCTTCAGCCTGTCAACACCCACAAAAAACCCACCAATGCACCCCGCAATGCTCATCTCAAAGCCTTAAAGTTAACTGGGTTATCAAACTCCAATAAGCATGTGATAATCACAGTTCATCACTCAGGGCATCTGAAAGTTGCGCGTCAGACTTTCGTGATCGGGTTCCATTCACTGGTTCATTCACAACGCGTTAAATTACAGCAACTACCGATTCAACTCGCACTACGCGGAGGCCAACATTTGATACCTATAAGTGATGTAACTAAAATTCATAATTCGAAGATTCGTTAGAGACATGTACTTCATGATATTCGTATCCCAAACCAATCCCCACCACAGATATCAACGCCTTAGCCGCAGTTGTCCTCTCTCTCAACGACCACCACTTCCATCCCTTTTGCTTCCACCGCAATGAACCAGGAAACTGGCCTCGAGATCCGTGTGGGCAGAAAATCTCCCACCTCTGCCTCTCCCTTCCCCCCAGGATGCATAAGCTCTGCGTACAATCCATCCCACAGTTCCAGTGTAGTCTTCATCAAAAACACCACCTTATACTTCTTATCCTCCAGATCACGCCCCACATTCACCACCTGACCCTCCAGCATATCCACGCCGTCCCTCATGCCCTGTACAGATCCCCTAGCCGCTTCCAAAAACTCATCAAACGATGGCAACATCGTCTCTCTCGCCTTCACCGGCGAAGGCCTGAAGATCTGCAGCTGTGCAGCCGTCCACCGTGTTGTTTTACCCCCAAATTCCTCCCCTCGCTCTCGCAGCAGCAGGCCTCGCGTGTTGGTCGTGGCGAGTAACCACGCCAACATGTGCGTACAAAACCCCCGTACTGCGGCTTCGTGCATATCCAAAAGTGCGTCCATCGTCTCACAAAACTCCTTCCGGCCCTCCTCCGACTCCCACTTTCCGCTGCTGTAGGCTTTCACCCAAGGCGCAGAGATCCAGGCCCACACCCCGCCAGCCCAAACTACCATGAGCAGAAAGGCGACAGTCGGGGAATTCGCCTGACCAAAGGTTTCGAGTATGCTAAAGGATGATCGAAAAGCCAGCGAGATCCAGAGGGGGACAATGACGTTCGCGGTGCACCATGGCCCTGTGGAAAGGAGGCCGAAAAGAGTCCATAGGAGGAACGTTGCTGATATGTGGGGGCTTAGAGTACCGGAAGCATCGGGGGTGATTGACGCAGGTGGACATAGGGAGATGTGGAAAACAAAGGTTGTGAAGAAGAGGATGGCACGAGTTTTTTGGTGGGCGTTGAGGTGCGCTTGGAGACGAGATAGGAAAAGTAATAGCCGCCGAAGAGTGAGAGGTCTCTGTTTTGGCCGTCGAAGTAGACTATTGCGACCATGGTGTGTTGATAAGGTGTGGTCCGGCATAATTTGGTGGATCTCGAAGGATTATGGGGAGGTGAGGGGATTGGGTTTTGAAGAGATAGGGAGATAGGCTGAAGAGGGACATCATTAAAAAGTTCTTATCAAAACAGTCGGTGGCTTGAAACATGGAAAGGTTTGGGGGTCGGGATGTTGTTGGATGCGGATAGTATCACTCGAATTGTCCAAGACCTAAAACTGCCTCGTAAGCACACATCCGGGTTTCCAGATCCTAACTGGCTGCGTCGATATAGGCATCTTGCTCGTTCAGGGTTATGATCCGTGAAGAAATAGCTTGAGTGAGAAGGTTGCACCAAGTTTGCCATCTCGCTGCATCATCGGCTGATACCCTGCATCAAATTCAAGCAGACTAGACAAATTAGAAACACGTAAACTCTTGCGAAACATTTATTACGTCCAGCAACATCTAGAAGCACAACGCCAAAAAAGCAACTCTATCATTACATCCAGGTTTAACAAGTAAGACATTCAAAAACAAATACAGAGAACCTACAAAGACAATAACTCCCGAACAAACGGAAATGAAATAACCAGCTAGTCAATCAATCCCATCCTCGGCCGAACCATGTTTTCCAGAGGCCCTGGACGAACCACTTCATGAATATGTACACATTCTCGAGAAATACAGGATGGGCAGGGTCAACTTGTGCTCGAAAACCACCCGTCAGCTGACTTCGCAAGCTCATTTTGAGGTGCGAGCTTGCGAGCAACGAAAAATTCTGGGAACGAGAGCAGGGCCTACTTAAGTATGTATAAGTAGAAATTCAATTCCCTGAGCAAACTGCAATATAGAATACTAAGTACCTTGTAGATATGTCGCAATTAGTCCATGCAGTAGTATATTCATTGATAGGATGCATCTACACGAACTTTCACCCTCTATGTTGGTTCCAGCTGCGAACAAAATCATGAACCTGCTTAGAAGCCATATTCTTGCGGCATGCTTGTTGGGTTCCGGAAGACCCACAAACTTCTGGTTATCGAGTAAAATGACACATTTCCAGCTCGTGCAATACCTCAGCCCTTCTCGAAGAAACGAGTAATCTGGCATTGTCAATTGTTGTATATTGGTGCAAGCTTCGCGAATTTCCCCGGGACGCTTTCGAGCTTTCGCCGCCACGAAAGCTTGAAATCAGTTGATACCTTCGGGGCCACTTTGAAAGCGCCAGGATATTTCTAGCTTTCCGGCAGGGCAATTTTCCAGCTTCCAGCTGGCAAGACTGCAGATCAGCATTAGGTTCACTGGCCCGGGAAAATTTAGGTTTCCACGCAGGAAGCTTGGGTACACAGGAAGCTTAGGAGTAAAGCTCTAGGAGTATACTCTGCGCGGTTTCAATTATCCTATCTATCTATCTATCTATCTATCTATCGACAGCGACACTGGCTTCATCGGGAGCGGGCTGGAGACGGTGCTCAAGTGCACTTGGAGATGGGAGCGAGCTGGAGATGGTTGATCTATGTTCGTAGGTGGGGGATGCAGGATTCGGTGCTGGATATATAGGGGGTACGATAAAAGTGCTAAGCCTTATAAAACTACAATCTGACTATCATCCTTTGAGAAGCATCCCAAACGTCATACAGAATCATTTCCTAAGACTTTCAGAAGCCATATACAGAAACTTTAGTTTTATAAGGGTTTTGAGATTTATCGAACTCCCTATAGGATATACGCACCTATCAATGGTATGTACTATAGAGATAGATTCGCAGAGACTAGTCACTGGCTGGGATCACCCAACCGAACCTTAGTGTTCCATAGATGACTCGGAGGCTAGTCGCTGGCTGGAATCATCCAACGGAATCTTAAATGAGCATTTTTCCGGGGAGTCCATCTCCAGCATGCTCCCCAGAGTCTATCTTTACCGTCTCCAGTATGCTCCTAGCCAGCCCAGATTGACCGTCTCCACCCAACTGGCGCCATCTCCAAGTGCACCCGAGTACCGTCTCCAACTACACCCGGGCACCATCTCCAGCCAGCTTCTGAGCACCATCTCCAGTCAGCTCCCGTCTCCAAGTGTACTTGACACCATAGCCAGCTCCCATCTCTAAGTGCACTTAAGAACCGTCTCTAGCTAACTCCTGGTGAACCCAGAGTCGCTGTCGATAGATAGATAGACAGATTAATTGATAGATAGAGAATACCATACAGCCGTATATGCTACCACGCCCAGTGTAGATTTGAAACGAGATCCATTGCACATTCTACAGTGCGAAAGGAGACCGGCTGGAAATGGAGAGACGCCGCAAAAGGCTGCGAAAGGAGACGCGATGCGAAAGAGGACGAAAGCTCAAAAGTTCACGGTGCTTCCGAAATTCATGCGACCTCTGAGAATAATCTGAGTTGAACGTTGAGAAAGTGATGAAGCTGCGAAATTTCAGGGTACTCTCTGAAATTCGCGCGATCTTTGAAAGCAGCAAGAGTTCAGCGATGGGGTCCATTCATCTCATCTCGACTTAACGGTTGCGAAAAAGTGTAGAGTACAGCTGATGACCGCGGCAACACCCCGGAGGAGCTTAGCCACTTGTGTTAGTTTTGTATTGTGTTATTCATGCTTGGAGCGAAATGGCCTCTGACGTCTGTATCGTAGGTTGAATTATTTATACCTGAAGATTTATTCTCCAAGTATCCTCACGGGTTAAAATCAAGATGTGAGGATGCCAACCGGGACCCTAACCACATCAAGAGCCGAATTCGGAGTTCTCTAAAAGCCGAAACGGGTAGTACCACACTCCGAGACTACAAAAACGCAGCAAACCATTCGGAGGAATGATATCAACAGATGTGCAGACAGTGCAATTTCGGAATAGGAATATTAAATGCACATACTCCAAATTGATAATTCTAAGCCTTGTTACTCGAATACTATGCGTTCACAAGCAGGACAGGCTTCCAGTGATGTTTGCGAAGTACCTGGGATTCGTGTCTCTGCCTGGACAATTACCTCTGGAGAGGATCTTAGTTACAAGTAGGCGGGTGCAAGCTAGAATACACTGGGTATGGCCAACAGCAAGCTACCAAGTACTCCGGACCTGACGTTTCGTTGTTGCGGATCACGCCTTGGCGGGATCATCTCAACTACGTCATTGTTGTTCGCTCCAACTCCTCCAAAACCGACCACTATATAGCATTCGTCTTCCCTCCTCCCTCTCAATCTTCTATCACCTCATCACAAACGCAACCACAATCGGACTTCACGAACAAAGCCTTAAAAGTACCTACCATTTCAAACAACCAACATCTACGCAAAGAACAACAAACATGGCTCGCGGTAATGCTGAATACGTCAAGGTCATCTACATTTCAAAGGGTGGCGAGTCCTTCATTGTCCTTGTTGATTCTCTAGAGGATTACGAGGCGTGGAAGAAAGACGATTCGATTCCTCTGGCTCAGGTCGTGAGCGGGTTTCAGGTCTTCACGGCTCACAAGTAGCATGCCAACCTTCCTTTTGCATTTCGTTTGTTGTTTGTCTAGTTGCTAATATCAATTGCAATAGGGGAGGTCCACAAGGCATCATGGATACCGCCTCAAATGTCTCCCTCGAGAACGAATTCGGCACCTCCAAAAACGAGGAATGCATCAAGAAGATCCTCAAGCAAGGCTCTCCCCAGGTCAAGACCGTACGTCATTATATACCCACAATATCCACTACTCTTTTCCTTTGCTAATATCCTTCGTTTTCCAGAATCCCGAGCGCCAGGGTGACACCAACCCGAGCAACGGCGGCATGCTGGTTCCACACTAAAACACCAATCCTCTGTTTTATTTTGCATTGTATTATGCCGGTGTACTTCTGGGTTCTGTGGGTTTTAAGAAATGGGACATATTTCCTTGCTTAAATGAATGTAAATCTGAGTCGTTTCACTTTATCAATTCCGTTTCAAGTGTTCAGTCTCCGTTTGTGGGTGTATTAAATGACGTCAGTAAAACAGCCTTCAACATAGAGTTTATGCTAAGTTGCCGCTCCAAAATGAGACTGGCTTCAAATTCGCCGCAACCTGTAAATGAAAGCTATGGGCCCTCAGGTTTTGCAGCCATCGCATTAATCTAGCTCGATTAAGTGAACTTAGGCACTCGCCTTTCTTTATCTGTGGGTCTCGTATCTAGGAAACAACGAAGTTCTGTATGCATTTGAGGTGCATCATCTTTTAATTTCAGTGACCGAGGAACTACCCTTAACAAAAAGTCAAAAGGTTTGATGATCACTGGATTTGGTGCAGTCCTGTGATGAAGAACCAGGGGCATCGTTTTGAGAAGATAATTTACCCATGAGTGATCACCGATGATCATGACACACGCTAGCAATTCTCGAAGAGCCTCATTCCCCACGCGGTAAAAAACTTTCCACTGCTACCAGTCCATCCAATTCACAACTGAGAATAGACCACCTCCTTTTCCCTGTTAGATGAGCAAATAATGGCTGGATCCTTCGCCTCCACCGACTCGTCAAAGACGCTCTCTATTACCAACGGCTCTAGTACCCCTGTGCTCACCTCGATCCTAACTCACACACCACACGAGTTTCTACAGCCGTCTGGCAACGCAATCCAAGATGCAGCACTGAATCTGGTGAAGCGGTATTTTGACCCGCTACTAAAAAATGGTACGGGAAATGGGTTGGATACGGTGTACCTGGAGGGTTTCGATGTGGAGCAGGTTTGGGAGCAGGTTAGGGGTGTCGTGGAGATGCTTGCGCAGACTACTGTGCATGATACAAAGGTGAATGGGAATGCGAGGAGAAAAGAGTTGGAGAATGGAAGCAGTGGCAGTGGTAGTGATAAGAACGAGGAAGAGGAGGAGAGCGATGATGAAGATTTGATGATGCAGGATGCGCATGAGGATGCGCATGAAGATGCGGATGAGGATGAGGAGAGTGGAGAGGAGGAAGGGTTTATTGGCTTTGTGGAGGAGGAGGATGGGAGTGAGGACGGTGGGGTTGCGCTCGAGGATGACACCGCAGAGGCAGAAAACGGGATTGGCTACGGCTCCGAGGACGAAGAAGACGAAGACGATCTTGAAGAGAAGGAATTGGTGCAGGATGTTCACGGCCTTAATGATGGCTTCTTTTCAATTGATGATTTCAACCGACAAACCGAGCTGCTGGAGCTACAGGATGCGCGAGGCGGCCCTGTGGACGAAGATGACGACGAAGACGATATCGATTACCACGCCGATCCTGCGACTCTGCAAGAAGATGAGGAAGAAGAAGAGGAAGAGTTTTCTACAAAATCGGATACGAACGGTCACCTCAAAGACGACTATGAGGATGATGACGATGATGAGATGGACCTGGATAGGGACATGGACGAAAATGCCAACGATATCATGTACGAAGATTTCTTTGCACCGCCAGCCAAAAAGAAGACGGGCAAACCTAAAGGCAAGAAGAAGGTATCCTGGAGGGAAGACGTGAACAAGATGGATCAGGAAGCAGAATATGCCGTGGTCCAATCTGACATGGAGCGGGTTCGTCGCGATCTCTTTGCAGATGAGGACGAAGAGTCGGATGAAGGCGTCGAAATGGATGGCGATCCAGCTGATCCCATGAACCGGCGTTCGTCGTATCAGAAACGGCAGGCCGAGCTTATGGAGCAGATTAGAGAGCTCGAAGCGCAGAGTGTTGCAAGGAAAGAGTGGGTGATGGCTGGTGAAGCCAAGGCGAGAGATCGACCGCTCAATTCCTTGCTTGAGCAGGATTTGGACTTTGAAAGATCCGGTAAGCCAGTGCCAGTAATTACCCAAGAGGTTACGGAAGGATTAGAAGATATGATCAAGCGCAGAATCCTAGATGCACAGTTCGATGAGGTTGTTAAGCGTCGGCCTGGGGATATCTCTGACAAGTTCCGACGGGGACGAGTGGAACTTGATGATTCCAAGCCGCAGGAATCACTGACTGAGGTCTACGAAAGGGATCACCTGAAGTCTACGAATCCCGAGGACAACCCTGACGCGAGTGATGAGAAGTTGCAGAAGGAGCATAAAGAAATCGAAGCTATCTGGTTGGATGTTTCTAGAAAGCTGGATGCTTTGACTAGCTGGCATTTCACACCGAAACCACCAAAGCCGTCATTGGCAATCGTTTCCGATATCGCCGCTATTTCGATGGAAGAGGCGCAACCCAGTGCTGCTGCAGGTGGCATCGCAGCGAATGTTTCTATGCTTGCGCCGCAGGAAATCTACAAACCTGGAAAAGATAAGGCCTATTTGCCAATCGGTGAGGGAGGCGGTAGGGAGATTGTTGGCAAGAGTGGAGCACCAATTTCAACGAGGGAGATGTCAAGCGATGACAAGAAGCGCAGAAGGAGAAGGGAGAAAGAGAAGATCCGTAAGAGGAACGCTATGGAGGGCATCAAGAGAGGAGAGGTCAAGGCTGGAAGCAAGAAGGATGTTGTGGATACTTTGAAGCGGGGTAATGTTGCCATCATTGGCAAGGGCGGCGAGAAGAGGAGCGTGGACGGTAAGATAGTAAAAGAACGGGGCAAGGGAGCTAGTGTAAGCTTTTTGAAGTTGTAGTGAAAATGGGTCTATAATTCTGTAAATTCCCATTTGGGAATGGTGTTGTATATATATTAACACTGATTGGTGGATTCATGATTCATAACGGAGTGCTTTGACTAGCCACTTCCATCTCCCATCTTTGTCAAATGGTGATGTAAACCGTGCTTCTAGTCTGGGGGTGTGGTAACAACGTTCGAGACTACTCGTAGCTCTGCATGGTGCTGGAAGCCGGAAGCCCCGCTAATCAAAGACGAATGAATAAATCAACAATGCCTTGTACTTCATCTTCTATTGTCTGTCTCACTCCCCTCTCTCACACTCTCCTCTTCACCATCAACACCTCCATAACCACTACGGCGCCCTTTAATCGATTTACGATTCTTCCCCCTGTATAACCCCACGCACTAGAAGCTATAACATGGCGGATGCTACATTCAAATCCGGAATTGAGAAAGTCATGGACAAGCTCTCCCTCGGTGGTTCTACTCCAGAGCCCTCAGCCGAAGTCGTCCAGGCCCTACGGTCTAAGTTCGATGCCGTCGGGCAAGGCCATCTCTTTACGTTCTGGGACGACCTCCCCTCGGCTGAGAAGGCTGTTTTCTTCGAACAGCTTTCAAAGTTTGAACCTGAGAGAATTGCGGTACGTATATTCAAACCTTTATTGGTCTTTCGCCTGTGTTCTGTATGCGGGGAAGAAACGATTGGTGGTGCATTATCGTTATATAGGGCTGCAGGATAACCATAATCTGACATCTGATAGAAACTTTCGGAAGAAGCACTCAACCCCCCACCACCAGCTGAGACTCCATCCGTCGAACCTCTGCCAGAAGCCGCTACTGCGTCGGTTCTGGACAGTCCAGAGTCTTCCATCAGCGCGTGGTATGATCTCGGGTTGGAGTTGATTGGGAAGAATGAGGTCGCCGTTGTTCTCATGGCAGGCTGGTACCCTACAAAAGACGAGTGGAAGAGACTAATTGATTTAACTTAATAGGCGGCCAAGGAACTCGTCTTGGATCCTCTGCCCCCAAGGGTTGCTTCAACGTCGGACTGCCATCTAAAAAGTCGCTATTCCAGCTGCAGGCGGAGCGCATCTACAAGGTACAGGAATTGGCCGCCAAGAAGGTCTCGAAATCGTCTGTGGTTGTTCCCTGGTATGTGATGACCAGTGGACCAACGCGGGGCCCTACTCAGAAGTTCTTTGAGGAGAACAACTACTTTGGGTTGAAGAAGGAGAATGTTCTGTTCTTTGAGCAGGGTGTGTTGCCTTGTATATCTAACAATGGAAAGATCTTGTTGGAGTCTAAGTCCAAAGTAAATTGGATACTGTCAATTGTACTGGCTAGAAGAAAGCTAAAATTGTGCCTACAGGTTGCTGTTGCCCCAGACGGAAATGGTGGCATCTACCGGGCTCTCATCGACCAAGTTATCCCCGACATGAAGGCGCGTGGGATTAAGCATGTCCATGCATACTGTGTCGACAACTCCCTCGTCAAAGTCGCTGATCCGGTCTTTATCGGTTTCTCTGCCTCGAAAGATGTAGACCTAGCCACCAAGGTCGTCCGTAAGCGCAACGCCACCGAATCAGTGGGGTTGATTCTCCTGAAAAACGGGAAGCCCGACGTCGTCGAATACTCCGAGATAGATAAGGAGACCGCCGAGGCCAAGGACGCGAAGAACAAGCAGATTCTCAAATTCCGGGCCGCAAACATTGTCAACCACTACTATACCACTAGATTTCTTGATACCATCCCCGACTGGGTCGACTCCCTCCCTCACCACGTCGCAAAAAAGAAAATCCCCTACTGCGATACCACCACTGGAGAGCAGCACAAGCCAGAGAAGCCAAATGGAATCAAGCTCGAGCAGTTTGTGTTTGATATCTTTCCTAGGATCCCCTTGGAAAAGTTTGCTTGCATGGAGGTGAAGCGCGAGGATGAGTTTTCGCCGCTGAAGAATGCAGCGGGGACTGGCGAAGATGATCCGGATACGAGCAAGCGGGATGTATTGAACCAGGGTAAGAGATGGGTTGAGGCCGCCGGGGCCACTTTGGTCAGCGAGGAACCTGAGACTGGCGTGGAGATTTCTCCATTGACTAGTTATGTAAGTGTCCCATATTCCCGAAATTTGTGGATGTAAAACTAATGGTATGAACTAGGGCGGTGAAGGCTTGGAGTTCCTTAAGGGAAGGCAAATCAAGGGACCAGCTGCTATTGAGAAGGACTAAATCTGCTCTTCGCAGTGGCGGTTGCGGTGCCTTGATTTGTAGGCTTTGTATTGGAGAAGAACGATGATACCTTTTGTGAAGACGAATGAATAGGTGGGCTTTTGGGCCTGATTAAACGATGCTATCCTACGTGCAGTATTTTGTCAAGTGATTGTATGAAATGTCGGTACATTCCTATTCAGGGCACGATAGACTACCCTTGAATGTCAGGAATTTGATTGCATCAGAAAAACAGGATTCATCCCAAAACTTTTAACTGTACTGTCCTGCCAAAGACTACGCCAACGCCAGACCAATGCACCGCTAAGTCCAAATACAAGAAAAAATAATACCCATCGTCTCACAATCACACTAGAAAGCCTCCTCGAGGTTCACCACCCTCCTCTTCTTCCTCTTCTTCCCGTGCTCAGGCGACTTTCTCCGTCTCGGCCCTTCAATTCTAACATTCTCCTCCTCGCTCTCCGTCTCTTCCTCTTCCAGACTCACTGGCATCTGCCACCCACCTGTCACTAAATCCTCTCCCCTCGCCGGCTCAATGGTAACCACATCCACCTCCTCTGTTTCTAAGTGTAACCGCCGCTTCTTAACATCCTCGACGGGCTGGATATCAAATTCATCCTCGCGCTCCTCATATTCTACGTTTTCCTCCACCTCTGCAAAATCGGGTGCCAACGCGGACCAACGCTGGGGATTAGTCGTTGCCCAAATGTAAATTCTCCCTGTCTCCAAGCCAACTGCGGCGACAAGAGGCCGTGTGGGGTGCCATTCACATACACCAAGTTCTTCCTTGGGCCCTTCAAGGATTTTGATTAGAGAGCCCAAGGAACGCTCCCAGATGTAGATATCATGGTTGTGGTACGTCGAAGCGGCCACATATTCTCCGTTCCCTGAGAAAGTGACGTGATTCCAAAACAACCTATTCACCACGTCCTGAAACTTGTGTTCTACGTCTAACTTCACCTCATCCGGATTTAAGACGTCAGGAAGGATAACGGAGCGGATGATGCGGTCACTAGAGTTGAGAACCATGTTACGCCCTGAAAGCGTGAGGCGAATGTAAGTTATGCAGCCATTTGTGAGGCGTGTGGAGAAGACGGTTTCCCGTGTGGAGGTGGAAATGAGGTTGACCCAGCCCTTGTTTGTGCCCGTGATTATGTAGTCCCCAGTGTGGGTGAAAACGGAGGCGGTCGTGAGCTGCTTCGAGTCCTGCAGGGCGCGCTTGGTGTCGGCTTCTGAGTCGGCGGTGGGGGAGCGTTTGGGGATTGTGGGGAGAGGTAGTTTGAGTGTTTTTGAGGTGGTGATGTCAACGAGATACGGAAGGTCTTCGTACAGTGCGCAGCAGAACATATTCCTAACCCGCGAGTCAGATTTATAAAACCATGTGGAGCTGATTAGTGACACACGTATTCTTTGGGTGGAACTCAGCGCAGTAGACAGGCGCAACGAAGCGGACAGAGCGCGAGGATTCTTCGCCAGCTTTGGTGAGATCCCACCGGATTACTCGGAAGTCTTGCGAACAGCTTAGGAGGTACCGGCCGCACGGTGACCAAGAGAAGTATTGAACCTGCCGAACGTGCCCGCGCAAGATACGGGCAAGACTGTTTGTTTCGACATCGAAGAGGACAATGGCACCATCAATCTGAGAAAAACGATTAGATAGACACAGGAGGAGGAAGGCTAGGAACATGCCCTGCCAGATGCGAGAAGGTCTCCTTTGCGATTGAAACGAATCTGTTTGCTGCAGTCAGCTATCCATCAGTCATTGGAACTGTAACTGCAAGGCGCAGGCTGATCCAAAGCACTGGTGACTCACACAGGTAGAATGGCCCGCTCGCAACTCGGAGGTGAGGGTTTCTGGATAGTCCTGGGCAAGTGAGAAGGGGTCAAGCAGCGATAAATTCATGGTTGATATTGGTCACAGTGGTGTGTCCCTGCAGGTTCTTGTAAGGATTGGCGTTAAAGTAGAGCTTTCGCGGCGAACGGAACAAGGGCTTGGCATCGCCACCTCAGTACAGCCCCGAGAAAAGCATCGCAAGCCTCTCCCTTTGCTACTAACCTCCCATCGTCCAGCCAACAACCACCGCCAGCTCCACATACGACGAGACCCGACCGTCGGAACCCCTTTCTATTGTCATATCTAACCCGCAGCATAGAAAATAATTTTGATTGAATTTTCCGTCACGCAATAGGCGACCTTCGCTGGTCGACAGACCTTGCCTCCTTTCACGTTCCTCCATCTTCCACCTGCCCTTCCTTAGGTTCACCAGCACCCTTAGGTCGTTCCCTATCTACGCCACGCTCAAAACCGTTCGTTTTCCGCGCGTTTCTCCGGTGAAGCTGTTGCAATTGAGAGGAGGAAAAGGAGACGCGTCTTAACAGCAGCGACAGACCTACGGAAAAGCTTGCACGCTTGCTCGGCGCGAATAATCGGACGGGATACTACAGTGTGTGAACGGTGAATCTATACAAAGCGATTAGGGACTGCTTAGAACTACTGCTACTATGGTGCTTCTTTTCGACTACTCGAGTGCGCCGCTGCGCACTATCGAGGAGATCCAGTTCGGTCTTTTGTCGCCAGAGGAGATCAAGGGCATGAGTGTATGCCATGTCGAATACCCAGAAACGATGGTATGAAGAGTTCTACCATGCACTTGAAGTTTCAAGATCAGTTTCTAACTAGCCTTTCAGGACGAAGCTCGGCTTAAGCCTCGAGAGAAGGGTCTTAACGATCCACATCTTGGTTCTATCGATCGTTCGTTTAAATGTGCTACTGTGAGTTCTCCGACGAATACATCTTGTCATGCTTGATGATCTGACTTGAGATGTAGTGCGACGAAGGCATGACTGTCTGCCCAGGACATTTCGGTCATATCGAACTTGCGACACCCGTTTTTCACGTCGGTATGTGGCGTTTCTATCTTTTAACCCGCAACTTTTCAACTGACAGCTATGACTAGGTTTTATTAATAAGATCAAGAAAGTGTTGGAGACTATCTGCTATAACTGCGGAAAGATAAAATTGGATGAAGTGAGTGCCACTGAATAAGTGGCGCGACTTCAGCATGTTCATCCGATTGCTAATGGCCTTGACCTGCTTTGCAGAATAACGACGCCTTTGCGAAAGCTTGCAATATTCGTGACCCAAAGTCCCGCTTTAACGCCGTGTGGCGACTATGCAAGGCAAAAAACGTATGCGATACCGACATGTCGGACGAGGACCAGGATCCAAACAGTGAATTATCGAAGCCAAAGGTTGCCCATGGAGGTTGCGGGAACAGGCAGCCGCAGATCCGAAAGGAAGGATTGAAGCTGTATGGAACATGGAAACCCGATAAGGAGTCGCAAGAAGAGAATCCCCAACCAGAGAAAAAGCGGTTGCACCCCCTCGACATTTTGGCACTGTTCAAACATATCAGCAACGAGGAGATTAGGAAAATGGGGTTGAGCGAGGATTATGCTAGACCAGAGTGGATGATTATCACGGTTTTGCCGGTACCACCTCCACCTGTGAGACCCAGTATCTCTGTGGACGGGACTGGCCAGGGAATGCGTGGTGAGGACGATTTGACGTACAAGCTGGGAGACATTATCCGTGCGAATGCCAATGTTCGGCAAGCAGAAACAAACGGTTCACCACAGCACATCGTCAACGAATTCCAAGATTTGCTTCAGTTCCACGTTGCAACTTACATGGACAATGATCTTGCGGGACAGCCTCAAGCACTGCAGAAGTCCGGTAGACCTGTCAAATCAATCCGTGCACGTCTAAAGGGAAAGGAGGGCCGTCTGCGTGGCAACTTGATGGGAAAACGTGTTGACTTTTCGGCACGTACTGTTATTACTGGTGATCCGAATTTGTCTCTTGACGAGGTTGGTGTGCCGCGAAGTATCGCCCGAACATTGACATATCCGGAGATTGTCACACCTTACAACATTCATAAGCTACATGAACTGGTCAAGAACGGGCCGAATGAGCATCCTGGTGCGAAATACGTGATCAGAGACACTGGAGAGAGAATAGACTTGCGTCACCATAAGAGAGCTGGAGAAATTTCGCTTCAGTACGGATGGAGAGTGGAAAGACACATTGTGGATGGTGATTTTATCATCTTTAATCGGCAGCCTTCCCTGCACAAAGAGTCCATGATGGGTGAGCAGGGCATACAAGAAAGTCTTCATTGATTTACTAACTGTTTCTTGCAGGACATCGCGTCCGTGTCATGCCTTATTCCACGTTCCGACTTAACTTGTCAGTCACCTCTCCTTACAACGCTGATTTCGACGGTGACGAGATGAATCTTCACGTTCCTCAGTCTGAAGAAACACGAGCAGAAGTCAACCAGCTTTGCATGGTACCGCTGAATATCGTTTCTCCCCAGAAGAACGGTCCTCTCATGGGTATCGTACAAGACACTCTTTGCGGTATCTATAAGATCTGTCGGCGAGATGTTTTCTTGAATCGGGATCAGGTTATGAACATCATGATGTGGGTTCCGAACTGGGATGGTACAATTCCTCACCCAGCAATCTTGAAACCCCGACCGAGATGGACTGGAAAACAGATGATCAGTTTGATTATTCCTGATGGCATCAACAAAGTGTCCTTACAAGGTGGCGACTGGTCCCCACTAAACGATGAGGGTCTGCTGGTACACGGTGGTGAACTCATGTTCGGGCTTTTGAATAAAAAGGCGGTCGGTCAAGCTCAACAGAGTCTGATTCATATCATTTATAACGAGAAGGGATGGCAACGGTGTTTAGAGTTCTTCAATGGCGCCCAGACTGTGGTTAATTACTGGCTTCTCCACAACGGCTTCAGTATTGGTATCGGTGATACAATTCCTGATGCGGCTACTATTGCCAAGATTGCAGAGACTGTCAGATTGAAGAAGCAGGAGGTTACAGACGTTACCGAGAGGGCGCAGAAGAACACTTTAGAGCCGTTGCCCGGTATGAACATCCGTGAGACTTTCGAGAGTATGGTCTCCAAGTCATTGAACTCGGCTCGTGATGTTGCTGGTTCGGACACGGAAAAGAGTTTGAAGGATCTCAACAACGCTATTCAAATGGCACGGTCGGGTTCAAAGGGTTCAAACATCAACATCTCCCAGATGACGGCAGTTGTGGGTCAACAATCAGTCGAAGGAAAGCGCATTCCCTTTGGATTCAAATACCGAACATTGCCCCATTTTACCAAGGATGACTACAGTCCCGAAGCTCGTGGTTTCGTCGAGAACTCCTACCTCCGTGGGCTAACTCCACAGGAATTCTTCTTCCACGCAATGGCTGGTAGAGAAGGTTTGATCGATACGGCCGTCAAGACTGCAGAGACTGGTTACATTCAGCGTCGTCTCGTCAAGGCATTGGAAGATGTTATGGCGAAGTATGACGGAACTGTCCGAAATTCCCTTGGAGATGTCATTCAGTTTGTTTACGGTGAAGATGGTTTGGATGGTGCACACATCGAACCTCAGAAGGTCGATATTATCACTTGTTCCGACGCTGAATTCGACCGGAAAGTACGAGTCGATGTTATGGATCCGGATAAGTCAATTCCGCCAGAGTACCTGGAAGTTGCTACAGAGATTGCCGGTGACGTCGATATACAGCGTGTCCTAGATGAAGAATACGAGCAGCTGAAGCAAGATCGAAAGTTCTTGCGGAAGCTTCAGTTGACTGATAAGCTGGACGATAATATGCAGCTGCCTATCAACGTCCTCCGTATCCTCGAGAACGCCCGAACAATTTTCCGTATTAAGCACCGCGCCCGAAGCAATCTTCATCCGGTTGAAGTTGTCGAGAAAGTCAGGGAACTCGTTTCAAAACTTATTGTCGTTCGTGGATCCGATCCTCTATCAATTGAGGCTCAGGAGAACGCAACTAAGCTGTACATGTGCCACCTTCGTTCACGGCTTTGCTTCAGACGATTAGTTCTCGAGGGCAATCTCAATAAGGTTGCATTTGACTGGGTATTGGGAGAGGTGGAGTCGAGGTTCGCAAAGGCAGCGGTCAACCCTGGTGAAATGGTTGGCGTGCTTGCTGCACAATCCATCGGAGAGCCTGCAACACAGATGACACTGAATACCTTCCATTTTGCCGGTGTTTCCTCTAAGAACGTTACTCTGGGTGTTCCTCGTCTGAAGGAAATTCTCAACGTGGCCAAGAATATCAAGACGCCCTCGTTGATTGTCTATCAAGTTCCAGAGAACCGATTCAACAAAGATAGTGCGAAGCTGCTTCGATCTGCTGTAGAACATACTACTTTGCGATCTGTCACCGATTCTACAGAAATTTGGTACGATCCGGACCCACGAGACACCAAGATTGAAGAAGATCTCGACACGGTACAGTCGCATTTCCTGATTGAAACTGACCAGGACGATGTTGATCACCAGTCCAAGTGGATTCTACGTATCGTATTTGATCGTAAGAAGTTGCTAGACAAGGATTTAACAGTGGAGAAGGTTGGTATGAAGTTGATGGAAGAGTATGGTGGTGACATGTCTATCATCATGAGTGACGACAACGCCGAAGTTCCTGTTATCCGGTGTCGCATGAAGAATATTGAGCAGACCAAATCCCAGGAAGAAGACATTGACACGGAGGAAGACGTCATGTTGAAGCGCCTCGAGAACCACATGCTCGATGAGGTCACTTTGAAGGGTGTTAAGGGAATTTCGAGAGCATTCATCAATAATAGGGACAGAATCAAGGAGACTGCAGACGGTGCGTTGGTGATGAAGAGGGATCAAGACGAGTGCAGCGAATGGATTCTCGATACCAGTGGAACAGCACTGAAAGAGGTCCTAACTGTCGAAGGAGTCGATACAACAAGAACATACTCCAACTCTTTCGAAGAGATCTTGAATGTTTTTGGAATTGAGGCAACGAGAGGCCTCCTGGTTCGCGAGTTGACACAAGTTTTAGCCTTCGATGGTTCTTATGTTAATCATCGACACATTGCAGTCCTTTGCGATGTCATGACTACGCGAGGTATACTGATGGCGATTACTCGTCACGGTATCAATAGGAATGACACTGGTGCTCTGATGCGTTGTTCTTTCGAAGAGACTGTCGAGATCTTATTGGAAGCAGCTGCATCCGGTGAGTTGGACGATTGCAGAGGTATCTCAGAGAACATCATGTTGGGCCAGTTGGCTCCTATGGGAACTGGAGAATTCGACGTCTTCTTGGACGAGAAGATGCTACAAGATGTTATCGTTGATAACTCACGCATCACTGGCGGTGATATGCTTGGTATGGCGAAGGGCCCGCTAGATGGATCGGCTACTCCGTATGATTCTGCTTCTCCAACTTACGTGGACAATAATTACGTTGGCTCCCCAGACGGTGACGCTACGTTTTCACCTATGGCGCATCATGGCTCTCAGACTCCCGCCGGATTCTCATCGTACAATTCAGGAGGCTTTGGCAGCGTGTCGTCACCTTATGGTGCAGGAGGACTCAGTCCGTACACCCCTACTTCGCCATTCGGCACCAGTCCAACCTCGCCTGGAACCTTCTCTCCGACTTCTCCGGGGGGGTACTCTCCCACATCTCCGAACCTTGGATACGGAAGCACGTCGCCAGCAGGCTTCTCACCTGGCTCGCCCTCGTTCCGTGCTGCCAGCCCAGTATTTTCGCCTACCTCTCCAAGCATGCCATACTCCCCCACATCCCCGAATATTCACGGTGGTACCTCTCCTACATCTCCATTCTCACCTACCTCGCCTTCATATTCCCCCACAAGTCCAAATTTGTACTCGCCAACTAGTCCCGCGAATTACTCGCCCACCAGTCCTGATTACTCCCCGGCCTCCCCGAGGATGGATGGTGGAACGGGTGTTAGCCCTACAAGCCCGACGAGCTATTCCCCCACGAGTCCAAGGTTTAGTCCGACGTCTCCAAGATACTCTCCAACTAGTCCGGCGATGCATAGTCCAAGCCAGGGATGGAGTCCTACCAGTCCTGGACCATCTTATTCTCCTAAGTAAGTTTCCTCGTAATATTTGAGTGGTAAAGGTTGATACTAATGACGCAACAGCTCTCCAAAGGATGAAGGGGATACGCCGAAGGATGACTAGAGGTAGAGTGTGTGAGTGGTGTAACGACACAGTAGTAATAGCTATATCAGTGCATAGGTTCAATTGTTCATCGCGTTTCTTTTCTATTGTTTTTTTCCTTGGTATTTGGGTTTTTATTTTCGCTTCGTGTACAAGCTTTTTGTATTACTATTACCTCCGTACCTGCGCCTGCCTGCCTGCCTGCCTGCTTTCTGTGTTTGTGTCAAGCTGATGATGGAACGATGGAAAAAGAAAAAACATCAAGTTTTTTGAGATGAGATGCTGATCTATCATACTGTTTTTTCAGAGTTTCTCCTTATTTGCGAGATGAGAGCGGTGAAAAGGGGCTTTTGCGTTTACTCCTTTCTTGTTGTTTTGCTGCTTCTTTATCGTGTTGTGTGTTCTGAGGGGGCGTAAAATATTCTCTTTTGCACTGAGTTAAAAGTATGGATGGGTGATGATAAATTGGGAATTACACAACGAGAATAGGAATGGGAATGGGAATGTCAAGATGAGAATGAAGATGGGGGCATAACTTAGGTATAATGAATGATACAGGATCGATTGATTGATTGTCTGACTGACTGGCATTTTTCCGGGGATGGATATGGGATATGTCCAATTTGATTAGAATAGTGATGGCTGGTGGAGATGATATCAACCGCACCAGTTAATCGATCTGTTCAGGCAAATTTGTGAGCCGGCCACACACCGAAACGGTGCGATCATTAAACCGAGTTCACAAGTCCATACACATCAACGCAACAATATCAGACGTGAGAGGCACTATAGTCCTGTGCCTATACTGACACTAGCTACGGAACGGCCTCCGGAGCGTGGGTTGGGGTTTTTGCAATGTAGGCGAGAAGGCTTCGGGCTGTGCGTAGCTGGTTATGGTGATTTGTATGGCTGATTGTGGTAGCAGGAGGATAAGTTATTTAGATGAGAGAAGGGTCGAAGGAAAGAAAACACGTAGGAGTGGTGGTTGGATGGATGGATTGGGTAACGGAGTGTACCTAAATAGGTAAACAAGGCAAAGTGGATGCCAAAAAAACCCGTTTATTGATGTGACCGCAGTGCCACATTTACCCGAGTGCAGTATGACTCCCAGAGTCCAGTGAGTGTAGCATATTACTAAATTTAACATTCCAATTACTGGGGAATAGCTCAAAATACCACAGTAATGCAAGATACCAGCAAATATGACATTGTAAATGATTGAGTATTTAGTTGAATGGGATAATATTGGTCAATTGAGCAGCATTGAGCATTTGAATAGATGTGGCAGGCATTCCACATTCTTGTCACAATGATGTGACAGTAATAAACCAGTATACCTACAAATAGCTCTAACATGATGTTATGTTCAGCAAACTACATACATAGTATAGTAGTTAGTGGGTGTGTAAAATACCCACTGAAACAGGATCAAATCATGCCAGAGATATTTTTTTACCATGTCAGTCAGCTGGAGAGGTACCACTGGCAGCATCGGTCCTGAATGCAAGCCATCAAGCATGCGCGGGCATGCGCGGGCGTGTGCAAGCATGTGCGAAATAGACACATGTGGAAGTAATGTAGTATAACTCTACTATTTAACTCAATGCACATCATTTTGAATATGACAGCAATCCAGCATCAATGTGGCATCAATGTACCATCTAATGTGGTCTTCTGTGCTACATTATTGTGAAATTGATCCCACATTCAAAACAATTGATATTGTTGCAAATCCTGAAATACCCCACAAGTTCAGCTGATGTATACATTTATAAAGAATTCAACATTAATACTGCATTAACTTGGCATCAATAAACGGGGCTTTTTTGGTACAGTAGGTATAGACTTGAGGCAATTCTAGACGCAATCTCTTCTAAGTTATAATAGAAACCCTCCAAACCCAATGCCATTCACCAGAGAGCACGACCAAAAACAGCCAGCACTCCCACCACATTACTACCCCCCCAAGAACTATCAGCAGCTTATGCATACATCAATATATCGACTCCACCCACAACGCCAACGGGACATCGCAGTGGCCACAGCGGTGTTCAACATCTTTGAAGCACTTACAGAGGTACGGGATGCAAGGTGCAGATGAGGGCGCAGAAGACCACAGCCCAGATGCTGTGATTGTGTGTTATCAGATACTATTCAGGAGGACGAGGAGAGGCTAACTGTGTATTGTGGCCCGAGCGATACTTGGCGACTGTGAGCGCACGGGTGCCACAGGAAGGACAGTCCACGGGGGCCGGCGAGCGCGTGAGTGCCATGAGGGCCTCCGCAGTCTGGTACTGATGCACCTGCTGCGGGACAGCATCTGGAATACCTTCTGGGAAGGCTTTTGGGACACCTTCTGGGACACCTTCTGGGAAGGCTTCATCCATAAGGAGCAAAGATACTTTGCGGCTGCGGCGACCGGTCAGTATTTGCAAGCAGTCTGGTCGTCTGCCGGGCACCTGAAAGACGTTCTCATTCCCATTTCCACCTTACTCACGAGCCAGCCTACAGCACTGCAAAACCATGGTGGTCTGCCAGCGTGGTGCGTAAAGAAATTGCTGACCCTGAACAAGAGCACTGCTTCTACACAGAAATTGGTGGCAAACATCCCGTAGAATTACCATTTCAGAGGTAACCCGCCGCTTGAAAACATTGACAGTTAGAGACCATGGACACGTTGACAAGCTTGTAATCTGTGGCTACAGGATGTACACAGGAAATAATACAACGGACTGTTGTACGAGCGAATGAATAACGTTCAAGCTACCGCGCTTTGCCGCGGTAAAAGCCCTAGGGTGATAATAGAAGTAAATACAGGTTCGCTGAAATTCCTGAATGCAATCCTCTGTTGTCAATACATGTTGTAGAGACCGCAATCCTTCGCCTACCACTATTACATCCCGATCCTATAGTAGCCAACCTCGAAGTATGTGCGTGAAGCAGAGGAATCATTCCCTTCAATTGTTAACCCTACTGTACATACCTACTCTACAAACAGAAATAAAGGTACAAAACACCAGTCACCATTTTCTTAACTCAAGCAAGATGCTCCTTCTGTCCCTTCGGTCCCCTCTCTAGATCTCCATAATGTCTTCTAAAATTCGTCCATGCTCTCCCAACCACCTCCCGAGTCTTTCGATTGAACGCCACCAAAAGTGCGAGAATCACAACAATAGCGCAAGACGTCCCAGCCCACAACCAAAAGTACCTCAATGTATAAGTATTGGAGTTTCCTGACATCTCCTTGACATTCATGCCAAAGAAACTCGTCTACATCTTGTCAGATATGGTGATAAGGAGAGAGAATAAGGATTCATACGACGAATGACAGCGGCAGGAATATGATAGTGATAACGGTAAACACAGTTACAACCCTACTCTCATGGAAATTTGTATTTGCTTGCTTCAGGTTCAACAGCTGGAATTCCTATATCTAGACGTCAGTAACCTTTCTGCAGTAGTCCAAAGGAGAAATACTATATCTCTCGCTGACTTTGCACTCTCGACAATCCTGTCTACCTGCTCCTGGTGCCTCGCAATATTGTTTGTAATCTCCTTTAGCATCCTTCCAGCGTCCTCATACCCGAGTCTCCCCAGTCTCGGATTATCAAAGAGCTCTACAGGATTACCATTCGGTGGTTCCGTTCCCACCATACGACCTGTTTTCCAATTAAATAGGTCTACGGCCTCTCCTAGCTTCTTGACGACTACTACCTGCTGCGCAAGTACGTGCGAGATCATCTTCATCTCATCTAGGACACGGTTTAATTGCATTATTCGTTTGGATTCAATTGATTGTAGCACCTGGAGCCGGGAAAATTCACGGTGTTGCTCAAGGCCCTATCAAAGATTAGCAAGAGAGGATAGGCAATAGATTAAAGAGGGGGAGAACAATATCAAGAATCATCCCATCATAGTACTCCATCACTCTGTCAAAGTCGAAGCTGTCGTTCGTACTGTCTTGCGTATACTGTCGGATGATATCCAATGCCACCAACAGAGGATGGCGCACGCGGAGACTGAGATGCAGGTTCGTTTGGTCTTCTGCTGTGCAGAGAGTTGTTACGCAGTCTACAGATCAGCATGGGATGTTGCTTAGACACCGAAGGGGGATGTCTTATGTACTTTCATCCGGCATCAGGATCCACCATTGATCTACCATCAACTGCTCCCGCCCTTTCAGTATCGACAGATGTTGACTCTCGATCATCTCTTCCCGTTCATAGTCGGGGAGAAAGAAACGGCACAGCGACTGTCGACCCATTATCATGGAAGGAAGACCATCTACAACTGGAGTTTTGAACCGGCGTGGAAAGAGGTCAGAATCATCATAAGAGCGCTTTAGAGCCAAGTTGGGAGGAAGGGCGGGAAAATATCCACTGCCAGGATCAGAAAATGTGTCTGGATGAGAAACTATTTTGCCCAATAAATCTTGAGAAGCATTCAGTTCTCTGGACTGAAACCCCCGGTCTGCGTTGAGGAAGGGGAAAACAATCCAAAGGGGTTGCCTGTATTTTTGCAGATCTTCGCAAATAGGCTCAGTAACATTCACACAACGGAAGACGGGGACGACACCTTTCTGCGGCAGAGGCAAGCGCACCATAGGTTCCAAGTATGCGCCATGTCTCGACATCCGCATATACTTTGCCAGCCGCGACATCAAGTCTCTGTGCCATATAAACTCGCGGTCCATCCTCGTTTCTAGACCACCCTCCCCTCCCCCCGCTGGGGTTGGTGGTTGCTTTGAAGTTTCGATAGTTATATCTTCCACCGGTGGAGTGTCTACAGCAACTGGTTGAACCGAGACCGAGACTCCATTCTTCACATTCCACGACCTTTTCGACTCGAGAAGCCTGGAATACTCAATAAAGTCTTCCTGCATCCAGTTCCTTGTTGCACTCGCAACCCTAAGCTGCCATACAAGATCATTTGTCGCTCCAGCACTACATATCCACCATCAATCAGTACTTATCCTCTTCCCCCCCTTGAACAGCAAATACTTGCACCCAAGTAAACCTGCCATCTCGCGCAATCTTTGAGCACTGCAGGAACATCTTATGCCTTCTATTCCCCCACCTCGGCCTCTCCAACCCATTTCCCAACAATTCCTGATGCGTCTCCTCCCTACCCGCCCAGAAGTGGGTTATGGTGATTGGAATACCATTCTTGAGCGGATAAAATTCCTGCAGACTCTGGGCATCCGAAGTTTCGAGGCTGGGGAGGGCACTGTGGAAGTCTGGGTCCGAGAACGCAGCGGAGTCGCCGTCAAGTGTGGATATAGCGTCGCGGGAGGAGTCGGAATCGAGTGGGAGATAGGAGGTGGCGGCGACAGCGGTAGTTGAGGTGCCGCTGGTGCTGGCGTCGTCGGGGAGCGGCCATGGGGTGTCAAATGTCACTTCTATGGGCATGTTGTCTTGTCTGCGGTTTTTGATGATATCTACGTATCAAGGTACTTCGTTTGTGGGAGGGGATCATGGATTAATATAGGCATCAGCCTATGGATGGGGGAAATAAGTTTAATCATTGATATCATGCATGTGCTTTTGCTTTTGCTTTTGGGATGATGGGTATTTCTGAGCTGTGCTGGCTGCTCTGATACTGCTACTTGTTGCACAGCATGAATACGCAGAAGTAACTAAGTATACTCCGCCCAGATTATATTTCCTCCTTGCCGTTCGTCTCTAGACGCAATAAATTAGGGGTCTGCTTCTGCAGATGGGCTGTGCTGTGCTGTTAATACTCTTCGGTTGCTGTAGCTAGTACTGTATATTCTGGAGTCTCCGGAACAGCAAGTTGCGCGATCTCGATATCTTGCTGTGCCGATGATACGTACCCCCGCAGTGCAGATGAGGTACGTTCTGTTGAATAGTAATCGTGCATTTCCCGATTTGTACTACTCTATACTGAAATATGCAGATTCTATGATTAAGGTTCTCAACGGAATTTCCTTCTTTCAGACTCAAAATATAACGCATGGGAATATCAGCTCCCAAAATGTGCTCCTATCTTGGGATGGAGTGGTCAAGATCGCCAACCTTTCGACCGGCCAACACGAAAGCTCCCCTAGAAATGCTCACATATCGGCGCTCGGCCTGCTGTGCATGGAAATGATGGAACGGAATGTGTTGATGGTGTCGAAGATGAGTGCAAGAGACACCTTGAGTGTATAGGGTGAATACCATTACAAAGCACAGACAGGAGTGGAAGTAAGCTTAATTTAGCATTTGATGAAGATTAGCTGAAGGCTCGCCAGGGAGAAATTTCAGAGTAGATCACAGTGATAGAATTTTGTAAATAAACTCACAAATAACCATAGCTTGTACGGGCTTGTATGAGCCTTTACATGCTCAAAAAGTCAGCTAAAGGTTGTTCCCGTGACCAGCAGACCACTGAAAGCTGCCCAAAAACCCTGCTCGAAGCCTTCAGGCAGTTGTACAAACCTAATATACAGACTCAAATTCCAGCCATTTACCTCTCTATGCTTCATATGCTTGGCCTGAATTACGTATATACTTTAGATTTATACAAACTTTATATCAACTTAAAGTTATGGTTTTAAATGATAGAAACATTTCCAGCCGAATGTTGATGCTCCAAACCACTCTGTCAAGTACACTAGAAATCACATTCAGTACCATGCACTAACAGGAATTCCGTAATCACTGGCAGTTGGTTTCAAACGTCCATTGGCAGGCTAAATAACCGTGACTATGCAACCCTATCATGGTAGGCTCGTACAAGGCCGTATAAGCACACACAGATAGGCCTCAGTATTACATGGGCCCTACGCTGCCTATGCTGAGACTTGCAGCCATGGAAATCGACATTGGTATACCTAGCTGAGTTATATATACAGTGGTGGAAACCAGTGACTCGGACTAAGATTGTATGATCATATGAGTTCGTAGGCATCCACGTTGTGTTCCCAAGCGGCCCGGCCTCCATTCTGAAAGCCCGCTCTAGCGGCGGTCCGGCCGGCCTGCACATAGTTGAAAGCCGGTCTGGCTGATGGAATATGGCAATGGCAGAGCTACGATGGTTGGGTTGCATATGGTGCATGTTTCGTACTCTGGAGGCTTTCTTAGTGTAGGCAGCAGACGGTGTCTTTCAAACAAACTATATTGTTTATCCTTTGTTCCGTTAAACCTACAAACCGGCAAAAAAAGCCTGCAGGCCCGGCCCGGCCCTCATTTAAAAGCCGCCGCTAAGGCCGGCCTGGCCGCTTAGGAACACTGCACCTACGGTGGTGACCACGTACGCTGGTTTCTATAGGCGATAGATACCTATAATTGATTCGCGACAAAATCCTTAATTGATCAAAAAAAGTACTTGTGATTTGACAGTAGAGCGGCGCCCTAGTATTTGTATCTAATTAGATCACGGCATTTGCAATTGCCCTTGATCTAATTAGTTCACAAAGTGGCACGCCAATGGTGATTAGCCGTCGACTCCTTCTCCATCGCAACCGAGGAAGTGCCCCTATGGTACAACATAGAATATCACACAGAATATCTTATCTCTTGTGAAAGCAAGTTCTCGTTAGGGAGTAAGGATTATTTTATTTGAATCAAAGTAAACTCTAGATTTAAATTCTCCATGATTGGTTTCTATAGATCCCTGAGGTTTAAAGCAGATGCTAACCAGTATTGATTCATTGCTGCTCCTCCAGTAGTATCTATCAGCAGTAGCTGTCAATAATCATTGTAAGTATTCTCAGAAGTAAAAAACGTTTCACATCCATCAATTATCATTATACTCCACACAATCACCGAGAAAATCTAGAACACCAACTATATACTGTCGATCCACAGACTCGAGTGGCTTCTTCATCTCGATTGCGGAGTTATCCAACGTAGCTACAGTGGTCATGTCGGTGTCAACACTGCTAATATCCTCAGATGCCCCAAACCCAGCATCAAACTGTTCACTCAGTAAACTAGATTTTTCGGGGGAATCAGACTGCTTATAATATGGTGGCGAAGATGGAAAATCACTGGAACCGCCTGGAAATAGAGGTGACTGAAGTATGAAGCTCTTGTTTATTCCCGGGGAAAGTCGCGCTTTTTTGGCTGGTGTTTCCGGAAATATTCGAGATTCAGCCCTCATATCTAGCACATAGCACATCTTCAGCATGAAATTCAGCCTGAGAGAAAGTTGTCGAACCTTTTGGCGTTCCTTCACTTTCTAGCAGCATTACTTCGTCTGTCTCAGTCATATTGCTGGGCTGGTCCCTAGGAGGACTGGATTCAAACCAGGCCCTTTTCTTTGGCCTGTCTGTATCCGATGGGAGGTCTTTAGCTCTTTTCATAGCAGGCTTTAATTCCCACCCTTCCTCTGCTTTTGGGCGCGCCGCTACTGATATAGTTTTCAGCAATTGACGTGGCGAAGGAAGATCGGTGTCTTGTTCTTCGGGGGAATAACCGTTGATCGGCGTAAAAGAAAGATATGGTCGCGTCCCGCTGGTGCTGTTACCGAAGAATGAATATTTCGGCTCTTTCTTTGGCAAAGTGGTAACTCGTGTTCCCGAAGAATTCCTCTCATGAAGACGGCGAAGCTTCGCCAACTCGTCAGGTGGGTCCACTTCGCATGCCAAATCAACAATTTCTACACCACCCTTCCGTAGCACTCGCTCCAAATTCGTAGCGTTGGTGCGCCTGGTTTGAGGGTTTGCTTTGAGCGTTGCGCTCGCCATCTTATCGAGGTTGAAATTGCCCCGCAATTCTGGCCACAATCCACTTCTGGCCATAATTTCTACTTGTTCGTTTCCCTTGTCGGAGGAAAGTCCCTTTTTCTTCTGTGGCTTTGGCCGTTTATCGAGACCTTCACGACAACATAAATGCTTACACCTGTAACTAGTTATCAGTATTTCAAATTTTTGGTGTCTTAGTGGCATCTGATTTACTTTGTTTTGTCGGTGCATTTATGGCGGCACTGCCAATTTCCACTGGGGAGTTGTACTGGTTCTACAGCCATCTCTGCTGGTTCATGCTTCGGTAGAGTTGGTGCCGACGTCTTTGGCTCATTGGGAAGGGTACCGGTGTTCTTTCTACTTGATGGCTTGAAGTCGTCAATGTGATCAAAATCGATGTCATTGAAAATATCTGAGTCTCCATAATCTTCTTCGTCCAAAAGAACAACCTGAGGTGTATGCTCGCTTGAGGGCAGCACTGGCCGTTGGAAACTTAGGTTCCCAATAGTATTTTTGCGCTCTTGTTTGAGCTGTACTTCTTTTAGACGAGCTTTGGGAAACATTAGTGGATCGATATCCAGCTCCAGTTTGTACGTTTCCCAAGTTCCAGCTACGTAAATGGTTTAATTAGACGCCCTTGGACTTGCGGAGAGAATAACTACCTATCTGTTCACAAGCAACATGACAAAGAAGGACTTGTTCGGGTGATTCCAATTGAACTGAGAATTTAAAGATCTTTCCAGTTGTGAAGTGATACGTACTGTTCAAAGTTACTAGTGCATCGGGGGCAATAATTTAAGGCCACTCACAATTGCCTTTGAAAATCCACAAGCAGCCCATCCGATCTCTCGGCAATAAACACAACTGACAATTCCATACCTCGAAAACGTCGAGGGGCTGTATCTGTACTAAGGAGTCTAACTTCTGAGTGTACACTCACTTCCGGAAGTCTAGATGTACAGTTTTTCTATTGTTCGATGAGACACTTCCCACTAACGGGGAACTGAGCGATATAACAAACCTTTGCTGGTCCTACCTGCTTCGAGGACAGCTTAAATTGTGGGATGCACTTCACAGCCTTTAGGATATTTGTTCCAAATGGTGGATTCCGCGAAAGTGCTGTCTCAATCTGGTGTGGTTGCAGCGTCGCTAACTTTGAGAGACTGCGAACACCAGCAATTACGAGCTTTCTGACTGAAGCTGGCCCAACGCCTTCTAGCTGCCGGATTTCGCCAGGTGAGTTCTCCCACACTTTTCCTTCGAGACATCGCGCCAGCTGGAGTGCATTTAAAACACAGATGGCATCTTGCAATTCTTGTTGACAGTCAATGATGCAGCGAATGATACGTATACAGTGTTTGAAAATATGGGCTTTGTCCTGCATTATATTGGTCTTGAATCTCTGAAAAGCCTGATCCATGGGAAACTCAAGTATCCCGAGCTCGTACTACGTGCAGTGTTAGTAGGTAGTCTGGGTATAGGGTTTTCGGGCCCACCTGGATAAGGATGGAAACTTTATGCGCCGGGGTTGCGATGTCTTCCTTTATGGGGTATTTCAATCCGTTGTCCCTATTCAGTTCCTTGTACAGTCCTTTCTCGCCTGACCGAAATCTTAGTTCTTTGAATTCTTCAGCTTCAGATAAAACAGTGAGCTGTGATACAATTAGCGCGGCAAATTTGATTGAGACCTAGAGTACTCACAACGTCTGAGAGTGAGGCCTTTGGTTCCATCTTTAGAATTAACTGCATGGTTCCCAGCTTAATATAATATCGAGCCATTGCATCACCAAATTTTGTGAGGGAGAGTTTTCCGCCATTGTTCTCTACCATACGTTCTGTAATAAGAAGGTTTATCTCTTTCTCACATATGTCGTCGAGTCTTTCCTCGGAATTTTTGGTTGGTGTTTGGCCTTCAAGTTTATAGAACTGCGGATTCCTCTTTAGGCGGACATAAAGGAATGTAGATCGGAGCCATTGCTTTGCGGTTTCGACGTTTGTAATGGTGCTAAGTCCAATTTCGGCATTCTATTCTCGTGATTAGTGACGTTGGATGGTTTGTAGTGTAGAGTCTTACCATGTGTTCCACAAGGTTTTCGTGTAAGCTAAATTGCATGATATTAGTTTCTCTCTGGAGCATGATAATTAACGTATGCTTGAGGGATGTACTTACCTGCTTTCAAGTGTTTCGGTTCCGGCAATCATATCATCGTATCGAGATTTCTTTTGCTGGGAAGTCATGATTACGGCAACACCAGTGTCATCAAATTGGGGACGACCGGCTCTCCCTAGCATCTGCATGACTTCTAGGTCGACATACTCTCTGGCTCCATTATTGGACCAACCAACGGTGTTCTTGATGACGACGAGATGGGCTGGTAGATTGACACCAACTGCTAACGTTGAAGTACAACAGATAACATTTAATTCGCCTTCGAGGTATAAAGTCTCTATAAGAGCTCGATCGGTGGCATCAACCCCGGCATGGTGAAATGCTACGCCACACTCTGCCGCAGCCTGTAGATCTCTGTTCTGGAAGCTGAATCGTTTCTGTGGAGCCTTCCATGACCGTTGTCTGGCATCCCATCCACGCCAATTTTCCGCAAGTAGTTTTGCTGTCGAAATGCATATATTTCTCGTCATACAGAAAATAATGACGGGTTTGCCATCTGAATGTTTTTGGACAAGTTTTGGGAGCCTGACAATATTTCACTATTAAGGGATGAAATGAAGCGCCGATGTAAGGATAACTCACGACTTGTCGAGCGTCTTGTCAAATTGAAATTCATTCCCGTTCCATTGAAAGCCATAAACATACCTCTGCAACTGAACAGGACGAAACTCTGGGCCAAAGACTTCCAGATTGGCTGGAGCATCTGGTGTTGTGGGATTCTTCCCCAACCAAGAACATATGTCTCCAGAATTCGGAACCGTTGCACTCAGTGCAACAAAGCGAACATCAGATCCGATAGATCTCATTCTTTGAAACAATTAGCTTTTTTGCTTTTGATTAAGAGCAAGTATTTAATGACCTTGAGACAACAACCTCAAGCGTTGCACCGCGTGACTCTTTCAAGATATGCACCTCATCAATCTTTCGCCGACATGATTAGCAGCTGCATGCGAAGATATAGAAACCTGGAGAGTATTACCAAAAACAGTCGCACCATGTCCAATAGCCTCCGGTGGTCCTGCCATCTTCGTGTCATGCTATCCCATTTTTCTGGAGTAGTCACGATGAGATCGCCACTTCGTACGTTTGAAAGCTGGGCTTGATCCGTATCGCCCGTCAATTCGGTGCATACAAGACCTAAGTTGCAGAACTTTTTCTCCCAGTCTGCAATTATCAGCTGTAGCAATGTCAGATGCTGCATTAGGGGACTCTACCTCTTTTTCTCTCCGCACATAATGCCTTTGTCGGTGCCTGATATACCACCTTGTATGTGCCTTGCTGAAGTTCCCTGAATAGCGCACATATGGCCAGCTCCAGTATTGCTGTCTTTCCCGATCCTGTTGGGGCAGAAACCACAAGGTTATTGCTGGAATTGTAGACCGGTTCGAAGCAACGAGACTGCACAGCATTGAACAACGGATATGAAAAGATAGATCTGAATCGGTCTGGCAGTCGGTTGACTGGAACGAGAGAAATACCTTGGATGGTAGGAATATGTGGTGTAGTATTCTGTGGCACCTCTTGCGGTTGAAACAAGTTCCCCATACGCAATTCCGGCTGTTTTGCCAGATGACTAGCTTGAAATGCTGCCATCCTTGCTTTTCTTCCCTGCGGGGCTCGTTCTGGGGTTTTGAACGGGTTATCATTCCTTGCTGATGACTGCTTGACCGGAGTCGGACTGGATGGAGGGGCTTGGGGGCTGCTCTCGATATCCGAAAATTTCGGGGTAGTACTCTCACGGGGCCTATACAGGAATTTCGCTGATATATTGTCAACACTACAATATAGTAGAGAGTGTGTTCACGTAAAGTTACTCACACAATCCATTCGAGTGCCTACGTTGTGGCGGCGTTGATTGCACTTGTGACAATCCAGAACGACTTATAGAAGACAGACCCACTGTCTCGTTACTCCCGAAATAGCTGGATCGTCTGCTGCTAAAGGGTGCATTGGATTTCGATGGCCATTGAGGTAGCCTGCCGCTCAGGAGATCACAATCTAGATCCAACCTTCCATCAGCACCAGTACTATGCAACATATGACAATGAAAGATTGTTACCAAAGTCATCAAGATCCGGGTCTCCTGCTCCATTCCCTTGATTGACAGCATGCTTGAAGGAGCTTCCTTCAAAATGACGTTGAGGAATTGGATTTCGTGAATTGTTGCCTGTTGGCTGTGGGGCTTCATCTAAACTGTCCAGGGCAGATAGGACATCATCTAAGAGGTCTGGCATTGTGCCGACAGAAGTAATGGGAATGTATATTAAGATGTGCGGTAAGTTGAGAAAGAGTGAAGCGAGTACTTGGATTGCTTAATATAATACAGATGGTGTGTTTGTTGTTGGTATGGTCATACCAACAACAGACATTCGAATGAGGACCTGATTCGGATAAACATGTATCGACTTGTATGTACTTACATATGCTTTGTCGGTCTTTTCTCTCTCTGATATTCTGATATGGATCATTAGTAAAGAAAACTCATCCTTCGTTGGTCTTCCTAAATTTACAAGCTGCTCACAGTATATGGCACTAAAAGTGCCTGCGAACTGTTCTCCCGCATGACAAACAATACAAGGATATTGAACAGAATTAACCCCTCATCCCCATCTTTCACTACCGCTCATCTATAAGCTCATTTTCTTGCACGTCCGCCACCGTATTTTTCTGCCTCTTCCTCCACGCTAAAACACCCTTATCAAACACCTCATTATTCACGCCCTTCGGTACCAGAATCAACTGCACCCCAAGCTCCTTTTCAACATTCCGATTCCTCGCTTCATCATCAAAAAATAACATGTCACCGTAGTCCAATCCCGTCTTCTTCTGCAACGACCGAAAATGCGAAACCTTGGACCCAGGATATATCTCAAACTCATCGAAATAGTCAATCCCCCGCCCTCCTTGCTCGAGCTGGAGGAGTGACAACATCTCTCTTGCTAGTTCTGGGGCATGGGTACGTGATGCTGCTGCTATTTTCAATCCTTTGCTATGCAGATGGTACAGGATCGAAGGTACATCAGGATAGAAGCTCCAGACATCTTTGTACCGGTCATGCACCTTGTTGTATTGCCCAGTTGCTTTGAGAGGTGCGGTCACATGTGTATCAACCCAGAATGGCCTAGATAAATACGAAGATCTTAGTTATCACAGCCACTTATTCGCACTGGATGGAGAAAAACCAAAGTGTATAGTCTAAATCGAAGGCTATAAGCTTCGGAAGCGGGCCGTCATCCTGAAGAGTTGCCGGTAGAATAGGGTTATAACCTGTTGGTGAGACTTTTTTTGGCATGATGTTCGTGAGATGTGACAGATGTTTGCAGACCTGAGGATAACGCGATCTGGACTTTCGGAGATGCATCAAGTAATCATTATTTACCCGGCAGATCGTCGTAATTTTGCGTATGTGTATAAATCCGGTTGCGAGTAGATAGCGTTGAGCTTGTTAGGGTTCTACTGGACAAAGAAGTTCGAAAGACGCGGGGTGAAGTCGAGTCAGTGCAAAATTAGAGAGTTTACCCTATTGGGCCAGTTCCAAGGTTCCTGGCTTCGACGATTTCGAGATTAGAATCAAGTGGGTTTCCAACTGCGGTCTAAAGGTGGATTTGTTCAAGCCCCACAGTTTGGGGCAGCTTTTTGACTTCTTATAAAATTTCCTAGACCCGTAAAATTGTTAAAGCCAGGAGTTTGGAGCTGTCCCGATAGCACAAACTTTCCATTATGGGTCCGTGGTGTCAATTGAGCGTTTATAGCCAGCCTTATAGCTAGCTAAACCCTATTAAACTCAATATCTCTTCATTAGCAACCGGATTTATACGGTATATACCTGGCTATTAGATTCGTCTATATGGTACTCGCTGACCATGAGATAATACCCATGTACTAAATACATTCGAACTAAGATAAGAGAAAAAGGTATCAACAATTGCAAAAAGACCATCTACGCGTGTGTATCAATCTCAAGCGACCAAACATCTCGGGCGTTCCGTAAATATCAGCGTTTTACCTCTGTGCTCATTCAGTGCTCGGGCTTTTCGGGTTCCACCACAGTCGTCTTTAAAGCGAAATATTCAGACTTCGATGGGTTTGGTGGATCCGGTTTTGAGTACAACCATGTTGCAAAGAGTACAATAAAAGCACCGACAACGAACTACAAGCTGTGTCAGAATAAGTATCGCCGGTGAACATAGAAGTGATGAACCTACGTTTATCGTGACCACAAAATCAAAGAAATAGACACTGGCTATACAGCTGGCAATAATACTGATACTCGTCGCAAAGTTCTTCGCAATATTATCGGCGTAGTTTACGCAGAGCGCGACCACAAGCCCACCAAAGGCTTGGAATACAATGGCAGTCCATACGACTGCATTGTACCCCACGAAGAATCCTTTCTCCATGATTTCCTGGCCATCCATCCAAATGACGCCAATGAATAAGGCTGGGATAAGAGACCAAACTGATAGTTGGATATTACGAATCCACAGTGACGTATTCGAACCCTTTAGAACCTTCTCAAAATATACTCCCGCCAACCCCGAAATCATGCAAGCAACAACTACGGCAAAAAGTCCCTTATCCCGGTCCATCGTCGATTCTCCGCTGTGTTCGGTGTCGATACCTTCGTAGGTAGCCGACCGGCGTTGATGAGCAGGGGTCGAGGAAGTTGCAGGGAGCTGGACAATTGCCACACCGGCCGTTAAAGTAACTAGGGATATCCACTTAATAAAACTTAGCCTTCGGTGGAGCAATATAACACTGAAAAGCGCAGTTGTGAGAATTTTGAGCTGGTAGGTGACTTGAAATGAAGCCGCGTCGAGATTCGATACTGCAACATACTGCAACCGATTCTGCAGGGTATACAGACATGCCGGTATTGCCAGCTTCCAATTATCGGAGCGAAATATATCTTTGTAGAGCCCTTCGAAGGTAGTAGATAGCGGTGACATAGAACCGTCGGTCTTCCGTTTGTCCCGATACGCCACCACCAAGCACAGTAACAGTTTCAGAACCTCGTTCAACAACACTGCGGTGGAAGCAAAGTAGCGACTTGAAGAAGATACTGGCATTACACGCGAATAATGCATTATCTGAAAATATCAGCGACGTGAGGCTTTAGGGTTCAGTCGGATGTCGAGTTACAAGAATCAGGGCGGAGTTTTGAATTGTGAGCTTTCAGGGGTTAGTGGGTTTCCCCAACAAGATTCGAATAGCGGAAGCATACTGTAGCGAGCGACACCAGTTTCATGGGCACTCCCAAGAAGGTTGGGGTAGTTTCGGCCACCATTATGGCAGCTCAGAGAAGAGGTGAGGCGCTGAGCAGAACAGAAAGAGCGATTCAGTCGAACGAGTGAGACGAACAATACTAAGTAACGAGTCGTATTAATGAAAGTGGAGGTTGAGGGCGGACGTGAACGTGAGGTCTGGACAGATCTATCGGTAAGTGGTGATTGTGAAATGAGGCCCGGGTGTATACGTACTCTGGTAGTACAGAGAGGAAAACGTTTATCGGGATTCTACTACTCTACAGATGTCTACAAAAACGAAGAGAACAAGAGTATGGAGGTGACCAAATCCCATTAAACTCGCCACCACCTTTTTCCTTGTACAATTATATAATTGAATTAATGCGAGAATTGAATGTCAATACAAAGAGCACTCAAGGAAGTGCTCAAGTGGTCGCTGGGGATTCTTTCGGTCCAACACGTCACGACAACCAAACCGCTTAGGGAAGGATCGCAACAACTTTTCCCCGCAGGGTTCCTAGACACCTTTTTTATAACTTGTACAGTCAAAGATACTCGCAATATCAGCATAAAACGGATGCTGATATCGAATTCATATTCATTGTTCTTCATGCAGTTAGCTACCTGCGGTCATCTCGTCGATATTACGTGCAAAGCAGTTTCTTTCAACGCTCACAACGTAAGTAACAACGTTCACCGCGAAGCGAAGCCGAAAAGTCTGGTATACGAGAACAACAACAATGATCCTGACAGCTTATGAATTTCCAAAACTGCTTTCTGTGCCAGATGTAAGTAAGTTACTGTCAAAATCTCAGCGATGATGTCGCTACGTTAATTTTGCTAGCTTCATACCGTTCTCACAGCAAGTAGGCCGGAAGATTTTGGCCCGATTTTCCGGTCCCTTGGCATTGTGTGGCTTAGATCTTGATTACCTTAGATAGATTGATTAGATTGGCGCTTGGCATCGTCTTTTAGTTTTGGGTTTGCACGGACATCATCGATCCTTTGCATAGTCTGGGACTCTCTCGTGACCTCGCAAGCTCGCCAGACTATCCTTTGCATCATTTTTGCTTTACCACAACTGTTTTCCATACGGCTATTTTTTCGCTGGGGCTACCGCAAGATAATAAAGCCGCGTGCCAAACTACCAACAGCATTCCAGTGCTCCAATGACATTCCAAGCGCTTAGTATGCGTCCACCTGCACCTAACAGAAGAGCAACATACCTTGGGGCTGACAGTGAAATACAACATTCCGTGACCTAAATAAGGGGATATTGTAACGGTGGTCGAGGTTAGGGATCCCGCTACTGGCACGTGAGATTTCCAGGCCGGGTCTTATTAGAACGCTGTAGAGGTAAAACCACGCAGCGAATCTGCTACTTTAGAAGGTTGCATTGCCCCTCGACCAAGAAATATCCGAATTTTGTGCTAATAGTCAGTAAGACGCATATTTCGAAGACAAACACATGAGTCATTGGGTTTCAAGGCGGCTTATTATGTGTTTGGGATTGACCCTACAATTCATGAGATCCAGAGACCGGTAGGAATATCCGAGTCTACTAATTGCCGGAGCAGAAGCTAACAATTGATGTTCTCGCTCTAGTTTGATGTTGAACATAACCCCAAGGATCTTACCGAGATTATTTTGTACGATATCAAGGAACTCGACCCACAGCCCTTCTCTTCTATTGCCAATTTGTGCAACACGCTTAGCAGCGTTGGGATTTACAGAACCATATGCGAAGATCTAGAGACCGCACTCAATTTGGTGACCATCAGATATGGAGGAAAGAACTTTATCTTGAAGCACGGTTTGGGTTTCTGGGCCGGCTAGATCCTCGAAAATAGCGGTAAGAGTTATTGACTTCCAAAATCGGCGCTTTATGCAACCGTCCACTGGTCTTGCTTCGCACCTCCCTACTACCACCGCCCCACTGTTTCTGCCGGAATCGAGTATTCGGGGTTCGGCGACCGGCTCTCGACAGGCTACATCAAGTTCGAGTGTCGGCGGATCCACGGGTAGCGAACCGTCAGGTGAGGAACAAAAGGAAGGCTACCCAACGAGTCCCCGGAGGAGGCCCGAGACCGGTCTATTTTCTCACCCCTTTAGAAGTAAATGCGCTTTTATATTTGCCATAAATGGAACTAGAAGAAATGGAAGATGAGTCTTGTTGCCCTGAGAAGGTTGTCTTTTACCATGGGTGTCCTTGGGTCTGGGCGCTGTCGAACATCAGGATCAATGGTGTGGTAAGAGGTCGTTATGGCAGTTACTATTCTTCTCTGCCTGCGACATATTGGAGCACGAGTTCTGTTTTTGTAGTCTGGTGGTGCGTTACTCTCGAAGCTAAAGAAAAAGCGATCAGGGAGGGGTGTGGCGTGCGCTCACAAACCTGCAGAAGAGAGCGCATATGAGAGATGCTTTTCCTGATTCTTGCGGGAAGTGAAATGTTTGAAGGGGAAGAAGGGGAGCTCCCCCACCTAGCCGGCCATCCGGAGTGGGAGGGGAATTGGGTACTGCCATACTCTAGTTAGAGTGAATGCAGAATGATTAAAACAAAAAAACAAACAAAGTGAAATGTTTGGTGATTGCGAGCTCATGACTAGGGCGGATATCTATAGAATGATCTATATCTTGGACCCGGAAGAGGAGGACGAAGTAACGGAAATCAGAGATCTATTATGATTGAATCACTGTGGCTAACTTATTCTGTAGTTCATTCACCGCAATCTTCAGGCCGGATTAGATGTAGCTCCGCGGATTACTCAGGTTCAGCCTCCTTTTCAGGAGGATGATGAGGATGGCGACAACTTGGACCGGTTCTTCGATTTCTGTTTGGTACTACGATGCTCAATACCCTGAAGGACACAGGCACGAAGAAGGTTCACCAAAAGCAGATGGAAAGGGTGGGGTTTTTGGGAGCGTGCACGGATAAGGCGGACAAGTAGATGAACGATAGAATTACGGCTATTATAGCACTAGATGTGCTAGAAGATGAGATTGCAGCCTATGAGCATGCGGCAGAGGAGCCTCCGAAGCGTCATAGGCCGGCAAGAAGAGGATGGGGAAGAGGGTGGGGAAGGGGAGAGGCAGAGAAGGGTTTCGAGAGGGTGTCTATTGCGCATGTTCTACTTTCATATGAGGCTTCTGCTCTTTACTACAAAAGGATCTTATTATCTGTACAAGTCTCCTGTCATAAGTCGTGGTGATTTGTCAAAACAAGCCCAAAATACCCAACTTTACGTCAACACCATACAACCACCACCACAGCAGTAGGTCAATAGAGACTTCTGTAGGATCGATTTAACATCAAAGCCTGTTAATTCCTGGTCTGCTTGAAAATTGAGTAGGTCAATTCCAATTCAAAGTTTGGCAACACCAAGAATTGCCAAATTTGTAAGTCAAAATTTAGCATCAAACCTGATATAAAATCATCCAGTCAGCTGCTTATAGAAACCTCAGATAGGATGCTGTGTAGACAAAGCCTAGTAGTTCTAGGGTACCCATGTTATTTTAGAATAGGGCCAGAAAACAGGGCCCCAAGAGAAGTTATATATACAAGGCAGTTACAGCTCACATAACCGCTTTCTCCGTGATCGTGCAAATACCACAATCTTGCAAATACCATAACGAGTGCAATGGTATGGACGCTATGCTACATTATGACGCATGAGAAAACTCGTGGGTAAAAAAGGTTGAATAATTTGTATTCAGGGACAGTGGTCTGATTAACGGTCCCAAGTAACTTCAAATAGATCCCTTTTCGTCCGACACCATTAGGGCGAGTATTTTCTTTGCCGTCTTTGCCGGGTTAATGGATGCCATCATCAAAGCTTCTCTCATCGGCAGGCTTATCTTCCAGCTCTCCAAAACTCACCAACATCAACATTTCACTCCTGAGGCGGTCTCTAGTAAGTCCCTGGCACCGCATGAGTTTCATTATCTAATCCGTATCGCAGTCGCTGCGGTCGCATCATTTAGAGCATTAGAAATGAGTAAGCTATCGGAAGGTCTGCGCGGGAGTATCTCCGTTGGAGCGGCGTCTGTCCCTCGCGACCGGTGCAGTGTTGCCCCCGGCAATCTCGAGGACGTGTATGAAAAGTTGCTTGAATCCTGCCCGCATCGCTGCTTGATTAAAGCAGATGGTTGTGAGCGCGAAACTGGTGGATCTGGCGAAGTGCGCCAAGATAATTAAAGCGTTGAGGATCCCTGATGGTCGATTCAGCTCACCCGGAAGAATGTTATTGGAAAACGCCTATACTATTGACCATTCCAGGCTACAGGCCTGCACGAATCTTATGCCTATGTTGAGGAAAGCAAGAATTACAGGTTGCTGACCGGTTCCCCGCTATGGTCACAACGCTCGCATTCGAGGGCAGTGGATCTACCGGGCGATAATGGAACGTCAAACACCAGAGGAGCAAGCACACGCTTGACGCATCTGTCCAACCAAGTCCTCGTACTACCTAGCTATCATTGGGATAGATCATTGTGTGAGTGAGTCAGGAAACTGAGATAGAAGAGCCAAGAGGGACGCCAAGACACTCAGATGTATTCATTCCTCCAGGCACCCACTCGGCTCACCCTACGTATTACTGTGAGTGAAGCGTTTGATTGAGACTATTTCGCTCATAGAAGTGAAACCTCTTCAATTTATCTCATGATTGGAACAAAGCAAAGAGCACATCGCTTTCAGTCCGTTTGCTCATTCACATCTTCACAACCAACACTCGCCTATCTGTGAGGCGGGGGTGCCGAGCTCGTTTGAACCACTTATCAGGTTCAATCAAAAGCAATTTAATAATGGGGTAAACTTGAACTGTATGAAGTATTTGTCAAGGTGTTGTCTGATAGCATAGCCCTATTTGTCACAGCATTAACTTCTGCAATCGGGGTGCCAGTCACCTCACCCAGATAGGTTTCCTCAGGCCGATTCGCCTAGAAATGTATCTAACGAGGCTGAAAATAGTGGTCTTACCGAGTGACTCTTGATGTCGTGAGCGGTAACCTCTGCCTTGCACAGGTGCACGCCAGCTGCTAGGGCGTGCAATGGCATCGTGCATACCTAGAACTCTTGACCAACCGTCCGTTGCCTGACTGCAGTTGAACCCCAACGTATGCGAGTTGTTCCAAGCATGTAGTGTTCCAAACTTCGAGAAGGGTCGTAGAAGCTGGCCGTGTGTCGTCATCGGTTACCGATAGACAGGGTATACCTATCCTAGCACTGGTGAGGATGTACTCTAGGGTATATACCGAGGCAGAGAGTGTAGCGTTGCAAGATGTGGAAATGATGGACGGATGAACAGACAACCGACGAGGGGAAGTGGCTATACATATAAAGTCGGATGGGTGGCGAAATGACCCCGACAACGACAATTCATCGAAATCCGGAGAGTGTGGGATTCCTCGATTCCCGAAGAGACAGGCTATCAATCTGGGGAAGCTTTATCGCAGCAAATTCATATGCAGGCATTCGTCTGTGCTGCGCGTGCTCGTCTCGAGTGTTTCAGCTGTCCGATCGTCGAATAAAAGAGGAACGGGAACCTTGCAAGTTTAACGTTGCATGCTGTGTAACTTGAGCGCATCTGCTCGCTGCGGAGCTGCTTCCGTCGACAGGGATCCGCCTCACTTCAACATGCAATGAGTCTCGAAGGTTTTGCATCACACCTTATTTTCTTGCTTGTTCTCTTTGTACAAATCAGGTTATAGCAAGACCACCTGTTATAACCGCATACTAAGAAGCAGCACAGCCTCATTCACGACTTATCATCTCGTTTCAACACTGCCGCCGCCAACCAATCCCTTAGTCGATAGATTGATCACAAGGTCTGGACTCTACGGAAAAGAGGTTTATGTGTAAGAAGGTTCTCCTTTTGTTGCTGTCTCTACTGCCTGCCTGTCTGTCTGTTCACTTTTCTGCTCCGTCCTGCCCTGACGCACATGTCAACAACAACAACAATTGGATTATTGTTCCCACGCTCGACATTTTTTCCACTTAGCAAAAATATCATACTCTATTAATAGGGTTGCATTGATTTGTCAAGTTTGAAAGGCTAACCTTCAAACCACGGCGGGTGCCGTTCGGGGCACTTGCCAGGGCAACTTGAGTCTACAGGGAAGCTTAAGCGTCGCTTCAGTTCGTTTACTCGAACTTGTATTCACCATATGCCTTCTCCTTCTTTAAGTGCCGGTGACATCGGGAGAGAGGAGAACGGGGAACCTAGGGAATCTGACAGTTTGGTTGGCAATGGCAATGGAACCACCTATGGCACTGCAGATCATTACCGTCAGCAGATCTCGAACAAAGTCAACAATGTGGTACGCTATTCGTTCAGCAAGTTGAAGATTATCCTGTTCAGCAACTACGTCAACGCATTTCTGGTCTTTGTTCCAATTGGCATCGCCGGAGGCATTTTTGGGTGGAGCCCAACAGCTGTCTTTGTTTTAAATTTTCTCGCTATTATTCCCCTTGCTGCGTTACTGAGCTTTGCGACGGAAGAGCTTGCCCTGGAGGTTGGCGAAACACTAGGTGGCCTTATGAATGTAAGTACATGAATTCTATGACTGGATGCGTGTGGGCTAATTGTGGATAGGCTACCTTTGGGAATGCGGTAGAACTTATTGTGAGCTGGAGATTTACCTACCATATACGAACCTTAATGAATTGATAGTATGGATCCAGGTCAGTATAGTTGCTCTGACAAAAGGGGAGATCCGCATCGTCCAAGCCAGTATGCTGGGAAGTATTCTATCGAACATTCTTCTGGTACTTCTCTCAGACAAGATGTTTCATTGATATATCAAGATTGACGCTGTTTTTCGTACAGGTTCTAGGAATGTGCTTCTTCTTTGGCGGTTTGAAATACCATGAACAGACCTTTAATAGTACCGTGGCATCCACAATGTCATCCCTCATGGCTGTTGCAACATCATCATTGATCATTCCCGCCGCGTTGTATGCGACTATTGCTCAGACGGAAGAGCCAGACTTTAAACAAATCCTGCAACTATCACGAGGCACCTCCATTGTCATTCTCATCTTATATGTCATGTATTTGGTTTTCCAACTAAAGACTCACACAGACCTGTTTGCTGGAACAAATGATCCAGAGGAGGAGAACCAAAGGGTGTTGCTTACCCCTATTGAAGCAGGCCTGGTCTTGGTTTTTGTGACCATTCTTGTGGCCGTTTGCGCCGAATATCTGGTGGGATCGATCGAGGGGATTGTTGCATCATCCGGAATCAGTAAGACATTCATCGGATTGATTCTCATTCCAATCGTGGGCAACGCCGCAGAGCATGTTACAGCAATCGTGGTAGCCATGAAGAACAAGGTACGCGTTGAGACATGCTTTGGAATTCAGGGGAAGAAAACCACAAACTGACGGGTACCCAAGATGGACTTGGCCATTGGTGTGGCAATCGGAAGTAGTATGCAAATTGCACTTCTCGTTACCCCGTTTTTGGTAATTCTCGGGTGGATTATTGGACAACCTATGAGCCTTTACTTCCAAACGTTCGAAACGGTGGTGTTTTTCGTGAGCACCTATCTCACATACTACGTTGTTCAAGACGGAAAGAGCAACTACCTCGAGGGTGCTATGCTCCTCGGAATGTAAGACCAGAATCAACCACCTGTTGTCGTTGAGGTGAATCGGATACTGAGCCCTGTATAGTTATATTATCATTGCTCTTAGTTTTTACGTCTATCCAGACGGTGCAGGCCAACCAGGAACTCCCTTCTGATTGTGGAATACATAAGACAAATACCATTCAGCATACGCAATTATGTTTCCTTTCTCATTAGTATGAGTGGTTCACTCACAACTTGAACTCACGACCCTCTCGCAGGAGACGAAAACTTTTTCCTAGGTTTCTTTCTATTCGACTTGTATATTGCTAGGTCATGGATGGTGGCAGCATCTGCTTTTGTTTGGCGTTTTGGGGAACAAACCGAAGACATTCAAGCAAGCAAAAACATTAATTACGATTGGAGTTTTGTGGGTTACGCGGGTTCGCATATTAATTGGTTACCCGTATTTTTAAGGTCTAGATCATTCGTTTGTGCGGGCTGGTGTGCGCAGAATTTGTATTATTTTGTACAATTGTTGTATAAATATATTTTTTATACCAAAGTTCTCAGCCGCATAGTTGCTAGTTTCGCTCAAACCAAGTCACCTACCATTCGTTCAATATCCACCCCACTCAATATGAGTGCTAATAATTACCTGCCCCGAATACCTCGACGATTCCTTCGTACCCGAATCCGTCCTCTGATTGTCCGCCCACCTCCTCCGCGACGGCTGTCTAATACAGGTGAACCGATGCCGGTGGTTCATGAAGAAGTCTTTACGCCGCCGCCCCAAATAGAAGAGAAGGCGCCCACTCTGCCAGGATTGACCGAATATGCATATCGATGGGATACCGCACCACCTAGTATGGAGCAGCTGATGAGGGCGGATAAGTTTTTTAAAAAATATCCTGTAGTGCATCTGTGGTCTGAGGCAAAATTTAAGATGATTGACCATGGGACTGCGCCAGAGGTATGTGGGGTTGTCGATGTCCAATTCACGCATCTACTCATTCGCTTTATCGCAGCTCTAACTGAAATCTGCTCGACAGGTTGCGTTTCTCGGGCGGAGTAATGTTGGGGTGTGTAGCTAGGCATATAGATTTTCTGGCACCCTACTGACTACGATTTGGGAGAGCAGAAATCGACGCTGCTCAATGCGCTGCTAAATAACAAGAACATGGCATACACCTCCAGTAAGCCCGGGCGGACGAGGCTGCTCAATGCATTTGGGGTCAACCAGGGGAAGGTGGTGCTGTTGGATATGCCGGGGTACGGCCATGCGAGTCGCGAAGAGTGGGGTGTTCAGGTGATGAAGTATCTTACTACGCGGAGACAGTGCGTCCTCTCCCCAGCTCGTAGTAGACACGGCATAGGGCTAAATGTGGAAATAGGTTCCGGAGAGCGTTCGTTTTGATCGATTCGCAACATGGACCGAAGGCGAGTGATTTGATGCTGCTAGAGAGCTTAGGACGACAGGCCATCCCATATCAGATCGTGCTAAGCAAAGTCGATCGGACAATTGCGAAGTATGGGAGTCTACAGAAGCCATTGGAGGACATAAAGTACCTTTTGGACACTGGTGTGGGCGGGGTAAGTGGGCTGGGTGAGGTTATCGGAGTTTCATCATTAAAGAATCCAAAGGTTGGGATAAGTGAACTGAGGTGGAGCATTATGGTTGCCTGTGGGTGGGATACGTGGAAAGAGAAGAGAGGGGTACAATACTAAGTACTGTCTTATAGAAGCAAAGACCGAACTTGTGAAACCTGTGTATATTGGTAAGTGAGTGGTTGTGTTTCTCCGAAGTTCTGGCTTGGCTTCAAGGTGTCCGCGTTATCGAGTCGCGTCTCCCGACTTTCACCCTCCAGCTCACCGCAACCCACTTCAACAACACAGTAATGTCCGACTCAGAAAACGACAACCTCCCCTCAAACGCTGCGGACCTAGACCCATACGCCATTTTGGACGTTCCGCCTACCTCCACTGCCGCAGAAATTCGAAGCGCCTACCGAAAACTCGCACTAAAATGTCACCCAGATAAAGCACCAGTCGCTGAACGCGACGCCGCGCATGCAAAGTTCCAAGAACTCGCCTTTGCATACGCCATCCTCTCAGATGAGACGCGTCGCAAGCGCTATGACACGACAGGAAGCACGCAGGAAAGTGTACTTGACGACGAATGCTTTGACTGGAAGGAGTATTTCAAAGAGCAGTTCCGCGCCATCAGCGTCGAGGCAGTTGAGGAGTTTAAGAAGGAGTATCAAGGTTCATTCCTTCCAGGTCACCTGCCACCGGTAACTCTCTAACACCATGAACAGGAGGAGAGGAGGAAAGGAAAACCGTTCTCGAAGCCTACACTAAGTACGAAGGCGATCTCGATGCCATTTTTGAAATCGTCCTTACCAGCTCTGTCCTCGAAGACGAAGATCGTTTCCGTGCTATAATCGACAAAGCTATTGCAGACGGCGAGGTCGAAGCGTTTAAAGCTTACACCAAGGAGTCAGCGGCGTCTAAGAAGCGGCGAAGAAAGGCGGCTGCTTCGGAGGCGAATGAAGCGGAGCAATACGCAAAGGAGCTAGGAATTCATGATCAACTGTTTGGAAAGAAGAAGGCAGGCGCCACCGCTACGAAGGGTAAAAAAGGAAAGGAGGGAGAGGAGGATACGAGCGCCTTGGAGGCCTTGATCAAGAACCGTCAGGCAGGGAGGATGGATGCTATGATTGCGGGCCTGGAGGCGAAATATGCATCATCCTCATCGACCAAGAGGAAGGGTACGAAGCGTGTTGCGCCGCCACAGCCTACTGAAGAGGAGTTCGAGGCTGTGAAAGCAAGGGCTACAGGGGGGAGGAAGAAAAGGACGAAGATGTGAATGAGGACGTGAACGACGACGTAATCGATGATAATATGTGTTTCTTGTGCTTGGTTTTTGTGTAACTGGATCCTCTTCAAATTGGCTTTGCTGTAAATTTAGTCTTGGAGTTGGTCTCCTTGAAAGAACATTTATCCTTTGTCTCTAATTTCCTAGATTCGAGTGAGATTCATGTAAACTATGACCGAACTTGCGCCAAGCCGCTAGCTTGTACCCCACGTCAATGCAGCTCCTCCGCCAATCTTCAACTTCCCCAGACCTTCCCTACAAATTCAAACCACCAACCTCTCCACCATGGCCGACCAAAAGTACCTCACGGCTCTCCAACCGTTCATTCTCCTCGCCAAGAATGCTACAGGTCGTGCAGCAGCCGATTTAGTAGTACAAGCTACCCAAGCTCCCGGCTGTTTCGTCTTCTCGGAGCTCCTTGAATGCCCCACCATCCAAGCTCTCTCAGAATCTCCGGAAGGTGAAAAATACCTTGAGCTACTGAAGATCTTTGCCTACGGAAGCTTGGCAGACTACAGAGGTAAGAGGTAGTCTCTGTGTGTTCCCAGCATCTTACAAGTGCGCCAGCAAACCCCGACCTTCCTCCTCTCAACGACAAGCAGCTCGAAAAACTTAAACAGTTATCTCTAATCACGCTTGCCTCTCGCGGCGCCGAGCACCTTACCTATCCCTCCCTTTTACGCTCCCTTGAGCTCCCCAGTATCCGGGTGCTTGAAGATCTTGTCATCTCTGCCATCTACGCTGGACTGCTACACGCGAAGCTCGACACGGCCTCCCAACTTGTCGAGGTGTCTTCCACCGCCGGCCGCGATGTCGCACCTTCCGAAATTCCTAGTATGGTTGCGACGCTAAATGCATGGTGTAAACAGTGTGAGGATGTGCTCGCGGACATCGATGGGCAGATGGAGAAGGTTCACCGGGAGGCGGTACAAAAGAAATGGGAAAACGAAGAGTATGCAAAACTTGTTGCTGCAAAGAAAGAGCAGCTTAAGAGCGAAGAGAAAGGTAGTACCGGAAAGGGGAAGAGGGTGATTTCTGAGGGAGCTGAGGATGGGAGAGGAGGCTATGGCGCCGACGATGATGATGGCATGGATTTGGACGATGCGTCTTACGGGGATGGCGCGGGGGGAACTTCTTGGGGGCCAAATGCTGCGAGGAGGAGAGCCAAGGGGGTGAGATTTCCGCCGCTCGGAAATAAAAGGAGATAGGTGCTGTAGTGTAGGGGAGTGTATCAGGGAATTGGGGTCTTTTACTGCTGTTACGGATTTACATTGTTATTCTTTGGCGTTCGTGTGGATCGGAATAAAGGTTCAAGCATGGGAATGAAACCAAAAACATGGCTGGACGATGGCGCGGGATTGGGTGTTAGATACCAGTGTAGCAGTTACTGACCTTCTGGGCTGCCTTCGATATAATGGACGTCAATACAAAAGCGCCCGAGGAAGTATACTAGTAGTCACTTTTCGGATATCCGATCCTCGGGACTTTCCGACCAGACCCTGTCGTAATGATATCATACATAGCCTTTCAATCAAGCGGATTCTCCAAGTAAGAGCAACAATCAGTATATTAGTACATACGTACGTAAATCTGCCCTCAAATCTACCGTCTCCGTCGCAATGCCTCCTCGTATCCGTCCCCCATGCATTCGTTCGCGATGTTACTCTACCACCACAGAAACCAAAAAGAAAACGCTCGAAGACCCGCGATTGCGCAATCTTGGTAAAGAGCTGCGAGATGAATTCGCGATGATGCGGGACACATATAGTGCGCTTTTTGTCCTCCTTACAAATCCGTTATTCCGATAACAAACATAGTGACAGAAAAACCAAAGAACCCCGTTGTGTTGGTGTGTAACTACACATTGAGCCAGCGAATGAAAATACTGATAACTGTGAGAGGTACCTAGTGCCATGGCTTGATGGGGTTCGATAAGTTACGTCTGGCAGGAGATTGGGTTCCTGGAATTGAATGTCAGTACTCTTTGGCTGGGGAAGAACTGTAGGAATTGATAAGCGGTTGGATTATAGATTGGCGCGGGATATCGGACTGTTTACAGGCAGGAGGAGTCGAAGTTATTGTCTCAACTGGTATGAAAGCTTTGGGGTGATCGGAGGGATATATGATTGACTATCGCAAGTACCGCCTACATCATCGATTGAGCAAAGGGCCGAAGCTCTGGCCAAGGGTATAAGGAAGCAGTTGGGCATTGGGAGAAGTGTGAACTTGATTGGGTAAGCAATCACCTTGAGAAAATAACGAGCGGAAAGACTGACGTTCATCGCAGGCATAGCATGGTATGTGTGGACGGACTCCAGTGTTACGCGTTCCTTAGAGCTGCTAACAGAGGATGCGGTGGTGTGTGGTTTAGGGGTATTACCTACATCCCTCAATTGTGCTTCAACGCTAACATTTTCGGTTTATCTAGAGGCATCGATCCCCGATACATGATCAGCAAACTCAAGCCCACCGAATTCAAAGCACGATCCCTTTCTGAACCCACCACAGCTACTGACCTGATAAACAAGGTCCTGTCACTCACCACCGTAGCAACCCCACATCATGGCATGTTATTCTATCCACCCAGTCTCCCTCGTGCGCTGACGGGAAGTCTAGGCTCCTCATTTGCAGACTACATGCTTGACACGATAGGGCGTAATTCTACCACCCCCTCTTTTGAACAGAAGCTAAGCAGCAGCATTAAGCAAACCTTCCCCGAATTTATGGTACCCTGAACCGCATTGGCCTCCAAACCAGCGCCTTTTCGCAGCTCACAACAAGCTATATGAACAACGTTTTCAATGTCCAGGTTCCCGATGACCCTGCGGTCTCGTATGCTCCCGCTTCCTCTCACCCTTCTCTTGTTTTCTTACTAAACATCCCAATAGCTATTTCTCCTACGGCTCTTACTGCAACCCACCCATCTACAGTATCTGGCGAATACCTCACAACATCATAATGGAAAGGGAGGGCCCAAATGATGGTTTGGTTAGTGTGGAATCGTCGAGGTGGGGAACATATGAAGGAACGTTGGTGGGAGTGAATCATTTGGGAATCATCAACTGGGTCAATCGTATTGAATATGTGTATGGACGGATTGTGGGGAGGAAGATGAATTTCAATGCATTGGCTTTTTACTGTGGGATCGCTGGTAAGTTTTGGAGACGGTAGTGAGAAGAGTCTGATACTGATAATTGGCACAGATAAGTTGGCAGGGAAGGGGTTTTAAGGGAGACCATATTTAAGATTTGGCTGATAGAAATATACTTTCTACGATAGATACTAACTGTCTGCGCGTTTAGCTTCATGTCACAAAAACGCGCACGAATTGGGGGGGAGGGTTTTATTGTCCCGGGCTTTGCGGATACAACGTCAGATGTCAGAGCAGCTGTTTGTATCACGAAATAAAATACATGTGTCAGAGTCAGAAGCAAATATACCGGTTAAAATAGATGTCAGGAACAGTGCGTATCTAATGTAAAATCTGTCAGGACAACTATCTCATTCAAAACCAGTCAGAAGTGGTGCGCAGTATGGGTGCTCAGCGGTACTCTGGCTCTCAAAGTTTGTTAACCACTACCGTAGTGAAAAATTAAGGGTTGAATACACACTGCCAGAACCGAAGTACCCAAAACATACGCCGTGGGTACGTTCCCAAACCATTCCTCCACAATATCGGTACAAAACATACACCGAATTCAAGTCAAATTCGGCTTTGGGGGTGCGTCAATACACACCGAATACGGATTTTTCAACCGTGCTTTTTTACAACGGTACTTAATGTGCACCCTGCCCCAACCTACAAAAATCACTCGCCTTCCTCTACAAAGCCAGCACTGTTACAAAAATGCTAAGTAAGAGTTGTCACGCCTGCTCTGTATCATATTCCTTATCTGTCACCGCCATCCTGTATAAATAGAAAAGATATGTCACCTAGCGAGTGTATCTACAAAATTTTCTGTCAGGTCAAAAAAGTTGTATCCGCAAAGCCCGGGACAGTACTTGGACAGTCGATATTCCAGAAGAATTGGCAGATTTTGGTGTTGTCGAACCCATCAGTATGCCCTTTCAAACATGAAAAATCAAGCATAGGTGCTGCCTGACGGCAAGCAAAAAGACATCCGCCGGTTTGTGCTCAATGGGACCACCCAAGTGAGGGTTAGGGTTTATCTGGTTGAACAACGGCAAGTACTCGCTGAAATGAATGATACACTAACCAGTGAGTGTGGGCATCATTGATAGACATTAGCCATATATGATTGCTTCCATTCTGAATTTAGCATTGTTATTATCTCAAATGGTAAGATAATTTCCGAATAATGGGTCTGTGCATACTTACCACAGCCATTCAGCGCGTCCGAAGACTTTTATTTTTAGCAAGTTTTGACCGGTCACCTTTGTCCACCCCAGCAAAGGCTCAAAGCCTACCCAGCCGCAGCTATATGAACCCTAGTATTTGTACTTAGAGGTATGTTCCCGGGAGCTGGAGAAAGAAAGGCACCAGACCGGCGAGCACATAAATACTATCGTAAAAAGGGTAGTTTGCTAGGACGTTTGTTGTCGTAGCCCGTCAAACTATTGCTGCCTATTTCGGATATGGTAAAAAAATACATCCTAGATTACCCTAAGCAATATTTATTCTAACCCGCCCCTAGCAATTTTCTACCAGATACCTAGCAAGGAGGAAGGAGGAAGACGGAATAGAAAAGGCAAGGGAAGAGGCTGGAGAGAGTGAGACAACACAACAATAGGAAGAGCCATCAAACCATCGTCAGTGATTAAAGGACGGGCTGGGGGTTAGGGGTACACAATAACCCTAGCACCCCCGTATCCTGAAGTTTACTTCAGGGATTGCAATTGGCGGACGACACCACTGCTGAAGAACTCACCATAATATTTGCCGCAACTGTTTGATATCTTTTCAGTGCGGGAATGGCGGGAACTAGTTCAAATCCGGCTTATCTCGAGCACAGGGCTGCTGTTGCTGCTCGCTTGATGCCAGCCCTACGAAAGGGGACGTGCACACCGGCGAACTTCATTACTCTTCTAGAAGTGAGGAGAACTTTGCAACCTCGTGGATGAGATGGGGCGTTTGATTATCTATGGGGCGGGAGGGTACCGATCTACACACATCCAGATGCCGTTGACCGGGGACGATTGACTGGCAATCGCATCCGCCAAAAACTAAAAGGGATGGGACTTCCTCGTGGGATGTGAGATCGATCTCTGCATATCTGCAGCATGGGCCAGGTTGGAACGATGAGGCACTTCCCCAATGCTCTTGTTCTGGAAGTTTGAGGTCGTCGGCTGGAGTTGAAAGGTCAATGCTCGAGCTTCCGTCTGAGGACTGTGTGGCATTGGTAAATGTGTGAGTTGGAGCCTAGGTAATCCGGCGGGATGGCGCGTGCTCTAGTCTCTGCCAGGCTAGTAGCTTGTTTCTTTTTACCCACAGAAAGTTCCTGCAGATTCCATGAGGGGTTCGCGGTAGGGGTGGAGATCAATATACGGTACGGACGTTGAGAATCTTGGGACGACAGCAAGGCAATGACCTGCAGCTCGGCAAGTGACGGGGTTAGCTAGTTGGCCGTGGTAATTTTCTGGGCTTGCATGAAAATTGTGAGGGATATGTACATCTGTATGTAGAGCTTGCATATGTGACAACTGGAAGGAGCTGACCAGCCAGTCATGAAAGTCGGATGCATGATACCCAGTCTTTTTCATCTGGACGGAAGTGCTGTCTCGGAAGAAGGTATGCAAGCCAGAATGTAAATTATGAGCAGTCATCACGCCGCTCCATCATGATTGCCTAGCTGGAATCCACCGAGATCTAGATTTGCCAATCGAATAACTGAACGGATATTCCTACACCCCACCGCCCGAATCAGATGCGCTGGCAGTGGTAATATCACAGACTCCAATGTGACCGATCCTAAAGAATATGTTCATTCAGACTAGAGCCATAGTAGCGGGTACTGGTGTGTTTATTTATCTGCCGAGTGCCAAAGATATGACAACTATTACTCAGTGAAAAGGGGTTTCCAGATGCCGGGCGAGAGCCATTGTGGAATGGTGGATGATGGGCTCGAGTATTGTTGATATCATGGTAGTGGCAGTGAATAACGATATCTGATTCTGTATTTCCGCACACGAAACATATCGATAAATCGAACAAACAGTGGGATGGCAGTGCCAGGAGCCAGGAAGGAAACATCCGGGTCAACAGTGTACTCTATGAGTTGGTATGAGAGCTTCATAGAAACAAACTTCAATAGCAAACTTCAACAGCAAACTTCAACAGCAAACTTCAACAGCAAACTTCAACAGCAAACTTCAACAGCAAGCGAGTAATGAATACATCCTCATTCAAACCAATTCATATTCCCAATAATAACCCCCCACTTTTAGTTATAGTACTTTACATGACAAGACCAGGCCCTTCACCTCATATACCACACAAAAGGAAGACAAAAGCTGTACCAATAACCCAATCGACCCATCCAAAACAAACACTTCTCCCGAGCGTATTTTTAGATCTTCATCACTTTCTCCGTCATAAACCAAACCAAAGCTGCAAGCAACCATCCGTTCCCCAGAAACCTGAAATCAAAATGAGGAAACCAAAGCATTGGACCCAGCCCCCAAAAAACAGTCCCTACAAAAATTACCCTTGGCTCCCGTCAATTTGATCTGTGTACGCACTAGATGAATGAATAATTGACCACCCTGAACAAACCCAAGAGGACACATAAACCAACAAAACATCCACCATAAACTGAAAATAAACGTGACTAAGAAAAAGAAATACAGCCGTGAGAAATAAAACAGTTTTATGATTCAATTTGGTTCCACCAGCATGAAAGGGGCTCGTGCCGCATGGATGTTGCTTAATAAACTTTGTTCAATCCCATGTTAATTCTATTCTGATCGCTGGTTTGCTGGTAGTTTGATGACGCATTAGATGATGAGCTGGTGCGTAATGGCGGCGCTGGTGCATGAGCACTCGACCTTGGTGTGATTTGGTACTGCTGCAAACTTAGCTCTGAGTCTGTGCGCTGTTGCTGCTTCTGTGCTGGCATCGAGTGCACAGGCATCTGGTCGACCGCTGAACCCATCAACGTCGGTTGATTGGACGGGTATAACATCCCATTATTATAAGATCCGGAGGAGGTGGCGGACGAGGTGACATAGTTGCCTGCAGAGCCAGTCAAGGCTGAATTTGGGGGGACGAGAGTTGGAATGGACCTCTGAGAGCTAGGAATTTGCATCGACGGGGATGATGTCACATAGTTTACTGTCGGAGACCGATGGGAGGATGTCGAGGACCTAGAGTGCGAGTTGCTAGATAGCGCGGATGAGTCTGTGTAGCTGCTGTACAGGGTGCCTTTGATGTTGCCACTTCCAAAGTCTGAAGATTGAATACGGGTCGGAAGAGGAGGAAGCACTTTGTCCGAGAGGGACATTGACGGCCTGGACCCACCCTCCGGAAGAGAACTGGAAAGCGACGTTAAAGCTGGAAATATGGTCGGATAACTATCTAGGGAGCTGCTGGTGCTGCTAGATATTCCACCATTCAAAATTCTATTACTGGAAGCTGGTACATAGCTCGGTGCAGTTGACATGATCTGGGAAATGGTGTTAATACCCGAGGTTGCTTCAGGTTCCAGAAAGTAACCGGAGCTTCCTCCAGATGTCTTTCCGGTTGTCTGAATGGTAGTCCAGTGCCTAGGAAATTCCGAATGCTGGAGAACACCAACTCCTGATGTTTCGGGTATGCCATGGCCCGAGTGTGAATTGGAAAGGATATACTGAGGATAATTGCTATCGCCTGGTCCGGACATATCGTTTCCCATATCATAGAAAGAACGAGGTGCCAAAGGCATTGAAGATGCCGGGTCACACATACTGCTACCCAGAGTATCTGAGTGATAGAGGGGCTTCGAATCAATCAATCCATTTCCAATACCCAACCCATGCCCTCCTAACCTCAAAGGTTGAGAGCCCAAGGTTGAATGCAGGGTTGGAGTTGATAGACTGGCATGAGGCAGTGCAAGTCCAAGACCATGGCAAGCCGTAGAGGCACTAGATATTGCAGGGGAAGAAGACGAATATGATGGGCTCAAGTCGATATTAGAAGACGAAACCTGCCGTTGGGTGTAAGCTGCTTGTTTCACCGACCAGGCTACTGTTGTTAGATCTTAGAGTGCATACCCTCAAAAACACGCAGGCCCCTTGCTGCAATTGGGCGTTTTTGCAGTTCTGGCATCCAGTATTATCACCAGGATCCCCGCTACAACGAATCTTTCTTTTGCGACATCTCCCACACTATTAATGGCCATTGAGTATCTCGTTAGCCAGATGCGCAACAAATAAAGACAAAGTTATGGTATATGAAATTGGGCACAAACAGCAACACCGATTCGACGGCGTGGTGGGCCACTAGCATTATTGCTTTGTACAGTGGCTGGATGGGAGGCAGAGCCACCACGAGACTGGTGCTGATGTGGATGCTGGCGGGCCATCGGATCTGTACGGGGATTGGGTCTCGAGGGACCAAAACCCCTATCGTGCATTGGCGGACCGAACCGTGTCGAGTGACGATAGTCCATGGAATCCATTCCATAGGTAAAATGATTTAGTATGTTGCGAGTCATATTCATTTGAGGTAGCGGCTGGGGGTGAGCTTGTTGAACAGGGAACACTCGAGGATATTTTGTGCGGGTAGAGAAGAGTAAGAAGCCGAAGAAGTAACAATCCAGAAATCCAGGAGGATATCGCGGGAAGTTAAGTGAAAATACGCTGAAAAGTGGCAGTCCCTCCCAAAACAATAATGCGGCAAATGCGCAGCCAACTGACAATATACCAACTAGGCCTATTGAACTTGGACGGGGACAAACGACACTGAAGAAACCGAGCACACATAGGCAAGGACGAAAACGGGGCTGGAAGCAGCGTTACGCAGCTACTTTTCGAGACCCACTCACAACAACCCTGCGTACACGCAGGTATAGAGTGTTATATCTCCTCGTCCAAGTCCGGCCTTGCCTGCGTAACAGGGAGGGTTGTGGATGACGTTGGTATCGGTAGCAACCCAATATGATAGGCAAGATAAAACTGCAGAGAGTATTGGGTATTTATATTCTAGAAGCAGGCTGTGGTGTAAAGGTAGTGGAGAAGGAGGAGGTGGAGGTTGTGATGGTGGAGGGTGCAGCGAGTGAGGCGGTGAAACAGATCGAGGAATATCTCAGTAAGAGTGGCGAGGAGCTCATTAAGAACTTGTTTCTAGCCGTTATATCCTGCATCACACAGCATCCATGAAGCTTGGGTGACAGTATGATTCTTAGGCCCAACGGATCCAAGTTTGATCGGTCATGGGCATACGCTGCTCTAGATGCCGTGCGCGGGCCGCATGGGCCACCGGAGGCGCAAGGACGTTAGAAACTACTCTATTACCATTACACTACGCTGCACGGCTACTACCGACCGACAAAGCGCCTGACAGGTCCCGTGCATGTTTGTAGCAATGGCGAGAGCGGTAACAATTGCTTTTCCTCCGCCGTCTCTGTAGACATTTCTCTGCAGTTTGTTTTACCCCCCATCACCACTCTCAGAATCTCTCTCTGTCATCTGAGCTGCATCATGCTCACTGCCCCTGTCAGGACTGCCTTTGCTGCAATCATCCAAACAGTCAAGGGAGTACATTAGAGTCAAGCGAGAGGCAGTTATGTCAAACTTGGACGGGCCGTTGAAAACTACATGGTCAGATAAATATCTAGTCATCAAAGAGATGCCTTACTGCAGGGCCGCAACGTGTAAAGCAGAAACAGTCGGGCCCTAGCAACTATGGCGTTTGACTGATGTTATTCGGAGCATCAGACTAGATCTCCACTATGCATCTCGTTGCAAAGATTCTCTCTTCCGAGGCCTGATTGATGGTCGTAAAACCTATCTAGAATTCTATATTGGCTTTACAGAACTGACTGGTCCACGGAGGCATTCACCTGATGTCAAGCTGTTTTAACTGTTGCTTGGTCGGGGGGGGGGGGGTGGTCAAAGGTTT
>Ga0307512_10000502_pt1 | contig 57424 bp, 38 predicted proteins | sample 14_EM_MG_FD_200267 | JGI IMG/M metagenome (GOLD analysis project Ga0307512, IMG submission 200267) | Populus trichocarpa ectomycorrhiza microbial communities from riparian zone in the Pacific Northwest, United States - 14_EM | ecosystem: Host-associated > Plants > Roots > Unclassified | place... | reverse complement strand
GGTAGGCAGCTTTGGTTGGCTTCTGGTAAGGTGATTCAGCATTCCGTTGGGCATGCCTTTCGGCCATAGTTTCTTGATCCTTCGGTATGCCATTTGGTAAACATCTCCAGCAGTGGCTTTGTCCGGTTGTGCTCCCGGTAATCCTCTCATTCGATCTCCATGTCAAGTCTTTCGGCAGTGATATCCGTCACTGTGAGATCTTGGTGATTATGCTCCGGGTCATTTTCTCATTCGGAACTGCTTCGGTAGTCATTTTCGCACCCGTTCGCAATGCTCATAGGACAAAATGGCTTCTATTCGGTTGCCTTCATTGTAGATCTTCATAGCTTGGTTGATTGAGGCCGTTGATTGCTTTATTGAGCCTGGCGAAGATTGAAAATGCATCAGTGCCGTCTGGCAGTGTCATGTAGAGAATGTCATCAACTTCGTGATTGGGAGATGCGGTGTCTATATAGTTAGCTTGTCAATAGCAATATAAGTCATACTGAAGTTTATGTGCTTGTAGCTTGCCAACTTTGATCAATTTAGATGCAAGTAATAATCATATCATCGCTTCCTCGGAGGCCTGGAGTGGTACGAGTTGTGGCTTGTAGTGGTAGTAGGCATGATCTGTGTTCAATAGTAGTATTGACTTCTTGGTCATGGCCGCTGGTTGGCAGGCTGTATCATATATGCGGTGGAGATGTCAAGTGTAAATGACGGTTTCTCTAGACACCGGTGGTGCAACCTCCTCGTCCGAAGGATGTGATCTCACACCTGGACATGCAGGGAGACTTCGACGGCTTGTCAGCGTCGGGCAGAGGATAGTGGCCATCTGAAACATCATCATCAGTACGGCCATGAGTACTACATCCGTTGCCTTCACCCGTTCGACTGGTTCCTGCGTGGTCATGGAGAAGTCCATTTCCACACGTTTCTTTGTCTTGTACACAGAGAAGTCCATCTCCGATATCTGTGCAGTTATTGAGAAAACCATCTCTCCGAATTCTCTGGTCTGTTGATCCTTATCGTTGATAACTGGCTTTGTCTGAATAGCTGTAGGTGGTAAACAGAAGTCTGGTGATCAGTGCTTGGTAGCTATCGCATTCTTTATAGTGTTTGACTGCTTCTTCCCCGAACTCATTGGGTGTTTGTGAATATATTATCTTTGCAGTCTTTGTCCGTATCATTCGCGTGGTGAATCAGTGATGGTATGGCCGTTGGGAGCATGTGTGTACCAGGCGTCGGTACCTTGATTGCGATTTCTCTTGGTCGGCCTTCTCTTTGATATTTCTTGATAATCGTTTGGAATATCTATATCTGGAAGACCTTTGAATGCACGAGTTCAAAGGGCCCTGTATTCTGCATCACTGCCATGGTGCTTGTATTTGGTGATCAGGGGCCGTATGTCGGTAGGATGCATATGCGTAGGTGCTAGTGCCATCATCATAACTCAGGAATAGTGTCTGGATTCCGGGTGGCTTTGACATCGTGGTAAGGGTACACGGCCTTGGAGAAGTGATGGTACGTAGACTTGTAGGTGTGCATTATGCTGTGGCTGTAGATTCGAGTATGCTGTAACTGTAGGTTCGCTGATGCTCTTGATTTGTAGGTTCGGTGGTGAGTATGCTGTCTTGTTCTCTTCGTCTGTTTCCCTTTCTCCCTTTCAAAGTGGACTTGGTACTCAGTACACGTGTAGATATACTTCGAGGTATTGTGGTGAATGTGCTTCTATGGACGGTGGTGAATACACGTGGATGTGCAGTTCTAAGTGTGTTTCGGGTGTGTTAGGGTCTGGAGTGTTGTAGTGAATATGCTTGGAGGTGTAGTAGTATGAAGAGACGATAGTCTATTCCTTGTCTTAAGCGAGCGCTGTCTATCTTCCCATCGATCCACTCAATTGTGTGGATACGCACGTCTCCCTTTCTGGCCCGTGCGCTCCGCAGAGCCGCACCTTATGTCAACCCTTCCTTTCTTTCCACAGGAGGTATGGTGGTGGGAGTGTGATGGTGATTGTGCTAGTATATATCTCGAGTCTTTCTCGTTCTCTCTTATATCTGTATGGTAGGCTGAGGTGTATGTTTTCGACTTCTAATCTGGGAGGACTCAAACACAGGTGTAGCATGTGTAATCATCGTTGAATAGGATATAGTAGCGATGGCTGGCGGAGGTAGGCGTAGAGAATGGTCCACACACATCCGAATGTATTGGTTCAAATCGCTTTGCAGTGCGACTGGTCTTGACTTTGATGATCCATCAATGAGAGATCGTAGGGTAGTAGGATGAATGTGGGCTAGACGGCGATGCGACAGGTGTAATTCTGAGATTGGGAGAGGCGTCCGAGTGGGCTTTGGAAATACGGTGCCAAGAGGACATTGAGGTATGGTGCTGGCTGCTCTTCGAGAAGTGGTGTGGGGTGAGCTTGTTGTAGGCTTGGTGGAGTGCGTGATTGATGGTACGGTGAAATGTGCACTTGATGATACTCTGTCTCTCTTCCTATTTCTCCTTCTTGAAGTGGACTTTGTAGACATACTTGGTACTGTCAAAGTGAGTGCAGTTGCGGAAGATATGATATAGCGGTTATTGACGTGATTGCCTGTCATGGTGGTTGATGGAGATGATATGGAGCACTTGCCGCGTCCGAATGTGGATGTGTAACCGGCTATGTCCAATTGATTGATGGGGAGAAGGGACGGCCGGAACATAGGTGTGTAGAGAGCATCGACGTCGTACTCCTGTGAAACGTTAACTAGTCCATGGTGGCTTACTGTAACTTTGTTATCATCTCCAAGCTCAATGACTATTGGCAGACGAAGTTTCTCAATCATAGGTGTATTTGGTGATTGTAGGTGAGGATGTAGCCATGAGTGTACATGATGGTGTACTTGGATGTGTGATTTGGTATGGCAGTGAGTGCAGTTGTCAGTGCATGATAAGCGGGCTTTCGTATGCTTCGGTCTGTCTCATGTTCAAAGGGAACTTCGTAATTGTAGGTGAAGGAATCGTGGTAGGTGCGTTTGTAGTTATCGCTTTGAATACCATGATGATGGCACATTTTGGTGTAATGGTGAGTGCACTTACTTATACGGAGATGAGCGCGTTGATGTGTGCGGTATTGACCAATGTGTACTTTCTGCGATGGTGGGGTGATATCTAACTAGGAGATGCTCATTGCTGGGAATGGTATGGATGAAAATGAGGTAGGTATTGCGATGACTCGGTAATCGTTCTTGAAGGTTTCAGTATACATCATGAATGTTGACATGGTAGATGTGTGAAGGAGGTGGTGACAGTGATGATGGTGTTGAGTTTTGGTGTGTTGATGTGCGGCTGTTGCTACGGTAACAAACAGGGAGGGTCATCGGTGGTTTAGGGTTTTTGAGGCTCTTGACCGTGGGATATGAATTGAGTATTCATTGTAAAGATTGTAGCGGGCGCCGGGCTCATAACCTGTTGAAATAGTGATGCTAGAGAAGCTTAATTGTGTTCTATCTAAGAGGGCCACAAGGCCAATATATATGAAACTGCAAGTATGGCTGAATGCCATCAGCCTGTATCAGAGTCAACTGTCATCTCCGGCCATACGAGACATCTCCGTCTCCAGCCATACAAGACACCTCCGTCTCCGGCCATACGAGACTCATCTCCGGCTGAGACTTGTATATCCAATAGATCCAATCAGGAAATCCGAGTGATAACTCATGATGTTGGATTGAGTATCCATATTTGGATTATCAAGTGATCCTGAATGATCCCGGAAGTATACCTGTAACACCAAAAGCGTAACACGACCCACCCAAATTCAGACGGGTTGGGAGTTTACCATCGAACCGTACCCAAGTTGACGGTTCTGGTTTATTGGCAACGCGGACCGCCATCCTGGCAACGGTTCGGTTATGGTCCTGACCCCGACCCGAAGCGACAGTCCGGAACCGTTGCTTACACTGCCTGTAGCTGTCAAGTGGGAAAGTAAGTACTAAATCAGTGACAAAATTTACTGACAAAATTTAAGTGAGTGATGTCATAGGAGTCATAGAAGGTGGGGTCAGTGCTTAGTATGAATGTTTCACAATAACGACCGTCATGCAGCATTCATCCATGTATCCAACTGGATTACTCTCCGCACAGACCTGGTGCACATGTCTGAGATATTTCAAATTGCATACGGTGCATCATGGATATCAAGAAGAAAGAGCTGGTTGAGGAATGGTGAGGAAGTCGGGCTATATTAGTCACAAACAAGTGGAAAGATCTACAAGCCTTGAATTGCCAGACGAATGCGCAGGAATGTCACAGGACCACGTCATCCATCACTCAGATAACGAGGATAGTGGTTGATCTGAAATTGAGAGGCCACACAGTTTCTAGATGCAAATGATTATACATCGAAACGCAATATTGGCTGTCAAGTATGAGTCTACGATTCGTTGCATACAATCATTGCGAGTATGATCAGTGTTTGGATGTATTTAATGTGAACGTCAATGGAGTGTCAACGATTTGTATTCTTACACTTTTGGCAATCAAAGGGATGCATTGGCACAACCTTCCAGATTGAATGTGTTTGTCGGCATTATAGCAAGAAAGGCAAGCAACAAGCTCGTTGCCCCGTCCTAAAAATTAGCGTCAACGCAGCATCAACGATTTTTGGCCTTGCATCATGGATAATCCAACAGCTGTGCACGCAGATTAACCCATATTCAAACTATTGGCCATCTTTCTAGTCGAAAATGCTGATAATGACATCACTACAGTTTCCTAAACATAAGCATCAACGGAGCATCAACAATTTTTGGTCTTGCAACTTGCATAATCCCATGGCTGTGCATTGGCATGAATCCATAATCGAAGTATTGGCAGCCTTTATGGGTAAAAATGCTAGTGGCAATACCACTACCACATCTTAAAAATAAGCGTCAGTGGTGCGGCAACAGGTTTTGTGGTGCTCAGTAAGCTTCACACCAATGAACTGCTTCGCATACTTCCTGAATTGAATTTTCAACGCTCAGTCTGTTCAATATGTCCTTATATACAATTTCACAACTATGCATGCAATATCTCACAGGTCTTACATTTGTCTTGAGTGTAACTCTAGAGTCAATATTTAAGACCCAGTGTTCTACTATGCTATGATGTAACATTTGTCAGTCTCTCAACTGGAATAAAGCAGCTTCCAGATTCCTACCAACATGCTGGATTCCCAATCATTAAATACCTCGTTGCTGGAGGATATGATATCTTCCAAAACTGAAACTCCCTTTATTCATGATTTGAGCGAGCTAACTTTACAAATCATGATTGTTGCCTGGTGGGCTTCAATGAATGTGGGTTCGAAGCATCCTATTGCTCGGAATAATTCTGGACATGTGCCTGCGTGGCCATTCTATTTTCCCAGCAGAATGGAGCAGACCGGCAGCCCTGGTGTCATATGTATGGTGTGTCATCAAGTTCTTTGCCATCCATCAGAACATGGAACCAGCTCAATGAGGAAACACGTGCTGGCAAAAGCGCACATTGCAAAGTTAAACGAAATAACAGAGTCAGATGTTTCTGAATTGACAACTACAACAATTGATGAAACAGCTTTGGCCATACTGAAGAGACAAGGCTGTCGAGGAATTACAATAGTAAGTTCGCAGAGGAAATCCAAATTCGATCATTTGATTGTACCTATGTCCATTCCATTGACAGACACAATGCTCCAAACTGGGAGCAAAGGACTTTGTATCTTGACTTTCACCAAGACACCTGGAATTGCGACCTCATGTTACGATGTGTTTTGGCTGGTATTCCTTGGAACACTATATCAAACCTCAAGCTATGGCGGTCATATAATGCATTATGCAGCAATCTTGTGCTTCCATCAGCCAGCACCTTTAGCAACATTCCCGTGAGGGAGTACTCACTGACAGTGGATGCATTTAAGAACAATTGCCCTCAAGAAATGAAGTAAAGTTAGCTTTGGATGGGTGGACATCAACAAACAAAGTAGCCATAAGGTTGGTAATTGCTTACCGTATGGATCGAAATTGGGCTCTGCGAGAAGTATATCTCGCTTTCAACAAGGTCGATTACCTGCTCTTTTCCTATTTCAAAAGCACATTACGCATAATAGGTCAACAGTTAACATACTGGAGCAATGGTATACATACATTTGAAGAAAGTTCTCGATCATTTTGAGCTTACCAATGGCCGTTTACTTGGTATTCTGACTGTCAATCCTTCCTCAACTTACTTGATGACTCGGTATGTACAATCAGCCCTTGAGACCTCCGGAATGGAGTGGCCTGCAATGAGGAACCACATACCATGCATGGCGCACATCATTCAGCTTGCTTTGGGTGCGTTCATGAGCAGTTTCGGTGTAAAAGGCCGCACCAAGTCTTGGGAATCCCATGAGTGTGATCAGCAATGTACAGAGAATGTATGCACAGCCTTTGGGAGAGTCGAAAACTGCGAAAGAAGGGCAATGCTAGAATCAATAAGGTGTTGGCAATGAGACCAGGTTTGGCAAAGATAATTCAGAAATTACGTATTTCAAGACATTTCAAAAGTCCTGAAACTGACCTTCATATAGGAGAGATTGCTTGGTGTATTGAGTACACTGACACCTGGTCGTCGAAACGAGTTCATTGACTGTCAAAGAGGCAAAGTACGAATCGCAGTACTCCTTATGAAGGATGTGAAAAGCCGGTGGAATTTGACACTGGAGTTGCTTGAGCGAGCCTACTGATTACGAGAATTCACCCACAAGTGGCTCACATATCCAAAATACAATGATTACTACCCACTCTTTACAACACAAGATGAATGGACCTTCGTCAAGTACGTCATGGGACTTATAAGGCCATTCCGATACTGGACCCTGTGAATGTGAAAGAAGCATATGGTTACTCCGCATCATGTCATCACTGTCTTCTGAGACGTGTTCGATCGTATGGATGGTGTTATGTGAGCTTTAGCCAAAAAGAAGACTCAAAGGAAGGAAAACTTATACTTCGCCATGGAGTTTGCACGACAGATGCTGTCAAAACATTATGGTGAAGTAACTTGAATGACCGGTATATGTCTCATTGCCGCAAATTTGCTCTATCCTATCCGAAAGTTGCGATCATTTAGCAACGGGGACATGGGAATAGATGTCAATCCTGAGGATGAGACTTCTTATACTACCCAATACCAAGAGGCATTTCTGGAGTATGTGGAGAACAAATACTGTGCCAAACATCGACAAAGGTCTGTCACTAAACCCGACACTGTCCCAGGCAGCAATCTCTTCCTCTCTGCAATGGCTTGTGGATTTGGTCTATCTTCTTTTGATCCATATGATTTGTCCAGCGATGATGAAAAAAAATTTAATGTCTAAAAGTGTGGGTGAAATGTCACCTGGACAAAGTGATCGCGCAGCACGCCTATTGATAGCTGCAAGACTCTATTTGAATCCAGCGCCTGAAACAACCAAGAACTGAGGGCAAGTTGATCCAAATCTTAATGATTACCACTCCAACCGCATGGAGGTTAGCAGTACATCTTGGTTACCGCATATCACCGGCTGGTGGCATCAACAAGAGGAAACGCACTGAAAGTACGCTGAGCTTTCCAATGTGGCATGCGACATATTCTCTATCTTAGCACATAGTCTCCGAGTCGAGGCAAGTTTTTCCCTTGGGCGAGGCACTCTCAGGGGGAGAGAGTCTAAAACGACTGTCGAGACCCTTCAGGAAAAAGTTGGAGTAAGGCAGATTGCTCTAGCTAATAATGGAATAGTGGTGGGTGATTACCCAGCATTGCATACCATGCTGACTGAAAGTGACTTGGAATTGAAGAGAGGGTGGAGGAAAGAAAATTGCACAGAATGGCCAAGGTCCACATCTTTTTGGAGATGTGGCAGGGCAGCCAATACCTACCTGCTACACCGAAGGAATCTTTCGCCCAAACAAAGCAAATCACAGCCATAGGATAGATTTCAGATACTGAAAAGATCATCAAAGCGACCTGGTCAAACTTTCAACATGGTGGTATGGCTGCATTTACATTGTCAGAAAGATCACCATTGCCACAAGCGTTGTCAGCAAAGGACCTCCCCGGAGGACGAACTGATGTATTAAATGTCCGCCGAATCAAAAGAATTGACCAGCATCCACCCGGAAGTGGTGGGCACAGTTCATCCGAAAGCATTTCCGACTTCGTGAATTGGCTTAACTTGAATGGTGATGCAGATATTCTAAACGCGAGTGATGATAACCGGGAGGCCAACATCGAATCTCATATTGAGCTAGACAATGGCATCGAGGCTCCTGGAAGCCCAGAGCACCGGCATGTGAGTGCTGCACCAAATGTTCCCAGGTTGATTCGGCCAACATGGTGGACAATGTAACAGGCTGAAACGGTGTTAATGAAGGTCACTGCAATGGAAACAAGGAGGAATAAAGGAAACAGGAAAAAGTAGGACAGAGTGGGTCAATATGTTGTCACCAGCTTCTATATGTTGCTTGAACGAGAATTTCACTTAGAGGAATCTTATGCGAGATTATTTAGCAGTCGCAAGTGAATATTTGTTTATAAATAGAAGTATGGCAGGCGAATTGATTCATTCGGCAAGATATGTCAATTTGGTAGAATGAGAGCGACCTGTGCAAGATGATTACTGGGCTCAGCTCTGCCAAACGGCTGACTCTTTATCTGGCTGAAATGCGACCAATAGGTCCGAATCATTAATGATACAAATATCAATGGCCAGAGATATTCACTAGACAATACAGTATAATCCGTGTCAAGGCAGTGTGAATGATTTTTGCTCGTGCAAGCACGGTAATTGTTAAGTCAGTTGGTTGCAGTTAAGCATAACTGGTGTATTGGCAGCCTTTATAGGCAAAACAGCAAGCGACACGGTCACTGCCTGATTCCGAAAATGAGGCCCAACCCTGCCTCAACAATTTTTGGCTTTGTATCATGGGTTATCTACGTGTTGATTGGTGGTAATGATTCAGATACAATGTATTTGCGACGTTTTCAGGCAAAACGATGAGCTATATCTTTCTCACCCCATCCTGAAAATCAGCGTCCATGGAGCGTCAACGATTCTTAGTGTTTTAATTCATGTAATTACAAAGTGATCTGATTGTGGTTACGCATAATGAGTGTGATAGCAGTGCCTCTAGGCAAAAGAGATATCGACATGGTTATGGCCCCATTCTCAAAATGAGCGTCAATGGAGCATCAATGATTTTCGACATTGCATTGTGGGTTATCTATGTGTTGATTTGCGGTAATGATTCATAAACAATGTAATTGCGGCCTCTTCAGGCAACACGATGCGTGATATCTTCGTTACCTCATCATCAAGCTGAGCATTAACGGAGTGTCAACAGAGTGTCCATGCTCGTTAGTCTTTTAAGTCAGGTAATTACAAAATGATCTGGTTGTGCTTAGACATAATGAATGTAAAGGCAGCGTTTATAGGTAAAAGAGAAAGCCACACGGTCATTGCCACATTCTGAAAATGAGTGTCAGTGGAGCGTCAATGATTTTTGGCTTTGCATCTTGGGTTATCTAAGGGGAGATTTGTTGCAGACATCTATAAACGAGGTATTAGCCGCCTTTAGTGGCAAACAACAGTGGCGCGCATGCTGCCCCATCCTGAAAATGAGCCTCAATGGAGCCTCAATGATTTTTGGTCTTGCATTTTGGTAATCTATGTGTCGCTTTGTAACAATAATGCATATTCAATGTAGTGGTGGCCTTTGCAGCCAGAACAGTGCACGATATCTTCATTACCCCATCCTGAAAACGAAGGGCAATGTGGGGTCAACAATTATTGGTCTTGTATAATGGGTAATCAAGGCGTCACACCAATTTTTGAGTTCATAACAGAACTATTGACCGCCTTTGTAGTTCAAAATACAACTCACAAAAGGAAAAACATTGATTCCAAAATAATCGATACTGCAAGCTGCAAAGTATTCAAAAAGTAATTACTGGATAGTGAATGAGTGATTGTGATCAAATACTCTTATCAAACAGCAAAAGCAAGAGCATTCTATGAATCTACAGACGGACCCGCTGGACAATCCGGTGACAACCCTCCCAATTAAGACAGGTTGGGAGATTTCCATTGAACAGTACCCGAATAGACAGTTCAGGTGTATTGACGCCCCAGATCGCCAATTTCGCAACTGTTGAGTGCCAACCTGGACCCATACCCAAAGCGATAGTCCGGAACCGTTGCTGACAATAGATAGCAGACGTTGATGTATTGGAATGATTATCTCTAGAGATCTAATGCTTGTAGTGAGCCGACTATATAGAATGGCTGTTACCCGACCCAGGTCACCTGCTGCTGTGACATTATCCCCCTGTTTAGGCGCAGACCTCATGGGCTGCCGAAGCTAGTATCTGTGAAGACGAAAGGAACAATGCATAATTCATTCATGCTGCATATGGATTCAGGATAATCATCATCATTATTGCCGGAGATATGTCTTGTGCACTAAATTGTCACTGATTGTACTTCACTATCAATGGACACATTCAGGGATGGCATCACAAATTCTGGGTTGTCCGGTGATCCAGTGCACCCATTGGGAGCAGTTGATGTCGTCTTGAACTGACTTGGATCGATTGTGCTTGATTGAACTCTATGTAGGTGTCTCGGAATCATCTGGCGATCTGGTGATGCAACATGTCTAAAGATGGGGTAGAACTCATTAACTTTTGATCCTATGAGCAAAAGATATCCATGCCCTCGAAAAGGAATGATAGTTTAAGGGCACGTAGGCCTCCATTTGGCTTTATATGTACATGTATGCTAATCGTTAACATGCAGGTACAAATCTGGATGGGAGTGATAGTAGACATAGATGTATAAGTGAAATTATCACTTCAGACCCAAGGCTCATGGTGAGTCGACTATATAGAAAGGTCATCGCCCGGTATGGGTCACATACTGCCATGACAGCTATGTGGTGGTGGTGGTGGTGGTGGTGGTGAGTGACAGATTTTCCCGGCACACCACCATCAGTCCAACTGTGTGCATTTTTGTACTCTATTGGAGTCACCAATATATATCCTTGTACATGAGAATGTAATACCCATTGTGGAGTCTTCTTGCAATATTCAGAAAAGGTCAGTATGGATTTTCAGCCTAGCAAACACTTCTATAAGTGGAAAATTTGATTTTGTGGAATTCAGCTAAAGTATAAAAGAAAAATATAAGGGATTTATCCATCGAAGGTATTATTGAGTTTAATCCCTTCCCTTTGTCTAGATTGGATATAGGAGTTTTAAGTATCTGTTAAGATCCCTTGGTTGGCATTGGTATATTCTACCCTGCAATCAAGTCTCAGATGCTTCATTACAGTTGTAAACTGGATGATTGTAATACAACTGGCAATTCTGGAGATTGATATATTCACTATCGATCAGTAAATTCTGATCATATCAGAGCACCCATCCACTAACATCATGCCGGCAGTACTCTTCAATTTGAGTGTGGAACAGCTGTCCAAAAGTGGAAGTTTAGAGACTGGCTGATATACTTCGCAATAGGGTTAATTTGTTACAACCATTCACCCTATAGCCTTGTGAGTCTCTCAAACGATATATCTGTTCTGATATTTGGTAGAAACAGAACTTGTCCTGATGATGATGGAGACAGAAAAGATGCAATCTTCATGTACTCTGCTGTGTATTGGTTGAGGACACTAGGTTGCCAAGTTCTACGGAGTCAATATTGTACCAGCCTTGTAGTGCAGTATATGAAACTTTCTCCTCAGCCTAGTCAAGATAGAAAAACTAGTCATTACAAATAACTATCAGTTAAATATCATAGGCCTTGAATCTGGATGAATATGCCTCTTTCACATTGCCAATATGAAGTCATTTAGAAATTCCTTCAATAAAACAGTCTACAAAACCTATCCATCCAGTTGACTCTGATTTAGTGCTCACGAGACTGATCTTGAGATATCCAAAATGTAATACGGATTGTTAAATGTTTATCAGGATCTCGCAAATATTGATGGTCTCCTATAAGGCATGAAGATTGACCAACTGGGGAGATAATATATTCTTGATCTAGTAGTATTCTTATATGGTAATACTATTAATCTCTTGCTGTAGCTGCTCTAAGATGTTCTCCATACCAGCCAAACTACAGCTTGAATCTTCAGCAGAAGCAATACACAGGCAGATCTGACATTGTACATACCTAATCAGCATTATCTTTCCCACCCCATAAGCCTTCTATTATACAGCAGTTTTCTTGTTAATCAGTATTTGGAGAAATTGGTCGAAGTCCAGTTATCTTAGCTTTGCGATGCACCAATGGTTGTCATATATGATGTGTGAATAATTTATCACAATACTTGCTTATACCTGCTGTCACATGATAATTTTCTCAACTGAATTGCTATATTGCATTTTGACAATAATTATGTGACTGTTTGGTTACTGCTTGTTTATCTCTATTCAGATACACAGGAAATTCACTAAATTCTATTGTGGTAACAGTTTCAGCTTAGTAAACCCAATTCTGAATTGCAGTATCAATTGTATGAAATACTTGTTTCCATAACTGATACAGTTCTGTTGCCAATGATTTATCTACTTTGGCCTTTGCAGATATTGACACTTTTCATACCAAAAAGGTTCCCTTCTTCATACACAATAGCATAAATTTATTGTCAAGTGCTTTGACTAATAGATTGGAGTGATTTTATTGACTAATAAATAGAAAATGTTTCGCAGAATGCCTATACAGCTTCTATTACAATTTCTTCAGTTACTGTATCTCCAATTCATTTCCCGTCATCTTGCAAGCAGACCTGAATTGGTTAGTAACTTCGAGCCACTGCTCCAATTATACACAGATCTTAATTGTTTGCCAGGGTCCACTTTTCAATTGATCACATACTTTAGAAATGAACTAGGGACTGAAATATTAGTGTAATGATGTGAATTGATTGTCTATTGAACTTTAGACATTTCATACCTGCAGGTCTTACAGTAGCCAGTTCAATACATCAGGAACCAATTCCAGAAACAGCTGATGCATTTTATCTGGGTGCCAACGCTGACAGCCATTGAAGAATGAGTATTGCTATTACTGGTTGCAACTGAGTCAATACCAAGAGTGTGCAGTCGAACAATGTTCATGTTCCCCAGTAGCACTGATGATATAAGCTAGTCACTGTGGTTATTGAGGGGTCATAGAGTTCAATAGCACTTTGGTGCACTGTTCAATGTCACACATTTGGTATATGCCAAATGAGGCTTGAGTAACCATAATATACTCTGGGTACTTCCACACCATGGTAGACAACCAAGGATGATATTGTCCATTGAAGCCATCAGTACATTCTCTACGTAAACTGCACAAACACCAATACAATCTATTCTAAACCCAATCAGGCAGGTCATTACTCATATTTTTCACATCCTCCTATATCTTCTAATATCATTCCCATCTTCATATCCCATATCTCTCCTGCTCATCCACAACTCTGCCATCACCGGCAATCACGAAGTTATGTCATCCCTCGGTATCGCTCTGTGCCATAAATATGAGTTATTACCAAATTCAGAATCCACCCAAGATGGGCTATCTCCCAGTCTGTCTCCCTTTATTCCCATGATTACAAGTTAACACCAGAATGTAGCCTCAGTGCTGGGTGGGCCTTCATACAGATTGGCCACCACCAGCCAGCTCTCTGCAAAAAAGCTATCTTGTTGAGTCTACTCTATCTACATATCCACAGCAGCAAGTCAGCCATTGAATAGAGTTTCAGCTCCCATCATGTTTCCTTTCAAATCGACCACCTACAGACTGAATGGCCACAGATTAATCACCTCCAGAACCACTGTATCCATATCATCCATCTGGACATCCACCTGCTGCAGATTATCCACCTCCCAAGAAGCTGTCTCAATATCATTCATCAGCAGTTCAACTGCATCCAGATCAACCACCTACATATCAACTGCATCGAGATTGACTACCTTCATATCTTTGGACTCCAGATTGACAGCCTACTGATTGATTGGTTTTTGATTGACAGCCTCCAGATTAACCATGACTATCTTCTACAGTTGCATAAGAATCATGTTAACTCTCATTACTTCTCATGATTGAAAGTTAATGAAAGATTTAAGTCTTGGCTTCTGTAGTACCTTCCTGCCAATTGACCGTTTCCAGATCAACCACCTACAACTTCAACTCTCAGTAAACAATCTAGCAAACCTCTCAGGGCCCTCGATCAAAGCATTCAGGTGAATCTTTATGTTTACTCAAATACTGTTTCCAAGTTTGTATAACTACACCCTTCAAGTGTATCTCCATATTCATTCCATCACCACCTCCAAGTGTATCTCCAAACTCACCAAATTACGGTCTTCAAGATCATCTACAGACTTGCTGAAACATGGCCTCCAAGTTCATATTCAAACTTGCTTGACCTTCCTCTCCAGACACATCTCAAATTGCACCAAAGAACTGCCAGCAGCCAGTACTAATTCATCCTGTTTCAAATGATTGATACAGATATATAGATACATAGATACATAAGTTCATAGATTCACAGATTCATAGATTCATAGCTACATGCAAGAGAGTACAATCCAAATAAATGGGCTTAAAATTTTGTAATAATAAGTAGTAACTACAATTTCCCGATGAAATAGCAGTGATTTGATATACTATCAAGCTTGTTACCTGCATTGCAAGGAGCTTCCAAGTGACTGGCCTGTATTCCCTGTTGCACCTGAAATTGTGGCTGGTTCTACTCTATTGTTGCAGATTTGTAACCAGCTATTCCTGGTGCACCTGATAGCTACTCTAATTGACCAGGTAATGACAAAATGTATCACCAGCACTCCTAGATGCAACTAAAGTCTACCATATTGGTTCAGACTACTCCAAGATTTCTACCTCCTGGAATTCAGATCTGACAACTGCCATATACTTGCTGTGACAGAAATACATTTTGCAGATAAAGAAGCTTGTCTTGATCTACAACAGCATTACTAATTATCTGGAAAACAACAAGATTTCAGACAATAAACCATCAACATAATCTAACTGATTAAATAATTATGAGAAAGCAATATCTCACTGTTGTCCATGCTGATAATAAATACTTAAACTCAAATAGTTAACTGGTAATGAATTTCTGAAAATGAAGATTGTGTAGAAGATAGAACATTGAGTTCCAAAATATAAGGAAGCAGAAGCGATACTTAAACTGCACATATGAGTTGATGGAGATTAATTAACAGAAATCAGTTCAATTAGAGAATGATATATATACTAGTCAGCAACTGTCTCAATAGCAAGCTGATCAGTCTTGTGTATAGTACAGTACTATATACAAAATATTTATTTTGACCATTTGTAAAACTGCTATAATGGAATGTCCAATGGTCTGCAACAGAGTTAGAGATTCAAAATATAATATTTGCTACCAGTTATATCACCTAATCAAGGTAATACTATATATTCTGTAGTCTAACCATACCTCAGCAACTATTGAATTTCTTTTGAGATGACATTACTTGGATATTTGATATTTACCTACCAGTGTCTACAGTATTGAAACACTCCATCAGCTTCATAGTTGTTGACTGTTTGGCTAGGATAGTAATTAATCTCCACTATAGAAGAGTTAATCATTTACAAAAACTTACTTATATATTTTTCATATATATAACATCCAAACTCAATATACTACCTCCAGGTGTAGAAAAGAATTTTCCAACTAATTGTTAAACTGAGTTTACTCTCACCTAAGTATCAATTACCCACTATCAATAGTATACTATCTAACATATAATAATATCAAAATATAATTTAATAAAATCAATACAGATACACTGTATAGTCTGTTAGAATATATCTAGTATTGCTTGGTGAAACTGCTATCAGTTATAGTATTCACAGACAAAAACAGCATTTGCACCTACAATTTGATAATACAAGTTTGAAATAATTACAACTTCTGATCTGAATTGTAATTGAGATTACTCTATTGTAGCTCACCCAATTGTAGATTTTTAAGCCATGTAATATTATATATAATCAGAATAAAAGATTGAAGAATTCTCTAAAAACATTAACATTATGACACAACTTGTCGAAAGTATAGATACAATACTGCCAGAGCTAAATCAACTTTTATCTTTGAATACAATATATGACTTTTAAGGAGAATCATTTCAACTAGCACCTTATCAAAGAAACTTGATTACAAGTATACTAGACTGTATATGGTAAGCAAGCTAATTGATTTAAAAACTTACAAAATTGATTTGCTGTACATGATGCAGAATACAATTGTTTTTGTTCAATATCTGGGAACTCAGAATGTTCTGCTGGTTTTCAGCTAATTGAGTTTGGAATTACATTTGGTTAGAGCCAACTGATTACAGAACTGTAATGTGAACTACCTTTTCAACTCAATTTGATATGATCAGAGTATTTAATTCTTTAGACAATTGACTGGTACCAATATAATTACATTTACCAAAGAAGGAAATCAGTATAGTATTTTGAAAATACTCTGTATTGTATTGATAAGTTTTACTGAAGTAATTCCAATAGACTACAGCTGTTACTGCAAGGAGAATATAAAAGAATTCACTGGCACAGATATGGAGAATGTAGAGTGATGACCATATATGGATGTACAGCCTCATACTCTATAGTTTCTATATTTCATAATTCTTTTATTTTCTAATTTTTACTTCTTCTAATAGCAGTAATAATTTGAACTAAATATTTCATATTAAATGTATATAATTATAATATCAGTTGAATTTATTACTAATATCCATATTCACTGATGTCAGTATTTTTTGATCAAGTGGATGAATATTTAATACTATGGTGGCAACATTCTATTAGGCATATTTGTTGCTGCTGTAGTAGCACCGGCTTGGCAATCTTATCGAGGTTCACGGCTCGTTTATCCTCCATCACAATCTGCTCAGTCTGAATATACTCTTGCTGCCACTGTTCGAAGTTAGCAAATTGTCAAGCTATAGAAGAAGTGCCTTCCGCAGCCCAAAATGGCAGGCGATCGTTCAGTTTGTAGCTCCAGCGCTCTTACATTTCTCAGAAATCCTAATTGTTATAGTTGATGTATTCATCGTTACCTCGTCTAGGTGCAAGGCAAAGCAGCACCCCCCCTCCAATATCTGCAGGAACTCTCCGCCAGCAAATGCCTTCACGCGATAATAGGACAGTGATGGCCCCACCATCTGAGGCGATAACAGCTACTTTTCGAGCAAGGAAATCTTCTAGCATAAGTCCGTCTCTGATTCATAGGGTGTAGTTGAGTTGCTCGTCAACAGTTCTCGGCTGCGTGTAGTAGTCATGGTTACTAAGTATTCTGCAGATGCTGGATACCGCACCAGTCTTGTCGATAGGACTACTCAGTTCGAAAAATCCGGGAAACAGATCCTTTCGAATACCATGATACCTGGTAGCACGGCAACTCTTAGCAAGGCCCCATCAATCTCCAGGAGTGTCTCGAGTCGACCATTAGCTAGACCGGCCAGCTCATTAGAGATAAGATCCTCAACTGAAGCAGTGACTTATTCTCGGCCAGTCAGTGCCCAAGGAGTCCAACATGAGGGAGGTTATTCGTTTCTCCAAAGAGATAAGTCTCGAGAAAGCAACTGTGACACATTCAAAACCCCACGAATGAAGGGTGTGTATTGTTCGGTTTACAATTTAAAAACACAGAACTGATACCTAAGTATTACAGAATCTGAGCTACAAACTAAGTTGGCGCTTCATGAAGCCGAGATCAAGCAATTGAAGTCAATCTGCAACGAGAGTCGTCAAGAATCGGCACAGATAATGAACAAAGGTAATTACTTGTTTCCATCTTGGCTCGAAATTACAATACTTATCATTTGCGAGTTGAAAGAGGTTCAATGGGAAACAACACGAGTCACATTGGAGACCAAAATAACCCAAACCCAAATCGAGCTTGAAATGTACCGGAACAAGGCCACAGAACTAGAGCGTTTTCTTGAAGAGGAGCGAAGAGATCGCCGTATTGAAAGGGACGATTCCCAAAGGCGTTTAAGAGATGAGACGAACAACCTTCGACGGCAGCATCAGCAATTCCTGGATTCATTGGAACGGAAGCTCAGACTCGAACTGATGGATGAGAAGGCGGCTAGGACTCGAGAGGTACAAGAAATGAAAAATAACGCAGCTTTGGATAAACAGAGACTGGAAATGCAGATGGATGGTACTGGAAGGGAGACAAGAAACTTAAAGATGGAATTGGAGGCGAAGATAGCGGAACTGGAGAAGGAGCGTAATCTCAACAACTCCTTGCGAGATAAGATTGCCGAACAAGACTCAACTTGTCTTGGGATTGAGTCCGCGACTCGTGCACTCAAGGCACGAGTTGCAGCACTTGAAAATCAGGGTCTCATTCAGATGCAGCAACATGCCACAGTCCAGCGTAAGCTTCAGGAAACTATCCAAAGAAATGTCAATGTGGAAGAGAAACTACGCAATGAGGAGATTATCCGACGTACACTTCATAACCAAGTACAGGAGCTAAAGGGAAATATTAGAGTGTTCTGCCGTGTCAGACCGACACTTCGAGATGAATCCGAAATCGTTGCAGAAATCCGGTTCCCTGATATAGATATGGAAGCAAAGGCGATTGAGGTGATTGGGTCGCCAGACAAAAATGCATTGGGCAAAGAACTCACAAAGACGTACCCCTTCTCCTTCGATAAGGTCTTTGGTCCGACGCACCGGAATATTGATGTATTTCAAGAAATATCTCAGTTGGTGCAGAGTGCGTTAGATGGTTACAATGTTTGTATCTTTTGCTACGGCCAGACAGGGTCCGGAAAGACGTATACCATGTCGGCATCGGATGGAATGATTCCCCGTGCAGTGCATCAAATTTTCGAGTCTGCAAAGGGACTTGAGGAAAAGGGATGGACCTACACAATGGAGGGAAGCTTTGTGGAAGTGTACAATGAGAATATTAACGATTTGCTAGGCAAGGCAGATGATATCGACAGAAAGAAGCATGAGATCCGACATGACCCTAAAGAGTGCAAGACAACTATCACAGGCGTCGAGACCGCCATTCTCGACACCCCGACACGGGTAGATCTGCTTTTGAGACGTGCATCACAGACAAGATCAGTGGCGGCGACAAAGGCCAATGAGAGATCTTCTCGGTCACACAGCGTCTTCATCCTCAAACTTGTTGGTGTGAACCCTATAACGGGTCAGAGGAGTGAAGGCACGTTGAACCTCGTAGATTTGGCCGGCAGTGAGAGGTTGTCGCACAGTCAAAGCACGGGTGAGCGTTTGAAGGAAACCCAGAGCATCAATCGGAGTTTGAGCTGTTTGGGGGATGTTATTGCGGCGCTAGGAAGCGGTAAAGAGGGCTCCCACATTCCTTACCGAAACTCGAAGGTAAGCAGTTGTTTTATACAGTACTATTCTACCGGAAGTCATTTCGGTGGATGGTATACAATGACTGATTGATATGTAGCTCACCTACCTGCTTCAATATTCATTGGGCGGGAACAGCAAGTGTCTTATGTTCGTCATGATCTCTCCTATGATGGCTCATCTGAACGAGTCTTTGACATCCCTGAAGTTCGCCACGAAGGTGAACAACACCACCATTGGCACTGCAAAGAAACACGTCAAGTCATAATATATGGGACATTCTGCGTATTTGTCGGGTCCACTGACACCAGGTCAGCGGTCTCTATGAGTCTGCTGAGGTGTTAATTGAAGTTTGGCGATGAGCGGCTTGGCTGGATGATTGAAATGTTTGATGGCGGCCCTTAATTTCTCTTCACTCTTACTTAACTTTGACCGAGTTTGTCAGTCGGCTTTGTCTATGCTGCAAACTTCATCCACTGCGAAGAGTGAACTGAATTGTATGTTTTCAGTTGCGTGTATTTTTTGAGCTCTTTTGTTTAGTAGCACAATATTATGTATCGCATGAACAAGTTTTAATGCTAGAATAAGATCTGAAGATGTTTGCTCAATGTATCTTTGGTGCATGAGCAGATCAAGTATACTTGACTAACCTCCAGTCTTTACTCATGCGTTGCATTTGAAGGTGATGCAGTACGGAACATACCTGAGTTACCAGACAGCTTCAGTACAGGATATGTAATTGATAAGATATAAAGATGAACAATGAAAGGTTTGTAATCAAATTATTCGTTTTCACATAAAGTATACTGAATTGTAACTCAAAAACATTTTGATAATGCCCTGCATTATAGCATTGCTGGTGAATTGAGATTATATAATACTAATTCTGTTATTGCTTACTAATACTTTGTGAGACTGATGGAGATTGATAGGGAAGATATATCTCTTTTATATGATTTTAAAAATAGGTGATAACTTTTGGTCTGCTTAATATGATTATAATTTCTTACCTATTATGATTCTTTCATGTATTATATCTTAATGACTGGAAATGTTGAAGGCTAATTAATATATTTGAAGTTAACTGTGTAGTTATTGATTTACCTTTAAATATTTGGAAAGTTATATATTAATTATGAAAGCTGCTAGATAAACTACTGTAGTCTTAGTGCTGTCACATAATGTGCTCTACTGTGGTGGTAGCAATGGGTCCGGGTAACCTGCCAGCGGTCAGGGTTTGGACCGCGAAAACAGCTAGGTTTGCTTCCCGAACCATCCAAAAACCTGGCCCTCTGTGTCTCGCTGGGCCAAGCCCGGACCCGTACCAGTCAACGCACAGGTTTTGCCAGGTTTGGCTAGACCCGTCGGTTCCAATCTCCTGTTCTGTGTTTCGGGTTTTTCCATTTATGGTCGCATTTAGATATCCTACTGCAAATCGCAAAACATTGTCTTTGGTACATCATTGTCCTTTTTGAGTGAATCGGCTGCCTTTATAAATAATATCAAGAGAGACACGCTCCCTGCCCCATCCTGAACATGATAGTCAACGGCATGTCAATGATTTTTGCTCTTGCATCGTGGGTAATCTAGGTGGCAATTGGATGCAGATAATCATCAATGAGGTATTGGCTGTATTTCAACCCAAAAGAGAAAGTGACATCCTGGCTGCCCCATTCTGAAAATGAGCGTCAATAGAGCGTCAACCATTTTTAGTCCTGTAAGACAGGTAATTGAAGAGTGATTGAGTCTTTGTAATACATCAGTGGAGTATTGGCCACCGTTATAGGCCAAAGAGAAAGCGACATGCTCCCTGGCTGATCTTGAAAATGAGTGTCAATGGATTGTCAACAATTTTTGGTCTTGTATGTCAGGTAATTGAAAAGTGATTTGTTCTTTGTTATGCATAAGCGCAGTATTGGCTGCCTTTATAGGCCGAAGAGAGAGTGACACTCTCCCTGCCCGATCTTCAAAATGACCGTCAACGGAGCCTCAACAATTTTTGGCCTTTCATCATGTTTAATCAAAGCGCAAGATGGCCGCTGATATCTATATGTGGAGATACGACCTGTTTAATAGGCTAAAACGTTCAGGATGACTGAGTTGCAGCAGTGAAAACGAATTGAGTTGCGATTGTCCGGGAGGCTGTCACAGGAACATCTCTCGCTTAACAGTGTATAAAGGCTGCCAAAACATTGTTTATAGATGTCTGCGATCATTTACCACCAAGATTACCCAAGATTCAAGACCAAAAATCATTGTCGCTCTGTTGAGGCTCATTGCCAAGATGGGGCAGGGAGAGTGCAGCATTCTCTTTTGCCTATAAAGGCGGCCAATACAATGATTATAGATAACAACGACCAATTCACATTTTAATAACCTGACATATAGGACGAAAAATCATTGACGCTCCGTTGACACTCATTTTGCCACAGGCGTTACCGAATTATGCAACCATTCACTTTGGCATAGGACATCAATAAATGTGTTTTGGCAGTTGTTCTATCCTCTTCATGTATGTTATCATTGATCACTACATTGTTCTTTAATCATGCATATAATTACATCCTTTAAAATATACTTTAAAGTGTCCGCTAATTGTAGATAATAATAATACTGTAATGTCCCGTTCCTTTCAAACAATTCTTGTCTTCACTCTCAGATTTGCTCAACAGGCTGCTGTGGTCTTCAAAATCAATGTCAGCGGTATTTCCATGCAGCAGATAGTGTACTCAGCAAATCTGGAATAAAATCTTTATCGTGCTTGCGGTCGATGCCATATGCATTATGATTGAAACATTGAGCGATGGAATGCAGAGAATGTATATACACACACCTGGATGGCATACATTCTAGTTGATAAATTTCATTTCCGTCAGTGTCACCTGGTGGCGGAGGCGACATTCCGGGCAGAGGTGATACCGGTTCTGGTGGAGTTGCGCTGGTTCCTTTGCACCTCCAGCATGTCTGTGGGTTCTTTGTTGTGCCATTTTGGCATGGAAGGCAGCCGTCCGTGTGATGTTTATACACCATTGCCGGGTGTCTCTCAATCGCAGCCTTCACCTTGTTATGCCCAGGAAACACAACACCTCGCTTCTTCTCTTCTCGCACTTCAGTGCGAGGTTTCGTAATTACTTGCTGCGTTTCCTCTATTGCAGCACACGAAAACCACTCTTTGGCCATTTTGGCCATATTCAAGGCAAGGCGCATGTCAGACTGTTCGAGCTGTACCCAACCTCCTTGCCTCGCAATAGTAGCAGACATGTTGAAAACCTACACGAAATTAGTTGCTGCTTCTAAAAAGAAGATTCAGCTATTATATCAACCATATGCGACCCCGTAGCCTTCTCGCAGGTCTTCAAAGCCTGTTTTGTCCACTCCCGGGGACCTTTATCACCAAATTTGTCCGCGAGGATTCCAGAGCTGACGACATCTTGATGTTCGCTGTCGCAGACGGTGTGGTCAAAGGCCTTCGTCAACCATGGAGGTTTGCCATTGCGGGCAGTGATACATTGGTCATGAAGCTCTCAAAGTACCCCAACTGTACATTATATTGGTAGTTGACCGCCTTCTACATCAATCAGGAGATACTCACATCCGATTGCATGCTGCATGCCATTATTGCTGTGTCCAGTTTTACGTACAATATTTAAATGTGCATCCTGGGCCATATTTGCGGTGGCTGCAATTGTAGCATTGCAGTGGACAAAGTGGAGTCTGCGTTGCTGTGGTGTCTCAGCCCAGGGCGCGTTTGTTGATGCGCCCGTCGTTCGGCTCAATTCGGATTCAATCACACCAGGCTGAGGTGTTTGCGGCGCCATCACTTGGTGATGTGGAAATGGTGAGGAAGATGATAACGAAAAGTGGAAAATCCTGTGGAATATATAGTAAGCTACAAGTCACAATGGAATGATGGACAGTCAACCTGCACATCCTACTCACGTGTTATCCGGCTGGGAATAGCCACAAGTTGTGGATGATTCCAACGGTCCCGCGATTTGCAGTCAGTTGGTCCAATGTTGTTTGTTTGGTTGTTTGCAGGGATACACTGAAGTGAACTACAGCTGATATCCCATGTTTGATAGATATAAAAAGGAAATTCTCCGACGGAAAGGACCTCTGTGGATGTTTGTCTCAACACATTGCCGGGATCTTACGTGAAACACACGCTAACTATCAAGTCGTGACGTATGGTTAGCATTTCAATTCCGAATGTAATGACGGTCAAAACGCTGATTTTGCTTTGTTCAAGTTGAACAAACGTATGAACTTTGACATCAAAGAGCAAGCTTGCCTCCATGTGGTCCATATCTTGCAACATCCAACATCTCGCCCAACTACAAGGTGAACACACGATACAATGGTCAATGCTCCAAAAAATCACTTTTCTCAATTTCCAGCGGGCATATACGGCAAATCAAAAAATCACTCCACACGTCAACGTCATCAAGTAAATGAAGGGAAGAGCGGCTTGGACGTGGAAAGGGTCCGAGCTTTGGGTGCATTGCGCACCTTACAATCCAAAAAGAAGCTTTCGGCGGATAAAAGAAGGGAAACGCACGTTGTAGGCAATGAAGAGGAAGAGAAATAGATCGAGGATCATGTGGAGAGAGAGACCACTGTGGCAAGACAGCGAGTTCAAGACGCAGAGGCAGCGATTATGCAAGAGCTGACAGATATGACTACTGCTGAAAGCGTGGGGGCAATAACCTGAAAGCCCGAAACAACGTCTGAAGAGATGTTGAATTCTATTGGAGACAGTCTGAGCGATCGTGCAAGTTCCGTCGATGACCAGAATGGGGAGGACGAGGAAGATGATGAAGAAGATACAGAGGTCGGCAAGATGAGTGATGATGACGAACCTGGCTGGGTGATGGGCACAATCTCCAAAACAGTACCGCACCACATGGAGCGTTCTCGGCAGAAGCAGAGGAGGCTGGATGAAGTGACGCAACTGGGATGGGGAGACGCAGCCAACTACTTCTGTAAGAGAGATATGAGGTATGGGACTGCCGAAATGAGGGTTCTGGCGGTTGTCAAGCCCAAAATAGACACGACTGCAGCCACACCACCCCGGGCAACATTTAGAGAGCATATACAGACTCCTGATATCCGCCGTGGGAAATCACGAATTCCGGCAGTCAGTTCTCGGCCAGGAAGTAGCCAGATGAGGCTGGGTTCGGAGAAACTACAGTTACACAAATTCTTGCCGGTTCATTTGGCCGACACAGCGCCCAATTCGACAGTGATGCAGGATGCGAAGCCTGGTGAACCTGTAAGCGTTTAACCCTGCATAGGGCATCTCTAGTTAAATCCCTTATAGAAATCGGATATGGACAGAGATATGGTGATGGCTCCCAACTCACTGGCGGTTCAGATAGCCAAATAGTCAATTTTGAAGACCTATCTCTAGTAAAAGCAAATTGTGTACCGACTTTGCTACATGCCAGCTTTTGCTTGATTTGAGTGACCACATTGTGAGACATGATATTTCATCAGTGTGTGTGCAACGGTCGTACGGGCCATGCCAAAGTTCTCGACTCTAAATGTGGTTCCTAGATGGCCAGCAGACTCGATATTGACTTGCTAGTTACAGTTAAATTAGAAAACAATACCTACAATAGAGACACAATTTTGTAACAAAAGTTAAGTCCGTGATGTCATATGAGGCATAGAATGAGTGGTCAGTGCGCAATCTGAACCTGGATGAGCGACAGCCATCATGCTGCATTGATCCCTGCAGCTGACTGCATTCCTCGGCGCTGTGACCTGCTGCACATGGACAAGAATTTGAAAATTGCTTAAGGTACGTCATGGAAATCGAGGAAAACAAGCTGGAAAAAGAATGGTCATAAATTTGGGCTCTAGATGTCTAACATTAGTAGATGGATCTGTATGCTGTAACATACAGGCAGAAAGCGCCAAAACTCGAAGGAGCTACGTCATATATCGGACTGATGACGTGAATAGTGGTGGCCCAGAAACTGATAGGTCTCAATGCTTTTGGATGCAAATGATTATACCTTGAAACGGTATATTGGCTGTCAAAAGTGCCAGTATGAATTCTAAGTAAAATGATTGCGCTCCCAATGATTGTTAGGATGTCTCTAAGGTGAGTGTCAATGGAGCGTCAATGATTCTAGTGTGATCATTTTGGCAATCAAAGGGTTGCATAGTCACATTGATCCAACGAGGAGTTATTGGCCAGCTTTAGATGTAAAAAGGCGAGCGATATGCTCGTTGACTAATCATAGTAATGAGTGTCAACGGAGCGTCACGGATTTCTGGTCTTGCATCCTGGATAATCCCTGGGCTGCGTGACACTATTATGCCATAATGTCAGTATTGGCCGCCTTGATGGGCACAAAGGCCATCGACGATATCGCTACCACCTCCAACAAATCAGCGTCAACGGAGCGTCAATGGTTTCTGGTCTTGCATCTTTGATTATTCAAGGGCGGTGCAACGGCATACTCCAATAATCATAATATAGGCCGCCTTTATAGGCAAAAATGCTCGTGACAATATCGCTACAACCTCCTGAAAATGAGTGTCAACGGAGCGTCTGTGATTTTTGGTTATTCATCTCGGATAATTCAAGTGCTGTGGAATGGTATAGTCGCATAATCATAATATTGGCCGCCTTTATAGGTAAAAATGCTAGTGACAATATCACTACTACATTCTAACAATGAGCGTCAAAGGAGCATCAACAATTTTTGGGCTTGAATCTTGAATAATCAGACAGCAATGCAATGGCATTGACCCATAATCGGACTATTGGCTGCCTTGATGGGCAAAACTGCTAGTGATGATATCGCAAGTGCCTTGTCATTTCATGTCCTGGTATTCAACTTCACAAATATGCCTGCGATGTCTCACAGGTCTGACTGTGTTCTTGCTTGTAGCTCTAAAGTCAATATTTAAGAACCAGCAATCTACCTGACTATAACGCATCTTTTGACAGTTATTCAGGTCAAATTACCCAGAGTTACATTTCCTACCGCGAGGTCAGACAAAAAATCTTTAAATACATCATTGCTAGAGGTCATGATATCTTCAAAAAATGAACGTGTCTTTATTCATGATTTGAGAGACCTTACTTTACAAATCATGTTCGATGCTTGGTGGGCTTCAATGACTATAAACTCGAAGCGGCCTGATGCTTGGAATAATTCTAGACATGCGCCTTCGTGGCGATTCGATTTACACTGCGGAATTGAGGAGACCGGCAGCCCTGGCATCATCTGTATTGCATTTCATCAAGTTCGTCGCCATCCATCAGAACATGGGACCAGCTCATTGGGCAAACACTTGCGGGCAAAGGCGCACATCACAAAGTTGAACGACTTACAGAATCAGGAGTAACCAAATTAACTCGTTCAACGGTCGATGAAACAGCTTTGGCCATACCCACGAGGGAAGGAAGTCGAGGTATTCCGATTTACAGTTTGCAAAGAAAATCGAAATTCAATATTTCGGTGTCAAGTATACATACTGAATTGACAGACAACACGCTCTAAACTGCCAACAAAGGACTTTCAAACTGCTGAATTTCACCAAGTCACCTGGAATCGCCACCTCATGTTAGGATTTGTTTCGGCATACATTCCATGGCACGCGATATGACACATGGAGCTATGAAGTTCATACAATGCATTACGCAGCGAGTTGGTGTAACCGTCAGGCAGCACCCTGGGCAAAATTTGCAGGAGGGAATACACAGAGACAGTGGATGCAATTGAGAAACAATTGCCAGCAAGAAACAAAGTTACTTTAGCTTTAGACGGATGGACATCGATGAAAAAATTAGCAATAACGTCGGTGCTTGCCTATTATATGGACCGAAACTGTGCGTTGCGTGAAGTACAACTGGGATCCGATGAGGTTGATAGCACATTCTATTCCGATTTCGAAATCTCATTAATGATTGCAGGTAAAGGGTCGACATACAGGAGCACGCCTAGCCGGAAATGTGAAGGAAGATCGTGATCGTTTTGAGCTGACTGACGGCCGTTTAGTTGGAATTACACCCAATAATGCTGCCTCACATTACCCCATGACTCGCGAATTTCAGACTGTCCTTGAGTCCTCTGGAATCGAGCAGACCGCATTGAGAAACCACACACCATGCATGGTGCACGTCATTCGGCTCCCTTTGGGTGAATTCAAGAGCAGTCTCCGTGTACAAGGCCGCACGAAGTCATGGGAAGCTCATGAGCGTGCTCAGCAATCTGGAGAGAATGATAGCACCGAGATTGGGAAGAGTCAAAGACTTTGAAAACAGGGAAATGGTAGAATCAATAAGGTGTCGGCCATGAGACCAGGTTTAGCAAAGACAATTGAGAAAGTACGTAATTCAAGATATTTTGAAAGTCCTGAAACTGACCTTCATATAGCAGAGAATACATGCTGAATTGATTACGCTGACACCTGGTCGTCGAAACGAGTTCATTCAATATCACAAAGCCAAAGTCCGCATCATAGTACCACCCATTATTGATGTGAAGACAAGTTGAAACTCGACTCCGGAATTGCTCGAGTGCGCCTACCGATCACGTGAATTCACGGGGGAGTGGCTGAAGAACCCAAAATACAGCTATCACTGGCCACTCATCACCACACAGGATGAGTTGACCATTGTCAAGTATGTCATGAGAGTTTTACGGCCATTCCGGTACTGGACCCTGTGGATGTCGAAACAGGATACCATTACACTGCATCCCGTCATCAATGTCTCCAATGTCATGTTCGATGACAGGGATGGTGTGATGCGAGCTTTGGCCCAGAAGGAAACACAATGAAAGGAAGACTTATACTTTGCCGTGAAGTTTGCTCGGCAGAACCTGTCCAAATATCATACTGAAGTGACTCCAATGAGTGGTACGTTTCTCATTTCGGCACATATCCTTGATCCTTTCCAGAAGATGCGATCGTGTAGGAAGTGGGACAAGTGAATGGATATTAATCCTGAAGACGAGACTTCATCTACGACCCAATACCAGGAGGCATTGTCGAAGTATGTGGAGAACAAACATTGCACAAAACCTAGATGTTTGCCAGTTGCAGAACCCGAACGCATACTGAACAACAATCCTGTTTCCTCCGCAATGGCTTCTAGATCTCGTCAATCTTCTCATGATCCATATGATTTGTCCAGCAATGATGAAGATTACTTAATGCCTAACAATGTGGCCGAAACAACACCCAGACAAAGCGATCGTGCAGCACACTTATTGACAGCTGTAGGGCCCTATCTGATTCCACCTACAGAATTACCGCAGAACTAGGGGCAAATCAATCCGAATCTTGATGATTACCACTCCGACCCAAGGGAGATTTGCAGTACATCTTGGTTACTGGATATCACCGACTGGTGGCGGCAGCAGGAAGAAACGCACTCATAGTACTCCAATCTTGCCAATGTGGCACGCGATATATTCTCTATCATACCTCACGGTGTCGGAGTGGAGGCCACTTTGTCCCTTGGGCGAGATGTGATCGGCTGGAGGCAGTCAAAAACCACACGCGAGACCCTTTGCGAAAAGGTCGTAGTAAGGCAGTTTGTTTGAGCAAATAACTGATTACTGGCTGGCGACGACCCAGGATTGGATCCTACCAGTACTGATAATGACATCGAGATGAACAGAGAGGCGGAGCAAAAGAAGTAGCACCGAGTGGCCAAGGTCCACGACTTTTTGGAGATGTGGCAGGGCAGCCAAAACCTACGAGCTACACAGAAGGAATGTCGCGCCCACAATACACAAATGACATCCAGAGGATACATTTCAGATACTGAAGAGATCGTCAAAGCATCCTGGTCACACTGTCAACATGATGGTGCAGCTGCATTTTCATTGTCGGAAAAATCACCTGTGCCACCAGCTCTGTGTGCAAAGGACCTTCATGGAGGAAGAACTCAAGTATTGGATGTCCGCCCAATCAAACGAATCGACTGCCATCCTGCCAGAAGTGAAGAGGCTTGTTCACCTGAAAGCATTTCAGCCACCCAAAATTGGCTTAACTGGATTGGGGACTTGGATAATCCAAACGACAGTGAACACGATTGGGAGGCAGAGAATGAATCTGATATGGAACTGGATAACAGCAGTGAGGATTCCGAAACCCCGGAGCAGTGGAATGTATGTGCCGCACAAAATATTCCCGCATTGATTGGGCCTATCACCCGGTCAAAGGAGATGGCTGAAACGAGGTTGATGATGGTCAACATAATGGAAACGAGGAGGGATCAGGGGATTAAGAAAACGTAGGCCAGAATGCGTCAATGTATTTTCAGCAAGTTCATTATGTAGAGTGACCGAGAATTTCATTGAGAGCAATATTATGAGAGAGTATTGAGCAGTCAGATCAGAAAATTAGTTAATAAACAAAGGTATAGTGGGCAATATGAATTATTTGGTAAGATGTTTAAATTTTAACTGGATGAGAGCGACCAGTGCTAGAATATTACTGGGGTCGGCTTCGCCATTCAGCCAAGTCCTGATCAGGCTGAAAGGCAACCACCAAGTTCAAACAATCATGAATGCAATTATGAATGGCACCAGAGCTTGACTAGACACTACATTAAAATGAGCGTCAACGGAGCGTCAACAATGTCTAGTCTTGTAAGTAGGGTAATTGAATGGTGACGTGGTCAGAGCTATCCATAACCAACATACTGGCAGCCTTTCTTGGCAAAAGAGTAAACTATACGGTCAGTGCCCCACCCTGAAAATGAGCATCATAGGAGCGTCACCAATTTTTGGTTGTGCATCTTGGGTAACCTCAGTGGCGAATGGTTGCAGCCATTCATAAATGAGGTATTGGCTGCCTTCGAAGTCAAAACTAATAGCATCATGCTCCCTGCGACATCCTGAAAATGACTGTCAACAGAGCATCAACGATTTTTAGTCTTGTAAGTACGGTAATTGAAAAGTGACCTGGTCGCTGCTATCCTTAACCAATGTACTGGCAGCCTTCCTCGGCAAAACAATAAACGTCACGGTCACTGCCCCATTCTGAAATTGAGCGTCAACGGAATGTCAACGATACTTTGTCTCGCATCTTGGCTAATCTAACTGGCGATTGGTTTGTAAACATGCATCAATGACATATTGACCGCCTTTAGGGGCAAAAACAATTGCAGCATGATTCCTGCCCCATCCTGAAAATGAGCATCAATGGAGTGTCAATGATTATTGGTCTTGCATCTTGGCTAATCTAAGTGTCGCAATGTTGTAATAATTCATAGACAATGTTATAGCCACCTTTTCATTTGAAAGAGTGCCTGACACATAAGTTACCCTATTATGAAACTGAGCGTCAACGGAGCGTCAACAATATTTGGTCTTGCATATTGGGCAATGAAGGCTTTATGCCGATGAATCAGCTCACAACAGCACTATTGACTGCCTTTATAGCCAAAGATACCACATATAACAGGAAAAACACAGATTCCAAAATAATCGAGGTCGCAGATTGCAAAACCTGCAAAAAGAGATTATTGGCTGTCGAATGCCTAATTTTACTAATATTCAATTACCCACCTGCAAAAACCAGAACATTATATATATCTACAGATGGACCCGCTGGGCAACCCGCTGACAACCCGCCCAATTCAGATGGGATGGGGGATTCCCATTGAACCATGCCCGAATTTGTCGTTCGGGTGTATTGAAAACCCGGATCACCAATTTGTCAACAGTTCGATTCCGACCCAGACCCCGACGCAAAGTGACGGTCCGGACCCATTCCTAACACTACTCTACTGTACAGTGGTAAGAAGGATATTAATATGGGAATACGGTAAAATCAGTAATACAAATGTTGTAGAAATACATATATTATATTGATATCTTTATATATAGTTTAAAGACACATTAATAGTAAGAGTCTATTTATATCTTCCAATAATTAATCATTAGTAATAAGTATCAGTTACATTGATGTTTACCAGTAAAAGCAAGGTAGTTCTAAATTGTAAAAAGGTACTAATCCAGTCCTATTTGCTATAATAAGTAGGGATTCAAATAGTATATGTTTATTTCTATTGTATTGTTAGTATACTCAAATTTATTTAGACTAGGATTGCATTCATCTTGATTGTACCTAATAGAGAACACATTATGGGCTGTTATCAATTAGGATTAAAAGATACATCTCAGGATGTCATAACATTAAATTATCTGGATTCAATATATTTCAGTTGATATTACAATAAATACACTGTATTGTACTGCTTAATTTCCATATCTAATATATAATTATAGACTCCAATAATGCGTTCTAATATAAGACTTATATCTATTTCATCTGAAAAAGACAGGTTGAATCGACTCAGTGATATTGTTGCCAATAGTGAAAATAGAGTATTTCGAAAGCACAATCTGGAATATAGTGGATGGTATGTTACCGGTAGCATATAGTAGGTATTGCATCGTTGTTCATATTAACATGTAAGTAAATATTCCTGTTTGAACTTCTTTTTAATTTAACCAACTGTAACAGAAATTCATAATGCTTGATTATATTACAATCATTAATTGAAGTATTCAAATTGACAGTATCAATAGGCAAATAAGACTTTAAGAAAGTTGAATTGAGTATCGGATTTTAAAATGCAATCTGGATTCTACTCTGCATAGAGTATGGATTCAAATAAATGTATATACTGTGGGTTTTGCATACTGGTGATGGTAATCATAATATGATTGGTTATAGTAATCATATAGGTTATAGTTATAATAATAATACTATGTAGTACTTTGACAAGAATGCATGATAGTAGAATCTCAAAGATAAGACACATCATGAACCACCTATTGGCCAATACACCAGCATCCCGGATAGTCGTCTATGTGCTGGAAGTTAGTATGACACATACTACTTACTATGAATAGCTAATTTTAAATGTGTTACTTCCTTATATAGGTTGGTTTCCACAATCATTGTCTGTAGTGGATTTTCTAGTCCTTGTATTATTGGATCTCACAATTGATCTCTTATATGGGCTCACCGATATACACTGCATCATTCTATCCACTTCACTATGGTTGTTACTAGTTGCCAGATTATACTTCTCTTGGTATATTAATACAATAAATTCAAATTACATACCTAGCAGCATAAATAGAGATTGATAAACAAGTGCTAAATATTCACAGGCAGTATATAGTACTGCAATTGGCAGACAGTTTTGTATAGATATTATTTAAAATACAGTAAAGATAGTATAGTAAATTGTCAATATGGATTTTTGCACATTACTTTGAGATGAAAATAAAATATACTGATATAATTTCAGTGTAAACTTACAATTTACCTTTAAAGATATAATTTTGTAATTATATACAAATTGTTGGAAATTGAAGAATTATTACTGACTACTAAAATAGGTATCCAGGATATTAATTTTGAACGACTGCAGTAGCTTCTAAATCACGTTATACACGATTATAGATTCCACAGCAGATACATTTGGTATTTAAACCAGGTCAACTCATGCTTCATTGTCAGCTTGCAATGAATATTACAACTGAAGTAATAATGTTGCTCCATTGTAGGAAGTTTAATGTATCAAAAATCTTCATGTAGACGGTATTGAACCTGAACACAATTCTCATCCCATCGAGTTGAATTCAGATACACCTACCAGAGTACAATTCACACTGCTTCAGTATCCAGATTAATTGCAAAGTCAGAATATCAATTGTATCACTTGTCTTGGCATGTGATTTGAATTTAATCAAACAATTTAATTATTATTTACAAAGTGGTAAAAGTTATCTAAAGGAAAGATGAGAAATCACAGACCATGTTAATTTTATTCGAAATAATACACAGATATAGTGATATTTTGCAACAGTATACTGGATTTAAAACGTACACAAACAACAGAATAAGTATGGAATAGATATTCAATAGGAAAACAAGTTGGGTTATATAGTTGTATTTTTTTGGGCCAACTTCCTGTGGGGTTGGTATGGGTACAAGATATCCCATGAACAAGACAAACATTGATATTGGATTGCAAGGCAAATATTTCGATTACCTATGAGCAAACAAAATTTACTTGGTACTGGATTTACAAAATAATAGCAGTCTATATAATTATGGACTGTAAATAATAGTCTAATACTTAGCAATGTTTATTATAGTACTTAATATATTCAGTTCATTATATTCCAACAAGCAGAACTGAATATATATTGATAATTTGCTTTGGAATGCTAAACTAGGGGCAACAATTATCATACTCATATTAGGTAGTATACATTACGATGTGAATATCAGTCGAATACTATCAGCTACAGAATGACAATTGGATAGACATCATATTGAAAAACTGTCCCAAGTGAGTGCTACGATAAAATTATTTACAGCCCTGAAAATGTATAGTATGGAAATGAAATCGTCTCCGCTATACCAATACCACTCCAAAATTATTAAAATAACTACCAAGTGGAAACAGCACCACAGAATCAAAATCTGATAGTTATAATTAATAGTACCAATTCTGTATATTAGTTAATCTATAAAGAGAATTCATATTGGCCCAGTTCTGAGCAAGTGGATATTGAAAGATGATGGAAACTCATAGAATTCTAACTATATTCATTTCTTAAACATCCATGATTCAAATATCAATCTAATAAGAATACTGAATTGAAGTGAAACAATCGAATTATTGAAATACATGAGCAATAACCATCTAATGTTTCTTTGAAGTGGTTATCTTTACATGTTGGCCCTAAATGAATTAAATATAAAAAGTGATAAGTTATTCAGTTCCATACTGTTTAGAATACTACATATTTGTTATATCAAAGTGCATTTCGGAAAGACATAACTGCACATAAAAGCCATCCTAATATCATTATATGGATATTACAATTGCTTGCTACAGTTCGTTATACATATCTTTCAAATGATATTGAACGCAGACTGATATGAAAATCATATTGCAGTGAATATGTATCTTCCAAAAGATATGCAATTGCAATCCAAGAAAAAGTTACATAAATACCCAAATGCCCTAAAATAGAGTAATTTGTAACAAATAACATAGTCTGGAAATATCTTCATCTCCATGGTATAACATAGACGTAATTCACATAGATTTTGACTTTGACAAAATCAATATTCAAAAGAACAGTCACTAGACAATCACAGAGATATGTAATAAATGAATGATTGACTGACTCTGAAATAAACAAACAAATATCTGATCATATTTATTGATGTAAGATCTCTTTGGATCCATTACTTTGTACAATATACAAACTTAATCATCTTTATTAACTATGAAGATAGAGAGTACACCAAGTAACATATTTTAAACTATTAGTTATAGAGTATTTTATCTGGAAATACTTCCACATTACCATAACGGAGATTTACTACGGTGGTTGTGGCTGGATTACAGTTGGCTACCCAAGATAATGGTTACCAAACTGAACGTTTGTACCATTATGCAAGGGTTTTGGGAGTGTTACCATATATCGCCATATGTAATAGCCATTTACAGAATGAAGCATATTTCTTATACTGTATATGCTTTCATCTCCCCCATTTTTTATATTGGTACCATCACCACCATCACCACCACTAGCATCACCACCATCACCACTATCACCATCACCGCCATCACCAACACCACCATCGCGATCACCAGCATCTGCACCACCACTATCTCCATCACTACCACCTGGTATTGTACACTTAGATCATTCCCCCATGAGCTGTAGGTAATTCCACACTGCTAACTGTCAGAAAAGCCAGATCCACCATGACAGGCAAAGTGAGATTCACTGCCTGATGTGAAGCCCGATTGACTACTTCATTCGAAGCCAGATCTACTGGGATAAGTATAGTGAAACCTCCCAGCGATGCCAGTTTCACCACTACCAGCGAAGCCGAACCCACTGCAACCAGCTCGCTCCCAGTGAAGTCAGTTTCACCCCTCCCAGTGAAGCCAGTTTCACCCCTACCAGCGAAGCAAGATACACCGCTACCAGCTTGCTCCCAGCGAAGCCAGTTTCATCACTAACAGTGAAGCCAGTTTCACCACTCCCAGCAAAGCTAGTTTCACCCCTACCAGCAAAGCCAGATCCACCGCTACCAGCTTGCTCCCAGTACAGCCAGATTGTTAGCAAGGTGAGAGTGACCATGACAGAGAGGTGAGACCAAGCATGTCAGAGCTTTAAATGTGAGTATGACAGGGTTGAGAGAGCAAGCATGTCAGAGTTGTGAGAGAGAGCTTGTCAGAGTTGTGAGAGGAGGCTTGTCAGAGTCATGACAGTCAGAGTGGGTGCTTGTCAGAATTGTCCAAGTGAGCATGTCCGAGTTAAAAGCAACCATGGTAAAGATGTGAAAGGAGATATCAGAGTAACAAATAAATGAGTAATTGTGTTGAATATATAGTATACTCCATGAATTGCAGTATATAATACATGTGCTACAGTTGAATGACAGAAATAATTCAGTTGTGCTATCAGTAAATTACAGGTATATTATTGGGGGTTACAGGATATGGCTCTGGGGTAGTGTATATTATTTGTTGTTATCGGCATTATGGGAGGTTACAGTAGGCCATATGGGCTATGGTAGATTGCACTTAATATAATATCATTGTCCAGACATTAAAGATTGCAGGAATTTTTCATGTCGTATTGTTGGTAGTATACTTTTGCCATATCATGTAGAGGCTGTGGTTATTAAAGAGATAGTAACTGGAAGTCAACTCACAACTTTTGTGTAAGTTTTGAAGGGTCACATTGCTCTGAAACAGTGTCAAATGCAGATCTGTCGTTCAAACTCAGACTTGGCAGTGTTTAACTTTTAGAATAGCCACAAAGTATCTTGGGTATATACCTATTACCAATATATTGCCCTCAAGGTACGTTTAGCTTTCTTACTAGATAGAAGAATACAAGATACTAGTCTTGACTAGAGAGGAAGAGCTATAACACAGGGTGTAACAATTCTAGAGTCTTGAAATGAAGAGGTAATTCTCAAGTACTCCCACTGAGAATTAGGCGGAATATAGAGAGTGGAGTAAGTACACACATTTTGAACAGAAAATTTATAATGGTTAAAGATGAATAAAGTACTTATATTTGTGATATCAAATAGATAATACACTCTGTTGTGTATATGAAATCAGTTGCATATAATCAAAGCTAAGATCAAGTCAAACCTAGTTATTCGGTTGGAGCAGTATTAGATTGTTTGAACAAATTACAAGTTGAATATATTGCAGAGGGTAATGTCCAATGATATGGAGATAATGGATGACAGGATGCGGTAAAGATTATTAGAGCCTGGTTGAGGCCCTATACCAGTATGTCGTCATCTTGCAACTCAAGAACAATAAAAAATAGTTGTTTACAATCTCTACCATTGATGTGAATCAACTTACACTGATAGCAATCAGGATACCACTCAACATTAAGTATTTTGCAAAGTAACTGCCAGACTAACAGTTTCCTTACCAATTGACTATAGCTCTGTATATGACAAAAAAAAAATGCACATATTGCTCAAACTGTATGGCTGTTCAGTAAACTGAATGTACAGATCAGACTCCAAGGTTTGTACTGTGAGCTACCAATTTTATATTGTTGTTTGTCAAAGTATTTTAGAAAATACTGGTATCTTCACATTGAAACAATTCTTGAAGAGTGTATCAATACAATCAGGACTAGTGTTAGCAATAGGTCTGGGTAACCCGCAAGCGGTCCGGGTTCGGACAGCAGAAATGGATCGGTTCGATTCCAGAAATGTCGAAAAACATGACCCACAGCTTCTTGGTGTGCCGAACCTGGAGCCGTACCTGTCAATGGGCTGACTCCACAGGGTATGGCTAGACCGGTAGGTTCCAATTTCCGGTTCTGGTTTTTGGGTTTTGCTATTTATCATCACATTCAGATATCCTACTGCTAATCACAAAATATTGACTTTGGTACATCTTTGTACTTTTTTGATGGATTGGCCGCCTTTATACTCAAAAACAAGAGAGACAAGGTCCCTGCCCCATCCTGAAAATGGGAGTCAATGGAGAGTCAACAATTTTTGGTCTTGTAAGTCAGGTAATTCCCCAGAGCCGTGGTCATTTTAATGCATACTGAAAGTATTGGCCGCTTAAACCAACAAACACGCTAGCTACGACATCGCTACTATCTCCTGAAAATGAGTGGCAACGGAGTGTCAATGATTGTTGGTCTTGTATGTCATGTAATCCAAGCGTGATTTAGTCGTTCTTATATATAATCGCTGTATTGGCCACCTATATAGGCCAAAGAGACAACGACACGCTCCCTGCGTGATCTTGAACATGAGCGTCAATGGAGCGTCAACGTGTTGTGTCCTTGTATCATAATCAATCACAGCCCGATGTGGCCGTGACTGTCTATATACAAAGTTTTGACCCCATTTATAGGCTGAAACCCCCAGGAACACTAAAGTGCAGCTTTGAAAATGAATTAAGCGGTGAATGTGCGGGAGGCTGTCGCGGGAACATCTCTTACCCCTCTGCCTAGAATGGCTGCCAACTTGTGGTTTACAGATGTCTGTGATCAAGCGCCACATAGATTACCCAAGATGCAAGACCAGAAATCGTTGATGCTCCGTTGACGCTCATTGTGCAACAGGCGTATCTGCAATATACAAGAATTGAATTTGGCATAGAATATCAGTCATGGTGTTTTGGCAGCAGTTCCATCATTTCCATCTACATTTTCCTTGATCACTACATTGTTCTTTAATAATCTGTACAAATATATTCTTTAAAATATACTTTAAAGTGTCCGCTAATAGTAGATAATAATAATACTCAAATATTCCGTTCCTTTCAATCTTTGTGCATCTTCACTGTCAGGTTCGCTCAATGGGGTGCTCTCGTCTGCAAAATAGATGTCAGCTGCATTTCCACGCAGCGGATAGTGTACTAACCTGTGGATCTTCCTTCATCAGTCATGAAATGTCGCATAAAATCTGTATCATGCTTGCCATCGTTGCCATATGCATCAAGATTGAAAAATTGAGCGCTGGGAAGAGGAGTATGTATATACACATATCCGGGTGGCAAACCTTCCATTTCAGAACTTGGAGCACGCTCATTATCCCCATGTGGCGCAGGTGGCGTTCTGGGCGGAGGTGCCGCCGGTTTTGGTTGTGGTGCACCCGTACCTCTGCGCCTCCAGCGTGTCTGCGATCATTTGCTGTACCATTGTGGCACGGAAGGCAGCTGTCCGTCAGGATCTCTTGAACCATTGCCGGGTGTCTTTCTAACGCAGCCCTCACCATCGTCTGCCCTGGGAACTCAAAACCGCACATCGTCCCTTCTGCAACTTCAGCGTGAGGCTCCTTGATAAGCGGTCGCGTTTCCTTTATTGCGGCACATGAAAGCCCTCCGCTGGCCATTATGGCCATATTCAAGGCATGGCGCATTTTGCACTGTTCTAGTTGTACCCGACCTCCATGGCTTGCCATATTAGCTTACATGTTGAAAACCTTCGAGAAATTAGTTGCTTCTAAAAGTGAGATTTGGCAATTACTTCAACCAGATATGACTCCGTAGCCTCCACTATGGTCTTTACAGCCCGTTTCCTCCACACTCGGGGACCCTTGACAAGAAATTCATCCCCAAAAATCCCAGAGCTGATAACATCATGATGTTCAATATCGCGGACTGTGAGGACAAATGCCTTAGTCAACTGTGGAGGTTTCCCATTATGGGTAGCGATAAATTGGTCACAGAGGTCTCTATATACACCAGCTGGGAAGAATATTGTATAGTTGATGGCTGTCTATCTCAGTATGGAGCTACTCACATCCGATCACATGCTGCTGCTTATTCTTGCTGCTTCCAGTTCTACCTACCATTTTCAAATGTGTGTCCTGGGTCAAATTTCTGGTGGCTGCATAGGCAGCATTGCGGTGGACAAACTGGTCTCTAGGTTGCTGCTGTGTCTCGGCGGGTGGCGAAATGGATGAAGCGCCTGTTGTTTGGCTCCATTGGGATCCACTCCCACCTGGCCGAGTTGTATGTGGAGCCATAACTTGCTGTTGTGGAAAAGATGAAGAAGATGATAACGAAAAGAATTGGGATGTCCTGAAGAATGTATAGTTAGCTTCAAGTTCAAACAGAATGAGTGACAGCCAAGTTGCACATTCTACTCAAGACGAAGCCTTCTGCGTGTGCCTGGAGGTTGCATGGGATTGAAATGGTCCCGCGATTCGCAGTAAGTTGGTCCGATGTTGTGTGTTTCTAGTTCAGGGATATATTGAGGTGAACCACAGCTGAATTGTTTAGTTTGATAGATACAGAAAGGACATACTTTGATGGAAAGGACGTCTGGTGATGATTGTCTCAAGTCATCCCTGGGATCTTACATGAAACACACAGTAACGATCAAGTCATGTTATACAGTTAGCATTGCTATTCCGAATGGAGTGACTGTCAAAACGCTCATTTTGCTTTGTTCGAGTTGATCAAACGTATCAACCTTGACATAAGAGACGCAGCTTCCCCCCATGTGGTCCACATCGTGCAACATTGAACATCTCCCCCAACAACAAAGTCAAGACAAGATACAATGGTCAATGCTCTGAAAAAGAACCTATCGCCGCCTCCGGCGGGCAAATATGGTAACCCAACGAAGCGCTGAACACAATGACATCATCGAGTGAACGAAAGCAAGAGCGGCTTGTAGGTACAAAAGGTCGGAGCATTGGGAGCAGTGCACAGCTTACGATCTAAAAAGAAGCTTTCAGCAGAGCAAAGACAAGAAACGCACTTTCTAAGCAGAGAAGAGAAAGAGAAATGGATTGAGGATTATGTGGATTGAGAGACCTCTGTCACAAGAAAGTGAGTTCAAGACGCAGAGACAGTGAATATACATGAGCATGATGATATGAGAAATGCTGAAAAGGCTGTGTCTACAACCAGAAAGCAGGTAGAAACATTCGAGGGGATGTTAAATGCTATTGGAGACAGTCTGCGCTATCTTGCAAGTTCAGATGATGAGCAGGATGGAGAAGACGAGGACGACGATGAAGAAGATACAGAACTTGGCAAGCTCAGTGAAGATGACAAACCCGGGTGGGTCATGGGCACAATCTCCGAATCAGTACAGCACCACATGGAGAGTTTTCGGCCTAAGCAGAAGAGGCTTGACAAATAACTCCAAGCGGGATGGGGGGACACGGCTGAGTACTTCCATGAGGGAGATATGAAGTATGTGGCAGCTGAATTGAAGGTGCCGGCAGTTGTCAAGCCAAAAACAGACAAGACTGCAGCCACACCATCACCGAAATCATTTGGAGGGCTTAGGCAGACTCTTGATATTGTCCCCGGACAATCGCAAATGCCGCAAGGGACTTCTTATCCAGGAAGTAGTCAAATGAGGCTGGGATTGGAGAAATCCCAGTAAAAGAAAGGCATACCGTCTCTACCGCCTGTTGCGGCACCCGATTCGTCACAGATTAATCAATCAAAGGCTGTCGAACCTGAAAGCTTTCACCCTTTCATATAGCAACCCCAGCTAATGACCAGAGAGAAATCGGATTTGGATGAAGAAAGGTTGACAGCTCCAGCGCCACGGGAGCAATTGATAGCCAAATACGTAATTGTGACGATGTATCTCTTTGAAATGCAATTAGTGTATCTATTTTGCTACGTATCAGCTATCTCTGGATTTTAGTGACCGAAATGTGAGATATGGTAATTCATCAGTTTGTGTGCAACGGTCGTACAGGCCATGGGAACATTCTGGACCCCAAATCAACTTGATAGACATCCAACACACTTGATATCTTCCGGCCTGTTACCGTTACATGAGTAAGCAAACCCTTAATCATGGTCAAAATTTACTAACAAGATTTCTGTCGCTGATGTCATACAGGTCATAGAAGGAGCGGTCAATGACCAATATGAACCTGGATGATTGACAGCCATCATGCTGCCTCAATCCATGCATCCAACTGCATAACTCTCAGCTCAGACCTGGTGCAAATGCTCGAGATTTGGATAATTGCTTATGGTGGGTCATGGAAATCGAGGAGAAGGAGCTGGATAAGGAATGGTGAAGAAGTTAGCCTATACAAATCCAGAACTAGTGGACGGATCGATATGCCGTTAATTGCAGGCCGAATGAACTGTAACGTGATGAGGCTATATCATTCATCGCTCCAATATTGTGTGTAGTGGTGGCTCAGAAACAGAGGAATTGACGCTTTTGTATGCAAATGATCATACATTGAAATGATACATTGGCTGTCAATAACAACTATATGCATTGTGCGTGCGATGGTTAAGCATCCAACCATTGTTAGTATGTCAATACGGTGAGTGTCAACGGAGCATCAACAATGTTTGGTCTTACCCCTTCCGCAATGAAATGGCTGCATGGATACAAATATCCAAAGCGGAAGTATCGGCCGGCTTTGTAGGTAATAAGGCAACCTACACGCTCGTTGCCGCATCCTAGAAATGAGCGTCAACACAGTGTCAACAGAGCGTCCACGATTTTAGGCCTTGTATCTTGGATTATCACTGGGCTGTGCAACCACATTAACCCCTTATTACAGTATTGGTCGCCGTTATGAGTGAAAATGGTCGTGACGATATTGCTACTACCTCCTGAAAATGAGCGTCAACAGCGCATCAATGATTTTTGGTCATCTATCTTGGATGATCAAAAGGGTATGCGATGGTGTTAACCAATTATACAACTATCGGCCGCCTATATGGGGAACAATCGTAACTACAATCTCGCTAGTACCGCCTAAAAATGATTGTCAACAGAGCGTCGATGATTTTTGGTATTGTATCTTGGATGATCAAATGGCTATGCAACGGTGTTAACCAATATTAGAACTGTCGACCGCCTTTATGGGCAAAAATGCTAATGACAATATCGCTAGTACCTCCTAAAAATGAGCGTCAATGGAGTATCAACAATTTTGGGTCTTGTATCTTCGATACTCAAAGGGCTATGCAATGGCATAAACCCATAATTGAACGATCGGATACCTTTATGCGCAAAACTGCAAGTGACGATATCGTAACCGCCTCCTAAAATTGAGCGCCAACTGAGTGTCAACCGCTGTTGTAGAGGCTCAGTATGCTACACAGCAACCAACTGCACTGCAATGTTCCTAAATGGAGTTATTAATGGTCAGTCTTCTCTAAATGTCCTTGTATACAACTTCACAAATATGCATTCAATGTCTCACAGATCTGACTTTTTGTGTTTGCTGCTCTAGAGTCAATATTTAAGACCCTGCATTCTACATTGCAATAAGGTTACCTTTGCCAGTCACTCGAGTGGGATTACCTAGGTTTCAAATTCCTACTGAGATGTCGGATTGAAAATATTTAAACACCTCATTGCTAGTGGTTATGATCCCTTCCAATAATTCAGTTGTTTTGATTCGTGATTTGAGCGACTTTACATTATAAATCATATTCGATACTTGGTGGGCTTCAATCCATGTAGACTCGAAGCGTCCTATTGCCTGGGATGATTCTAGACATGCACCTTCATACCGATTCTATTTACATTGCGGAATTGAGGAGACACGCTGCTCTGGCATCATATATATCATTTGTCATCAAGTTCATCGCCATCCATCAGATCATGGGACCAACTGAATGGGGAAACACTTGTTCGTGAAATCGCACATCGCGAAGTTAAACAAACTCACAGAGTCGGAATTGACCGAATTGACCAGTTCAACGGTTGATGGAACATCGTTTACAATACTGAAGTGGCAAGGATGTCGAGGAATCATAATTGTAAGTTCGGAAAGGACATTCAGATTTCACATCTACATCTGCTCTACATCAACTGAACGGACAGGCAAAATGCTCCCACCTGGGAGTGAAGGACTTTCAAACTGCCGAATTACACCAAGACACCTGCAATCACTACCTCATGTTAGGATGTGTTTCAGGTCATATTGAATGGAACACAATAACAAACATAGTGCTACGACAGTCACATACTGCATTACGGAATGAGTTGGTGCTACAGGCTGATAGCACGCTGCGCAACATTTACCGGAGGCAATACCCACTGACAGTGGATGCAATTACAAGGCAATTACTGTGAGGAAATCATGTTAGTTTATCTTTAGACGGGTGGACATCGACGCACAAATTGGCCATAACATCAGCCATTACTTACCATATGGGTTGAAATTGGGCATTGCGAGAAGTACAACTCACATTCAATGAGGTGGATGGCCTGCTCTCATCCTGTTTCGAAAGCTAATTAATTATAATAAATCAAGGGTCTAATAATCTGGAGCACGGCTAGCCATACATTTGATGGAAGTTCTTGATTGTTTTGAGCTTACCAACAGACATTTACTTCGAATTACAACTGATAACACTTCCTCAAGTTACTTGATGACTCACAAATTACGATGAACGCTTCAGGTGTCCGGAATCGAGTGCCTTCCATGCAGGAACCTCATACCATGCATGGCGCACGTCATTCAGCTTGCTGTGGGTGCATTCATGAGCAGTCTGGGTGTAAAAGGCCGCAGCAAGTCTTGGGAAGCCCATGAGCGCGATCAGCAATTTGGAGAGAATGAAAGCATTGACATTGGGAAGAGTCAAAGACTCCGTAAAGAGGGCAATGCTAGATTCAACATGGTGTCTGCCATGAGACCAGGTTTAGCAAAGATAATCGAGAAAGTACGTATTTCAAGATATTTTGAAAATCATGAAAATGACAGTCATATAGCAGCGAATGCTTGCTGCAATGATCACACTGACACCTGGTCGTGGAAACGAGTTCATTGACGGTCAAAAAGCAAATGTGCAAATCACAGCACTACCTGTCATGTATGTGAAGACACTGTGGAATTCGACATTGCAGTTGCTTGAGCGAGCCTACTCAGTTCGAGACTTCATCTGTGGGTGGCTCAAGAATCCAAACTACAGTCATCCCCGGCCTCTCTTCACAACACAGGATGAAAGGACCATCATTCCGTATGTCATGCAAGTTCTGAGGCTATTCCAGGACTGGACCCTGTGGATGTTGAAACGGCATACAGTTTCACTGCATCACGTTAACACTGTCTACAATGACATGTTCGACCACATGGATGGAGTTATGCAATCGTTTGCTAAGAAGAAGACTCCATGGTGGGAAGACTTCTACTTCGCCGTGAAGTTTGCGTGCCAAACACTGTTCACATAGTATGCTGAAGTAACTCCAATGATGAGTTTGCTTCTCATTCCAGCACGCATCCTTGATTCTTTCCAGAAGTTGCTATTGTTTAGGAAGTGGGACAAGCAAATCGATAATAATCCTGAGGACGAGACCTCCTATACCACTCAATACCAGGAGGCGTTTCTGATGTATGTGGAGAATGAATACTGTGCCAAACATCGACGTTTGCCTGGCATTAATCCTGAACACGTACTAAACAACAAATTTCTTCTTCTCCGTAATGGCTTCCTGGTCTGGTCAGTGTTCTTATGATCTATATGATTTGTGCAGCAATTATGAACAATAAATGATGCCTAATGACTTGTCGGCAACGACGCCGGGACAAAGCGATCGTGCAGCATGGTTATTGTACACTGCAAGGCTCTATTTGAATTCACCACCTGAATAACCACAGAACTGGGGGCAAATGAATCCGAATCTTAATGATTACTACTCCAGCCCTACGGACATTAGCAGTACATTGTGGATACCAGATATCCCACACCGTTGGTGTAAGCAAGAGGGAACACACTCAAAGTACGCCGATCTCTCCAATGTGGCGCGCGACATATTCCCTATCATACCACATGGCGTCGGAGTGGAGGCCAGAATATCCCTTGGGCGAGATGTCATCGGCTGGAGGCAGTCAAAAACCAGTTGAGAGACCCATCGCGAAGAATTCTTTGTAAGGCAGTTCGCGAGAGAAAACAACGGGATATTGGCAGGCGATGACCTAGCATTGGATTCAACGAATACTGGAAACGATTTCGAAATGAAGCGATAGACGGAGGAACGGACATTACACAGAATGGCCAAGGCCCACAACTTTTTGGAGATGTGGCAGGGCAGCCAAAATCAGAGTTCCACACAGAATGAATCTCGCACTCAAAACATACAAATGACAGCTGTGGGATAAATTTCAGATACAGAAGAGATCGTCAAAGCGTCCTGGTCAAACTTTCAACGAGATGGTGCGGCTGCATTTACATTGTCGGAAAGATCACCTTTGCCACCAGCTTCCTTTGCACAGGACGTCCTTGGAGGAGGAACTCAAGTATTGAATGTCTGCCGAATCTGAAGAATTGTCCGACATCCAGCCGAAGGTGATGAGGATAGCATACCTGAAATCCTTTTGAAAACCGACAATTGGCGTGACTGGGATTGGGTGTTGGATAATGCAAATGACGTGGAACCCGACTGGGATGCTGACAATGAATCCAACATAGAGCTAGCCAATGGACTGGATGATCCAGAACATGCAGAGCTGCGGGATGTGAGTGCAGCACTGAATGTTCCCGGATTGATTCAGCCAACACGGAGGTCACAGAAACATGCTGAATTGGTGTTAATGACGGTCAGTACAATGGAAACGAGGAGGAAACAAGGGGAACAAGACAATCTAGGACACAATGTGTCAATGTATTTTCACCAGGTTCTTCATGTTGTTTGACCGAGAATCTGATGTAGAGAAATATTATTCGAGAATATTGGGTAGTCGCATGTGAATATTGGTTCATAAACAGATGCATAGCTAGCGAAATGAATAATTTGGCAAGATGTATAAATTTGATCGGATGAGAGCGACGAGCGCATGAATAATACTGGGCTTGGGTTTGCCAAAGCGCCGAGTCCCGATCAGGCAGATAGGTAACCAACAAGACCAAATCATGATCATCACAATTATGAATGGCAGCATATATCAGATGGATAATACATTAAAATGAGCGTCAATGGTGAGTCAATAATTATTGGTCATATAAGTACGGTAATTGAAAAGTGATTTGGTCGCTGTTATGTATATCCGACATATTGGCAGCCTTTATAAGCAAAAGAGACAGCAGCATGATCACTGCCCCATTCTGAAAATGAGGGTCAACCGAGTGTCAAAAATTTTTGGCTTTCCATCTTGGGTAACCTCAGTGGCGATTGGTTGACTACATCCATAAATGAAGTATTGGCTGCCTTTTGTGGCAGAAACAATAGCGACACTGCCGCTGCCCCATCCTGAAAATGAGCGTCAACGGAGCGTCAACGATTTCTGGTGTTGCATCTTGGTAATCGAATCTGCGATTGGTTGCACAAATCCATCAATGAGGTAATGGCCGCCTTTAGAGGCAAAATCAATTGCGACGTGATCCCTATCTCATCCTGAGAATGAGGGTCAACGCAGCGTCAAAGATTTCTGGTCTTCCATGTTGGGTAACCAAACTGGTGATTTGTTGCGAACATCGATAAACAACGTATCGACCATCGTTACGGGCAAAAACAACAGCGACACAGTATCTGTCCCATTCCAGAAATGAGAGTCAATGGAGCGTGAACAACATTTGGTCTTGCATCCTGGCAAATCTAAGTGTCGCTTTGTGGCAATGATTCGTATGTGAAGGAATTGAGGTCTTTCCAACATAGATAGTTCTTGACAAATAGGTTACCCTACCATGCAAATGAGCGTCAACGGAGTGTTAACAATTTGTGGTCTTGTGTCCTGGGTAGTCAAGGCATTGCCCAGATATATGAGCTCATATTGGAACTATTGACTGCCTTTATAGGCAAAAATTCAATATGTAAAAGAAAAACACGGATTGCAAAATAATCGATATTACAATCTGCGCAACATACAACAAGAGATTATTGGCTGCCGAATACGTGATTTTGGTAAGGTACCATTTTCAAACTGCAACAGCAAGTGCATTATATGAATCTACACATGGATCCGCTGGACGACCCGCTGACAACCCGTCCAATTCAGGTGAGTTGGGAGATTTGCATCGAACTTTACCTGAAACGACGGTTCAGGTGAATTTACAACCCAGACCGCCAATTTGGCTACAGTTTGGGTTGGACCCAGACCCTGACCTGAAGCAACGGTCCGGAACCATTGCTATCACTCCTCAAGACACATGGTTGAATGAGCTGATACACAGACAATCAGGTGGAAACAATATCTATAGTTGAATGATTTGTATCAGAATATCCCCAGCATCTCAGAAATATACAGATATACAGAGAAAGTGCAAGGGCTACCATTTCTGGAATGAAATTTGGCTGGTATTGGAGTGGAGTAAAAATTATTGTTTTTATTTACAGAGATGGAAAAAGAAGACTGCCAGTTTCCAAGATCAATCAGGAAGAGAATTTGCCCTGATGTAGAATCTATACAATGAGCCGGGAATTGTCTTAACTTTTAATATACTACTGAATTTGAATTTCCAAATATTTAATAGCTGTGGGATATTTCTTTGGGATTATGGAGTAGAATATTCAGTTCGAAGAGAAGATGGAGTAATAGACAGCTCAAGCAATCTTGAAGTATATTCTACTCAATCCTCCTGTGTGAATGATTTGAAATTGGTTTAATTATACAAGATTTATAATTCTGAGATTGAAATTCAGAGTCAATTGTTGGAGGTAATTTGTACATTGGACATCAAAATCAGTAACTGCATGAATATTGCACTGAAGGCAAGGTGTCAAAAAAAATCAAAACAGGTACTATATTGACAAGGTAAGCACCATAACCTAAATAAAGCAGAGAAAGGATTTTCTAATTGTCTTTATAGAGCCAAATTTAGCTGAAGAGCAATCATAAATACACTAGTTAATCAACTAAACATGCCTGATGGTAACTGCAGTGGAGTAGTTGATAGCGGCTGAATTGTATGGATGGGACTGTGTTATGAGAGAATGAATGACATTTTGGGGAAACACATGGAGGAATCTGGGAGGCTCATACAATCACTGCGAGGAGAAGGGAGAACAAAATAAATAAACCAGGCAGTTGAGAGTCACAAATTATAGTGAGTTCACAGCAAATACCAGTAGAAAATATGTCATTTTTGATACTGTATACTACTGTATATGGAAAGTCAATTAACTACCAACAAAAAGGTTGGTGGGTACAGAGATTTAAAGAAATTGAATGCAAACTGCAAACTAACTGAATGGGTGCCACCTGGAGAGAATACATATCATAAAAGATAGTTGAGTGATACTGGTGGCCTGGAATGTCTGATGATACTGAACACTGGTTGAAAATTACAACGAGTTTAAGTTGAGTGACCTGCCGCGGTATAATTACCACCTGCAATAGCTGAATGTCAGAGTTCTATAGTAGTGAGTGTGGATGAACATTGTATTTTCACTGAAAATGTAGGATTAGTACAAACTACGAATATTTAACAGAATCTCTTCATGCAGGATGGCATATGTATAACTACCATTGGAGTGTAAATTAGTGGAGGTGGTTGGATGCTGTCATTAGTAGGTATGTTTTCCACTTTGAACCCTTGCAATTAAGATCGTAGATGGAGAAGGAGAAAATCTAAGATGGACTAACCTCCATCTCAATTGTTCCAATGTCCTGAAGTTCTGAAAACTACACACAATACTGCTAGTAGGTGAGTTGTTTACGGAGGTAACAATCTGATTATAACTGTAATGTTTAAACTCAAGACGTGTATCAACAACTCAAGCAAAATATGGCTCAATTATGAACGCTATTGGACCTTAATATAACATTTGAAGTACCATATCGAAGTCACCCACCCATTCCTGTCAGTAATATCTACTCTCCCAACTGATCCCAGACATTTTCATATTATTTTTGATCTACACAGAGTATTGTAAGCTGCACCTAGAGCTCAATAAAGTGGTCCTCATGACTTCTGAAGTTGTGGTACAAAGCTTCAGCAACTGCTAGAGTGTATAAAATAATTTCAGAATGGAATGAAATTAAGAATATAAGACACAAAATTTTGAGCTGCTAGAACATCTGTTTTCATATTTTAGATCATCCAACTTCACTCCAAAGTCATTGCCATTTTCTCTCCAAGGGTGGATATAATCAAGTGGTATAGTATTCAATAATTTGTTAGGTGAATTGTGAAAGGATAGTAACAATCAAAATCAAGCATGTAAAATTGAGTCATTGTTATCTTTGACAGCAAAATACAAAATTGCACATATATTGCAGCTATCTATTCTGTACAATATTTCAATTTGATCAGTGTATCAGAAATAATGCCTACCCTCTAACTGCAACACCTCTATCATGTATTTATATATAACATATTTATAGTAATAATTGAGTTTGGGTACATCTGATTGTACGTAATATACTATCCAGTAAGTATCTAAACTCACATTGTTTTACATTAATCAAACAATATTACTTCCAGCTGATAATTTATTTCTCACACCAAAGGTGCTGGTTCAACTATTACTCTCTTGGACAAACTGAATTTTCAATTAGTCTACTGTAATTCTTGGATTAATTATAAAACAATATCGGATTATTCAGGTATACCTTTGTACTTCGTTGGTATTACCATCGCATGATGTTTATTTTCACAATGCAATACCTATTAGTTCTTCCTTTTGCACCACTTGGAAAGAGCTGAAATAGCATCTACACTGTATAGGTATTCCTGAGATGGAAGAATCTTATTCAGGAGGTTCAGCTAAAATAGTGATCATAATAAGATGACACTTATCCTTAGATGGTATTATAATGGTCAAGATCTCCTCTTTTGGTATACAGATGTTAGACACCACAGGCTGCACGCATCATTTCATAGATGGCATGAGTATATTTCACAATACAGTAAAGTTCCAAACAATCGACTATGGTAATGCTATGAAATATTAGGTAGCAGCAAAATAACCTATCATGAATTTTAAAAATATTAAGTCTACAAGTAGTTTACAATTATAGCTGGATATGTATCCAGTAATTTACTGTCTTGAGTTCTCCTCAATTTGTATCCAAAATAGTCGTCGAAGAGTGAAGACTATAATATCCATTGCTACATCTCTGCGAGGTACCAGGGTGATGTTCTTACCCATTCTGCATACATGTATTTGTATCAGACTATGCACATGGTGTAATACACTGTTCAAATAAGGCTTTTCATATTGGTATCCAAGCTGAAATAGATGAGCTCTCAGGTGATTTCAATGTAAGTTGGAAGTGGATAGACAATTAAGAACTTTAGCCAAATTATTTTCATTCCAACCCTGAAGTGCAAGGCAAGATAGAATCCTCTCCATATAGTTTAGACTGATATACCTGTCACTATGTTTGAGCATTTGTCCCATGTATTTGACTTTGGTGCTAGAATAATGTTGCACTTTTACATTTGCAATGTCTAACTGTTTTGATATATCAGTGGTAAAATTATCTCCCAAATACATCTACAAAAAAGTTTTAACAAATTGCTTTCCAAAGTGTGTCTTTGAATATCCAAAGTGTACTATCCACCATTTAATTGTTTTCGTAACATTTTAAATATCACTTTATTCACCTTGTTTCAAATTCCAACAAATAAAGCTCGAATTTATTCATAAATTGCTTCAGCTTATTCAACATAGTACCAACAATCTCTGTTTCCAGGTTGTTAGTGATATAGTACTTGTCATCTACATTGCAAACTGAAGCTGTAATCCTTTATTCTGATTAGTGCATATGGAATTCATGGTGCTTGTTACAGGTCATATTGTTTACTTCTAAAACTTCTTTCTCCACTTCAATATATCTTTTGTCATATATTTCACTCAATTTTGTTCTTAGTCCAGCTTCACTTGAATTGAGATATTTGAGTGTTTAGTACTTATGACTGTCGAATACTCAATTGAATATCTTCATATTAATGTTTGTCATATGTTGGATTCTATCCTTCAGTTGCTGTATAACCTTTAATTAATTGATATCTAACCATGTGGTGGCTATTATCTGAGCTATAATCAGGTACATCTCAAATTACATGAAATATTCTGAAATATCCTGATCCACACCTTCCTTATCTATGGTAGTACCATTAGGAATCTCTGCGATAGTTTGTTTACATAGCTGCTCGGATTCTGTGGTGAATAGAGTTCACACCATCATGATGGTAGATCCCAACATTTTCTAATTGTGGAAAGAACCCTGCAGAGTATAAAACCAGTGGGGTATATTTTGAAGCATCTGGAGGAAAACATTAGACTAATTTTAAAAACTCAGAAGCAGGGACTTTTGGAACAGAGATTGTTCAGCTTTCATAACTGCTTCATCAGAGAAAGTCGAATTTCTTATGACACTAGCTATTCTGTAGAGGAATATATAACCTGCATTCAGATTGGCTAAACATTGATTGAAACTGCAAGAGAATATTGCATGGTAAAACATATTTGTGAGTATAACAGATGAGAATAATAATATTTGTACATTACATTTTTCCATATTCTTAAAATAGGTTAACACACAGGGCAATTGCCTGCCAGTATTCTGATTATTCACTGTCAGAGGGACAATGGGGCTAGTTATAACATTATGAAATAATTCCATTTACTATATGCATTTTATTCTCATTTTGGTATACTGCTTTTTACCCTCCAGATCCCAACTAGATGTGTTGATCAAGTGAGTCAGAGATAAACTACATGTTGCCCACTCTTGCAGTTGGTGGCGGTCGATGGTGATTAGTCATCGTTGGAGTTAAAATGTTCAAACAGGGGATTGCCATTGCAGACTGAATAGCAACCTCTACCACATGCATTCAGTGCACAGGAAGTTGTGGAAGAACCACCAAAGGGGTCTTGCTGGCAGTGCATCACAGCATGAGATTAGTCAATGAGCATACATATAACAAGATCACTAGCTGAATTAACAAGCAAATGGACATGAGTCAACCGATGCACCAGCAGATGAATGGACAAGCAAACTAAGAACACAAGGATATGGATGCCCAGACATGTGACAGCAAGAACACATGAAAAAGGAGAGGAAAGCATACCTAGAGGAACACTGGTCAGTGCCTCAATACATTGGAGATGATAAGGACATCAACACCATGGTGGATTTCCAGTATCCCTATGTCTTCACTGACTTGGAGGACAATCAGTGCAACTTGAAGAGCACTGGAGAGATGATGGAAAGATCAAAAGTGATTGATCGATTCTCAATGAGTGCATTATATCTACTGATACAGTTCCTAATGAGGCTTAAAATGATGTGTGAACATACCAAATTGTCTTCCAAATGGCATCATTTAAGATGGTCACTGAATGGCATCATGAGAGTCAGTTGAGTCAACTACCATGAGATAATGACTGGGAATTCACAGTTTCCCAGATAATGGTCAAAGGACACGATTCTGGGATTGAGAAACACGATCATCAGGTGCTGCATCTAATGAGGACGGTGACAGGGATGTGTATCCATTGCCTTTCTGAACCAAATGGCAAATGACCATTCTGTAGGCCTTCAAGCTGGCTTCGCTGATGGTGATGGAATGTGGAAACATGTGCTGATGAGCACTTTATGGGAGCCACTGGCTGGATAAGAAGATCTGGGATATAAAGCCTGCCCGACCAAGCTATGCACAAGGGTGCCGAAGAGTACACGCATGCTGTCATATATATGATGTGAATGACCATCTCATCAGAAGCTTACAGATAGATATGAGGTCATATATCATTGACCATCACCATCTTCAATGATACTGAGAAAAGAAGAATTAATGCTTGTGGAGATAGTGAACCTGCATCATCTGTGGAGACTGAGCTCGAATCACTACCAAAGATGCTTGAAAGCAGCATCATTGATGACTGATAAGCTGGCCCTGTGGTGTTGTGTACAAAGAATTGGGAGAGCTTGAGTGATAGCACACCTGAATGTATGGTGAGTATTACTGGTTAACGGCAATGGCAATGGTGATGGCAATGGCAATGGTGATGGCAATGGTGATAATAAGCAACAAGCAGAAGCCACTATCAATGCCAAAGAGTCAAGTCTTGGCTTACATGATGATTGGCAATATCACAGAGATTACTGAGCATACTTCAGAAAATGAGCTACAGGTATCACAATCCAGAAGTGTCAAAATTGTTGCTACGATGCTCAACATAAGGTTGGATACAAGATGGATGGTCTGATGCGGGACACGGCCAAAGTGGATCTATAGAGGATGGAGACACTTTGGATGATCTTTCTTTCACTTTGGATATCTTTACTTCTTTACTTCCTTGGATATCGGCCCAGTGCAAATCATGTCTGCATGCATCATTATCACCTCTGCAGGTCAGTTGAGTTGTGGTGCAGTATCAATATGTGCTGGATTTACTGAATGGCAATCATACAGTACTGACAGGTTGTGGGACCTATGTGCTTGTACGTTTGCATATGGTGAATGGTTGATTGATTCTTTTCTTTCCTTTCTACAATTGTACAGGTTTATGCTGCCCAGGGGGCTTGCATCTAGAGATTGGCATAATGGAATGGCACGGCTGGATGTGACGTGCCCAGGGCCAATTAGTGCCCATGTAGAGTAGTCAGCCAGCCACCTGCCTTTGATCTCTTTCGATAGTCTTACCTTTATTCTAATCTTCAATATTGTCATCCACATTTGCAACATAATCAACTGATATATGTTCATACAAGGCCATACACAGGCATATATATACCTTTCAACCGGGAGGGTGAGGTGGATGGTGAGCAAGAGAATGTAGTAGAATTAATAAATGTTCTAATTGAAAGAATCAAATGGTTTATATTCCATGCATATTTATTCATATCCATACTTCTTGCTGAAATACCTAACCTTGCATTAAGGCTCACGACATTCAGAGTAGAAGCCCATCCACCCAACTTTGCTTGGAGCCACTGTACAATACGATTGAGAAGGAAATGGAAATTGAGAAAGATGCATGGGAAGGTTGGAAAGTAGTCAATGGTGAGGAGGTCTTCGATCCTAATAATCACCCTCCATTATTGTCTACTATTCTCAATTCAATCAATAACAAATAACAATATGAGGTCTGCATAATGTGGTCTGCCTACTGAATTCATGTTTCATTTGCCAAGTGACAAGTGACTGAGTGCCTGGTATCAATGATTCAATTCCAAGACTCACTGGAATGAAGTTCCTGCGACCCCAGGTTTGGGTAATATGGTTCAATTTATGGTGATATGTTTGAGATCCAGAAATGTCAGAAATACAGGTGGTAAATGAAATGAGTCTGGGCATGATGATTATCTCACCAGCAGCAGTAATGACATGCTAAATGCTGACTGAGACAGTTGCTGTGGGGTTGCCATGGTGAATGTTCAGCAGGAGTACCGGTGACTGAGGGGGGAATACAGCTCGATAATACTATTCTTGTATTCTCGGTGCAGTGCATGAATGGCGTCCATTGCAGAGAAGGAACTCAGTTCACCACCATCATTTAGTGATCCAGGTAACTCCCCCTCTGAGGCATCCAGCAAGTGATTCAGAAATCAGCTAAATCTTGATCATTACAATGAACAGAGTGGCCAAGATATTCAACAGTGTTATCTGATGAATTGTGATAATTGTCCAAATTGCACTCAATCTTCAAGTCACAGCAACGCTGAGATTCCATTCACTCATTGTTAGTTATGGCCAGACAATGTGGCTGTATTCAATGTCACCCAATGAGCCAGAGGATAAAACTGTGATCAATAATCATAGTGCAAAGGGATTGGAATCTGTAGTGAAGAGTTTAGAGCGTGCCATCTGGACTGCAGACAACAAAGTTCAAGGGGATATGATGTGCCAGATGATATAAATTGCAAAGCATAGGAAGACGAAAAGGCGGTTAGAATTTTACTTTGCAATGGGCAAAGCATAGAGTCCCATATTAAATGACATTGCACATCTCATTGATCTTCTGTTGACTGAGGATAACCTAGCAAAACTAAAGACCTCTGTGGAATGATATATATTCCAAGGTGCTTTATGAGCATGGAGCAGTGATGAATAACAGCTATGTTGAGTCTGATTAGTTTTGGGAAATTCTAACGATCACAATGACATTTCACCAGCTGGGTATCATAAATAGTTAGTAAATACCAGCCCACATTAATCAATTTTCTGATGGCTGAAAGAGTCATTTCTCATAATACTCATGAATGAACCAGCAGAGTATCCTGAACCTGACTATGGCAAAACTTGATATCAGGCACATGTTCACCAACCTGAAATATATAACAGGGCCTTCCCATTCAACCTCCTCCACAAATGGGGATGCTCTGTTGATTGTATTCTTGGCAGATTCTTCACTTAAGGTGGTGGTGAATGAAGTATTGCATTGATTATGACAATATTTTCCATATGTATGCTGAAATGCACAACATTGAACAGACAGAAATTCAGCTCAAAATCCAGAATTCACAAATGCCCTCCTTGGTTGTAACTACACCCACAGTGGGCAGGACAGTTCTTAATCTTGCAGCAGTAAACTATGCAGTAATAACTCAGCTGTTCTGGGTGTTGAATGAGCATCCTCAGTCATTTACATGTGTTGTCCAGCTGGGACAAAATAGCATCCAACACACATGGCTGTTGAACAAAGGCCCAGGAGGCAAGCATAATAGAGCAAGAGATCTCGACCAACACTCTGCAGAAGCCAAAATGAGAGTCCAGTACAGCTGAATAAGTCAACCAAACATCATGGCCTTGATGATTAATAGTATCTAAACATTTCGGAAAGAAATGATTATGTGGATGGATAACAGAGTCATGTTGCAGTCAGATTGAACAAAGGAACAATAGCCTTAGAAGATCAGGATGCTCAATTCAAGGTACACCTCTTTAAATATTCACCCAACTTAATCTGATCAACTTATACAAAGAGTCAAATAGTGTTGTTTTTAATGCACTTCTGTATCTAACTAAATCATTTCTCTGTCCATTTGAACTAATCAAGTGTTGATGTTGGAATTGTTGGTTTTGAAATAAGAAGGTATTGGAGAGGAATCTCATTGGCATTCTTGGATATTTAGTGATGAATTTGAAATAAAGCTATATTGATCTGCACTTTTTTGTAAGTGAAATAAAGTTGCATTAGTCAATCATATTGCTGAGTGTCAAGGCACACCAATCTAATGGTGGCAAGTCACGGGAAACAGTCTCTGCAGTAACCAATTGGCTCATTGATACTTTGATGAATAATATATTAGTTATTGTTGGAACAGTAACAAGATGCTGAGCCAGGGGTTACATTTCTGCCTTCCAAGCTCTCATCATTATATAATAATTCATGTGAACTGTATAATCATAATTGAGTCAGCAATGTAATGCAAAGCAATGCAAATATTCCATAAATGCCACATTTGATGTGAATCAGTATCCTGTAGCCAAGCACGAAATTGAGGATTGAAATGATCAAATTGGTTAAATCAATCAGCTACAGGTGTGTAGAAGAATTTGACATATGTCTGGAGCATTACCATGACTGATACGAGTATTATTTTGACAGACACAGCACAGCATAATACCAAATGACAATTGGAAATTAGGACAGTGGAGGGAGGATTGAGTGCTTGTGTCAGAATGAGACATAACTCATGTATTTGTGGCAAATCTGGATATTTTTGTTGCTTACTATTGACAGTCAATTACATCTCAGATAAACAACCCAGTGAATAGAATCATGAGACACTGCTGGAGCTTTCTTACATAAGCCAGTGGCATTGCTGCCAGAGTTTGATAGCTTATAACTCAGGGTCTGGCACTGCTCAGATTAACAATTCAGATAGTCAGACCGTGGGACACAGCTCAGGGATTCATCATGCACCATTTTGCTGTGCTGGCTGGTATTTGTTTGGCCATAATTCAAGTTCAGGTGCACAGCAAACAACCAATTCAGTCAAGTTTGATAATGTAACGGGCGGGGTCGGGCGCAGGTGATATGGATGTTGCAGGACTGAACTCGAAGTGCGTATCGAGGAACAAGAATCAGAATATTTTCCAAAGTCGTACTATTGCTTGCTATACAAGAGAACGAG
>Ga0307512_10000501_pt1 | contig 57440 bp, 69 predicted proteins | sample 14_EM_MG_FD_200267 | JGI IMG/M metagenome (GOLD analysis project Ga0307512, IMG submission 200267) | Populus trichocarpa ectomycorrhiza microbial communities from riparian zone in the Pacific Northwest, United States - 14_EM | ecosystem: Host-associated > Plants > Roots > Unclassified | place... | reverse complement strand
TTCCCCTCCTCCCTCCTCCCCCCTCCCCCCTACTTCCTTAGCCCAATATTAACCTGTAGTAACAATACAATACAATATAACCTCCGATAAACAAAAGAAGCCGGGTGAACAACGTAGCCCAAGACAAACACCACTCTCATTCCTGGCACTGATAACCAGACAGTAAACATCCCTTGGCCTTCGTATTCCAATGATTTTTCACATTATCAGGCCTTCGGTTCATCCCAAATGCCGCATTAACATCTGCAACTAATTTATTCCACTCTGCACTTGGAATTGCTGCAGTGACCCGTTCGAAGTACATTTCCATCTCCGCTCTTGAGACAGCATTTTTGGTGGATGAGGGATTCCCGTTTCTGGGTTTGGTGGGGGAGGATTGCTTGGTGGGGGATGATCTCTTGGTAACGCCCGTTGGCTTCATGGGGGATAGCTGATGAGTGTCAGATTATGATCAATGCTAGAATCCGGCGCTGCAGGGGGAAGTGCTTATGTACCTTCTTATTCGACTTCTTTGTCCTCTGATCCAAGGCATAACTCATTGCCAGCGGCGAAGACGGAGAGAGCGTGGGGACAGGACTCACCATCCCCGCTGTGCTGCCATCATGGCCAGTGGCGTTCGGGTAGTAGTAACCGCCATTACCATTGCCGTTGCTGTTGCCATACACGGCATCGTCGAACTCTGTTTTGATCCTCGGAGGCTGCACGGGAGGCTGGTGGAACTACAAACATTATCAGTACGGTAGCAAACACTGGTTACGGGAGTTACTGACAGGCACACTGCCTTCGCTGGTGGCGGATCCAGGAAACATATACTCCTGCCATGCCCCCTGATGATCAAAACGTAGCCGTCCCGTGGTAGGAACGAGAAAATTGCCGTCCACAAGCTTTTGTCTGAAATTTGACATCCTGGGAAAAGCTGGCTGGTTTGAGAGCGCGGGGTATACTAGAGATACAAGCGAAAACAGTGAACGCGGGAGTGAGTGAGAGTGCGTCTAACGCGCCTGGAAAGTATTTATGTAGGAACGCTGTAGGGAGCGAGTGAGTAAGGAAGGAAGTGGCTCCCAGAGAAGGAGTGGTTTTTATGGACAACCTTCATGACGACAACGTCCAATTTGGATTGAACTGTTAGCGGTTGTTTGCTAGAGGGCAGCTCGAGGCCAAAGCGCTAGAGTCTCTGGCTTGTTCCTGGCTTGTCCCGCTTCCCGTAGCTGCGATCCCTTACTCGCAGTAGGTACTTGGTACCACAAAATGCCAGCTTCAAGACATACTCGAAATGGCAACGAACATAACGAATCTGGCCGTTCCAACCTTCCTATTTATATCTGCCACCGTCATTTTCTGGTATTAAGTCCCTACCAAGAGTTGCCTGGAGATTGCACCAGGAAAAGTCGCTAGTTCTGCTGAGGATCTGTCGCAGAAGGGTTTTGATTGGTGCACGACTCGGCTTTCTGCCTATTGCCTGGAGGAGTCACCGGTGTCAAAGATAAACAAACCTCCACATTGGTCGACGCCACACGTTCGGACCCCCCGATATTCATCCTCTGTCACTCGATGACGTCATATCGGCCAGTTCAGGTGCGGATGTTGGAGTTCTTTGGCCCCATTACCTGGTCACCCCTTGCGGGAAAAAGCATTCGCGAGGCGGTCCTAACTGCAGAGGGCATTTTTCTGCGCAGAAACTAGGGCCAAACACCTCTGCTCCTATAAAGGGCAGCCCTCCGCTTTTGACAGTTCGGGTCCAGTGCACTAGTGGCGAACATCAAACTCATGTGGTAACCTCACCTATAGCGACTTAATACTTCAGCTGCTATACACTTCACTCACATCCATGATTTATTATGGCGTAGTGCCATAGAAACTACACCACCTTGCCCGTTTTCACGATTTGGTTGGGAAAGCATCCAGAGGCAGCAGTGAGATCTGAGCGCGGATCCAAGCGATCTGGTTAGCTATATTTTGTCCGTGAATCCTGCTGACAACTAGATTTCACGACAGCGGGCTTGTATTAATGGCGGTGGCCGCTGCAGTGCTGTAGTGAACTATCGTGACAGCCGTCCTGGCGGTCATTGTGGTATGCTCCGTATCAGAATTTTGGTGGCTTCTGTGGCGAGGTTATAGTGCCAGTAGTAGCGAGCTCCATAGTGGAATTATCATTGTGGCAAGCTTCATGGCGCTGCAGCAAGATCATTTAGAGAAGATTTATCGTGTAACTACCTGCAACTTTCAACATGCAAATTTAGGAAAGCTCTTCAAAACTTGCGTAGCTTTCCTCAACTTTTACAGCTTTCACCGAGCTTCTCGGTGTTTCCCCTTTCACGTAAAGGGGTTTAATCTTTCAGTTCGAATTCAGTAGGTAGTACTAGCAAGGATCGACTACGAAAGGCATGCATATGCATGTATACGGCAGTATAGATACCTTCATAATAGCTACCCTCTATCGACAACAGCTAATCGCAACGTATCTAGGACGAGAGCTGGCTGGATATAATGACCTCGGGAGCAGGTTGCGATTTCGAGATAATGCATCTGCCCCCATTGCTTCATCGATTCCATGATTGCCAGTAGCTCCCAGTCGTATGTGTCGCAATTGTTATTCAGGAGAGGGCATTTTCGGGAACAGACGTAGGACTCCGAAGCCATCATACTAATTCAAAATGCTCACGATCGTAAAGCGTCTGGAGGGTAATTAGCTTTGCCGGATCAAAGTCCTGGAGAACCGGTTCCTGCATCCGTAACGGTTTTTTGAGCTTCCGAAACGTAAGTTTAGCATCTCTCATATATTCCTACATGGGAGCAATCGCCTTTACGTTCTCCGATTGTTCGACTGACCCCTTCTTGGGCTCTGTTCATAAGTTTCGGCGTTCGACGACAATATGAGACATCATGTACTACTCCGGGGAGGTAAAAAGATGCTGTGGTACGGGTCATAATACTGTGCCAACAGATGAGGTTCGGGCGTCTTTATCATCTGTATGCCGGTATAAATTTAAAGAGTTCGTCTGAGACTCGTCTGAAAATAAATCTTATCATCTAAATTATAAACTTGCTGTCACTCGAGCTCGGTAGACTATCAACAACCTTAAGATCAACAGAGGATGTCCGGACTGCATTCAGCTTCCTATTAGTTTTGTCCTCGTCGTCGTCATTCGTTTACAACGGGTGTCATTTTCGATCCGCTCGATTGCGAGCGTTGTCATTTAGCCTCGTCCGAAGGCAAAATCTGTCGGCACAGTAGTAACGGGAGCTGGTAGTATGTTTTCTTTACCATCTATAGAAGCTGTACACTGTTAGTCGTGTGGACGCGGGCAGCCTAACTCGTGAGTGGCAGACGAGGGAGAGCTGTGCTTGTATTGTACCGAGCACAGTGATTGGGACGTCAGCTGTCGGCGGGAAGTGTCTGCCCCAGGCTTCTTAACAGGCTGTCAGTGTCAGTTCAATTTGTACAGTGTGGGAAAAATGTCAGCCCAGTGTTCAGATACCGAGTAAATGCAAGTAGATAAAAAGACTAGTTACATGCGAAGGGACTCAATAGCACAACTGCAGATAAAATTGAAGCTGGTCCACTCTTTCCACTGCAGGTTCTAACTGCACTCATTCTTCCACACCATTGAAACTAGATCTGCTGGCATGGTGAGTACAGCATTAGGACTTCAGGGCTTCACATAGTCTAGACTCTGTCTCGGTACCCTTCCCCATCAGTCAGGTTAACCCCGCCCACAATTCTAAACCTGCCAGGCGAACCTTGTCCATCCAAAAAAAAAGTGCCAAGCGCGAACCCCATCCCAGCCACTGTTCTCGGTACAGTAGGTTGGAAACGAGCCTGCGAACGGCGCCAGACCTTGTGCGTACGAGTTTATTATAAGTTGGTTGATTCGAACATCATAGATGAATCACTCGACCCTCGAGCGTGACTTCCGTGGCGGCTCGTGACTCGGCCGTACGCTATGATTTGTCAAAATGACCCGACCCAAATCTAGAACGTCAGCTATAGCTCAGAATCCGATGCTATGTATACACCAATTATAGGACGGGAATAGGTGGGTTTGCGATCACTACTATCGATATCAGGTCTACGTACGTCCAACGTATAGTACACTCATTTCGAAAAGCCCAGCCCACCTGAATTAAACATCAGGCATCTCTGCCACCGCATTATATGGCATCGTTATCAACCCTGCCATTAATGATTTTCCCTTTGTAGACCAACCGTAATCTGGATTGAGCATAGAGGTCCAGCGTACTCTACACTTCAAACTTCCAGGACGTTTTTCCAACTGTCTCGACTTGTTCTAGACCTTCGTACCATCTGACCCCTTTGAGTTCTCATGTACGGGCCGGAGAATGAGCTGCGATGTCCGACATCAGGCGTTTCTTAGCGCTTCAATAGGTACTTTTTACTTGGAACTTCCCCAAAGGCCATGCTTTCTCAGCCGACCGCCAAAGATTTATGCAACGGAGTCGTAATACGGACCAATAAAAAGCCTTACGGACCTAGGCTTCAGTCAAGAATTGATTAAGGAAATATTAATCACGCTGAGTGTAAGAAATCTCTAACCTGAGTTTAAGCGCTCCTTTTTACTCGCGAGGGACCAAGCAATTCTGGGAACGAGAGTAGAACTTGAGTTCAGTTGCAATTGGTTTGTGAGGTGCAGAGATGGTTGTCTCGGCCTTGCACGTTGGGCTAAGGGCGCGTCTGGCTGAACAGTAGCGTTCTAGTATCTGGCCGGCGAGTTGAGGTCGACATCGAAAGCGCGGACGGAGCTGTTCGGCTATTCAAAAAGCAATGGGCGCTTAACGATCCCCTTCAATGAGTGATCTGAATTTTACGCCAGAGGTGAAACCCCAAAACCATGGTTTTGGAGCCATATTTGGGGGTTGCTGAATATGCCCTGAACTCTAAAACCACAATATCACGATAGGTATTGTCCTTAAGCTCGGGTGGTAACTCTAAAGTTATATGTGGGCATCCAAACAAGCAGTACAAATCGTATATTCCATAAAGCTGTTGGAATAGCTACATTAAGAAGCCCACTGAACTAGATTCTCTCCTTTCCACGCCATGAATTGCACCCGTGCGTATAAGATATGCATAGCTCTTGGCATTAGCGTGATTCGGGGACATCTATGCGTGCTCCCTCAAGATTCAATGGCGCAACATCGGTTCCGGCCGAATGCTACTCATGACTAGTGTGTTTCCAAACCCTTCCCCACTCTAACTCAATCACCGAACTCCTCCAGACATCCTCGCTTTAAATCTCATGCCCTGCAACTTTAAACTAAAGATTCACATAGACAGCAATGTGCATCCGAGATGTCCGAGATAACTCCGTACCATGCGTGCTCGACCAAAATCCACCGTGCTTATGAAATCAGACGTGTTCCTGCAATTTTCATCCCATGCTAAATTAAACCTGTAGGGTTCTCCAGTGCTCTCACAACGCGGCACATCGAATTAAAAGTTCACGGGAGCGAGTTACCCATTCGGCGCCGGAAGCCCTTCCAAACCGAAGGGTCTGAGTTATAAAACCCTCGATGGAAGCCGTTCTTGCAATGCATAAATTCCCCACGGCATAGAAGGAAAAGATGATCTCGCAATTCAGCTCAGTAGTGCTTTTTGGGTTGGTATCGTTGTTAGGGTTTGCGGATGCTGCTGCAAGGACTTTTCCGCCGGCGGGGTGTGTCGTGGTCAGCAAGTCGCCATCTCCTGGGCAATTTTCTTCGGTATTATCCCCTCCATCACCACCGTCACCATCATCATCACCAACGAGTTGGATGCGGTGCTAATATGGTTCATTAGGTTCAAGCTGCGGTCGATTCCTTGAGCACTAGTGCTACTGGTAGACAGTGTATTTTCATCTATGGGGTGGGTATACGATATGTATTTGCCGCAGGCTGTCTGCTGACGTTATATCGAGGGAACTTACTACGAACAAGTACTCATAAACGAGCGATCTGCTCAACTCACCATCTACGGTTACACCAAGGATACCAGTAACTACTGGGGTAATACAGTGACGATAACGCAAGGCCGCTCTCAAGACACTGTCGCCACCAACGATCTCACTGCGACTCTCCGCGCCCATAACACGGACCTCAAAGTGTACAACATCAACCTGGAAAACACTCGCGGTCAGGGTCGACAGGCACTGGCAGTTTCTGCGCTGGCCGGCAAGCAGGGATACTACGGCGTCAAGTTCATGGGGTATCAAGATACCATTCTTGCGAATGTAGGCGCGCAGTTATATGCTCGCTGCTATATCGATGGAGCCGTAGACTTTATTTTCGGGCAGAATGCAACAGCGTGGTTCGATGCAGCCGATATCAGGATCAAAGGAAAGGGCTATATCGTCGCCAGCGGTAGAGATAGCGAGAGCAATCCAAGCTACTACGTCATCCATAATTCAAACATCCAACTTGCAAATGGCGTAAGTTTGGCCCCCGGGAGTGCCTACCTCGGCCGCCCGTGGAGGAATTATGCAAGAGGTGAGCAAATAACGCTTTCCCCTCTGCATAATGCATTATCTGACTGACAGTAATATAGTCGTCTTCCAGAGGACTGATATGACCGATATAATCAACCCCGACGGGTGGAGTATCTGGAGTGCAGCGGCTCCTAACACTGACCATGTTTACTTGCGTGAGTGGAAAAACACTGGAGGAAGTGCAGCTGGCCAGAGGGTAAGTTGATCTCCATATCCATCAACTTGGTTCAGTTCTAACCGACGCGGAACAGGCAAAGTTTGGTGGATATACGACGGCTGAAATCCCTATCTCTCGGATCCTTGGGAATGACTACACTAGATGGGCTGACACCAGTTACCTCTCATAGAGAGGTGTCTGCGTTTGCGGATTTGGGACATAGAAAGTTTGATCAAACTGGGGGGCTGTAGGATCCGTGTTAGATAGAGCGCACTGGAGTATCGTCTTCAGTCACTTGTGATATTTAATTGTATTTTCTTTGGACATTTAGCTATAGAGGTTTCTTTAAATTCTTTAAATCTTCTCTGTTCTCACCGTTGATAAATGCCGAACCCGGTACTCCGTAGGTGGGATAGTATATTATCGTATTTATCTTGTTCCATAACGCGTGGTTTGTGATGCTAAATTTTGACAGATTGGCAGATATTCTTGTGAAATACGGGTATGAGTGAGGCAATGAAGGACCCACTCGGAGTTCTGATCCCGCCCCACCGAATAATCTCAAACCCCCCATACACAAAGCAGCACCGTGACATCCTCTACAAAACAACAGGATTTAGCCCTAACCCAATCTCAGGTGCAATACAACCAACGCTGACCGGTAATGAGCAAAAAAAGATCTTGGTGAGAGGTGAATGAAATTGGGAAACCATAGAAGTAGCAAGAGAGAAGAAAGAGCGCGAATCAGAATCCTCCACAAGCAGATACAAAGCCTAACAGGCAGATCCTTCCTTGGCTGCTAGGCGTAACGAATCAAGGTCTTCCCAAAAGTGGTTCTCTGTCAATCCCAAAATGTCTCTCCCCATCCCTCCTAATAAACCACCCATAGCCATAGCGATATCCTGTGTCTTCCATCATTTCCTCTCTCTCCTTTACTCCCATAACTGCAGTATCAACGTCGTCCAATGCATTACTCGCATAAACCACTGCATATGTTCCAGCCAAACTCGTCAGTAAGTAACATAAAAATGCGTGATACAATGAGATGTAGGTCCATAGTACCACGGGTATGAATATCGCCAACATGATAATTTCTGTGTTAAATGCTCCATATAAAAGAGGGTGGGTAGTCTGTCAGACGGCTTTTGGTCGCGGTTATAGCCGTATGACAAGACAGTTTGTATAGGAAATTGGGTTAGGGTTAGGTTATTGGCGACATACATCGTGTACTATGAACATCTTCAGGATTAGGTATTAATACTCTAGTGTCTGAATTTTCGAGCTTCGAACCGGCGTGTGCGAGTTGTGATCCGCACACTTCGTAGTTAGACACCTATTAGCCTTGTTAAAGATGTTTGAATGCATATGTTCCGTGTAGTAGCGACCCGGAACGGACAGATTGCATGCGTGCAATTTTGGCGTTTGGGAAGTCCTGCTGCAACCCCTTTTCGTTCTCCCACCTCGCTTGGTGCATATGCGAAAGGCCACTCTATTTCACTAAGTAAACCTGGGGACTAATATGCAGGTTACCACGATATTCGCCTCGATCTCCAGAGTCATCTCCTCCATATTTAAATACCTTTGTTATGAAGAACTTTTGTAATGACTTAATAGATTCTACAACACGGAAAAGAGGGCCTTTATTTAATACGGCTAATCTTCCTGCCACGAAGTGCAATAATATATTGCGGATCCAACGTGTAGTAAAAAAAGTAGTCTTGAACCTGAAATATGAACAGTACCTCTCCTGCCTTCACCCCTCTCTCCGTATACATTACTCCGTCTTCCAGCCATCCGCCCACCTCTGTATCCCCTCACATTAGCCCACACCACTCCCCCATCCCCCCAAGGAAACTCACCAACGCAATACAAAGTCCATAGGTAAGCGCGCTCCCGCCCGAAATCGCCACAATCCACTTCGCATCGGGATTCCCGGAGGCTTCGCGGCGGGCGGGGTCTGCGATGTGGTGGCCGCTGTTACGGACTTGCTGTCTGGGGAGAAACGTTCGCGGGAGGGTTCGCGGGACGGCTCGTGGGAGGGTGCGGGTGAGGGGTAGCATTGCGATGGATTTGAGGGGAGAGCGTGGATGCTGATGTCGGTATGGTGTCGACTCAGGGGAAGAGGGGGTTTATAGTAGGAGGGAGGAAGGGTGGGGGATCAACGGTTGCGTGCGGGGAAGCTGAGCTGCATGCAGTGTACTGCTATGTACTCGATACAAGGGGAAGTATCGTCCGATGGGCGAATGAGGTCTCTACAGAGGCACTTATGCCTTATGCATTGCTGTGTATCGAGCACGTACTGCCACAGACCCTCCCGCCCCGAGGAGCCTTGCTCGACATACCGCCAACCGATACACAGCGCTGTAGATCTCCCAGCCTTTTGTGGCCTTGCGCAACCGTCTGAGGAACTCGTAACAACGCAAGGTGGTGTGTGTTGTGGTTGTGGTGTGGTAATATCTGGCCTTGGCGGCTGACATGATTGGCGCAGCGCTACCCCGGACCCAGCCGACAGGGGCTGATGTGACACTTCGCTTCACGGGCGTGGAGATCTACCGTGTCTGTGAGAGATGGAGAGAAGCGAGAGAACAGTGGAGGGGTGAAGGCGCCTCCCTGTGCAGCAATTCCAATCAAGTCGGGCGGGTACACGCGGGTTGGATTTGCCCCACAAGGCGGGAACTCCCCCAGACATGTACCCCAGAAGTCAGCATGGTGTGGGATGTTGGCTGGCGGTCAATGCGGAGGCCCATGATAGCAACGGTCAATGTCCATTCACTTCCAACACAAATTTCATTGTTTCATAACGGTCGCACAAACACTGATCCAACCGGTACCGTACTTAACTATCCTAAATCAAAACTTAACAGAGCACTAATTCCCAAACACCAAACCCAGACAAAAACCGATCCCAGAATATCCCGATCTCATCAAGCAGCAGCCGCAGCCTCCTCAGCACCCGCCACAGCCTCCTCCATACCTGCCGGGAGTGAAGCAAGGATGTGGTCAGGCGTCACACCGACGCGCTCCTTGGCCAGAAGGTCGACCAGAAGCGGGTTAGGACGTCCTAGGCGGGCGGGAATCATGCGTCCTTGCTCCGCCTTGTATTTAGTGCAGTTCTCCATATAGCCGTCGAACAAGAAGCTGGAGTCCAGTGGGCCGCCCTTCGCCTCGGGATGAAACTGCGTCGAGATGATGGGACGCGTTTTGTGGATCATTCCCTCGTTGCTATTGTCATTGAGATTGACAAAGTACTCGGTCCAGTCGCTGGGCACAGTCTTGATGTCGACGGCATATCCGTGGTTCTGCGACGTAATGTGGCAGCGTCCAGTAGTGAGGTCGAGGGCGGGGATGTTATGCGCACGGTTTCCGTACTTCAGCTTGACCGTCTTCGCGCCGGCGGCAAGGGCGAGGAGCTGATGACCGAGGCAGATACCCATGATCGGGCCAGAGTAAGAATCCATCAGCTTACTCAGGTGGTAGACGGTCTTTTGGCAATGAGTTGGGTCTCCAGGTCCGTTCGAGATAAAGACACCATCGAAGTGGTGCGCAACCTTGTGGATGGGGTAGTCCCACGGGAACACCGTGACACTGGCTCCCCGGTTGACAAGGCTCCGGAGAATGTTCTCCTTGACACCGCAGTCGATGACTGCAACGTGCAAGTCTCCGGAGGAAGCAACATGGAACGGCTGCTTCGTGGAAACCTTTGCGACAAGGTTGATCTGCTCGGGATCGACAAATGCCTCGTCCTGATCGGCATCATACTCTTCTCCGATGGTGATCCTAGCCAAGGAACTTCCCTGCTCACGCAAGTAGGTGACAATCGACCTGGTATCAACGCCACTGATGGCGGGGACACCCTCGCGAGCGCACCAATCCCCCAACGACTCGATAGCAGTCCAGTGAGAATACTTTTCGGCATGGTCGGCGACGACAATACCGGCAGCCTGGATGTGGGGCGACTCAAAGTACTTGAGTAGACCTGAGTCGTCGCGGACATTCGAGGGTACACCGTAGTTACCAATAAGAGGCTGGGTGAAAACAAGAATCTGGCCGCGGTAGGATGGATCGGTCATGGACTCGGGGTATCCAACGAGCGAAGTGGTGAAGACAGCTTCACCGGAGATGGTCTTGCTAGCACCGAACGAGGTGCCGTGGTGGACAGGTCCTCCCTGGTCAACGTTAGCATCCGATCGATGATAAAGTCAAGGCAAACCCACCCTAATGGTGAAGGTAGCGCGGTCACGAATCAACGGCGATGCGCTCTTGCCTGTGGCCTGGTGGTTCGGGTTGACGACAGTAGCCAGGAATCTAGTCTGCCTCAAGGAGGCAGCCGGCATAGCAGGCTTGAAGCCCTTGAGGAGGATCTGTCGAGAGAGCATGGTAGATGAGGAGATGGGTAGTTTCGTCCGAAAGTAGTGTTGAATAATGGGAGTAAAGCGGGGGCTATGAGTTAATTCGAGCTGTTCTTCCAGATGTGATCTGTGCAGGCCATGTCAGTATAATCTCAATCCCATGGCAGTATGATGGTCGTGAAAAATCGGGAGAAGGGCTGTATTGCGATATATTTTTTCTTGTCGATAAGGGTTCGTACCTGAGATATAGTCCTGCAATATAAACGTCAGCAATTGGGTTCGGTAAGTCACTTGCCGTGCACAAAATAAACTCCACCGATCGAATGGGAGTTGGTGCAGAAAGTTGCAGGAAGAATGGGGAAAAGAATTGTGAACAGGATCACGGAGTCAACGCCGGAAGCTAGACGCACAACTGAAATCGTGGACCCTTATCTCGGGTCGCGGGGAAAGGAAGGAAAGGAAGGAGAAAACAATGCCGGCGAAGAGAAAGACTGACCTGAGAAGTGAAAACGGAGGGAAACAATCGCATAAGCGCAGTGTCTGATGGTCCCTTGTCGCTGAGAGATCTCTTACGAGAAGTCTGAAGGCGGCGTTGGTTGGGAGCGTCTGTGGAAATAGAAGTTGTTGAGAACGGTGCAATTGATAAAGAAGAAGGAAGAGAAGAGTCGGCGGAGGAGGGGAGATCTTATCTTGCTGCAGCTGGGGATGGCGTTGGGGTGGTGTTGGCTGATCGTGACGGAAAATTCTGCGGGTTGGCTAGCTTGGAACAGAAAGGCGGGGGGGATGACGACAGAAAAAACACGGACAAAACAGAAAAAAAAGCACCAGAAACTCGGCGATAGGCAGTGCAGATGCAGCTAGCATCTATTCTCTTTGCCTCCAGCTCAATTCCGATTATAAAACACTCTGATTCACGTCCTTACGCAGCACGATGGCAGCTAATTAGAACAGACTAAATCCAATTGCGCCTCAGCTTTCCGCGTGTGGAGCATTCGGCGTCTTGGCTAGACGGGATTTTCACGAGAGATCTCTGATGTGCCACACAGCCTGTGTGGAACGAGCAAAATATTCACGGTCGCTGTTTTCAAGGGGATGGGATGATCCGAGGAAATCGTGGCAAGCAAAATTCTGGAATGAGCGAAACCTGTCTGAACGTCACGAGCATCCGTGGCAATTGATTGCGGGGGATAATTTTGCAGGTTAATCCAGCCCACTCTGCGCCTCGACCTGCATGGGCGGGAACTATTAGCTTGGTAGAATGGTATAGAATCGCTGCTGTGACTAACGGTAGAGATGCACTGGTGGGGCGGTTAGGTTCATCGTTTTGAAAAATGCGGAAGATAGCAAACTGCAGTTATGTACAGGAAGTACTCTAAGACAATGGAATTGATTCAATCGTATTTTGATAAATGGAGATCATACATCGCAAAACAATCGTTGGATTTGCCAACAAGGGCATCGCCCTGCTAAGGTAGGAGCGATTTCTCGTGTAACGTCCAACCTCCAAAAGTTGGAAAGCTCGTAGTTCTCACCCATACAACACCCACAATGCCTCCGAAACGCAAAGGGAAGTCCCTTCAATCCTCCCAGGCACCCGCAAGAAAGCGAACTTGCTTGACAACCGCCTCTGCACCTATCTCTGCACCGGCCGAACCAGAAGTCGCCGCCCCAGCTCCCCCGACGGCGAAGACTGCAGCAAAACGCGCAATCCGCGGCGCGATCACAAAGAGCACGCTTGTCGTCCAAGTACCTCCACTGACAAAGGATACACGTGCAGGCGCGTTAAACTCCCCGCCCAAACCTGACATCTATGATGTTCCGTCCGAATCTTCCGAAGACGAGCTCCAGAAACCGGCCGCGACACCAAAAGTGCCCACAAATGGCCGAAGAAACAAAGCCACAGTTAATGGCAAGGCGCCATCTCGGCGGTCGCGTGCAAAAGCAGTCGCTGCGGATGGCGAGATAGACGAGCTCGCGTCAGGCGATTCGCCTGCCGTAAGCAAGAAAACACCGACTACCCGCCATACACAGGAGAAAGATGAGCCTGCGTCGGGTGTCTCGCCCGCCGTAAGCAAGAAGATGCCGTTTACCCGTATACAAGAGAAGGAAGACGAGACCGCTTCGGGCGGCTCGCCTGCCGTAGGTAAGAAGACACCGACTACTCGTCGTGTAATGGAGACGGAACAGGAGGCTACGCCAAAGACGGTGGTACGGGATGCGAAGCCTCCGCGGACAAGGAAGAAAGGAACCAGCATGCGGCCACGGACCAAGATGCAAGGTAAGATGGGGGTAGGCGTGCCAGCCGGTGGTGAAGAGACTACACCCAGTGCGAACAGGGGCGGAAGGAGGAGGAGCTCTGCGCGAGAAGTGAGAGAGGAGGGGGGGGAACACGGTGAGGATGAGGGTGAGGGTGAGGGTGAGGGTGATGGTGGTGCAAATGCTGAACGTCACGAGGCAGACCCGGATGAAAATGTTGTGAGCGAACAAGTCCCTCCAGCGAAACTGAGTACTACAAAGAAGAGGCCGAGCATTGGTAGGCCGTCGCTGGGCACTCAGGGGTTGGAGGATCCGTTTGCTTTGCCTAGTGATGCTATGGAGGTGGATGGGGCGCCAGAAGTGGAGGAGGAGGAGGATGTACCGGCCGTCACAACCGTAGAAGAAACTCCGGCCCCGAAGAGACGGATTCCGGAAAAACTTACCCCAAAAGCATCAGTCACAGAACCAAAGAAACATGAAAATGTTATTGAAGTTACCGCTGAAGCCGTGACCGCACTACAGAAGCATGTTCTGAGTAAAGTCATGGGTCGCCAACGCTTAAACCTCGTTGGGGTCGACGAAGAATACAGGTACGCTCCCTTTCCCGTCCTTTTCCCTTCTCGAACCCGGCTAACATTTATTTACTAGCAACGTTCATCACCTACTAGAGCAAACCGTCACAGCGGGTGAAGGTAACTCAATGCTCATCATTGGTGCTCGCGGCTCTGGAAAAACCACGCTTGTCGAAACCGCCATCTCCTCCCTCTCTTCCTCTCACTCCGGCGAATTCCATGTAGTCCGCCTCAACGGCCTCCTCCAAACCGACGACAAGCTCACTCTTCGTGAGATCTGGCGCCAACTTGGCGTCGAGATGGAGCTCGATGAGAACGACCAGCCCAAGAATGCAAACTTCGCCGACACTCTGCAGTCAATCCTCGCCATCCTCTCCCATCCGGATGAGCTCCAACCTAACGATGAAGAACCGGATGCAAACGGGGATCCAGACCCTTCAAGAACAGCAACTGCGGTTATCTTCGTCCTCGATGAATTCGACCACTTTGCCCTACACCCACGGCAAACCCTCCTTTACAACCTTTTCGACATTGCGCAGGCCAAGAAAGCGCCCATCGCCGTGTTAGGCCTAACCTGTAAAGTCGACGTCATCGATTCCCTCGAGAAGCGTGTCAAGAGCAGATTCAGCCATCGCACAGTGCACCTCAAGCTCCCCGCCACCGTTGAGTCCTTCTGGGAGGTGGTGAAGGAGGGGTTGTCGGCAGATATGGGAAGTGACGTTGCACTCAGTGATGTAAACATGGAACGGTATTTTGAAGCATGGAATCAATATCTTGATGTAAGCCTACCACCTTATCGCCGGAAAACAGCCCTAACACCCCCCTAGGAACTACGACAAGCTCCACCCTTCGCCTCTCTCCTCCGGCGCACTTTCGCCTCCTCAAAAACCTGCGCACCAATCTTCAACGCCTTCATTCTACCCCTCTCCTCGCTCTCCCCTTCCTCTCCATTCCCTCCGGCAACAACTCTCGCCCCGCTCTCCCCTCCGCAGTCGAACCTCCACCTCCTCCAGTCGCTGTCAGACCTGCAACTCGCACTCCTCATCTCCGCCGCAAGACTGGAGGTGTTGGCAGACACGGAAACAGTGAATTTCGAGATGGTATACGATGAGTATCTCAAGCTGTGCACAAAGAATAGGGTGCAGAATACGCCGAGTGGAGGCGTGGGACGGGTGTGGAGTAAGAGTGTTGCGGTGGGCGCGTGGGAGGGGTTAGAGCGAATGGGGCTTGTAGTTGCTGATGCAGGCGGGAGAAGGGGAATGTGGAGAGTTGATGTCGGATTGATGGAAGTCCGGGAAGGTGTGAAGGGAACTCAGTGGGGGAGGTGGTGTAAGGAGGTTGTTTAATAGGTGTACGATGAGTTATTGGAGGCATTGTGATATCCGATGAGCAGGAGTACTAGTTACATACTTAAGCAGATAGCGTTGTATTTGTAGATATGAGAGCACGGTTAAACGGTTCTTGCTTTGGAACATCAAATGGTATCGATCAACCTGCTTGCACTTTGGGGTGAGTTGTATGGAAATTTAAACCGTGAAGGGAACGCGCTGCAGAAACAACACTGGTCTGTGGCTTCTGCTGAGCCACCGCACAAACGCTAAGTGTGGACATCGCCAGCAACCACTCGCCCCGAGCTCTCTCTTTCATCTGTCCCCTTCCTTCTTCTCCCCCCCTCTCTTTCTTTGCCGGCTATCGTTCTCGCCGTGTTGCGTGTTTGATCGCTCTGTTCTGTGCGGTGTGTTGTGCGGCTCCAAATCGAGGATTTGCTTGTCGCTGTGTCTTCTGTGCCAACCCTCCCGCGTCATCGATCGGTCGAGTCGCAGCAGCCACAGCAGTTCTCAGCTAGGAACCGACGACAGGTGCTGCAAAGGATTCGATTTCCTGCTTCTCAGCTTCTCAGCTTTCAGTCGCTCCTTCAACCATATCTCCTTTCCTTGTAGTTCTGTCTGTTCTCCTCCGCCCCTGTGTCGCAGATAGATCCACCAAGTACCACCGCCGATCACTTCCATCGACTGACAACCCACCACCTACCACCTCCTCCTGCCTACCAACCACCCACAACCATGGATCGCCGCTCGACCTCCGGACGCGGAGTATCCAACCAAAACGCCAACTTCAACAATTCCAGCTCTGCCGGGAATCTCGCAGCTCTCGACTGGGCTCTCGGTCTGCGGTACCGTCTCTCCGTTCCCCCTCCTCTTCCGTTTCGCCTTCTAACACCCCATAGCGTCAAGCTTACCACAATCCTCGACGACCAAATCGTCGGCTCCGTTTTCGCGTACGACCCCATAACCTCGACCGTCTCGCTTATCACATCACCTTCTCCGACCGGTCCCGGTCCTCACGATATCCGCATTTTGAAGGTATCCTTCCTTAAGGACGTCGTTGTGACTGGTCCCGCGCCGCCGGGTGTCAAGTTTTCTTCCGCGGAGCCCAAGATTTCGAAGGTTAACACGGGCACGATTGTGGCTCGCGAGAGCGTTGCGGCGTTGGAGGAGCAGAAGAGGGCACAAAGACTTGGGAAAGGCGTTAGTAGGGAAGGGCAGGCGATTTTCGATGCGTTGAGCTGGACGTGAGTTGCGGGGATACTCATCACGGGTATAGTGGAGGCTAATGGAAATATGCAGGATGTCGTGTCGCTGGCACGAGAAGCAGATTGTGGTTCTGGACTCGGTCATGATCAGTGAACCGTACACGTTGGGAGACGTCAGGGGGAACGATCAGCATGCGGTCAACCGGGTTAAGAAAGTTGTGAGTCTGCCCCAACCGAATTGCACTTATACATATTAACGGCAATATAGCTCGAGGGAGAGAAACGGAAGATCGAGAGCGGCAGGAGGACTGCAACCCCGGTTTCGGGGGATAGGAAGGGAGGCTAGGGAGTTGCGTGGTAGATGGGTTTCTTTTGTCATTTCGATGAACGGAACAGAATAGGATATGAAGGGGCAGATTGGATCAGCGGTGTGAAGGCCACAGCGGCTCGGTATCTATCTGTCTCAAGAGAAGTCTGAATGCAGAATACCTTGGATTGTCCTTGCGTTTATTCGTGGCCTTGAACCCTCACGTTCAATTGAGTTTCTAAGCATTTACCCTGCATAACGCTAGCGCAGCCCCACCATCCACCCACCACCCACCACCCACCACCTCACCACCGAATACCCTCCTCATCATGTCCACTCCCGATCCTGCCCTCCCCTCCGCGGCGCCCTCACCCGAGTCCGCCCTCCTCTCCGCAGCGTCCACTCATAACCTCCCCCTCCTTCGCGACCTCCTAAAGACCACCTCCGCGCAAACCCAAGACCCAACAACACTCTCTACGCCTCTACACGCAGCCGTATCCTCCCTCTCTCCCACCTCATCTGCAACGACTCTCACCGCCGCCGCAGGAGCAATCAAACTCCTCCTCTCTCACGGCGCAATCTGGAACGACCTTAACGCCGCCGGCGAAACTCCCGGGTGTATCGCATGGAAGAATGGTGCATCGGAATGTTACGAGCTCCTTGTTGACGCCGGTGTTCGAGCGGAGATGCTACTGGGGCGAATGGCGGGGTGGGGGGTATTAGAGAGCGATGACGACGAGAAGGAGCCCAAGGACGCGGATGCGGATGTGAACACGGGCCGTTACCTCTCCGCGTCGCTCACGTACGACGCCGAGAAGCTTGTCGACGAGGACACAAACGGCGTGATGATGTCGTGGGAAGCGGAGATTATGAAGCGGTCCGTCGAGAAGCTGCTTCCGACGCCTACGAAGGGAATGCGCGTTCTCAATGTTGGCTTTGGGATGGGGATTGTTGATGCTGCGTTTCAAGCACGCTTGGGGGGCGGGAGGCATGTGATTGTGGAGGCGCACCCGGATGTGCTGAAGAAGATGGAGATGGATGGGTGGATGGAGAAACCAGGGGTTACAGTGCTACAAGGGCGGTGGCAGGATGTTTGTTCCCCCCCAACCAAACCTGCCTTATCGTACTGACATACTAGGCTCTCACACCGCTCCTGGAAACTGGCGAAGTGTTCGACGCGATATATTTTGACACCTTCGCGGAGGAATATTCAGCGCTGAAGACATTTTTTTCAGAGTTTGTAATAGCGCTGCTGACGGAGGGTGGAAGGTTTAGTTTCTTCCATGGGTTGGGTGCGGATCGGAGGGTCAGCTGGGATGTGTATACTAGGGTCGTAGAGCTGGATTTATTGGATGCTGGCTTGGAGACGACGTGGGTTGACGTGGAGATCGATGTGAGCGACGGGGAGTGGAAGGGCGTTAGGAGACGGTATTGGGATGTTGGAGGAGTATATAGGTTGCCGGTTTGTGAGTTTGTTGGGTAAGGGATAGACAATAGACAGATTAGACGGGGAAACAGCGCACTGGAAAAGCATGTCGGGAGTATATAGGCGGGCAGACGAAGCGAATATCAATGCGACGCCCAGCAAACCAGCACATACATGTTATGTGATACTAGCATTAGAAGCTATTTATTGCCCGCCTAAGTAGTGCATCACGATGTTCTTTAAGCCGAATGGCAGATCAAGATGCACCGCAAACACAAGTATGGCACACTCGGGCTATTTTTCCTCCTAATCCTTCTCTATCTTTCCCGCTTGATTCTTAAAAACTCATCATGGTGCTTGGAAAGTTTAGGAAATTGCGATGTTTGTCAGCCGAGTGAATGTCAATGACCACTGACAGCTTCCCGTGAGATTTTCACGATTTCACCTGGCGGGTTTTGGGTTTTTATATCTTCTAAGAGATGAAAGCAAACTTTGCAAACTACAATAACAGTCCTATTGTAAAGTAGGAAGATCTTATACGCGAGGAGAGATTCCAAGAGATTTGAGAACGGGTGATAGATGGTGATATATATGGAGGAATACTTGGGCAAAAGCGAGATCTTCTCACATAATTATTAATTTTGTTTAAAACTGTATAGCAAATGGTGCATATGAAATTAATGTTAAGTAAGTAGTTTTGTATAGTTCCGTACCATGGACGACCATTTCGGTTCGCAAACTGCGTTCGCCAGTTCGCGACAGTTACAATCCATCCCACGAACTGGTGAGCATTTGCGAACCGTCTCCCATCTCCGACTGCACTGGTCTGTTCCACCGCAAAGTGCTTCATCCGGTTCGCTCTCCCAGCCAATGTCCCCCCGGTAACAGATGGGCTAGCGAATTACAACTTGTCTTTAGGTTACGGCTTGGACTACTCTAGGCTGCGAGTTGCCACGGGTTGCGTAACGTACGGAACATATAGTTGAGTTCCAACTGACGTCGGCGATTAGTTCAGTCGCAGATCTGAACAGCAATCGAGCCGCAAGTCTGCGTTGTACGTGAAGAACTCCGCTCCCCATGCGTGCACTCTGTAGTATCTCGTTTTACATTACTCTCTACCCCGTGCCGAGAAAAACGATTAAGTTCTCTCTGGAATCGAACGCACCAAAGCATCCTTGTCGCGGTAGCGGAACTTCCTAGTTACCGAGTTTTACGAAGCGCTAATACCGAACCATTTGGGCTTTGTTGAAGTCTAAAGAGAAGTAAAGCGCTGCACCGAGGCTCAATTAGAAGACGGACAGACGAGTACTGACTGACAACCTACAAGCGGGGCAATATGTAACAACATCACCCTGTGAAAAATTAGCCGGTCACTGATTGTATTTCTAGGTCCAGCAATGGGTTGACAGTAGCCTTGGATAAGTTCCAGACCAACCTGTCACCAGAGCAGCGGGATCATTTCAATGTGATATCCAGTGGCACTCCTATCGCCGAGGACGTCATCAATCTCGTGGACGAGATTGACAAGAAAAATTCGGCCCGTCGAAGCAGGGTATGGGCACAACGAACGAGAGGTGTTTTGAACTCTGTTCAACAATATTCCGCCATAGTGGATACCTTTATACAGACAAATCCGGCAGTCGCGGCGTTGGTGTGGGGAAGTGTCAAGTTTGTCATCTTGGTAGTGGCCCTTTCAAGTACAGTTGGCATTGCACTGATATACCTCGTTCAGGCAGCGATAAACTTCTCAGACTACTTCGAAAGTCTTTCGAGTCGTTTGAGCAGCTTGGCAAGCTCTGTCCCCGTCTGTGCGAGGATGAGAAGCTCATTGACGACTCTGTGCGCGTTAGAGACGCACTTTCCGATTTCTATGCCGTTGTCGTGGTGTTTTGTACTAAAGCCTTGGGGGTTATACAGAACAAAGGTATTGAAGAATGCATGCATGGTTTGGGATATTAATAATCTACTGACACCTATCTTCTGCTTCAGCAATTATACAGTTTGCGAAGTCTCTGGCCAGACCATTCAAGGATGAATTCGGTCTCTGGAGCAGAACCTAACTGCTGCAAGAGATGAAGTAGATGCAGAGATTAGTCTCGCATCCGAGCAGAAAGCACATGGCAGTCGTAAACTACAGCAGATTGAACACAGGAAGAATGAACGTTATCGTTCGTGCTATTAGGTCGAAGTGCAAGAAAACCGGATTCATCGCTCACTACAACGAACCGAGATAACTGCAAATCGATTGTTTCGATCTCTGCAGCTGGTGGGTATGGCAAAATAAAATGAACTTCAGGTCCAGAAAGTTGTCAGAGAAGAAGGTAACTCAGTCAATATCAACCATGCCCTCACTCCTGCTGCATGTTGAACCGGTATAACAAAGAGTGACTGCAGAGCGGTATAGAATACGGTTACTTCAAATGATCTGCAATTATGATTACACATGCAATCTACGTATAGCGAAAATGATGCGCTGCGCCGATACCGGGCTTTGGCTATTTGAGCGGCCAGAGTTTAAAGGATGGTTGGAAGGAAGGCTTCCAAATTGTCTTTGGTGCTGAAGAACGAGTAAGCAATGATTTCATATGAAAATACTGCTAGCTAGTGTTCTTTTACTAACTGACATCCAGTTGGATGCGGGAAAACGGTTATAATGTGAGAGGATTATCTCATTGTTCTGTGTGTTCATGGAATATCGCTGATAACGACAATCAGTGGACATGTGATTGACCGCTTGATGACTATGCCTAGTGAAGAAAGTAGAATTATTGCATACTACTTCTTCGATTTCCGCCGGAAAGAATCGCTATTCACTTTATCCTTCCTCCGAAGCATTTTGCATCAAATCCTGCAAATCGATAATATCTCTCCCGGGATCCAACGGCGCCTTGAAACGATCTTTATCGGTACTATCGGTATAAGGGAACCGGACGTTATTGAGCTACAGAAACTTGTCGCCGACGTATGCACTACCAGTATTCAGAAAGAAGTATTCTTGGTCGTCGATGGCATCGATGAAGCGGATGAAGACGTTCGCAAGATTGCCCTACATTTTTTGAAGAATATGCGATCACGCGTCAAGCATTTCGCCGCTGGCCAACCAGAAATAGATATAACAAAATTGTTTGACAGCTGTGTCACGATTTCTATTAGCGCTCGCGATTTAGAAAACGACACCTGGACGTTTATCAACGTGCAAGTGGAGAAGGAGTTGAATGGTGTTCTTTCTCCATATGGGTCGGAATTGATCGAAACTATTAAAAGCGTTCTAGCATGGAATGCCCAAGGAATGTATGTTCCGAATATCAAACCTATCTACAGAGGAGAATAAAAACTGGCAGACGGGAAAAGGTTTCTTTGGATGGATTTGCAGATCAAAGCGATCCGTAGTGCTTGTGAGGAAGATGGAACCGCCGACAGAGTTCCGCAATTACTCGACGACTTTCCCTTTGATATTCAGGAAATCTACTTTCGTGCTCTGCAAAAACTACTGTGTTCGGGAGATCAACGTGCTGAAATGACCAAGAAGGCCTTCCAATGGGTCATTTGCGCAAGACGGCCTATGAGTATTAGTGAGTTGGAGGAAGCTGCCACGATTAAGGTAGGCCAAAAGTTATGGAAGGAACCACCAATCAAGCTTAGTTGGCCAACACTGAGTAAGTTATGTGGCAATCTTCTCGCTTTCGACGACTCCAACGGCCCGATCTCTCTAGCACACCACTCAGTCCTTCAGTTTCTCCAGTCTTGCAAGACCATACCTTCGATAGACAAGTTTCACTTTCAGCTTGACGTAGCTGATCGCTACCTCGGGGAAATTTGCATCACATACCTCAACTTCGCGGACTTCAAAAAGAGCCTCACAACCACACCTAATTCGAGTACGCTTCGGTCTCTTGCTAGGCTCAAGAAGCTACATTTTCAAGAGGGTAGCAGCCGCCTACAGCGACCCTTGGATAAATATAACGTTTCTATCGAGGATCAACTAAGAGCCGTTGGTGGAAGAGGGGAGGGGGTGAAATTTTCGTTTTTGGGTAGTGGGTGGAGAGCTCCGCCATCTAGCCGGCTCGCCCGGAGGCGGAGGGGAATCGGTTTTTGTCATACTCTAATTAGAGTGAATACAATATGAATAAACAACAACAACAACTAAGAGCCGTCATGACTACGAGCCGCACCGCCAAAGTTATTCCTCAGTTTGTACTCCTGGATTATTGCCGAACCAATTAGTATCACCATTGTGCTCTCTTTCGCCCTAATGACGACGTAAGAAGTTTTGCCGAATTACAAAAGCTTGTGCTACAGAAGCAATTCCACTTTCATTGGCGGCCTTGGGATTCACTCGACGGATCGAGCCCATATCCTCACTGGGCCATGTTCTATTGGGCTGTTGCCACGCTCACACTCCCATTTGTGAAAGAGCTCCTAAAACTGCATCTTTTACGTATATACCATGTCATGATACGATAAAGAACTCGAAAACGTAATTGCAGCTAAAATTGTAGGAACCACAAAATCGAACCAGGGTCCGGTTCCAACCCAGCCAAAAACCAGCGGTTTTAGGTCCGGTCCCGGTTACAACCTAGAGCTAGTTACCCGGTTCAGTTCCTTGGCCGTTCCAAACCGGGACCAGGGTCACGGTTCCGGTTCCAACCCGGACCGCAGCCGGGTAACCCGAAACCGCTGCTAACACTACACGTGGTAAAACCTGTTGCAACGGTTCGGTTCCGGTTCCAACCCTAACCTGAACCATTCTAGCGGGTTGGGACCATTGCTAACACTATCCAGGATATATCATTAATGCTATTTGGGAACCACTGGATGAGTTCGCTTCAGCACATTTGGATGATGTGTTGATATACACCATTTCGGAAGAAGAACATGTTGAACATGTTAAGTGGGTTATGCAATGCCTCCTGGGAGCTGGATTGTATTGGAAACCAGAGAAATGCGAATTTCATAAGAAAACTCCTCGATATCTTGGACTGGTTATATTTACAAACAGAAATACGATGGATTTGGTGAAGGTCCAAACCATATGAAATTTACACTGAGCGACATTGACAGTGAATAGAAGATTGAATAATATATTTGAAGGACAACAATCCCTTTGCTTCTGTGATTATTTTCAACAATCTATCCCCAAATATTCCGAGAAAGTAGAACTGTTAATGGAAATGACTAAAAATGATGAGCCATTCAGATAGGAATCAGAACAAGTGCTGGCTTTTGAGATAATGGTCATAGTATTTACGATGCCTCCAGTACTTTGGCATTGGGATTGTGGGAAGAAATAATGGTTGAAACTGATGCTTCTGATTATATTTCAGCTGGAGTTTTGTCACAATGGAATGATAATGGAATGTTATACCCTGTAGTATATTTTTCAAAAATGTATACACCAGCAGAATGTAATTATAATATTTATCTTAAGGAACTGAGGGCAATTGTTATTGCATGGGAAGAATGGACACCAGAATGCGAGGAAGCATTGCATCCCCTCAAATTGATCACTGACCATAAGAGCATTGAGTATTTTATGACAAAGAAGCTCCTTAATGGAAGACAGGAGTGATGGGCTGAAATTTTGATTTGTTTCAATTATAAGCTTGTGTATCGAGCAGCAAAATCCAATGGAAAAGCAGATTCTTTGAGGAGAAGGCCTGGAGACCTTCCTCAAGGGGAGGATGAAAGAATAAAAAATATGGAACTGGTGGTTCTAAAGCCCCAGAACTTACCAGGACAATTGCATTTGTTGGTGGATGATCGCCCATGAAGGGCCATCATACCATTTCCGAAGTTTTCATCAAAACTTGTAACACTGGCCCACTCCCTGGGACAATTATTGAAGCAATTTGAGGGAATGATAGTATGAGGGAAATTGCGATACCAAAATGTATGAAGGATAATGAACATATATAATACGAAGGGAAGATAGATGTACTGAAGAGTCATGAATGTAACGGGCGGGTTCAGAGGCAGGAGATATTGGTAACAATGATGTGATATCGTAACAGGAACAACCTGCTTCGAAGTTCATATTGAGAGAATCAAAACAGTACAAGAGTCAGAGCTGGTTCAAAGTCGTGCTTGCTTTGCTATACAAGAGAATAAGTAAAAAGAGAAGAAAAGGAAATCCTCCAATGCCGAACAACCTATCTTTATATACACTTGGTCTGCCATCCTGGAATCATTCCACATGCTTCGATATACCGTCCGAATATTCCCTTATGATCTTACACACCACCAACACAACTCTTTATCAATAACACCACGCCACATCATCTGACGTTGCAACGCCACAAACCACTTCCTTACCATAAAAGATTATACTGCCACCATCTTACAACATTTCCTCAGCATCTCAGAGTCTTCAAATGTTTCCGCCCTCCGTGACACTAAATCCTTCCATCCACCCAATTCTGTTCCTCAGTACCTTTTTACCCATTACTTCATGACCGGAGTGGTGACAGAATCCCCCTCCTGGGTTCGAGGGTCTCCGAGAACATCTTCCAACTGTACGGTCTTTATAGGGTAATGTTGATGGAATTCCTCCACTGCTTGTAGCCCATCCAAAAATTTTGCAGGCTTCCAGGTCGAAGAATCATACCCAGTTCAACGTATGAGATACTGTAACTGGTTCCGATACATCTGACTATCTTAGACACCCACAACTTGATATTCCTCTTCACCATCAAGTTCTACTGAAGGTGGTGGATTAATCCGTGGTTCTTTAAGAGGATCATCCACTACTGGATTCAAAAGGGAAACAGGTTGCACTCAATGAATTCGTATAGACGCAGGCAACTCAAGCTCATAAGCATATGGGGATATCCGATGAATGACCATAAGGGGGCCCAAAAGTTTCCAATCAACTTTGCGTGTAGGCCTTGTAGTTCAAACATGTCGAGCATCCAACCACACTGGGGAGCCTTCCTGAGCATTTGGAGCTGGAACTCGTCCAGGATTTGCTCCCTCCTCTTGCACTGCTTGACTTTGCCTCATTTCTCACCGAAGATGTCTGTGAATTTGTGGCATTGTTTCCAGAACCAGATCAGCATCCAAACGTCGTCAATCTCGCTGCTTCGTTGGTTTCCCTGCGAACAACATCTGCGGATCCACACCCTGAACAGCATAGAATGGAGTACACTTCATAGTCTCAGACATTCCATTATTTGCACCAAATTCAGCTAATGGAAGCCACTTAACCCAATCATCCTGCTGATGGTTAACAAACACCCAAAGAAACTGTTCCATACTGGCATTCATTTGTTCTGTCTGTCCAACTGTCTGTGGGTGAAACGCTGTTGACATCCTTCGATGAATCACCAACCGGCTGCACAGGCATTACCAAAAGGATAACGCAAACTGTGGGATGCGATCCGAAATAATTGTTAGTGGGAGTACATGAAGGCGTACCACTTCCCGCATAAACAACTCTGCCAGCCCCATGGGATCCATAGTCGTATGACAAGGGATAAAATGTCGCATCTTAGAAAGCGAATCAACTACTACCCATATTGCATCGAACCCTTCGCATTCTGGTAATCCCACTACAAAATCCATTATAATATCTTCCCATGGTTTATCTGGTACCTGGAAAGGCCACAAGACCCAAATGGTCGAATGCAGGGAACTTTGGGACTGTTGGCAATCATGGCAATTCCGTCAATACCGATCAACATCTTTTCTCATTTCCTTCCGATAAATCTTATGGTCAAGGAGGTCAAACCTCTTGGCCCATCCTGGATGTCCTGCTAACGCTGTATCATGATGTTCCTGTATGATATGTAGGCATAACTCATCATTGTTTGGTACATATAGATTCTCTTTATACCTTATTCGTCCTCCTCCCCGTATTCATTCCGCAATAGTAATCCCCTGTGACCCGCTGGTTGTTTGCATTGGTTCCTGTATTTTCCCTGGTAGCGGGTCAGTCACATATGCTTTAATCATGAGGCCGGAAATAGAAGGACGGCCCTGAATCGGTGGGCAGTCCGCCAGCAAACGCAATTGTTCTGGTAGATTCTGCGGCTTTAGAACCATCTGTTTCATATGTTTAAGTCTTTCATCCCCCCCCTCAGGGAGGTCTCCTGGCCTCCTTGTCAAAGCATCTCCTTTCCCATTAGACTTCCCCACACTATAGACTATCTGATAATCAAATATGGTTAAAAACTCTGACCATTGTGCCTGTCATCGGTTTTGGAGCTTCTTCCTCATGAAATACTGAAAATTCATATGATTAGTTATCAGCTGAAGGGGATACGCAGCACCTACACATTCCGGTCTCCATTCTTCGAGTGCCTCAGTAATTGCGATGAGCTCTTTATCATATATATCATAATTACACTTGGGCGATGTATGTTTCTTTGAAAAATATGCCACAGGATGTTGCACTCCTTCATCATCATACAGTGTTAAAACCACTGCGGACACATAATCGGAGGCATCTGTCACAATAATAACCTCCCTCCCATGATTGGAATGTGGAAGAACTGGTGCCATTGTGAAGGCTGTTACCATCGTCTCGAACGCCAATTGTTGTTGTGCTCCCCATACAAATGGTTCATCCTTCTTTGTAAGCCTTGTCAATGGTTCGGCTGTCTCAGAATACTTAGAGATAAACCATTGTTGATAATTGCAGAATGCGAGGAATTGTGGCACTTTGAATAAACAATTCAACCTGCCAGTCTTTGTCCTCTTCTCCCGACTCCAATTTCTCACTGTCTCAACCATATCTTCAATCAGCAATATCCCCTTAGTCGATATGATTAACCCCAAATACCGCACGGTTTCCTTACGGAATTCGCATTTTTCTGGTATCAAGTACAAACCGGCTTCCAAGAAACATTGCATAATCCATTTAACAAGTTCCACATGTTCCTCCTCTGAGTAACTATGAATTGAGACATCATCCAGGTAAGCCGAAGCAAAATCATCCAGAGCTTCTCTTATGGTATTATGGATATATCCCAGGAAATCCGCAGGAGCATTCGTTGTTCCAAACTGTATAACCATAGGTTTAAATAATTCATACGTCGTCCTAAAGGCTAACTTATGTTCATCCCCCTCCTTAACCTGTAACTGGTTATAAGCCCCGCGGACATCAAGCTTTGTATGAACCTTAGCCCCTCAAACTATATACAGAGTTTCTCGTATTAATGAAAGGGGGTACAGGTTTTTAATCATCTTACTATTAATATCCCGATAATCGAGGCAAAATCGTAGCCCTCCATCCGGTTTTCTCACAAAGAGAACTGGTGCAGCAAAAGGTGACAATGACTGATGGATAAATCCTTTTGACATATTTTCTTGCGGTTATTCCTTGAGGACAACTAACCCGGCTCTCGACATCTAATAAAGAAGGCCCCATGTTGGTGTCTCGCCTTCCTTCACGCGTACTTTACGATTGATGCCTGGTCGATGTGGGGGAAGGCGATCAGCGAAAACCTAATTAAATCAAGGTAGAAACTCAAGATACTGTTTCGGAATAATCTCCTCCAGGGGTCGTTCCTTAAGATCCTTTGCCTCAATTGCTGAAATAATATCACAAAGGGATGCTTTAAACAGCTTGAGTTTCCCTTTCTTAACTGTTCGAAAGAATGAGGACCCATTGAGCATAACAATATTTCATCGAAATGGCCGTTGCGGACGTATCTGTGGTTGGAATATCCCTCTACCCTGAGAATGATCTGGTTCCGCAGGTTCCTCCGCAACTCCTTGGACCGCAATGAGCCCATCATGACAACGTGTCGTGCAGTATTGTGATCCAAAAGTAACCGTAATGGATGCAAACCGTACTGCGACATCATGTAATCGTAACCAGTGCATTCCAAGAACAATTGGATAATGTCCAAACTTCGCAACGAAGATAGATAACTGTGATTTACGATCTTGAATCATTATCCCTACTTTGGCAATATGTGAAATATCCCCTGATTCAATAGGTCTTCCGTCAATAACCTTGACTTGTCATTTTTCTTTTAGTTCTTGAAGTGGTATTTGATGATGGCAAGCAAAATCTTGATCCATAAATGCAACGCCTGTAGCTCCGCAATCAATCAGCGCATGTGTAGATATCTCTTGGTTATCCACGGTCAATGTGCAGTTTATAACTAAATGTTTCCCTTCGATTGATCCATTTAATACCTCAACCTTCCTAGATCAATTAGGCCACCGAGATGACGACAAATGCTGGTGGTGTGGAGGGACAGTGACCCAGACCCAGATGTGGGAGCACCTCTTCCGCCACTGCAGCCAGTGGAGAGACCAGCCGAAGGCACTATGGAAGGTGGTGGGAAAGGCGACAGGCTGGAAAGTGGGCAGATGCCGACACGTGCAGGTATCTGAGCTGTTTTCCATAGAAGCGTGCGACCAAGCGGTGATGGAGTTCCGGACAGCCACTGAAGTTGGAAAGTTTCTGCCCAAATGAAGTGGCAGTATGGAGCGGGCTCAGGGCTCCGGAGCGGCATTGGTGGTAACGGGGTTATACCTTCCTCACTTTCTGTCCTTCCCCTATCTTATCTCTCTCTCTTATTCTTCATTTGTCAACGGGGACGAAGGGTAATGGGGGGGGGAGCTCTGCAATCTAGCCAGCTCGCCCGGAGGCGGAGGGGGTTATCAAGGTCCGGTCAGACTCGAATTACAGTGAATACAGTATGATTAAACAACAACAACAACACACCTCCACCTGGCTAACTGATGAACGCGCGATTCGAAAACATTTTAGAGCATGTGAAACACAACTTATCTCGTCAACTGAAGAACCATCCTTGTTCAATTGACTTAATCTTTTCCAGATTCCTTGGAACCTGCCCGATTCTTATTTCCTGTACTTCCGCTGCAGCCGCCTTCAACGTCTGAGCTAAGGAATCCACCAGTCCAAAGGATCCCGGTCTGGGGTAGGGCTCGGTCTGGTCCGGTCCAACAGGAGAGTCGGACTAGACCGGACTAGAGACTGGTAGTCTTGGACTGGACGGGCTTGGTCTGGACCAGTCCAAGGAAGCTACTTCTGATCAATTCAAGCTAGTTACATAATTCCCAAAATCGTACCTTCGCTCTCAGACTTTACATGATTTCCCCATCAATATTCTCATTCGCACAATTTGCCTAATGTCCATATTCTCGTCCTCAGCCTGAACTATCTGTAGCTCAGCTTTGCCAGCATCATCCAACTGAGTTCATGCGACCACAACCTGCGGAAGCCCAAGTTGCAGAGCATCCCATGACTTGATGGATTCCACAGCCTGCAGGGAATCAATTTGTAGTCTATTTCGCCTGTCTGTGAGGATAATTTTGAAATGGGAGAACAGTCTCATACGGAGGGGGCGTACAGATATACAGGGATAACAGAGATTGACTGAGCTATGGGGAGTATATATTTGGGAGCCCCGGGGTAGATAGACATTATCTCATCTCATCATACAACAAAATATACACTCTATCTTTCCCAGCTCTTGGTTCCCACGTACTCTTGCCGAGGTTTCATAAATCCACGCAATTTCTGTTGTTCCTCACGGCCTGGTGTCCGAACATATCGTGTCACCCTCTTCCTACGTTCCCCGAGCCAGAACAGCTCGTTCTTACGAATTCTGTTTGGATGCCGTGCGAGGTGAGGCGGAGTGTTGGTGATGGGATCTCTGGCTTCTAGCTCCGCCGGTTCACCACAGCATGTAAGAGTCTGGGCGTATGAGTCCGTTTATGACTATTCGGTGGCTCAGTGTATTACTGACTCTTGGAGACTTTCCCTGATTTGCACTAAGTGGACCAGTCCGAACCAAGCCAGTACCAGTCTGCTAGAATTTTGGACCGGTCTGATCCCAGCCCAAACATTAGTAAAATGTATTTTAGTCACTGGAAGACTCCAGGAGTGTCTAAGAGGATGTGGAGTGTAAACTTAGATGCATCAATGTCAGGAGAGTATCAGACCCTAGGAGGGCATTCCGGCCAGCCTTTGGAGTAACTGGGATCTCTGATCACTGGTACATGAGTACCATGGGAGTGATTGGGATAAGTTTGAGAACACCTCGGAGCGCCGGAGAGAACTTTGGGTGCACATGGGAGCACCTGGGAGCGCTGGCAACAAGACTGGGAGTGCCGATGACAGGTCTGGGAGCGCAGATGACAAGTCTGGGAGCGCCGATGACTAGCCTGGGAGCACCTCGAATCACTGTAAAGCAGTCTGGGAAAAACGACATCTTCTTTGGGAACGTTGCTGGTGAGCCTGGAAATCATAGCTATTACTTATCGTTCAACAATTTTTAAAACTCATGTATTCAGATTGTATTCTCATATATCTAACTATATAGCTACCCATCTACACACGGTATATCTGGACTGGCTGCAGGAGGCGGTGCTTGAGAGCGATTCGAGGTGCACCTGAAAATGACAATCGAGTGAACTCAGAGATACACTCCGAGGCTATGATCGAGCGAGTTCGGAGATGCACTTGGAGGCGGGAATCGAGCGTTTTTGGAGATACACCTGGAGGCTGTGATCGAATGAACATATAGATGCGCTCCGGGATCGTGATCGAGCGAGTTTGGAGATGCACTTGGAGGCGGTAATTGAGCTAATTTGGAGATACACTTGGAGGCCGTGATGGAGTGAACTTAGAGATGCACTCCAAGATCGTGATGGAGCAAGTTTGGAGATGCACTTGGAGGCCACGATCGTGTGAACTTGGAGGCCGTAATTGAGCGAGTTTGGTGATATGCTTTGGATGACGTGATCGAGCGAGATTGGACGAGTACTTGGAGGCCGTCAATGGATGGCGGGCTGGGTGCTGAGAATCTATTCATCAGTTAGTTCCCTTCCAAACGTGGGAATGTGACAAGGTGACTTTATGTTTGAGCTCTTATGGCGAGCTGGCTGATGGCGGTCGATCATGTAGGGAGGCCAGGCCAGAAGCTGCAGCTGCATTCAGGGGTCAACTCGTAATCATGAGAATGAAGGGAAGACAAACAATCTTGGGCGGATGCTGTACTCGGTGTATGCTGTACTCGGAGTATGCTGAACTTGGTGTATGCTGTACTCGGTGTATGCCGTACGTGGTGTATGCTGTACTCGGTGTCCACTCATGATCATGGCATTGAGAGATAGAGATGGATGACTTAACTGTGTGTTCTGCGATGATGGTAAAGTTGTCGACAAGAAAGAGAGAGATGAGGATGAAGATGAGAACGATGTGGAGGATACAAGGGGATATGGGAAATCAGGGGTACAACTTGCCTCATTGGGTTGGGAAGACCTCGTATCGGTCTAACTACATGCCAGATTGGGACTCGTACCTGCGGTATCGGGGACGGTCAATTGACTGTCACACGAAAATCTCTTAAGTCCCAGTTTCGCATGATGATTTCTCCCATCCCCTCTCATCTCTCTCCTTCTCGTCCTCAACTCTACCATCACCTAAGAACACGAAGTTAAGTCCATCCCTCTCTATCTCTCCATGCCATGATCGAGAGTTAACACTGGATACAGCATACACCAAGTACCGCATACACTGAGTACAGCATACACCGAGTGCTGCAGACACCGTGTACCGCATCATGCCAAAATCGACTGTCTCCTGCTCCCAGCCAGTCTTCTCAGCTCTCAGCGGACCTTGTTGTACTCAATTCTCTACATTCCCACAATTACGAGTTAACCAATGAATAAAGTCTCAGCTTCCACTGCACATGCCTCCCGATCTACCGCCTCCAGATTCACTGCCTCCAGATTGACTGCCTCCAGATTGACTGCCTTCAGATTGACTGCCTCCAGATTGACCGCCTTCAGATCAATCGCCTGCAGATCAACCACCTCCAAGTACTCCTCCAATCTTGATTGATCATGGCCGCCAAGTGTATCTACCAACACCCTCAATTACGGCTTCCAGGCGCATCTCTGAGTTCACTCGATCTCGGCCTCCAAGTGCATGTCCATCAGCAAAATGTAAATCGGTCTGGAAGTCATATGCAAACCTCCCAGACACTCTGGTTGCTCCCACCAGTGCTTTGAAGTACTTCCAGATGCTCCCAGCCCCCCTTGGACTGTTGCAAAGTGCTCTCAGACTCTGCAAGAGCATTCATAGGTGCTCCTAAAAGCACCTGCAGTTATGGAGGTGCATTCAGGATGGTACGAGATTTGACGATTACAATATTCAAATTTTGGAGCTGTTGAGACCTCTGCGCAGGTCTGCGGGAGACTTCAAGACCAGCTGAGACCACAGCACAAGCTCTGCGATAGACTTGATGCCATATTCTCACACCAGTGGTTCTTAGCGTTACACAACCACAAGGCATTTCGTCTGTCATAATTGTCTTTGCTACAGTCACAAGATTTGCTACATCATAATATGGCATGAATTATCGAAGTCTTGCTATAAATATATATACGGAGTTACAGGGATAACAGAGATCGACTCAGCGACAGGAAGTATATATTTGGACGACCCCTGTGTAGATAGACATCATCCCATTCTAAATAATACATACTCTATATTGCCCAACCCTCGGTCTCATGCACTCTTGTTGATCTTTCATAGATTGAAGCAATTCGTGCGGTTCATCATGGTGGGTATCCCTTCATGTCCTCTCACTGTCATTGTATGCTCCTCGAGCCAGAACCACTCTTTCTCATGAATTCCCTTTAGATGCCATGTGAGGTGCGCCAGAGTGTTGATGATAGGATGTCTGCGTTCTAGCTCCAGCGTTTTACAACACCTTGAAGTGAGCTTAAGGATGCACTCTGAGGCCGTGATCGAGGGAGTTTGGAGATACACTTGGAGGCTATGATCGAGCGTGTTTAGAGATGCACTTTGAGGCCAGTATCGAGCGAGATTGGAGCAGTACTTGGAGGCGGTCAATGTTGAGGCAGTAGTTTGGGACGGAGGCGCAATCGGAGCTGAGACTGTATTCATTGGTTAACTCTTAATGGTGGGAATGTAGAGAATTGAGTACAACATGGTCTGCCAAGAGATGAGAGAGTGGCTGGGAGCGGGAGACATTCAGTGTTGGCATGATGCAGTACGGGGTGTATGCAGTACTCAATGTATGCTGTACTCGGTGTGAACTCTTGATCATGGCATGGAGAGATAGAGAGGCATGGCTTAACTTCATGTTCTTACATGATGGTAGAGTTGAGGACGAGAAAGAGAGAGATGAGAGGAAATGGGACAAATCATCATGAGAAACTGGGACTTAAGAGAATTTCGTGTGCGAGTCAATGTACCATCCCTTATATGGCAGGTAAGAGTCCCAATCCGCTGTGTAATTACACCAGTACGAGGTCCTCCCAAACTGATCAGGAAGTCGTACCCATGATTTCTCATATCCACTCGAATTCTCTACATCCTTCCCATCATTATCCCCCATCTCTGTCTTTCTCGTCCACAACTCTACCATCATCACAGAACACTAAGTTAAGTCATCCCTCTCTATCTCTCTATGTCAAGATCATGGGTTGACACTGAGTAAAAGCATACACCGAGTACAGTATACACCAAGCACAGCATACACTGAGTACAGCATATACCCAAGATTGTTTGTCTTCCCTGCATTATCATGATTACGAGTTGACCCCTGAATGTAGCTTCAGCTTCCGGCGTGCCTCCCTACACAATCGACTACCATCCGCCAGCTCTCCATGACAGCTCAAAGGGTAAGTCACATTTTCAGATTCCCACGGTTGCAACTTAACTATCTGATGAAATGAATCTCAGCACCAGGCGCGCCGTCCATCGACTGCCTCCAAGTACTTGTACAAATTCGATCCATTACAGCCTACAAGTTTGCATGGTAATGGCCTCCAAGTGTATCTCCAAACACGTTCGATGACAGTCTCCAAGCGCATCTCCAAACTCGCATGATTACGGCCTCCATGTTGGCACAGTCATGCCCTCCAAGTGACTCTACATACTCACTCGATGACGATCCCGGAGTGCATTTCTAACTTCACTCCATCACGGCGTCTAAGTGTATCTCCAAATCAGCTCGATTACTGCCTGCAAGTGCATCTCCGAACTCGCTTGATCACGGCCTCGGAGTGTAGCTCTGAGTTCAATTGATCATCACTTTCAGGTGCACCTCGAATTGCTCTCAAGCACCACCTGCAGGCAGTCCAGATATATCATGTGTAGATGGGTAACTATATAGATACATAGATACATTGATACATAGATAAATAGATGAGAATACAATCTGAGTACATGAATTTTAACAATTGTTGCACGATAAATAGTAGCTATGATTTCCAGGCGCACCTGCAGCATTCCAGGCGCACCTGTAGCATCCCAGGCACACCTGCAGCATTCCAGGCGCACCTGCCGCAATCCAGGCGCACCTGCAGCAATCCAGGCGCACCTGCAGCATCCCAGGCACACCTGTAGCATTCCCAAAGAAGATATTTTCCCAGACTGCTCTACCGTGATTCTAGGAGCTCCCAGACTTGTCGCTGGTGCTCTGAGACTTGTCACAGGCACTCCCAGGCATTTCCAGGTGCACCCAAAGTTCTCTCTGGCGCTCTGATGAGTTCCCAAACTTATCACAATCACTCCCATAGTACTCCTGAACGTGGCAACATACATCTCAGTTACTCAGAAGGCCGGCCGGAATGCCCTTCTACCGTCTGATACCCTCCTGAAATTGACACATCTAAGTTTACACTCCACATCCTCTCAGACACTGCTGGAGGCTTCCAGTGACTAAAATACATTCTGCTGATGTCCACACTCGCTCAATCATGGCCTCCAAGTGCATCTCTGAGTTCACTCGATCTCTCAGGCTCCAAACGCATCTCCAAACTCGCTCGATCGCGGCCTCCAAATGCATCTCAGAGTTCACTCAATCTCAGTCTCCTAGTGAATCTCCAAACACGCTCGATCACGGCCTCCAAGTACATCTTCAAGGAGTGATGGCAGTTGTACGGAGATACAGGGGTAACAGAGGTGGACAGAGTGAAGGGGAGTATATATTCGGCAGACCCCGGAGTAGATAGACATCATCTCATTTCCATCTCATCTTGTCATAAAATCAAAATCCACACTCTATCTTTCCCAACTTTTGGTCTCACTCACACTGTCCGAGATTTCGTGGTTCCACACAATTGCATGGATCCTCAACGCCGCGTAGTATCGTATGTTCTCACCCGATCCCTATGCTCCTCGAATCAGAACCGCTCGTTCTCATGAATTCTGTTTGGATATCGCGCGACGTACGGCGGAGTGTTGATGGTGGGCTCTGCGCCTTCTAGCTCCAAGTGGTGCATCTCTAAGTTCTCTGAATGGGCGTGTCAAGGTGCTCCTCCGAATATGCTCAAGTACCATCTGCAGCCAGATTGACCGTATGTGAATATATAGAGATAGTTAAATAATGCATGCCATAATATGATGTAGTGAATCTTGTGACTGTAACAAAGACAAATATGATAAGACGAAATGCCTTGTGGTTATGTAAGAACCACTGCTGTGAGAATATGGCACTAAGTCTCACGCAGAGCTGCGCAGCGGTCTCTGCTGCTCTCGAAGTATCCCGCAGAGCTGCGAAACGGTCTCTGCTGATCATGAAGTATCCCGCGGTGCTGCGCAGCTGTCTCAGCTTCTCTCGAAGTCTCCCGCAGATCTGCGCAGAGGTCTCAGGAGCTCCAAAATTAGACTATTGTATAAGTCAAATCTCATAGCATCCTGAATGCACCTCCATAAATCTGGGTGCTGTCAGAAGCACCTGAGAATGCTCTTGCAGAGTCTGAGAGCACTTTGATTAGCTCCAGGGGGGTCTAGGAGCATCTGGAAGTACTTAGAAGCACTGGTGAGGTTGCGCAGAGTGTCTGGGAGGATTGCGTGTTGCTTCCGGACCGATTTACATTATGCTGATGAAAATTCCTCGGATGGGCCCCAGACTGGACTGCACTGGACCAGTCCGGACTACTGGAATCATTAGTCTGAGCCTTCTTCCTTGCCGCGCATTCGGCCGCTCTGTGGTTGGACCCACCACAATACAAACACCTTCCATCTGTAAACCTCTTGGCCCTTGCTTTCGCAGAAATATTCATTCTGCCTGCACTGAGGTCGATAGGTGCAGGTCAGGTTGGACAAGCCACTGCTTCAGTTGGGACTCCTGCGGGATCGTTCGGGGGAGCAGGAGGTCTGGGGGAAGGCACATAACCTGTCCCTCCCCCCTATTGTGTGCTGCATTCTCCGCCTGTCATTGTGACATCTGATTATCCCGTTTCTGACACACCATCAAAAACACAGGAAGTTCCTCCGGGATATCGCTATATGTAAAAGAATTCTTCAATTCCTTGGACAGGCCCATTCGTAGGGCGTTCCATAGAGCCATGGGATTCCAATCCAGGTCCACGGCAAAGACTGGAAACTCAGAGTAGTACGGAGGAAACTTGGGGTTTGTTAGTTCAATCTCCCTCATCTTCCGTTCGGCGGTGGCCAATCAGGCAGGGTCTCCATATGCTGGTTCCACGAGTTGTATAAAAGCTAGTAGGTCTTCCAGCCCTATTGTTCTGTCTCCCCAGAGGTGTGGCAAAATCTGGCCTAAGGCTATACCCCTCAGACGATTGAATGCGTAACGCATCTTCCACTGCTCATCGGGAAATCTGGTTGCCTTGGGTTGTCTGACCATCCGAAGTTGAGCAATCCAGCCTCTCAACTCGGTTCGATCCGACCCCGAAACTTCTGAGGAGTCTGGAAATTTTCAGTCTCAGTCGTTGGGATGTTGCAGGGGAGTTGGCGCTGCCCGAGCACTGAGGATAGCGTATTCGCTAACTGTGTCCCAAATGCCCAGACTTCTTGCCCCAATTGTTGAGCGTCCCGTGTCATGTCGTCCAATTCATGTCGCAGGTCCTCGTCCGTCCCTACTATTCTTGGCGTTCTCTTGGCTTCCTCCAGCTCCTGTTTGAAGGTTGCCAGCTGCTGCTTGAACGACGAGTGGCCGCGTTGTAGGGGTTGGAACTGTAGTGTCTGTAGATTCGTGATCTGTGGCTGCAAATCTATTATCTGTTGGGAGTGGTTGCACACCATCTGGATTTCCCTGATGAGTTGGGAGTACTGGGCCACCAGGACTAATACTTAGTGCGTCTGCCCAAAGGCCTCGTACAACTCATCTGTTCCTATGGCTTCCCTCTGTATGTTGATGACAGCCATGATGGTGCCTTGGACCTCGGGGGAGACAAGTGCCGCTCAGGGTTCCGTTGCCCCTGAAATCACAGCCAATCAAGCACATCAACCAATGCCAATTATATGTGATGATTTCAAAAGGGGTCGGAGTCGGGGGTTCAATAACAATCCAAGGAAGCAGTGCAGATTTTGCTGTGTCTGCTGCTGCCCGTGCATGTCCTTCCTTTGAGTGTGTTCATAAACAGTTATGTACTTCACACTCACAATGTAACTCAGGATCACAATCAAACCAAGTGTGGACTCCCCAGTACTTAGTCCAACTATAACCAAACACTGGATCGTCAAGTTCCAGGCCTCCTCCAGAGACAGCGGCCTCCGTCCAATGAAGATTCCACGGGGAAGCAATGGCAGATTGTTCCAAAAATGCTGACACCAAAGGTTCTGCTTCTAAGCTTTCAACAAGTATTACTCCAATGCTGTCAAAAGCGTTCACAGGTTTAGGTTTCGAAATCGAACGAAAGGTTCCAGCAAGGTGACACTAGTTCGTTCGGGAGGTACAGTATCTGTGGAACTCTCGCATTCGAATCAGAAGATCGGTGTGGGTGTTGAGAGATATCAAATCCGGTAAGTCGTGGTAACTTGTCAACGCAATCATCACAAACGTGAATCCACTGGTGGTTGGGTCCCAAATATACCCAACAAGTAACAGAGCAAGGTTCATTAATGTACTTACAACCGTTCGAAGGGTGCCGGCACATTCAACTCTGTAAGGTTGCAGCTACACAGGTAGCAAATCGAGATATAACTATTGGTAACTTCACAGTAATACCAAACAAGATCAAAACAAGGGGTCAAGCAATGTTGACAGTACACTCAATACCAGGTACGTTGTAAAAGACTGATTCTAGTGTAACGGGCGGGTTCAGAGGTAGGTGACATTGCTAACAATATTGTGATATCATAACTGAAACAAGGTGCATCGAAGTTCGTATCGAGAGAATCAAAACAGGACAAGAGACAGAGCTGGTTGAAAGTAGTGCTTGCTTTGCTATACAAGAGAACGAGTAAAGAGAGAAGAAACGGAAATCCTCTAACACCGAACAACCTCTCTTTATATACACTTCGTCTGCTATCCTTGAATCATTCTTCATTCTTCAATATACTGTCCGAATATTCCCTCATGATTCTACACACCACCAACACAAAATGTTACCAATAACACCATGCCATATAATCTGACGTCGCAACACCTCGAACCAGTTCCTTATCATAATCAATCATACCGCCACCATCATACAACATTCCCGCACCATCTCCGTGTCTACTAATGTCTCCACTCTCTGTAACACTAAGTCCTTCCATCCACGTGATACCATTTCTAAGTACGTTTTTACCCATCGCTTCGTGACCCGAGCAGTGACAATGAATTGCGATTATGTTTCAGACAGAAGCATTGCAATATCGCATTAGCAGGACATCCAGAACAGAAAAAACATTGCACCTCCTAGCCCACCAGTATTACTGGGAGGATATCAGAAGCCAAGTCAATCAATACGTATGGATTTGCCATAGTTGCAAATGCTCTGAGAGTACTTGACTTTGTACGTTTGGAGTTCTTCCACCATTATCAGTACCGGAGAAAGCATTGGTAGTTATTTCAATGGAATTTGTAGTCCAACTATCTAAGTGTAAACTGTTTGATGCCAGTTGCATTGTGGTTAGTGTTAGCAACGGTTCCGGACCGTCACTTCAGGTCTGGGTCCAGGTCCGAACCAACCCATTGCCAAATTGGCAGTCCAGAGTGTCAATCAATCCGAACCGTCAATTCAAGTACAGTTCGTTGGTCAACTCCCAACCCGTCTGAATTTGGTGGGTTGTCAGTGGGTTGTCCAGTGGGTCCATCCATAGATTCATATAAGGATCATATTTTTGGAGTATCTTAATAATATCTTATCAAAATCACATTTTCAACAATGAAGGATATGTTTTTGCATGCTTTGCAGCTTGCAATATCAATTAATTTGGGAATGGTGTTTTACCTTTGATATATTGTATTTTTGCATAACAGGGTGGTTAATAATTCCGTTATGAATGCGAAGATCCACGCGATGCGTTGAATACCAAATATTCAACAACTAAACCTGTTGACGCTCCGTTGAGGCTCATTTTCAGGATGCGGCAGGGACCATGTCACTGTTGTTTTCCCAGTAAAGGCTACCAATATTTCATAAATGGATGTGTGCAACCAATTGGAAAATAAATTACCCAAGATGCCAAGCTGAAAATCGTTGGCGCTCTGTTGACACTCATTTTCAGGATGTGGCAGGGAGTATGTCGCTGTAGTTTTTCCGTATAAAGGCTGCCAATATCTGATGAATGGGTGTCTCCAACCAATCGGAATATAAATTACCCAAGATGGGAAGCTCACATTCGTTGACGCTCCGTTGACGCTCATTCTCAAGATGCGGCAAGGAGCATGCTGCTGTAGTTTTTCCCAGTAAAGACTACCAATATCTGGTAAATCGATGTCTGCAAGCAATCGGAACATAAATTACCCAAAATGCGAAGCTAAAAATTGTTGACGCTCCATTGACCCTCATACTCAGGATGCGGCAGGGAGCATGTCACTGTAGTTTTTCCCAGTGAAGGCTGCCAATATCTGACAAATGGGTGACTGCAACCAATCAGAACATAAATTACCCAGAATGCGAAGCTAAAAATGGTGGTCACTCCATGGACACTCATTCTCAGGATGCGGCAGGGAGCATTTCGCTGTAGTCTTTCCCAGTAAAGGCTGCCAATATCTGATAAATGGGTGTCTGCAACCAATCAGAACATAAATTACCCAAGATGCGAAGCTAAAAATCGTTGACGCTCCATTGACACTCCATTGACGCTCCATTGACTCTCATTCCCAGAATGGGGCGGTGACTGTGTTGCTGTCTCTTTTGCGTAGAAACGCTGCCAATACATGGGTTATGCATAACAGCAACCAAATGGCTGTTCAATTACTGTACTTACATAACTACTAATCGTTGACGCTCTGTTGACACTCATTTTAATTTATTGTCCATTCATCATCTGCTGCCATCGATGATAGTTTTCATCATGATTTGAACATATTGCTGGTCTTTCTGACAGATCGAGACTTGGCCCTGTGGCAAAGCCAAGCGCAGTAACATTCTTGCACTGTTTGCTCTCACACAACTACAATTTATGCATCTTGCCAAAAGCTTTATTGCACCAGCTATACAACTGTTTATCAACCGATATTTACAAGCTACTGCTCACCATTCGCCCATAATATTTCTCAATCTTCAACTTTCGGTCAAGATACATAAAGAAGCTTGTGACACATTGACGCATTCTGTCCTACTTTTTCTTCAGTCCCTTATTCCTCCTGGTTTTGATTGCATTGACTGTCATCAACACGTTGTCAGCCTGTCGCTGTGACTTCCGTGTAGGCCGAATCAATCCTGGAACATTTGGCGTGGCGCTGAGATTCCGCTGCTCTGGGCATTCCGGATCCTCGATGCTATTGTCTTGCTCTATATCAGATTCAACGTTCGCTGCGCAATTGTCTTCACTGTCATTTGGATTATCTAAATCCCAATTCCAGTTAAGCCAATCTTCAGTGTCCGGAATGCTGTCAGGTGCGCTATCCTCATCACTTTCGACTAGATGATGGTTGATTATCCGGATTCGGTGAATATTGAATATTTGAGTTCGTCCTCCAGGGAGGACCTTTGCAGACAAAGGTGGTGGCAAAGGAGATCTTTCTGACAATTGAAATGCAGCCGCACCACCATGTTAAAAGTGTGACCAGGTTTCTTTGACGATCTCTTCCGTGTCCGAAATGTATCCCACAGCGGTCATCTGCATGTTTTGAGTGCCCGATTCGTTCTGGGTAGCCTGTAGGTTTTGGCTGCCCTGCCACATATCCAAAAAGTCGTGAACCTTGGCCATTCTGTGCAATTTCCTTTCCTCCACCTCTCTCTTCATTTCCGAGTCATTATCTGTGTTCATTGTATCCAATAATGGGTTAACGCCAGCAAAAATCCCGTTATTGGCTCGAGCAAACTGCCTTACAATGACTTCTTCGCAAAGCATCTCGCCTGTTGTTTTTGACTGTCTCCACCGTACAACAACTCGGCCAAGGGAAAAACTGGCCCCCGCTGTGACACCACATGGTATGATAGAGACAATGTCGCGTGCCACATAGCAGAGATCAGTGTACTTGGAGTGTGTTTCCTCTTGTTGGCGCCACCAGTCGGTTATGTCCAGTACCCAATACGTAGTGCTAATGTCCATTGGGTTGGAGTGGTAATCATTGAGATTTGGATTAGTTTGCCCCCAGGTGTTTGGTCCAGCATGTGGCGAATTCAAACACAGCCTGGCGGCGGGGAAAATGTGTGCTGCGCGATCACTTCGTCCGGGAGTTGTTGCAGCCACATTGTTAGGTGTTAAATATTCGTTATCATCGCTGAACAAATCATCTGGATCAAAGGATGATTGGCAGGATCCCGAAGCAGTTGGAAAGGGGATGAGATTGCTGCTCCGTAAGTTTTCGAGTTTATTAACCGGCTCACGTCGAAGTTTGGCACAGTATTCATTCTCCACATACATCAGATAGGCATCATGGTATTGGGTTGTTTAGAATGTCTCGTGCTCAGGATTGATATCCATTCCTCAATCCAACTGTCTAAATGATCGAAGCTTCCGGAAAGGATCAAGGATATGTGCAGAAATCAGAAGCATCCCTGTCGATGGAGTCACTTCAGCATAATATTTTGACAGCTTTTGTTGAGCTAACTTCACGGCGAAGAAGAAGTCTTCTTTCCATTGAGTAGTCTTCTTAGCGAGAGTTCGCATCATGCCATCCATCTGATCGACCATATCATTGTACACTGTAATAACGTGATGCAATGTGACTGTATGCCTCTTGGACATCCACAGAGTCCAATATCGGAATGGCCTCAACACTTCCATGACATACTTCACAATGGTCCATTCATCTTGAGTTGTGAAAAGTGGCCGATAATCAGTGAATTTGGGATTTTGAAGTCAGTTGCGTGTGAATTCCTGTAATTGGTAGGCGCGCTCCAGCAACTGCAGTTTAGAGTTTCAGTGGGTCTTCCCATCCATAATTGGAAGTACCACGATGCGGACTTTGGCTTTTTGACAGTTAATGAACTGGTTTCGACGACCAGGTGTCAGTGTAATCAATACCGCAAGCATTCCCTGCAATATGAAAGTCAGTTTCAGGACTTTCAAAATATCATGAAATACATTCTTTCTCAATTATCTTTGCTACACCTGGTCTCATGGCCGACACCTTATTGATTCTAGCATTGCCCTCTTTTCGAAGTCTTCTCTCTTCCCAATGCCTAGGATTCCATTCTCTCCAAATTGCTGATCGTGCTCATGGGCTTCCCAAGACTTGGTCAGGCCTTTTACCCCCAGACTGCTCATGAATGCACCTAAAGCCAACAGTATGATGTGCGCCATGCAGGGAATGTGCTTCCTCAATGCAGGCCACTCGATTCCAGAGGCGTCGAGTGTTGATTGCAGCTCGCGTGTCATCGAGTAATTTGAGGAGGCATTAACAGTCGTAATTCCAAGCAGATGGCTGTCGGTAAGCTCAAAATGATTCAGCACGTTCTTCAAATGTACGGCTAACGTTGCTCCAGTATGTTTGCGTATGACCTATCATCCTCAGTTAGCATTCGAAACAGGAAAGGACCAGGCGATCAACCTCATCGAAAACAAGTTGAACTTTATGCAATGCCCAATTGCGATTCATATATCAAGCGATGACCGACGTTATCGCTGCTGGTTTGTTTGTTGATATCCATCCGTCCAAAGCCAAACTAACTTTATTTCTTGATGGCATTTTCTACTTATTTGCATCCACAGTCAGTGCATATTCCGTCCGGCGAATGTTGCTAAGGGTCGTAGCCGACGGCCGCACTAGTTCATCACGGAACGCCTTACATGACTGTCGTAGCTCTAGATTCGATATAGTGTTCCATGGAATATGAGCCGAAACAAATCCAAACATGAGGTAGCGATTCCACGTGCGTTGGTGAAATTCGGACGTTTCAAAGTCATTAGCTGCTAGTTTGGAACATTTTGTATATCATTTCGGGTAATATGGATCAACCTGGAAGTCAAATATGATTTTTCTCTGCGAACTTACTATTGTAATTCCTCAACTTCCTTGCCTCTTCAGGATGGCCAAAGCAGTTTCATCGACCGTCGAACTAGTCAATTTAGTAACCTCTGACTTTGTTAAGTCGTTTAACTTTGCGATGTGAGCTTTTGGCAGCAAGTGTTTCCCCATGGAACTGGTCCCATGTTCTGATGGATGGCGAAGAACTTGATGACAATTGATGCATATGATGCCAGGGCTGCCTGTCTCCACAATTCCGCAGTGTAAATAGAATCCCCACGAAGGCGCATGTCTACAATTATTCCAACCAATAGGCCGCTTCGAGCCTACATTCATTGATGCCCATGAAGCATCGAAGATGGTTTGTGAAGTAAGGTCGCTCAAATCACTAATAAAGACACGTTCATCCTTGCAAGAGATCATAACCTCAAGCAATGAGGTATTGAAAGATTCTGAATCCGACATCGCGGTAGGAATTCTATTGCTGCGTGATCCGACTCGAGAGGCTGCCAAAAGTTACGTTCTAGTAAAGAAGACTGCGGATTCTTATATATTGGCTAGAGGTACCAGTGAAAACATAGTCTGATCTGTGAGACATTGTATGCATATTTGCGAAGTTGTATTCAAGAACATATTGCAAAGACTGACTGCGTAAGACTCAATTCAGGAACAACACAACGCAGTTCATTGCTGTGTAGCATATTGAGCCCCCACAAGAATTGTTGATGTACTGTGGGCGGTGAATTGTAGGAGCCGGACACGATATCATCAGTAGCATTGATCCCCATAATGGCAGCCAACAAGTTGAATATTGGATAAAACATTCCATAGCCCTTAGATTGTCTAAGATGGAAGGCCAAAAATCGTTGACGCTCCGTTGACGCGCATTTTTAGGAGGTGGTAGCAATTTCGTCAGTAGCATTTTTGCCCATTCAGGCAGCCCATGAGTTGAATATGGGATAAGGATGTTCCATAGCCCGTAGATTGTCTAGGATGGAAGACCAAAGATTGTTGACACTCTGCTGACGCTTATTTTCAGGTGGTGGTAGCTGTATTGTCACTAGCATTTTGGCCCATAAAGGCAGCCAATAAGCTGATTATGGGATAACGTCATTCTATAGCTCTTAGAGTGTGCAAGATGCAAGACCAAAAATCATTGACGCTCTGTTGACGCTCATTTTTAGGAGGTGGCAGCTGTTGTGTCACTAGCATTTTTGCGCATAAAGGCGGCCGATACATTGATTATGGGTTAACATCGATGCACAGCGCTTTGAGTGTCCATCATGCAAGACCAAGAATCGTTGACGCTCCGTTGACGCTCATTTGTAGAAGGTGGTAGCGATATGCTCCTGACCATTTTTGCCCATCGAGGTGGCCGATACTAAGATTATGGGTTGAAGGGGTTGCTTCACCCTTTCATTATCCAAGATACAAGACCAAAAATCGTTGACGCATCGTTGACACTCATTTTCAGGATGGGTCAACGAGCATGTCACCCTCGTTTTTGCCTATACAGACTGCCAATACAGTCACTTTGGAAGGATGCGACTATGCAGCCGTTTGTTTGCCCACAATGTAAGACCAAAAATCGTTGATGCTCTGTTGACGCTCAACTTAATGACACACTAACAGTAAGTGGATGCTCAACAATTGTCTGCAAAAATGCATACAGTGGTTATTGGCAGCCAATAAATCGTTTCTATATATAAACATTTGAATCCAAAAGCTTCCAAGCCTTTCAATTTCCGATCCACCACTTTTCTTGTTAACTGTGTGATAAATGAAGTTAGCCTATCACGTTCCAGCGCTTTCGGCCGGCAATTAAATGCATATATCTCCGTACACTAGTTGTTGCTATATTTCGGCCTACTTCCTCACCTTTTCTCATCCAGCTCATTCTCTGTGATTTCCATGACATACCATAAGCAATTTTCAAAATCTCGACCATGTTCACTGGGTCTGCGCGGAGAGTTATGCAGTTGGCTGCATGATCGCATGCAGCATGACATTCATCATTCGTCTGGGCTCGTGTAGCGCATTGACTGCCTCACCTATGACTCATATGACATCACTGACTTAAATTTAGTTAGTGAGTTTCTTCTCTAATTTAGTTTAAATTGTCTGACTTAACAGTAACCAGCAGGATGATATTACTTTCATTGGTCATCAGTCCATTCAATTTGAATTCTAGACCATTGGCATGGCCTATCCGACCCTTGCACATGCACAGACGAAATATTATGTCTCACAATTTGGTAACTGAAATTAAGCAAAAGCTGACACGGAGCAACTAAGGATCATCAATTGCTTTTCGAAGTGATACATCGACATGACTGCTAATTTGCTCATTCATTGCTCCGGTCACGCAGGAGCGGTCAGCATGTCTTCATCGAAATCCGATTTCTATTTGGTAATGTGTTTGGGAGGCTGTGTGCAGGAGTTATATCTTACGTATTCAACATGCTTTGATATCTGGATCATGAACGAATCAGGCACTGGGGCAGGGGGGAGGGACGGAATGCCTTTGTGTGTCTGTGGAGTCTGCAATCCAAGCCTCATTTGACTACTCACTGGTCTAGAAGTCACTTGCGGCATTTGTGATTTTCCAGGGATGCTATCAAGTGTCTCCATTGGCTCACGAAATGTCATCGGCACAGAACAGGTTGCATCCTCTTCCCTTTGGGATTGAACGACCGCTGTAAACTTCAATTCAGTAGTCTCATACTTCTTATGTCTCTCACGGAAGTAGTCGGCCGCGTCTCCGCAGCCTGGTTGCATCAATTGGTCAAGCTTCATCTGCTTCTGCCGAAAACGCTCCATGGGATGCTGTACTGTTTGAGAGATTGTGCCCATCACCCAGCCGGGATTGTCATCTTCACTAACCTTGCACACCTCTGGATCTTCCTTATCATCATCCTCGTCTTCCCCATCCTCCGCATCGTTGGAACTGGCAAGATGGGTCAGACAATCTCCGATGGCGTCCAACATCTCCTCAAAAGTTGTTTCAGGCTGGGTGGTTGTGAATCCCGCGTTTTCAGCATTTCTCATTTCTTCCTGCGCCTGGTTAATTGCTGTATCTGCGTCTTGAACTCGGTTTCTTGCCACAGCGGTCTCTCTTTCCACATAATCCTCGATGCATTTCCCCTTCTCTTGGGTGCATACAAAGTGGGTTTCCTGTCGTCTCCCCTCCACAAGCTTTTGTTTGGATCGCACGCTGCAAAATCCTCCAAGAGCTCGGCCCCTTTCTCCATCCAAGCCGCTCTTGGCTTCATTCGCTTGAGGACGTCGTCGTGTGGAATGCATTGTCGATTTGCCGTATTTGCCTGCCGGTAATGGCGAAATGTTCATTTTCGGAGCATTGACCACTGTATTTTGTGTGGACTCTGTTGATGGACGAGATGTTGGATGTTGCAAGATATGGACCACATAGAGGCAAGCTGCGTCAATTATGTCGAGGTTGGTAAACTTCATCAACTTGAACAAAGCATAATCTACATTTTGACCGTCACTGAATTGGGAATAACAATGCTAACCATACATCATTTATCGTGCATTTCATGCAAGTTCCATGGGATCTCGTGAGATAAACATCAGCAGACATTCTTTCCGTTGAAGAATGTACTGTTTATATCTCACAAACCTGACATTTTGGCGGTCGTTAACAGTGATTTATCCCTGTAGACAAACACACAACATTGGACCGACTTAGTGAAAATTGCAGGACGGTCGGAAACCCATGCAATCAGCAGCTATATACATTAGGATTCAGTCTTCAGTAGAATGTGCAAGTTGGCTGTTATGCATGCCATTCTGACTTGAAACTAACTATATACTCCTCAGGACTTCCCACTTCTTTTTGTTATCATAATCTCTTCACTTCCACTGCAGCAAATCATGGCTCCACAAACACCTCAGCAAGTTGAGCGTGGAACAGAATCGAGCAGAACGACGGGAGTTTCTTCCAGATTGCCATCCGCTGAGACCAAACTACAACGCAGACACCACTTAGCTCACCGTGACACTGCAAATGCAGCCACCACAAACATGACCCTGGACGCACAGTTAAATATTGTCCGCAGAACCGAAAGTAGCAAGAACAATCCTCAGCAAACGATTTGATGTGAGAATAGTTGAATCAGGGTAGACGGCCGTCCACTAATGATATGACATGCAGCCGGTGTACGTAGAGAGTTGCGTGACCAATTGCTAGCCGCCCGTAATGGGAATCCTCCATGGTCGACCAAGGCATCCGTCCGCACAGTCTGCGAAATAGAACATTATGATGTTATGAGGTCTGGGAATTTCGTTAACGAATTTAGTGATAAGAATCCCCGAGAGTGGACCAAACAGGCTTTAACCACGGTATAGAATGCTACAGAAGTGTACATTGTAGACGTACTAGCCGAATCTGATATGTAGATGCAGCAACTAATTTCTTGTACGTTTTCAACATGTCTGCAACCATGGCAAGGAGGTTGGGTACAGCTAGAACAGTCTGACATTCGCCTTGCCTTGAATATGGCCAAAATGGCCAAAGGAGGGTTGTCGCGCACCACAATAGAGGAAACTCAATTCCTCATCAAGGAACCTCGTACCGAAGTCCAAGAATGGAAGAAGCCCGGAGTTGAGTTTCCTGGGCATGGAAATGCGAAGGCTGCGATGGACAGACACCCAGCTATGCTTCAAGAAAATGAAACGGACTGCTGCCTCCCTTGCCAAAGTGGCACAGCAAAGAATCCCCAGACATGCTGGAGGTGCAAAGGCACGGGTGCACCTCCACAAGAGCGACTCAGAGAGCCAACACCAGAACCGACGCCACATCTGCCCAGAACAGCACTTGTGCCACCCGGTGATAATGAGGCAGCTCATGTATCCGAAATCGCAGGTTTGCCACCTGGATATCTGTATATCCATACTTGTCTTCCCACGGCTCAATTTTTCAATCATGATGCATATGCCAAGGATCGCAAGCGCGATAAAGATTTCAATCCAGATTTGCTGACTGACAAAGGAACATCCACTGGTTAGTACACTATCTGTCGCGTGGTAATGCAGCTGACATCCATTTTGCCGATGACAGCAGCCTATTGAGCGAACCTGGCAGTGAAGATGAGCATTGATAGAATGGAATGGGTTTTTGGAGTGTATTATTATCTACAATTAGTGGACAATTTAAAGTGTATTTCAAAGGATATATTTATATGTATTATTAATGAACAATGTAGTGATAAAGAAGAAAGTACATGAAGATGGTACAAAGGCTGCCAAAACACCATTAATGATATAGTAGGTCAAATTAAATGATAACATACGGTGGATACGCCAATGGCAAAATGAACGTCAACGGAGCGTCAACGATATTTCGTCTTGCACCATAAGTGGTCTGCGTGGCGATTTGTTGAGATGATTCATCAATGCGGTATTAGCTGGATTTATTGGCAAAAGAGCTAGCCACATGCTCCCTGCCCCATTTCGAATATGAGTGTCAACGATTTTTGGTCCTGTATGTCAAGTAATTCAAAAGTGATATGGTTGTTCCTATATATAATCAAAGTATTGGCCGCCTTTATACAGAAAGAAGATAGCTACACGCTCCGTGCCCCTTCTTGGAAATGGGCGTCAACGGAGCGTCAATGATTTTTGGTCTTTCATTATGGGTAATCAAAGTGCAATGCGTTGGTCGTTGTCTAGATATGATGTTTTCACCGTTTCTCTAGGCTAAAATAGTGATTCACTCCTAGTTGTATCATTGAAAATAAAATAAGTTGTTACTATCCGGGAGGCTGTCGTGGGAACGTCGCTTGCTTATCTGTGCACAGCAGGTGCCAATTCCTCCTCAAGAGAGGACTACAATCATGCGCCACATAGATTACCCAAGATGCGCGACCTTAAATTGTTGATGCTCAGTTGACGCTGATTTTCAAGATGGGGTAGGGAGCGTGTTGCTTCTTGTTTTGCCTATAATGCACGCCAATACCTCAGTTATGACCAACGGCAACCTATGGCCACTCAGATTACCCAGGATGCAAGACCAAAAATAGTTGGCGCTCCGTTGATGCTCATTTCCAGGATGGTGCAGGGAGCGCCTCTCCCCATTTTTTGATTACCAAGGCAGCCACCACATCCAAAAAGAACACCGAGGTACCATCGCTAATATTTCACGATTAATAGTAGAATCTCTGAATGCGACCATATATAGAATAACCCAAAATGCGGACCCATAGATTGGACCCCACGGGTCTAGCCACACCCGGCGAGACCCCCGGCTTGATGGGTACAGGGCCCGGTTTGGACTGCCAAGAAGCTGCGGGTCGGGTCTTTGGACGGTTCTGGAACTGAACCAACCCGTTTTTGCGGTCCAAACCCAGACCGCAGGCGGGTTACCCAGACCTGTTGGTAACACCAATTGAGGTCGATAGGGTCTCGAAAATGCAACAATTTATACCCTGCCACCCTACAATCGATGCTGTTGGGTTGGCTAAACTGTTTTTACAAGAGCCAGTACAACTCCATAGAATTCCAGTAACTGATAATTCAGTCCAAGTACCCCAGTATACCTCGACATTTTGCGGACAGCTGTGTGATCCCTTGGCAATTGAATTGAAGTTGTCAACAGCTTCCCAAAACCAGACTGATGGATACACTGAATGGATGAATGCCAACATGAAGCACAATTTATGTGTGTGTTAATTTTCAACAGAACGATTGGGTTGAATGGGTGCCAATGGCTGAGTTCGCTGAGATTAATGGGATCTTGGGAGCAAAAAAACGCACTCATTTTTTCGGTGATCAGTGGATGGACCTGCAAACGACCTTTCGTAAGGCTTAGCGGGCAGTGAAGATGAATGTCGCATTGGCACCAACCGGGTACAGACAGCAATGGAAGACAACTATGAACAGTTACAAGTAGAGAGGGAGAGGAGTGAACCAATTGAGCAAGACAATGCAAATAAATCATGGAAGCCAGCACCGAAAATTAAGGAAAGGTCCCACACCTTGTTGGATGCTTGCTCTATTGATGCAACAAAGCCATCACAGAAGCTGGATTGGAAACATTTGTGATCTTCTATGGCGGTTCAATGACCATCTCCTTGAGCTTATGGTTTGGACCTCCCTGTGTCGGTACTAATTTATTGAGTACAGCCAGTGATGTTGCTAGATCCTGTAGTGGATGACCCCTTGGTTGGGCAACAAGTTGATCCCCCCACCTACAGTGGAAGTCCATGGCCAGGAGGATTGTCAGGTTTCTGGTTTGGAGGATGGGTGGCTGTCTCAGGATTGGGTACTGTATCTTATTCGATCAATGGGCTATGACTAATTGACAGGGGAACCGACAAGGTCCATAGATAACTTACAGGTGGTAGACAAATTTCGTCGACATAACCCAGTGCAGCCATGATTATTGTGTTAATGTCTCAGAGGACCTCGAACCAAAGAGGGGGATAATGTCAAGGATAACATATATGGGTGATGGTGGCGAGGACTTGCAGGAGTATCAGAAAGGAATTGGGGTTATAGAAGAAGGATGAGGTTGGGAGATGTGAAAATAATGGCGAAGTGGTGCTGGCATTAGTTAGTATGATGAAGATGTGGGCTGAGGTGTTGCGACAGTGGATAATGTGGCATGTATGTGTTGATAAGAGTATTGTACGTGCTGTGTGAAATCATGGGTGGGGACATTTATGGTACATCGGAGCATGAAGAATGATTGGAGTGGGTAGATAATTTCCATATAATGAAACATTGTTTGGTATTGGGAGATATCCTTTTGTTTTCACTTTACTCATTCTCTCATGTGGCAAAGCAATAGATTACTTTGAAACAGTTTCAACTCTTGTCTTGTCTTGTTGTCTTGATACACACATTGGGTTCTTGGCCTTGTTTTGATATGACATCATTATTTCCCATATCACCTACCTTCGACCCCATCCATTGCAAACATGAGATCACACAGAGCTATCTGTGCACCAGATGTCACGCTATGTGAGTAAGCACGAGCAATGAGCCTACCTGCGCAGGAGCGGAAACATCTCATGGCAATGCCTTTTCATAGATCATTCAAGACCTAATTGTGTAATTATCTGAGGAATCAATGCCAACCACCAAAGATAAGAGCCCAGGAGTAAACATTGTTTTAGGCTGAATCTAATATGCATTGCAACCTGATGAGTATATCATAATCTATGTTGATGGGGTATTTGGTAGTCGCAAACTAACTCTCTGATAAAATGGTCGATGAATCCAATAAATAATAAAGTCCCCTGTCAATTGCGATACAGCATTGTTAGGTTATGTGCTAGCAGATGTTTCAACCACTGATGAAATAGATGGCAAGATGTCCAAGTTGAAGTTATGATCTGGTATTTTGTGGATTTGTTATACGAAAGAGGATGTCCCACTCAAAACAGAAGAGTACCTCTTGGAAACCACCAATGCATAAACACGATAACCTCTGGGAAACTATTTTCCACATCAATGGGGGAATTTTAGATATGGAGATTTTGATCAGCGATTGGCTATCTAACAATCGTTGGGTCATCATCAGAACAAAGTTCAAATGCAGTCTCATTCTGAAGGCGTAGCAATAAGAAATTACATTGTGTTGCCAATGATGAGAACATGCTATAGCAGGGGATAGTCAGAACTTACTGGCGAAAGGACAATTTGAAATATTACTGAGTTTCGAGGATATCTTATATACATACGAATATCTATTCTGGGTAGTTAATAATATCATTTGACTATTATGATTTCTCTGCCCCTCTAAATGATACCAATATTCCCATATGAGGTAGACATATTTATGTGAATCTTCAAGAGACTAGTTGATGAATTTCATCAACAAAAATTCCTATTCGCATCACAGTTCATTTGGTGGCTAGCTGATCTATTAGTAACAAAGCCACTACTCATATATTGTATCAATATTCATGGTTTCCCTTCCAAGGTCAATTATTGAGAAATATCTACACTACCTAAATATATTCAACAAGAATCCTTTTCTCTAAAATTAGAAACTGACAACAATTCCATTATCAATTGAGACTGCATTATCTATGCGGTAAAAGGAACAAAGAAAGTAAATGTAAGACCAATTGACAAACAAAGTGACAGTTAAAGGCCAAGTGGAGTAAATTAGTGAAATGTGCATAACTGATAAGAGTATAGTTGCATTAAGACCAGGAGATTATCTGGGAAGATGAGGATTGTTGTTGTTGTTTGTTCATATTGTATTCACTCTAATTAGAGTATGACAAAAACTGATTGCCCTCTGCCTCCAGACGAGCCGACCAACTGGCGGAACCCCCCACCCACTACCCAAACACCAAAACTCACCCCCTTCCCTTCTCTTCCCCCCATTACCCCAGGGCACCATATTCCAGTCCTCCACGAAAATTTTGACCATGCAGATCTAGTGTCGCATTGGCCAAGCACAGGATACCATATAATGTGATTGCAGAGGAATACCCCAACCATGCTCCATGGAAAGCTCAGTGCTGTGTGATGTGTCAACTGATTTTTGCTGATGAAGTGGGTTGATGTGTCCATGGGAACAACTTGTACTGGTGCTCATGTGCCTGTGAAGCAGGTCTTTGTAGTCTCTCCAAGTATCATGGGTGGGAGCGTGCAGTCTTCAAAGATACTCTTCATCGAACTGCTGTGCATTCCCACGCTAGATATGAAGTACTCCATGTCATGAATCCTCAGTACAGGCATAGTATCTCTGGCAGCGACTGAGATAGTCAAGAAAGGATTATTGGTAAGGAACCAGAGCTGTACCAAGACATGAAGTCGAAGTACCTCCCTGACATAAAATACAACAACACAAAATACTTTGTCTTTAAACAATTACTCATTATTTTCTGTTTCATTGTTACTTACAAATCAGCACTCAGGCTTTGTTTCACTATGCAAACTTTCCACTGCGATCCTACACACTACCAAATTATATCCTACAGATATACTTATGTTATATATTCTGACGTTACAAATCATCAAACCACTTTATCAACATACTAAATCATCCTGCCCCTCGTACCTTCTCACAGTACACTATTCTTACATCTTCCAATGTCAATATTTTCCCATACATTTCTTGCTCGCTCATCTCTTATCATATAATTTCTTGTACCATGCCAGTCTCTCAGTATTGTAACTCCCAAATTCTATCTATCCCAAGAAGGAACAATCTGAACATACCAGATCAGTACCAATTACCAGGCAGTATTCCATATAAACTATGATGTCATCACTTGGAAATTTGATATACAATAAGTGTTGAAACAGGGGGGTCAAAGGAAGAGAAAACGTTTGCCAGCTTAATGAACTTTTAGTGTGATATGCAACATGTGGAAAAGTGGTCTATTGGACTTGATTTTTCGATTCATATGTAGGCCTTGCAGTTACCTTTCCTATTGCAGTCTCTAATTATGTTATTGTGTTGGGTGATGTTAGCAACAGTTCTGGACTGTCTCTTTGGGTCTGGGTCTGGGTCGGAACTGAACCTTTGCCAAATGGGCTGTTTGGGTCCATAATACACCCGAATCATCAATTCAGACACAGTTCAATCGCAATCTCCAAGCCTTTCTGGATTGGGTTGGTTGTCAGCGGGTTGTTCAGCAGGTCCATCTATAGATTGATATAATCCTCCTGCTTTTGCTGTTTGATAATAGTATCTTATCAAAATTGCTTATTCAACATGCAGTAAACACTTTTTGCATGTTTTGCAGTTTGCAATATCGATTATTTTGGAATCCATGTTTTTCTCATTATATTATGTATTTTGGACTATTCACGCTGTCAATAGTCGTGTTATGAGCTCAATCATTCGTGCGATACCTTCAGTACCCAATATGCAAGACCAACAATTGTTGATGCTCCATTGACCCTCATTTTCATAACAAAGAAACGAAGATATTAAGCACTGTTCTGCCTGAATGGGCCGCCACTACTTTGTATTAGTGTAATGGTGTTGCCAAGTGTGCATGGTTAGGGTTGCCGGCTGGTCAGGTGAGATGTCCAGCGTGAGGTACCCACCAACCTTAAATTCACATCACGATGGAGAGTTATCTCCACACCAAATATCTTACCACCTACTTCCACACTTGATCTCACTTGTGCCCATGTGCAACCTTATACCTTATATGATATCCCCATACTGCTGAGTGCCAGCATATGTGCCCTTACACTCGGATCGGTATTTGAGAAATCAGATATGTTTTGCTCACAAGATCGCGTGAATTCACCCCTTAAATTGACACGTCGCGACACCCACAAAATCAAACAATTACACTCAATTACCCTCCATGCCTCCAAAGAGAATGCAGAGAAACCAATTGCATAGCCTAACACATGTGCGAGCACGGAATCCGTTTGAGCGTAGCTCACCTGCATCACGCTTATTTCTGAGGGCATTGACTCAGTAGTACGAGACAACAAATTCACAGATGACGATCACATCGAAACTGAATTACGCGAGGAGGCCCGCGATGTCGACGATGAAGACAAAGATCAAGATGAAGGAAATTAAGCCTTCCCAGAAACCGAGGAGAATTGCAGCCGAGTCAACATCTTGTCCATGATATCCGAGAACGACCCAAGGAGATGCTTGAGCAGGATCAGATGGTACTGAAACTCCGATTCAAAACAACAAGCCGAATAGAATGAGGAGACAACCCCAATGCCTACTGATCTTGACCGCAGGCAAGCTACCCACAGACCTGGAGAATCCCAGAATTCAGTCTAAAATCATTAGGATTGTTGATCTGTTATGGCACTGCGGTAGAGCAAAAGAGCTGGACAAGTTTCTCCAAACAGTATGGTCAAACTTTGCTTCTCATAAGCACCCATTCCTAGTGTGAGCAACAGTTCCGGGATACTTGACCGTGGTCTGAGTTGCTACCAGACACGCCGTCCCGGATCGGTTCTGGAACCACCAATGAACTGAACATCCAGATGTCGAGCGGTTCCATACCCGAAACGCACCTAAAACTGCTGTTTTTTGGCCGGGTTTAACATACAGTACAACCTCATTTTCGCAAACCCAGAACTTTGTCTCCAATTGAGTATTTGAATTCTGATCTTATCACAATATGATATATATGTGAAAGATGCAGTGTTGCATGTTTTTGTACCTACCATTCTCCAAGGTGCGATCCGATCAATTTTCGTTGGGTCACTGTGATACAACACCGAGAATTGGGCGTTTTCTGCTGTGACTTAAACAATATTCATCAGATCACACATTGGAGAATGGGAGGTGCTTGAGCATGCAAAACTGCATCTTTCACATACATATCATATTGTGATACGATCAGAACTCAAATACTTAATTGGAGCCAAAGTTCTGGGTTGGTGAAATGATGCAAGCAGCCAAGGAACCCCAGGTTACTAGCGGCTCGGTTTTTTGATCGGGCAAAACACTTCACAACAATTCCTGTTTGGTTCCAACTGGGACCCGGAACAGAACCGCGAACTTGGAACTGTTGCCAACACTACCTATTCCCAAGAGGCGATCCTGATCAAGACAAATATGCAGTGTCCTGCCTCGACAGCTGGAATGACCACCCAGACCCAACTAAGTGACAAATGCAAAATATGGACCTAACCAATTAGGCTAGAGACCTATGCGAGGCCAAGAACCCATATATAGAGAACTTCCAACTGTTGGTGAACCACCTTCGGAACACGTACAGAGAAAAAGTTCAGCGCATCAACCCAGCGATGAGAGCCATGCCGGAGTACCAGCCACTACCAACTGAAACAGTCCGAGTTGATGACAACCAGTTGAAAATATATTGGAGGAGGGCCAGCTGGAGCCTAATAATGCACGAAGTGGTCCTATATGTCCTGTCATGGGTGGGTTTGCCTCACACACTTAAGACTAAGCGAGAGCTTCATCAGCAAAAACTAAATCTGCTTCATTAAGTTTATTTAGTTTATTGTACCCACAAACTCAAAAAAATGAAATCAAGGTTTCCCTGCAATATGGCATTGCTTTACTGTTGCTGAGTGTGCTTTGAGTCGTCGTGATGCTGTTTTCAAGTGTCACGACTAGTGTACCCAATGTTGGGAATGTGACCACGAGCACTTGACGAACGGTTCACACTTCCTTTGGCAATATCACAGATCATCTCTCGGCATACTCCTACGTCGCCCAATTCAATTAGTCCTCACGATGACGATAGTACTCACTGCATACATTTACCAACGCGTTTAGTTGTTGTTTTCAAAGACCCTCATGGCTTAGTTTGACCAATGATAGTTACCATGCAGAAGTGGTTCACCATATTTAATGTGTTGATACAAGTTCATCAGTATCTTGCTGTTCAACTGTCGCGGGAGGGTTATGCATCATTGTGATTATGATTTCTCCCATTTGTGATCAGACTTCAGTAAAACATCAGTTCTAGTACATTCAATACTGTTATGATATATCAACGCAACCTAGAATGAAATAGCACACAAAGGAAATCCTAAATCCGACCACTGACACCATCATCGGCAAAAAACATTTCCGTCCGGGCGGAATGGCTCCGTCAGAGTGGACGCGCTGCGTCTGAGCCGTCAGAGACACCCTGGTGGCGGATTACTCCGCGCCCGGCGTCAAGACCACGCCTTGCGTCACATATTGCCCTCCTATTGCCGTTTCGCCGTTTCTTCTCGCTCTGTCGGTCTCCTATTTTAAACAAACACTCTAGCGTTGTGGCCAACTGTGACCATATGTCGGAATGGGTTCATTGGGTACATGCTTGCATCGGGATTGCAATGCAATGGGTGACGCTGCAAAAATCTCTCCTCGCGTTCCTTCTACATTAAGCTCGAGGAGCGTAGGAAAGTGAGAAGATATGATACTACCCGGCTGTGAGGATCCACGCAATTGCGTGGATCCATGAAATCTCTGACAGAGCGAGTGAGACCAAAAGTTGGGAAAGATAGAGTGTAAATTTTCATTGTATGATAGGAGGAGATGGAAATGAGATGATGTCTATCTACTCCGGGGTCCGCCGAATATATACTCCCCGTCACTCTGTCCACCTCCGTTACCCCTGTATCTCCGTACAACCGCCGTCGCTCCTTGAAGA